>WNFF01001284.1_pt1 | contig 22992 bp, 24 predicted proteins | sample 5400441 | NCBI WGS metagenome assembly WNFF01 (sample SAMN13153345, study PRJNA577476) | soil metagenome | isolation source: 120 cm saprolite under Douglas fir tree site 2 hole 3 replicate 1 | place: USA:California | collected 2015-04-18
CTCGTGTTAGCGCGTGGCGTGCGCCAGGTCCTCGCCAACGGCCTCGCGCTGCTCGGCATCGGCGCGCCGGACCGGATGTAGCGATGGGCCTACTCGTGGTGGGCTCGATCGCCCTCGACTCGGTGTCCACGCCGTTCGGCCAGACGGCCGACGCGCTCGGCGGCTCAGCGGTGTATTTCGCGGTCGCGGGCGCGGTGCTCCACCCGGTGCAGGTGGTGGGCGTGGTGGGCTCCGATTTCCCCTTCGCCGAGCTGGAGCGCCTCGCCCAGCGCGGCGTGGACCTCGCGGGAGTGGCGCGCGTGCCGGGCGAGTCGTTCCGCTGGAAAGGGAAGTATTCCTACGACCTGCAGAGCCGTGAGACCCTGGAGACGCGGCTCGGCGTGTTCGCCGACTTTCACCCCACGATCCCGCCGGCCTTCCGGGCCGCGAAGTTCGTCTTCCTGGGGAACATCGATCCCGAGCTGCAGCTCAGCGTGCTCGATCAGGTAACGGCGCCGACCCTCGTCGCCTGCGACACGATGAACTACTGGATCCATTCGAAACGCGACGTGCTGCTCGAGCTGCTGCGGCACATCGACGTTCTGATGGTGAACGACTCGGAGGCGCGCGAGCTGTCGGGCGACTGGAACATCTACCGTGCCGCCCGCTGGGTGCTGAGCCGCGGGCCGAAGCGCGTCGTGATCAAACAGGGCGAGCACGGCGCGCTGCTCGCCGCGGGAGACCGCGTGTTCAAGGTGCCGGGCTATCCGCTGGAACAGGTCTTCGATCCCACCGGCGCGGGCGACGCGTTCGCCGGCGGGTTCATGGGGCACGTGGCGCGCACCGGCGATGTGTCGGAGCCCAATCTGCGCCGCGCCATGGTGTACGGCGCCGCGATGGGCTCGTTCGCGGTCGAAGCGTTCGGCGTGCAGCGCTTCGAGCAGGTCACTGCCCAGGACGTCGAAGCCCGGGTGCAGGGCTTCCTCCAGCTGACGCAGTTCGACGTCCCCGGGCGGGGTCGGTGAACGACCGCTACGCGCAGGCGGGCGTCAACCTCGACACGGCGGAGGAAGCCAAGCGCCGCATCGCGCAGCTGGCGGCGGGGACGCGCACGCCGCTCGCCCTCGGCAAGGTCGGTGCGTTCGGCGGGATGGTGCGGGTCCCACCAGGCTACAAATCTCCCGTGCTCGTCCTCTCGACCGACGGCGTCGGCACCAAGGTGCTGGTCGCCGCGCGCGCCGGCGTGCACGACACGGTGGGCGAAGATCTCGTCAATCACTCGGTGAACGACATTCTGGTCCACGGCGCGAAGCCGCTGGCGTTTCAGGATTACATCGCCGCGGGGACGCTGGTGCCGGACGTCGCGGCGGCGCTCGTCACGGGCATCGCGCGCGGCTGCACGGCGCACGAAATGATCCTGGCCGGGGGCGAGACGGCGCAGCTGCCGGACCTATATCAAGCTGGGCACTACGATCTCGCCGGCACGATCGTCGGCGTGGTGGAAGAGGGCGACGCGTTGCACGGCGACCGCGTCCGCCCGGGCGACGTGTTGATCGGCTACGCGTCGAACGGACTGCACACCAACGGGTACACGTTGGCACGCCGCATCGTGTTCGAAGAGCTGCAGCTCGATGTGGGCGATCCGTTTCCCGAGACCGGGCGCAGCGTGGCCCAGGTCTTGCTCGATGTGCACCGGAGCTACGCGGCGGCCGTGACGCCCGCGCTCTCCCGCGTGCACGCGTTGGCGCATATTACGGGCGGCGGCATTCCCGGGAATCTCGTCCGGGTGCTGCCCGCGGGCTGCGAGGCCGTGGTGGACCAGCGCGCCTGGCCGTGGCCTGACGTGTTCCGGGTGCTGATGCGCTCCGGGGGGGTATCACTAGCCGAGATGCGGCGGGTGTTCAATCTGGGCGTCGGCATGATCGCCGTCGCCGCGACCGCGGACGTGGAGGCGATCATCGCCGCTGCGACGCGGGCGCAGGTCGCCGCATGGCTCATCGGTGACGTGCGCGCGGGCGAAACGCGCGTGCGCTTCCTCGAGCGCTAATCGCTTTCCGGAGGACCTATGCGTCGCTTCTCGTTGTGCGCGCTCCTGCTCGGTCTTGCGGTGCAACCGCTCGCCGCGCAGGGCGACCCCCAGTGTAACGCTGCCACCACCACGCCGGCGCTGAACGCCTGCAATACGGCCGTGGACGCGATGAAAGCCTTCAGCCCGCTCGCGGGGATCGTGATCTCAGGTGGCAATCCCGTTCTCGGCACCGCCGGCACGCTGGGCGGTGTCGGCCACATCGCTTTTTCGGCCCGGGTGAACGCGACCAAGGTTGCCCTCCCCAATCCCGACAGCGCGTTTACCAGCGGTTCGTCGGTCGCGGCCGGGTACAATGGCGCGCTGCCGGCGCCGGTGGTCGAGGGCAGTCTCGGCGTACTGCGCGGCATGGGTGGCGGCCTGCTGTCGATCGACGCGCTCGGTTCCGCCGTGCTGCTGCCGACGAATCAGGTGGCCAACCTGTCGGTCGACCCCAACGCCACCAGGATCGGCTCGGTCGCGCTGGGTATCGGCTACGGCGCGCGCGTCGGCGTCATCAAGGGCGGCCTGCTCATTCCGTCGGTCTCCGTGAGCTGGATGCATCGCCATCTGCCGCGGCTGCAATACGGCGACGTCACTACCAACGGCCAGATGGATTTCGCTATGGCGCTCGACGCCACCAACATTCGCGCCATCGCCGGGATGCGGCTGCTGTTGTTCGACGTCGCGGCGGGACTGGGCGTCGATCACTACGTGACGACGGGCCGCATTCGCTATCAGGACGTCACCGTGCAGACGGTGAACGTGAACCCCAAGAACACGCGTCAGGTGTTGTTCGTGGATGCGGGCATGAACCTGCTCGTCGCCAAGATGGTGGGCGAGCTCGGCTGGCAGTCGGGCAAGGACCAGGGATTCACCCGCGGCAGCTTCGGCTCCTTCGACCTCAAGGCGGGGCATGTCTTCTGGAGCCTCGGCGCCCGCCTCTCGTTCTGATCGCCCGGACGAGCGGGCGTGGATGACGCGCGCCCTCGACCTCGCGGTGCGGGGTTGGGGGCGCGTCGCGCCGAATCCCCTCGTCGGCGCGGTGGTCGTGGCGCAGGACCGCGTGGTGGGCGAGGGATTTCATGCCGAATACGGCGGTCCGCACGCGGAAGTGGTCGCGCTCGAGCAGGCCGGGGCGGCGGCGCGCGGCGCCACGGTGTACGTCAACCTCGAGCCCTGCGCGCATCACGGAAAAACGCCGCCCTGCACGGACGCGCTGATCCGCGCCGGCGTCGCGCGTGTGGTGGCCGCCGTGCGCGATCCCGACCCCGAGGCCAAGGGCGGCATCGAGCTGCTGCAGCAGGCAGGGATCACGACCGCTGTCGGTGTCGGCGCCGAGCAGGCCGCGGCGCTCAACGCGCCCTTCCTCTTCTCCCGCCACCAGGCCGAGCGCCCGTTCGTCGCCCTGAAGCTCGCCACCTCAATCGACGGCCGCATCGCCGATGCGACCGGCCGGTCGCAGTGGATCACGGGCGAAGCGGCGCGCGAGTGGGTGCACTGGCTGCGCGCCGGCTTCGACGCGATTGGGGTCGGCGGTACTACGGCCCTGAGAGACGACCCCCAGCTCACCGTGCGCGGCGCCGTGCAGCCACGGGTGCCGCCCGTGCGGGTGGTGTTCGACCGCCGCGCCATGCTCAACGACTCCGCCGGGTTGGTGCGCGGCGCGCGCGACGTCCCCACGTGGGTGGTGGCGAGCCGCGAGGCGCCCGCGTCGAACGTGTCGGTGCTCGAGCAGAATGGGGTGCGGGTGTTCCGCTCCACGTCGTTGGCGGACGGGCTGCACGAGCTGCGAACCGCCGGGATCCATGCGCTGTTATGTGAGGGTGGCGGGGCGCTCGGCGCCAAGCTCCTCGCCGAGGAGTTGGTGGACCGGCTGTATTGGGTCCAGGGCCCGGTGTGGCTCGGCGAGGGCGCGATTCCGGCCTTTCCCGGCGTACCGCCTCGCCCGCTCGCGGCGGCGCCGCGCTGGACGCCGGTGGAGCGTAAGGCGTTGGGCCCAGATACATTACTGGTCTTGGACAGGCGACTATGTTTACCGGAATCGTGAGCGCCGTGGGGCGCGTCGCGAAGGCCACCCAGAACGGGGGGCTCTCGCTCGTGATCCGCGCCCCATTCAAGGGTGTGAAGCGTGGCGAGAGCATTGCGGTGAACGGGGCCTGTCTCACCGTCGAGCGCGTCGCGAAAGGCGCGTTCACGGTGCACGTGATCGATACGACGCGGGATCGCACGCTGCTCGGCGAATACGCGGCGGGCCGCCCGGTGAACCTCGAGCGCGCGGTGCGAGCGGCGGATCGCCTCGGCGGCCATCTGGTGCAGGGACACGTGGACGGCGTCGCGGTGGTGGAGCGGGTGGAGCAGCGCGGCGACGCGTGGCTGTACGACGTGCGGGTGCCGGGCGAGGTGTGGGACGTATCGATCCCGCACGGCTCGATCACCGTGGACGGCGTCAGCCTGACGGTGAACGCCCTGCCGGCACGGCCGCTGGTGCAGGTGTCGCTCATTCCGTTCACGCGGGCGCATACGACGCTCGGGCGTTTGAGTGTGGGCGACCAGGTGCACGTCGAAGGCGACGTGCTGGGGAAATACGTGAGACAACTATGCCGTTCGGAACGGTAGAGCAGGCGATCGCGGATATTCGCGCGGGGAAGCTCGTCATCGTGGCTGATGACGAGAACCGCGAGAACGAGGGCGACCTGGTCGGCGCGGCCGATCGCGTCACCCCCGATATGATCAATTTCATGGCCACCTCCGGGCGCGGGCTCATCTGCTTGACGCTCACGCCCGAGCGCTGCCAGGCGCTGGGTCTGCCGCAGCAGGTGGAGCACAACACCGAAGACAAAGAGACGGCGTTCACCGTCAGCATCGACGCGGCGCGCCGCTTCGGTGTGACGACCGGGATCTCGGCGCACGATCGCGCGGCGACGATTCGCGTCGCCATCGATCCGGCGACGGTGCCGGCCGATCTGCGGCGGCCCGGGCACGTGTTCCCGCTGCGCGCCCGTCCCGGCGGCGTGCTGCAGCGCGTGGGTCAGACCGAAGCGAGCATGGACTTGGCGCGGCTCGCGGGGCTCTATCCCGCGGGTGTGATCTGCGAGATCCTCAGCGCGGACGGCACCATGGCGCGCCGGCCGGAGCTGGAGCGGGTCGCCGCGGAGCACGGGCTCACCTTCATCACCGTGGCGCAGCTCGTGGAGTACCGGCTCGCGAAAGAACGGCTGGTGCACCGCGTCGCCGAGGCGCGGCTGCCGACGCCGTTCGGCGAATTTCGCATCATCGGCTACCGCAACGACGTGGACCAGGCCGAGCACGTGGCGCTGGTCTTCGGTGATGTGGCGGGCCGCCGGGACGTGCTCGTGCGGATGCACTCGAAGTGCCTCACGGGCGACGTGTTCGGCTCGGCGCGCTGCGACTGCGGCTGGCAGCTGCACGCCGCGATGCGCACCATCGCCGAGCAGCAGGGCGGCGTGATCGTCTACCTCGACCAGGAAGGGCGGGGCATCGGCCTGCTCAACAAGCTCAAAGCGTACGAGCTGCAGGACGCGGGAGCCGACACCGTTACCGCCAACGAGCAGCTCGGCTTCAAGGCGGACCTCCGCAACTACGGCATCGGGGCGCAGATCCTGCTGGACCTCGGTCTGTCGTCGATCCGCGTGCTGACCAACAATCCCATGAAGCTGGTGGGGCTCGAGGGCTACGGCCTGGAGATCGCGGAGCGCGTGCCGATCGTGCCGCCGTCGTCGGACGAGAACCGCTCCTATCTCGATACCAAGCGCGACAAGCTCGGCCACTTCCTGACGCACTGACGTGGCTCGGGTCGCGGTGCGCGTCGCGGTGGTGGTCAGCCGGTACAACGAGCTCGTCACCACGAAGCTCTTGGACGGGGCGCAGCATTGCCTCCGGGACAAGGGCCTGTCCGACGATCACGTCGACGTGTTCTGGGTCCCCGGCGCGTTCGAGCTGCCGGTGGCCGCCGCCGCCGCCGCCGCGACCGGCCGCTATGGCGCGATCGTGGCCCTGGGCTGCGTGATCCGCGGCGAGACGCCGCACTTCGAGTACGTCGCGGGCGAAGCGGCGCGGGGACTCGGCAACGTCGCGCTGGCGCACCGCATCGCAGTGGGATTCGGCGTGCTCACCACGGACGACCAGGCGCAGGCCCTGGCCCGCGCTGGCGGCGCCGCCGGCAACAAGGGATACGAGGCCGCGGAGGCGGCGCTCCAGACCGCCGACGTTCTCGCCCGGCTCGCCCGTGCAGCGCCCCGAGACTAAGGCGCGGGCGCGCGCGCTCCAGATCCTCTATGCGTGGGAGTTGTCCGGCGAACCGTCGATCGCGACGGTGGTCGCTCGCGTGTCGCGCATGCACGGCGGCACACCGGAAGGCTTCGACCGCGGCGCGGATCTCGCCGCGCGCGCCGTGGCGGGGCGCCCCGAGTTCGACCGGCAGATCGCCGAAGCCGCCGAGCATTGGCGCTTCGAGCGCGTCGGCGTGGTGGAGCGCAACATCCTGCGCCTCGCGCTGGCCGAGCTGGACGAGGGGACCACACCCGCCCGGGTGGTGGTGGACGAGGCGGTGAAGCTGGCGCATTGGTTCGCGGGCCCCAAGGCGCCGGCGTTCGTGAACGGTGTGCTCGACCGGGTGGGGCGGGAGCTGGGGCAGCTGTGAGGATTCTGCTCGTCAATTGGAATGACCGCGACAACCCGCACGCCGGCGGCGCCGAAATCCACCTGCACGAGCTGTTCGGGCGCCTGGCGAAGTGGGGCCACACGGTCGACTTGCTGGCGAGCGGCTGGCCGGGCGCGGCGCCCGAGGCGGAGCTCGACGGCATGCGCGTGCATCGGGTCGGCAGCCGCAACAGCTTTGCGCTCAAGGCCCGCGGTGCGGTGCGCCGGCTGCTGGCGGCGGGCGGCTACGACATCGTGGTGGAAGACGTCAACAAGCTGCCGCTGTTTCTGCCGCAGCTCACGCGGTTGCCGTTCTGCGCCATCGTGCCGCACCTGTTCGGCACGACGGCGTTCGCGGAGGCGAGCTGGCCGGTGGCAACGATCGTGTGGGCGGCCGAGTGGCCGATCCCGCGGGCGTATCGCCGCGCCGTATTCCACGCGATTTCCGACAGCACGCGCGAGGACCTGGTGCGGCGCGGCGTGCCGCGCGAACGCATCACGGTGATCTATCCCGGTGTGGACGCGGCGTGGTATTGCCCCGATCCGGCGGTACCGCGAGCGCCGGTGCCCACGTTCCTGTACCTGGGCCGCCTGAAGCGTTATAAAGGAGTAGACGTGGCCTTGCGGGCGCTCGCGCGGGCGCGCGCCACGCGTTCCGACCTCATGCTCGAGATCGCGGGACAGGGCGATGACCGCGCGCGCTTGCAGCGCATGGCGGCGGCCCTCGGAGTGGCCGACGCGGTACGCTTTCTGGGGTTCGTGCCGGAAGCAGACAAGCGCCAGCTGCTGCGCCGTGCCTGGGCGGTGGTGTTTCCGAGCCCCAAGGAGGGCTGGGGCATCACCAACGTCGAAGCGGCGGCCTGCGGCACGCCGGCGCTCGCGTCGGACAGCCCCGGGCTGCGGGAGTCGGTGCTGAACGGCGAGACCGGGTATCTGGTGCCGCACGGGGACGCCGCCGCGCTCGCCGCGCGTATGCTCGAGCTGGCGGTGGATCCCGCGCGCGTGGCGGTGTTGGGCCGGCGGGGCCGCGCCTTTGCCGAAGGCTTCTCGTGGGAGCGCGCCGCCCGCGCGACCGAAGCGCACCTCCAGCACACCCTCGCACCAGGAGGTTGAGACCGTATGCGGGTCACCATCACCCAGCGGCACTGCGCGATCCCCGACGACCTGCGCGCACGCGCCCGTGAGCTCGTGGCGCGCCTCGTGAAGGGGGCGCGCCGCCCGCAGGCGGCGCAGGTGACCTTCAGCGAGGACCACGGTGCCGCGGCCGTCGAGTTGCGTCTGCATGCCGGGCGCGGCCGCTGGCTGGTGGCGACGGCCGACGGCGCGGATCACCGCAGTGCCCTCGATCGCGCCGCCGGCCGCCTGCGCCGCCAGATCGAGAAGGCGCCGCGCGGCGCGCCGGCACGGCGCCGGGCGGCGGCGCGCGAGACCGCGTGAGCCATCCCAAGGTCCGCGATCTGCTCGCGAAGAAGGGCGAGCCGCTGCAGCTCGAAGTGCTGACGGGTGAGGTGGGGCTGGATCGCGAAATCCCGTCGCCGGAAGCGTCGAGCCCCGGGTTGGTATTGTCGGGCTACACCGATCGCTTCGTGAGCGAGCGGCTGCACGTGCTGGGCGAGACCGAGATCAAGTATCTCGGTTCGCTGGATGCGGCGGGCCGGCGTCGCGCGCTCGAGACCTTGTTCGGCTTCGATGTGCCCTGCGTGATCATCACCAAGGGCCAGGACGCCCCCCCCGACCTGCTCGAGCTGGCCAAGAAGAAAGGCGTCCCGGTGATCCGGACGTCGCTCAAGACGGCGGACTTCTACAGCCGCTTGAAGCCGTTCTTGGACGACGCGTTCGCGCCCATCACGACCGTGCACGCGTCGCTCGCCGACGTGTTCGGCGTGGGCCTGCTGTTCACGGGGCGCTCGGGGATCGGCAAGAGCGAATGCGTGCTCGATCTCGTGGAGCGCGGCCACCGTCTCGTCGCCGACGACGTCGTGCACATCACGCGGCGCGGCAACGACGTGTTGATCGGCCGGGGCATCGAGGTCGCCCGGCACCACATGGAGATCCGCGGCGTCGGGTTGATCGACATCAACGCGCTGTTCGGCGTGCGCTCGGTGCGGCAGCAGAAACGCATCGAGGTCGTGGTGCAGCTCGAGGATTGGGACAACGCGCGCGAGTACGATCGCACCGGGCTGGACGGACAGGAGACCGAGATTCTCGGCGTGCGGCTGCCGCTGGTGCTGGTGCCGCTCAATCCCGGCAAGAACCTGACCGTGATCTGTGAAGTGGTGGCGATGAACCATCTGCTGCGCTACAGCGGCGTGGATACGGCGAAGGCGTTCAACGAGCGTCTGATCAAGACGCTCAAGGAGAAGCGCAGCGTGCGGGAGTACCTCGAGGAAGACTATGAGTGAGCTGCGGGGCGTGATCGTGTCGCACGCCGCGGTGGCGGAGTCGCTGGTGGCTGCCGTGAAGGCGATCACCGGCATCGACGACGCCCTCGTTCCCGTCTCGAACGACGGCTGTGACTACGACGCGCTCGAGCGGAAGCTCGCCGCGGTGCTCGACCGCCCGGCGGTGCTGTTCATCGATCTGCCCGGCGGCTCCTGCCTCACCGGCGCGGTGCGCTATGCCCGCGGCCGGCCCGACATCGCCGTGGTGACCGGCGTGAACCTGGCGATGCTGCTCGACTTCGTGTTCCACCGCGGTCTCGCCCCGGCGGAGGCGGCGCGGCGCGCGGCGGACGCGGGCGGGCGGGCCATCAAGGTGACGGCGGCGTGAGCCTGGTGCTGGCGCGCGTCGACGATCGCTTGATTCACGGCCAGGTCGTCGTGGGCTGGGGGAAGACCCTCAGCATCCGCTACATCGTCCTCGTGGACGACAAAGTGCGCGCGAGCGATTGGGAGCAGGATCTGTATCGCATCGGCGTGCCGCCCGACATGGACGTGATCTTCGCATCGACCGCGGAAGCGCTGCAGCATCTCGCCGAGTGGCAAGCCGACCGCCGGCCGGGGATCCTGCTGACGGCGGACGTGCAAACCATGGCGGCGGTCGCCGCCAACGGGAGTCCGATCCGCCGCGTAAACGTGGGCGGTGTGCATCACCGGCCGGGCCGTTCCGAACGGCTACGCTATGTCTATCTGACCGACGACGAGGCGGCGGTCTTGCGCGACATGGCGGCGCGCGGCGTGGAAGTCACGGCGCAGGATGTGCCGACCGCGCCGCCCGTGCCGGTGGGGGAGTTCACGTGAACCTGGTCGTGCAGGTCGCGCTGCTGGCGTGGGGGACGCTCTGTGGCCTCGATCTGGTGAGTGTGCCGCAGATGATGATCGCACGCCCGCTGGTCGCGGGCGCGTTCGCGGGCGCGATCCTCGGCGACCTGGACACGGGACTGCGCGTGGGCGTGTTGTTCGAGTTGTACCAGTTCGACGTCCTGCCGGTCGGGGCGGCGCGTTACCCGGAGTACGGCCCGGCGACCGTGGCGGCGGTGGCGGCGGCGCACGTCGCGCGCGGCGGATTCGGGCTCGGCGTGATCGTGGGACTCGTGACCGCGCTGCTCGGCGGGTCGTCGCTGCAGCTGCTGCGCCGCCTCAATGCCCGCGCCGCGAACCGCGCGATGGCGTCGATCGAAGCGGGTGATACGACCGCCTTGGTGCGCGTCCATGTCGCGGGCATCGGCCGCGACGGCGTGCGCGCGCTGCTCGTGACGGCCGCGGGCCTGGGGCTCGCCTCGCTCGCGCGCACGATGCTGCTGCCGGCGCTGAGTGTGCGGACGCTGACGCTCGTGGGCGTGGCCGGAGCCGCCGGCGCGCTCGCAGCCGCGAGCGCGGGCACGCTGCGGCTCGTGGGATGGGGCCGCCCGCTGACCTGGCTGGCGCTGGGGTTGGGCGGCGGCGCGGCGCTGGTGTGGCTGCAATGAAGCCGCGATTCGGGATCGCGTTGCTGCGCCTATTCGCGGTGCAGGGCTCGTGGAACTACGAGCGGATGATCGGGCTCGGCGCGGGCGTCGCCGAAGAGCCGCTGCTGCGCGACCTGCTGAGCGAGGGGAACGGCACGGCGTACCGCGACGCCGTAGCCCGCGGGGCGCATTTCTTCAACGCGCACCCCTACCTCGTGGGCCTCGCGGTTGGCGCCGCGGCGCGGGCCGAGGTCGAGCACGTGCCCCCGGAGCAGATCGAGCGGCTGCGCGCGGCGCTCACCGGGCCCCTGGGTTCGCTGGGCGACCGCCTCGTATGGGCCGGCTGGCTACCGCTCACGATTGGCCTCGCGCTCGTGGCGGTCGGGCTCGGTGCGGGGCTGCGGGCCGTGGCGGTGTTTCTCGTCGTCTACAACGTGGGGCACGTCGCGCTGCGGTGGTGGGCCCTGCGCGCGGGCTGGAAGCACGGCGTGCACGTGGTGACGGCGCTGCGCTCGCCGTTCCTGCAGCGCGGCGTGGCGCTCACCAGCGTCGGCATGGCGCTCGCGATGGGCCTGGCACTGCCGGTGGCGGCCGAGTACGTCGCCGGCGCGTTCCCGGGCTGGGCGCGGATCGTCCTCGGCGCGGCCGGCGCGACCGGCTTCGCGCTGCTGTACTGGCGGGTGGGGAGGGGCACCCTCACCGGCCTGCGCTACGGCCTCGCGCTGGTGGCCCTAGCGCTGATCGTGGGGACCGTGTGGCGGTGATCGAGCGGGAGGCGAAGATCGTCAACCCGCTCGGCCTGCACGCCCGGCCCGCGGCGGAGTTCGTCAAGACCGCCGGACGCTTCGCATGCGACGTGCGCGTCAGCAAGGACGGCGTCACCGTCAACGGCAAGAGCATTCTCGGCATGATGGCGTTGGCGGCGGAATGCGGGTCGAGCCTGGGCCTGCGCACCGATGGCGACGACGCCGCGGCCGCGATGGACGCGCTGCTGGCACTGGTCGCCGACGGCTTCCACGAAATGCATCTGACCGGGAACGAAGAAGAGGAAGTGAACGAGGAGGACGAGCGCGCGTGACGGATCGCCTGTTGCGGGGCATCGGCGTCTCGCCGGGCATTGCAGTCGGCCCGGCGGTGGTGCTGCAATGGGCGCTGCCCGAGGTGCCGCACGCCACCGTGCCGCGCGCCAAGGTGGAGAAGGAGATCCGCCGGCTGCGCGCGGCCGTGCGCGATGTGAAGCGGCACATCGCCGACATCAAGGCGCGGGCGGAGAGCCGCGCCGGCGTCGACGCCGCCCGCATCTTCGACGCGCAGATGCTGATGCTCGAAGACCGCACCTTCATCGGCGCCGTGGAGGAGCTGATCAAGGAAAACCACCTCACGGCCGAGAAGGCGTTCGAATACAAGGCGTTGGAGGTGCGGGACGAATGGGCGGCGCACCCCAGCCCGCGGCTGCGCGAGCGCCTGCCGGATCTCAACAACGTGGTGTTGCGCGTCCTCGGCCACCTGCTGCATCAGGGTCTGGAGGACGGCCTCGATGCGATTCAGCGCCCGTCGGTGGTGGTGGCGCGAGAGCTGGCGCCCGGACTCACCGTGCAGATCGATCGTGAGCGCGTGGTGGGCCTGGTGAGTGAGGAAGGCACGCGCACTTCGCACGCCGCCATCCTGGCGCACTCGATGGGCATCCCGGCGGTCATGGGACTGAGTGGCGCGCTGGAGCGCATCCGGCCGGGCACGATGATCGTGCTCGACGGCGCGCGGGGCACGGTGCTGCTCGACCCGACGCCGGCCGAGATCGCCGAAGCGGATGCCGAGCGCGACCGCCGCCAGAGCCTCCAGACGCAGCTCGGGAAAGCGGTGCACGAGCCGGCGGTGACGCGCGATCAGGTGCGCGTGGCGCTGCGCGGCAATGTCGATGTCCCCGAGGAAATCGCCGCCGCGCGGGCCAACGGGGCCGAGGGCGTGGGCCTGCTCCGCACCGAGTTTCTCGTGACGGGCCACGCCCAGCTGCCCACCGAGAACGAGCAGGCCGCCTACTTTCGCAAGGTCGGCGAGGCGTTCAAGGGCCACCCGGTGGTGATCCGCACCTTCGACCTGGGCGGCGACAAGTTCCCGGCGCCGTTCCGCACGGGCGTGGAGGCGAACCCGTTCCTCGGCTGGCGCGCGATCCGCGTCTGCCTCGACGAGCCCGAGATGTTCCGCGCACAGATCCGCGCGATCCTGCGGGCGGCGGCGCACGCCGATATTCATTTGATGATCCCGCTCGTGACGCGGCTCGACGAGGTGGACCGCACGCGCGAGCTGGTGGCGGAAGAGGCCGAGCGGCTGAAACAGATCGGCGTCGAAGCGGCGAGTACGGTGCCGATCGGGGTGATGGTGGAGACGCCGGCCGCGGCGGTGATGGCGGACCGCCTCGCCGAAGTGAGCGACTTCCTGAGCGTGGGGAGCAACGACCTCACGCAGTACACCCTGGTGGTGGATCGCGGCAACGCGCGGCTCGCCGATCGCTTCACGCCGCACGATCCCGCCGTGCTGCGCCTGCTGAAGCTCGTCGCCAACGCGGCCAAGGCGAAGCAGAAGCCCGCCAGCGTGTGCGGCGAAATGGCGTCCGATCCGCTGTCGGCGTTCCTGTTGGTGGGGTTGGGGTACGAGACGCTGTCGGTCTCGCCGCCGGCGCTGCCGCTGATCCGCTGGATGATTCGCCAAATCACGCGCGAGCACGCCCAGGCCGCGGCCGACGCCGCGCTCGCCGCGCGCACCGCGGAGCTCGCGCTCGACGTGCTGCGCTACGCGCTCGCCGAAGCGGTGGATTTCAAGCTGCTCGACAGCGACACCCGGTTGCCCGGTGACGGGCGCGCGGCTAGCTTGAGCCACTAACGGTCAGGATCACCTGCTCATGCGCGCTGCGCGTCACGTGTTCACGTCCGAATCGGTCACCGAAGGCCACCCGGACAAAATCGCCGATCAGATTTCCGACGCGGTGCTCGACGCGATCCTCGACAAGGATCCCGCCGCGCGCGTCGCCTGCGAGACGCTCGTCACCACCGGGATGGCCGTGGTCGCGGGCGAGATCACGACCTCCACCTACGTCCACATCCCCGACATCGTGCGCGGCACCATCGCCGCCATCGGGTATACCGACGCCAACTTCGGTTTCGATGCCGACACGTGCGCCGTCCTGACCACCATCGACAAACAGTCGGGCGACATCGCGATGGGCGTGGATCGGGGCGGGGCGGGCGATCAGGGCATGATGTTCGGCTATGCCAGCGACGAGACGCCGTCGCTCATGCCGCTGCCGATCGTGCTGGCGCACCGCCTGGCCGAGCGCCTGGCGCAGGTGCGCAAGCGCGGTGAGCTGTCGTGGCTCCGGCCGGACGGCAAGACGCAGGTCAGCGTGGTCTATGAGGGCATGAAGCCGGTCGGGATCAGCACCGTGCTCGTCTCGACCCAGCACTCCGACAAAGTGGACACAGCCGAGCTGCGCGCCGGCGTGATCGCGCAGGTGGTCAACCCGGTCCTCGCGGAGGCCGGCTTCAGCGTCGCCGACGGCGACGTGCTCGTCAACCCCACAGGGCGATTCGTCATCGGCGGTCCGCAGGGCGACGCCGGGCTCACCGGCCGCAAGATCATCGTCGATACGTACGGCGGCATGGCCCGCCACGGCGGCGGTGCGTTCAGCGGCAAGGATCCCTCCAAGGTCGACCGCTCGGCGGCGTACGCGATGCGCTGGGTCGCGAAGAACATCGTGGCGGCGGGACTCGCCGCGCGGTGCGAAGCGCAGGTGGCCTATGCCATCGGCGTGGCGGATCCCGTGTCGATCATGATCGACACGTTCGGCACGTCGGCGTTGCCGCCCGAGGCGATCGAGGACGCGGTGAGCCAAGTGTTCGACCTCAAGCCCAATGCCATCATCGATGCGCTCAACTTGAAGGTCCCGATCTACCGTCCCACGGCGGCGTACGGCCACTTTGGCCGCGCGCCCGAGAAGCGACGCGTGGGCGACCGCGAGGTCGAGCTGTTCACCTGGGAGCACGCCGACCGCGCCGCCGAGCTGCGCCGCGCGGCCGAGCGGTCCCGCTACGCCAAGCCGACCACCGCCCGCGCATGACTTCGACTGCCCGTAGCGCCGACCACGACATCAAGGACGTTCGCCTCGCCGACGAGGGGCGGCGCCGCACCGAGTGGGCCGAGCGCTCGATGCCAGTGCTGCGCCACCTGCGCGAGCGGTTCGCCAAGCAGAAGCCCCTGGCGGGCAAACGGCTCTCCGCGTGCCTCCACGTCACGACCGAAACGGCGAACCTAGCGGTGACCTTGCAGGCGGGCGGCGCCGACGTGGCGTTGTGCGCCTCCAACCCGCTCTCCACGCAGGACGACGTCGCTGCGCATCTGGTGCGCGACCACGGCATCAAGGTGTTCGCGATCAAGGGCGAGGATCACCAGACCTATTACGAGCACCTCCGCGCCGCGCTCGCGCATCGCCCCGATGTCACGATGGACGACGGCGCCGATCTCGTGAGCGCGCTGCACATGATTGCGCTCAACCGGCTCGACGATCTGGAGCCGCCGGTGCGCAAGTGGGTCGAGGGACTGTCCGCTGCCGAGCGCAAGGCCCTGGTGGGCGGCGTGATCGGGTCGACCGAAGAGACCACCACCGGTGTCATTCGCCTCAAGGCGATGGCGCAGGACAAGGTGCTGCAATTCCCGGTCATCGCCGTGAACGACTCCCAGACCAAGCACCTGTTCGACAATCGCTACGGCACCGGCCAGTCGACGCTGGACGGCATCCTGCGCGCCACCAACCTCTTGATGGCCGGGAGCACGGTGGTGGTGGCGGGGTATGGGTGGTGCGGTCGCGGCTTCGCGCTGCGGGCCCGCGGCGCGGGCGCCAACGTGCTGGTTACCGAGATCGACCCGCTCAAGGCGCTCGAGGCCCAGATGGAAGGGTACCGGGTCGTGCCGATGGCCGAGGCCGCGCGCGTGGGAGACCTGTTCGTCACGCTGACGGGCAACATCCACGTCATCCGGCTGGAACATATGCGGGCGATGAAGGACGGGGCGGTGATCGCCAACTCGGGGCACTTCAACGTGGAGATCGACCTCGACGGCCTGAAGAAGGCCGCGCAGGGCCCCACGCGGGTGCGTGAGTTCGTGGATCAATGGCGCCTCGACAGCAAGAGCGTCTTTGTCCTCGCCGACGGCCGCCTGATCAACCTGGCCGCGGCGGAGGGCCATCCCGCCAGCGTGATGGACATGTCGTTCGCCAATCAGGCGCTCGCTGCGGAATACGTCCTCGCCAACGCGCGCACGCTGGGGAAGGATGTGCACCGCATTCCGCGCGAGCTCGACCGCGAGATCGCGCGCCTCAAGCTGCAGGCGATGGGCACCGCCATCGACACGCTGACCCTCGAGCAGCAGAAGTACCTCGCGTCCTGGGACGCGGGCACGTGAGCGATCTCGTCCAGGTCCGGGTCGCCCATCTCGGGTTGGATCGCACCACCAACACCCCGGTCGTGATCCTGCAGGAGATGGAGGGCGAGCGGGTGCTCCCGATCTGGATCGGTCCGGCGGAGGCGAGCGCCATCGCCATGGAGCTCGCGGGCGTGAAGTTCAGCCGCCCGCTCACGCACGACCTCCTGAAGCAGGTCATCGTGGGATTGGGCGCCGAGCTGCGGAAAATCATCATCACGCAGGTGAAAGACAACACGTATTACGCCGAACTGCACATCTATCGCGGCGACCAGGTGATTCAGATCGACGCGCGGCCGTCGGATTCCATCGCGCTGGCGCTGCGCCTCAAGGCCCCGATCCTCACCGGCGACAGCTTGCTCGAGCATACGTCGGTCGATACGAGCGATACGGTGTCGGAATCAGGCGCTGGCCCGCTCGACCCGGACACGCTGAAGACCTACCTCCAGAACCTCGATCCTGAAGATTTCGGCAAGTTCACGCCGTAAAACGCTCGCCCTCGTCCTGGCGTGCGTGGTTGCGGGACCCGGAGCGCTCGGCGCGCAGGCCCGCGGGCGCCGCACGGTCCGCGGCCACGTGCTGCTCGGGAGCGCACGGGGCCGGCCGGTAGCGGGGCAATGGGTGGTGCTGCATCGCGTCACGACCGCCAGCGGCGCGCCGGTCGATTCCCTGCGGAGCGACGGCGCGGGCGCGTTCACGTTCCGGGTGACGGCGGCTGATACCACGGCGCTCTACCTCGCGAGCGCACGCTACGACGACATCGCCTACTTCTCCGAGCCCGTGCGCGTCACGACGCGCGACATCCTCCTCGATCCCATTCTCGTGTATCACACGAGCGCTACCGGACCGCCGGTCGGCGTGTCGCAGCGCCTGCTCACAGTGGCGCGAGCCAAGGCCGACGGCTCGCGCGACGTGCTCGAGCTCGTGGAGCTGCTCAATCCCGGGCCTGCCACGCGCGTCGCGGCCGACACGCTGCAGCCCACGTGGCGGGGGGTACTGCCCGCGGGCGCGATCCAATTTCAAGCGGGGCAGGGCGACGTGTCGCCGGAAGCCGTGGGGCGCCGCGGCGACACGGCACTCGTGTTCGCACCGCTGCCACCCGCCCAGGTGCGCCAGGTGTCGTTCGGCTACACGCTGCCCGCGTCGGTGAGGCGGGTCGTGGTACCCATGCCGCAAGCGGTCGACGATCTCGAGTTCCTGCTCGAGGATACGACGGCCGTCGTGACCGGGCCGCGCGTGCAGCGGCTCGCCGTGACGGAAGTGGAAGGACGGCGCTTCGTGCGATATGCGTTACACGCGGTGCCCGCGGGCACCGCGGTCACGATCCAGCTCGGCGCACCGCGCTTTGATCCGGCGCGGCTCGTGCCGGTGATCGTTGCGCTCTTGGTCATCATGCTCGGCGGCGGATTGTGGCTTGCGTTCCGGCGGCCGCCGTCCTAGACTAGCCTTCACTTGCGAACGGGGATCTACGGAAGCCGGTGTGACTCCGGCGCGGCCCCGCCACTGTAACGGGCAGTAGCAGCGCGACTCATCGCCACTGGGAAACCGGGAAGGCGAGCCGCGGCGCCCGAAGCCAGGAGACGTCTCCGTTCGCGCCACCTTGCAGTTCCCTCGCGGGAGGGATGGTGGCGTGCTGCGCTCGGCGCAGACGCTTTCCCATCTCCGCTCCGTCGGGGGTGGGATTTTTGCTATGCGCCTTGTGGCCCACAGCACCCACCTCGCCGGCTTGCTGCTCGCCCTCGCGGCGTGCGGTAGCGGCGCGCGCGCGCCGGCGCGCGGGCCGGTCACGTTCCCCGACGACGCCGGTCGCGCGGTGACGCTCGCGGCACCGGCCCGCCGCGTCGTGTCGCTGTCGCCGTCCTTCACCGAAATCCTGTTCGCGCTGGGCGCGGGCGAGCGCATCGTGGGACGCACCACGTGGTGCGACTATCCCGCCGCTGCGCTCGCCGTGCCGAGCGTCGGCGACGGCCTCAACCCCAACGTCGAGGCCGTGGCGGCGCGGCAGCCCGATCTGGTCGTGCTGTATCGATCGGCCCTCGACGAGACCGCCGCGGCCCAACTGAGCCGACTCGGCATCGCGGCCGCGCTGTTGCGCCAGGACCGCCTGGCCGACGTCGCCCACGCCGCGCGACTGCTGGGCCGCGCCGTGGGGGACTCGGCGCGCGGCGACTCGCTCGCCGGCGTGATCGATGCATTCCTTGCCACGCCGCCGCCGCCCGCCACGACCCGCGTGGCCTTCGTGGTGTGGGACAATCCGCCGATCGTGATCGGGGCGGGGAGCTATCTCGACGAGCTGGCCCGTCTCGCGGGCGCGAGCAACGTGTTTCACGACCTGGGCAGTGCGTCGGCAGAGGTGTCGCTCGAGACGCTGGCGGTCCGCGATCCCGACGTCATCGTGGTGCTCGTCGACAGCACCAAGGCCCCGGCGTTCGCGGCGAAGCGGGAATGGCAGAGTGTCCGCGCCGTGCGAGACCGGCGCTTCGTCTACCTCGTGGGATCGCTGTTCGGCCGGCCCAATCCGCGGATGCGTGAGGCGGCCGCCGAGTTCCGGCGCCGGCTCCAGGTCGCGCGATGAAGTGGCTCGCGCTGAGCGGCATCGCGCTGGTCGCGCTCGTCCTCGCGGTGGCGCTGGGCCCGTCCCACGTACCCACGGCGGCGCTGCTCACCTCGCCCATCGTCCGCGACCTGCGCGTGCCGCGCGCGCTGCTCGCGTTCCTCGTGGGCGGCGCGCTCGGCACGGCCGGCGCCAGCCTCCAGGCGCTGGTGCGCAATCCCCTGGCCGATCCCTACCTGCTCGGGCTGTCGGGCGGGGCGGGGCTCGGGGCGGTGGCGGCGATCGCCCTGCACGTCGCCGGCCCCTGGGGGCTGCCGATCGCCGCCTTCGCCGGCGCGCTCGGCGCCATGGGGCTCGTCTACCGGCTGGGTCTCGTGGGTGGGGCGGAGCTCGATCCCCGGGTCCTCATCCTCGCGGGCGTGGCCGTGGGCGCGTTTGCCGCGGCCGTGACCACGGCGGTGGTCTCGCTTTCCGATGCGGCCGAGCTGCGCAACGCGTTCCTGTGGCTGTGGGGCGGGCTGAGCGGGGCGTCGTGGGACACGGTGCGCGTGATGGCGATCTACGCGCCGCTGCCGCTCGCCGTCCTGTACACCGCCGCGCGGTCGCTCGACCTGCTGGCGCTGGGCGATGAGCCGGCCCGGCACCTGGGCGCGGACGTGGCGCGCGTGAAGCGCCGCGTGTACGTCGCGGCGTCCCTGTTGACCGCGGCGGCGGTCGCCGTCTCGGGCGTCATCGGCTTCGTCGGCCTCATTGTCCCGCACGTGATGCGGACGCTGTGGGGGCATCGCCACCGCACGTTGCTGCCCGCGGCGTTTCTCGGCGGCGGCACGCTGCTCGCGCTCGCCGACACGCTTGCCCGCACGGCGATCGCGCCGCGCGAGCTGCCCGTGGGCATCGTGACCGCATTGCTGGGCGTCCCCGTCTTCACGCTGCTGCTGCGCCGATGGACGACGGCCTGATCCTCGCGCTCGCGGGCGCGACGTTCCGCTACCCGGAGGCCGCGCGCGACGCGGTGACGGACGTCTCGCTCGCGGTGCGCGACGGCGAGTGCGTGGCACTCCTCGGTCCGAACGGCAGCGGCAAGACCACGCTGCTGCGCCTGGCGCTGGGACTGCTGCGGCCCGCCCGGGGCACGGCCGCGATTCTCGGCCGCGCCGCCGTCGACTGGAGCCGCCGCGATCTGGCGCGGCTCGTGGGCGTGGTGCCGCAGCGCGAGGAGACATCGTTCCCGCTGCGCGTGCGCGACGCGGTCCTGCTGGGACGCTACGCCCGGCTGTCGCCGTGGAGCGGCGAGCGGCCCGCCGACCGCGCCGCGGTGGAGCGCGCGCTCGCGCAGTGCGACGCGACCGACTTGGCCGATCGGTGGCTCACCACGCTCTCGGGCGGTGAGGCCCAGCGCGTGCGGCTGGCCCGCGCGCTGGCGCAGGAGCCGCGCGCACTGGTGTTGGACGAGCCGACGGCGTCGCTCGACCTGCGCCACGAGATGGAGCTGTTCGAGCGGGTGCGGGCGCTGGTCGATCGCGAGCGGTTGGCCGCCGTCGTGATCACGCACCAGGTGAACCTGGCCGCCCGCTTCGCCGATCGCGTGCTGCTGCTGGATCGAGCCGTTCGACGACCGCCCGCAGATGATCCCCTTGCGTCAATCTCTTCCATGAGGCCTGTCACGATGTCACTCGACACCTGCGCTCGACGTATCTGCTTGACGGTGTTCGCGCTGGCGACGCCGTTAGCCGCCCAGCAAGCGGACAGTGCGTTTCATCTCCGGCCCGTCGTGGTCACGGCGACCCTCGTGGCGGCCCCGGCGGATGCGATTCCCGCGGCCGTGACGGTGCTGTCCGGCGACGCGCTGCGCGCCCGCGGCGTCCGCACCGTCGCGGACGCCCTGCGCTTCGTGCCCGGGGCGAGCGTGGTGGAGAGTGGGTCGTTCGGCAGTCAGACGTCGCTGTTCCTGCGCGGCGGCGAGAGTGACTACGTGAAAGTGCTGATCGACGGCGTGCCGCAGAATCTCCCGGGCGGCTCGTTTGACTTCGCCAATCTGACCACGGCCGACGTGGACCGCATGATCTTCACGCGCGCGGGGCGTGGGGCGCCGCGCGGGCAGCTGGGCTTCGGGGGCGGGACCTACGCCGCCCAGTGGGCCAACGGCGATGTGGGCGGCGGCACGGGGCCGCTGTCCTACGGCGTGTCGCTGTCGCGCTTCACGAGCGATGGGCTCTACGCCTTCAACAATGAATACAAGAACAGCGTGGCGAGCGCGCGCCTCGGCTTCGCGCCCGATGCCCGCACCGACGCCAGCGTCTCGGCGCGCTACGCCGACGGGGTGTACCATTTTCCCACCGACGGCGGCGGCCAGCCGGTGGACTCGAATCAATCCACCACCGCGCGCGGGCCGTCGTTCGGGCTCGACGCGGGCCGCGTGCTCTCGGCGCGCGTCGGGCTGCGCGCCAATCTGGGGTGGACGGAGGCCCAGAACCGCTACGACGACGCGACGTATGCCTATCACAGCGAGGACGTCACGCGGCGCTTGGCGGCGGCGGCGCGGGCCGACCTGCGTCCCTCGGCCGCGACCGTGGTGACGATCGGCGCCGAGTATCAGCACGAGAGTCAGGCCGGCTCGAGTCTCGACACGACGCGACGCAATAGCGCGCTGTTCGTGCAGGTTCTCACCGGCACGACCGGGCCGCTGTCGTTCACCCTCGGTGCCCGCGTGGACGATAACCAGCAGTTCGGCACCCACGGCACCGCCCGCGCCGGGATGGTCTGGCGGCTAGACGGGCGCACGCGGGCGCGCGCGGCGGCGGGCACGGGATTCAAGGAGCCGACCCTGCTCGAGAATTTCGGTACGTCGTCGTTTGCCCGGGGCAATCCCAAGCTGCAGCCCGAGCAATCGGCGAACTGGGAGGTGGGGCTCGAGCACACGCCGCCGGGCGATCGCGTCACCGTGGCCGTCACCTACTTCCACGAGCGGTTCCGGGATCTCGTGCAATACAGCAGCGCGCCCTTGGGCCCCGATTCGGTCAACTTCTATAACGTTGCCGGTGCCCGGGTGCAGGGGATCGAGGTCGGTATTCAGGGCACCCTCGGCGGCGGCGTGACGCTCGATGTGAGCTACGCGTATCTCGAATCGCGCGACACGTCGGGACAGCGATTGCAGCGCCGGCCCACGAATGCCGGCAGCCTGCGCCTGGGCTATGCCCTCCGGGACCGGGGCAGCGTGTCGCTCGCGACGGTGTTCACGGGCGACCGCGACGACTACGACTATGGGCCGTATCCTCCCGTGCGCGTGACTCTGCCGCCCCACACGGGGGTCGATCTCAGTGGCAGTTACGCGTTGAGCGGCGGGCGGGGCGCCTGGCCCGGATTGACGCTCAATGCCCGGGTCGAGAACCTGTTCGATGCCAAGTACCAGGACATCAAGAACTTCCCCGCGCGCGGACGCACTCTATTATTCGGGGGAGCACTGAACGTCGGACACTGAAACCGGGATGGGGGACGTGAGACGACAGGCGGTAGCCGTAGCGGTGGTGGTGGCGCTGGCCGGCGCCTGCAGCGACGCGTTGGAGAAGGACACGACGGCGGGCCAAATCGTTGCCGTCGCCAACACCGGCTCCAAGTCGGTGACGCTGATCAGCGCCACGCAGTTCACGGGCACGAACTTCGGGTATCTAGCGTTTGCGTCCCCACCGAGCATTACAGCGCGCGATTCGTTCCTGCTCGCTCCGGTGGCCGGGGGCGATTCGCTCGTGGTGACCACCCTCTTCGCCGTAGGCGGCGGCGTCTCGAGATTCATCAAGTTGCAGGCGGGCGCACTGGCAGGCGCCATCGCCATTCAGGACGACTCGCTCGCCTGGGTGGCGGAGCCGGGGCTCAACCGCGCGCAGCAGATCAACTACCTGACGTTCGATACCACCGGCCGCACGGCCGCAGGTGACCGGGCGAGCGCCGCGGTGGTCGCCGACGGGCGGGTCTGGGTGATCAACGCCAACGCGGTGAACAATGTCCCAGCGGGTGCGAGCTCCGTGACCGTGCGGCTCACCAGCGGCGCCAGCAACGTGATCGACACCATTCCCCTCACCGGCACGAACGCCCAATTCGCGGTGCTCGGCGCGGACGGCCTGATTTACGTGGTGGACCGAGGGGCGCAGGGGAAGGCGAACGGTCGCCTGTCCATTGTCGACACAGCGACGCGCAGCGAAGTGGCCGTCATCAACGGCCTGGGCGAACTGCCGGGGCCCGCGGTGTATCACCCTTCCGGCCGCCTACTCATCGCGGGCGGCGCCAACGGCATCATGGAGATCAACACGCTCACTCGCACGTTGGCGCCGGGACCGGGGGCGGGGCTCATGCCCGGCGGCGACAGCGTGGTGGCCCTCGCCG
>WNFF01001344.1_pt1 | contig 22980 bp, 19 predicted proteins | sample 5400441 | NCBI WGS metagenome assembly WNFF01 (sample SAMN13153345, study PRJNA577476) | soil metagenome | isolation source: 120 cm saprolite under Douglas fir tree site 2 hole 3 replicate 1 | place: USA:California | collected 2015-04-18
GTGGGGCCAAGGTCAGCTACTACGATCCATATGTGCCGGTCATACCTGAGACACGCGAGCACAAATTGCTGGCTGGCCGGCGCTCGCTAGATTGGAGCCCGACTGATTTCGGTTCATATGATGCAATTCTAATCGTCACGGATCACGATGACGTGGATTACGGCGAGCTGGTCGCAAACGCCCAACTCGTCATCGACACTCGCAATGTGTGTCGGCGAGCAGGCATTGTTTCGCCTCGCGTTTTACCGGCATGACGCGCGAAGCCAAACTGCGCACCCCGCCCGCTGCGGTCGTCGACAACCTCAATGGTACGCATGATACCGCGCCGCGCCATGTCGATTGCATTGTGGGCGCGCGTCCAAACTTCGTGAAAATTGCGCCAATTATCCGTGCGCTTCGCGAGCAAGACGGACTCGTGGTCCGCCTTATCCACACGGGGCAGCATTATGATATCACCATGAATGCTGTGTTCTTCGAGGAGCTGGACATCCCGGGCGCTGACATAAATCTCGAAGTCGGATCGGGCACCGGTACCGAGCAGACCGCTCGGATCATGCTTGGGCTTGAACCGGTGCTTGTGGCCCGCCGGCCCGATCTCGTCCTCGTCGTGGGCGATGTCAACTCCACACTGGCTGCCGCCCTGGTTGCCGCCAAGCTCAATATTCCAATCGCGCATGTCGAGGCGGGCTTACGAAGCTTCGACCGGACAATGCCTGAGGAGATCAATCGTCTCGTCACCGACCGCTTGGCCGACCTTCTCTTTGTGACGGAACGTCGTGGCATCGACAACCTCATCAAGGAAGGCCTCCATCCCGAGCGGGTCAAGTTTGTCGGCAATGTCATGATCGACACGGTTTATGCGTGCCTCGATCGAGCCGTGCCTGCTCCCAAGACGCTCGCGGAGGTCGGGGCCAACGCCGACTTCATTAATGCCGCAATGGAGACAGGCTTCGGATTTGTCACCCTTCATCGACCTTCAAATGTTGATGACCCCGTCAAGTTGAAATTGCTTGTCGAAGCATTGGTCGAGGTCGCCCGGAAAATCCGCCTGGTGTTCCCCCTTCATCCTCGCACGCGAGCGAAGATCGTCAACGCTGGTCTTGACCGGTTGCACAGCGAATCCGGGATCGTCACGACGTCGCCCCTCAGTTATTTACGTGCCCTAGGCCTCATGCGCGAGGCCAAACTTGCCATTACCGACAGTGGTGGGGTTCAGGAGGAGACGACTGCACTCGGCGTCCCGTGCCTCACCGTCAGGGACAACACCGAGCGGCCCGCGACCTTGGAAGAGGGCACCAATTTGCTGGTCGGGACCTCACCCGCTGCTCTCATGCCCGCAGTGGAAGACATCATTGCCACGGGCGGCAAGACCGGGCGCATTCCCGCGCTATGGGATGGCAAGGCTGCGATACGCATCGCCCAGCATGTTCGCGCCTTCCTCAACGTCGAGCAGGGGTGTGCGCGACCGATACGCCATCGACCGGAAACCGACCCGCTCGAAAGCAACACATGCGGATAGTGTTCTTCTCGCATTACTACCCGCCAGAGGTGAATGCCCCGGCCTCTCGCACTTCAGAGCATTGCCGCGCGTGGGTGAAAGCGGGGCACGACGTGATCGTCGTGACGTCCGCCCCCAATCATCCGAGCGGCAGAGTCTATCCTGGATACCGGAATCGATTGTACCAGACGGAGACGGTCGACGGCGTGCGCGTTGTGCGCGTGTGGACCTTTCTCGCGGCTAACGAGGGCTTTCTGCTCCGAACGCTCAACTACGTCTCTTATCTGATATCGGCGACTGTCGCGTTGCCGTGGCTGCCGCGTCCTGACGTCCTGATTTCGACCTCTCCTCAGTTCTTCTGCGGTCTGACTGGCATCGTGGCGCGCCGAGTGTTGAAAGCGCCCTGGGTGTTGGAGATTCGCGACCTATGGCCAGAGAGCATCGTGACGGTCGGCGCGATGCGTAAGGGACTGATCGTGCGCTTGCTGGAACGGCTCGAAGCCATGGCCTATCGCAGGGCGGATCGTATCGTGTCGCTGACCCATTCGTTCGTTCCACATATCGTCGAGCGTGGCGGCGAGCCGGGCAAAATCGCCGTGATCAAGAACGGTGTCGATCTCGCGCTCTTCAAAAAATCCGAGATGGCGAGCAGTATCAAGACCCGGCTCCGCCTTGAGAACCGATTTGTAGCGGGCTATGTCGGCACGCACGGCATGGCGCACGGGCTTTCGGCCGTCCTTGAGGCGGCCGAGCGATTACGTCATGAGCCGCGCATTGCTTTCCTTCTAGTCGGTGATGGCGCCGAGCGGGCCAATCTTGAACAGATAAGGGATAAGAAGCGGCTGAATAACGTTGTGATCCTTGGGCAACGCCCCAGGGAGGAAATGCCGAGCCTTTGGGCGGCAATCGACGCAAGCCTGATATTGCTGAAGCGTCACGATCTGTTCAAGAAAGTGATCCCGTCAAAGATGTTCGAAGCGATGGCGATGCGATGTCCGATCATCCTCGGGGTAGAGGGTGAAGCACGCGCGCTCCTGGATGAAGCGGATGCCGGAATTGCCATAACGCCGCAGAGCGCTGAAGAGCTTGCTGCGGCGGTCGTGAGGCTCGCTGAAAATCCCGCGCTTGCTGGTGAACTCGGCGATCGAGGTTGCGCCTATGTGCGTGAGCACTACGATCGCGCCCGGCTCGCCACCCGCTATCTCGATTTGCTGGAGGAGGTCGCGGCCAGTTTTCGTCGCGGCAGCCAAATCTCGGGCGAAACCGGACACGTTCTGCCCGGATGAAACTTGGTGGCGCCTTCGGCAAGGCAGCACGTGCTGTTGCGTTCGGGCGGCATATGCCTCCCGCCAAGATTGCGCGCCGCTTTGAGCTCTCCATTCGACGGACGGCACGGGATCTCTGGGCAATCACGCCGGCAGATCGCCCCGCTCCAAAACGAGCGTCATCGCTGCTGGCTGCATTGTTCGCGCCGCGGCGGGGAACGGTCGAGCCGCAGGGCGAGGTCGCGCGTCTCACGTTTCTAGGGAAGACTGAGACGCTGCCGATTCCCAACATCGATTTTGGCGCGCCGGGACCTGCGCCGGAGTATCAGCTTTGGCGCATGAACCTCCACTACATGGAGTACTTGGAAGAGGTGGATGACCCGCTTTGGGTTAGTCTCGTCGATGCCTGGATGGACGCCAATCCACAAGGGCGGCGGGGCGCCTGGAAGGACAGCTGGAGCAGTTACGCACTGGCCATCAGGGTTGTCGTATGGATGCAGGAACTGGCACGCCGGGCTGGCCGGTTGCCGGGCAGTTTCGTTAGGCGCGCGGAGGCGAGTCTTGCCGGCCATCTGCGGTTTCTCGAACACAACCTCGAGACCGATCTCGGTGGCAACCATCTCATCAAGAACATCAAGGCGCTGATCTGGGGGGCATCCTACTTCACCGGCGCCGAAGCGGCGCGTTGGCGCACGACTGGCGCCAGGCTTCGACGCCGCATTGGATCGAATGGCTCAGGTCACGGCGGACCTTGCGCATCCCGATGGACAGGTGGCGCTATTCAATGATGCAGGAATTGACATGGCATACAGGCCGGCTGCCTGCCTGGACGTGTACAAGCGCTTGCTCAATCGGCGCCCCGCTCCCCGCCAAATATTCGCGTTTAGGAGCGCCGGGTACTTCGGACTGCGCACCGCCGAAAGCTACCTCGTCCTCGACTGCGGCCGTATCGCCCCGGATGACCTGCCTGCTCACGGCCACGGCGACGTCCTGAGCTTCGAGTGGTCGGTAGTTGGCCAGCGCATCATCGTGGACCAAGGCGTGTTCGAGTACAATTCGGGCGAGCGCCGGCGACGCTCCCGTGCCGCAGATAGCCACAACACCCTGTGTTTCGCAGGTGCCGACCAAGCAGACTTCTTTGGCGCGTTCCGGTGCGGACGACGGCCCAATGTCAAGGTGCTGAAATACGAGGTGAACCGGAGCGGCTTTCAACTTGAGGGCACACACGACGGCTTCGCGCATCTCCGCGGAGCGCCGCGACATATCCGTCATTTCGAAGTCCGGCCGAGAGAGGTCGTAATCCGCGATCGGATCGAGGGTAAATCGGATCTGTCCGCCTCCATCGGGTTCTTGCTGGATCCGGCCGCGCACGTTGACGCGTCGGCCTGTGAGGCGCTGATCCGCAGAGGTGCGAGCCGGATCCGAATGACCTCAACCTTGCCAATCGGTGTCGAGGAAGCAGTATGGTGGCCCAACATGGGCCATGAGCGACGAACCAAACGGCTACGGATCAGACTTGCTCCGGCCGCCGGCGAAGCGTCGGTGGCGTTTGAACTCTCCTGAATGCAAGACATCCGTGAAGCAGGTCGAGCACAGCTATAGAACCGGCAAGCTCACGGTCGCGGAGGTGCCAGCTCCGCAAATGAGCGAGGGGAGCATACTGGTCGCGTCGCGAGTCTCACTGATCAGCTCGGGCACCGAGCGGCAGCTCATCGAGCTCGCCAAAGCCTCGCTGGCCGGCAAAGCAATGGCGCGGCCCGATCTGATGCGACAGGTCATCCGCAATTTGCGACGCGATGGGATTAAGCCGACAGTCAACAAGATCCTTGCCAAACTCGATACTCCATTTGCGCTCGGCTATAGCCTCGCAGGCGAGGTCATCGAAGTCGGCAGGCGAGTGAGCGGTCTGGCCGTGGGTGATCGGGTAGCGTGCGCGGGCGCCGGTCTCGCCAATCACGCTGAGCTCAACGCAGTACCCAAGAACCTGACAGTGCGGATTCCGGCTGGGCTCGACGACGAAGACGCGAGTTTTGTCACGCTCGGAGCCATCGCATTGCATGGGGTTAGGCTCGCTGTCCCGACGCTTGGCGAGACCATCGTCGTGATGGGTCTCGGCCTCATTGGCCTGCTGACCGTGCAGCTGCTCAAAGCGAGTGGCTGCCGAGTGATCGGCTTCGACCCTGATGACTCGCGTGTAAAACTGGCGAAGGAGCTCGGTGCAGACGTTTCGGTCAGCGATGGCCTTCAGGAGGTGGTGACAGGCCAAACTGCTGGTCACGGTGCGGATTCTGTCATTATCACGGCTTCATCGAAATCGAGCGCGGCGATCAATTTGGCAGCGGAGGTAAGCCGTCTCAAGGGCCGGATCGTGGTCGTAGGCATGGTTGGCATGACGATTGACCGCGAGCCGTTCTACAAACGCGAGCTCGAGCTTAAGCTTTCGTTGTCCTATGGGCCTGGCCGCCACGATCCTGCATACGAGTTGGACGGTCACGACTATCCGCTGCCATACGTGCGCTGGACCGAGCAGCGCAACATGGAGGCGTTCCTCGCCCTCGTCGCGGCGGGCAAAGTAACGCCGAAACGGCTCGTAACCCATCGCTTCGCGATAGATGCCGCCGAGCAGGCTTACGCTCTGATGGAGCGAGGGGAGCCGCACGTCGCGATTCTGCTGACCTATCCCGAGAAGGTTGGCCACCCGGTCGAGCGCGAGATCCGCCGCACGTCACTGCCGCCGCGGAGCAACGGCACCCGTGTCTCCTTTATCGGGCTTGGCAGCTATGCCAAGAGCGTGCTGCTGCCGGCTCTGCACGACGTCTCGGGTGTGACGCTGACGACCGTGGTCACGTCCACGGGCATTAGCGCCGGTCATGCCGGCCAGAAGTATGGCTTTTCCAGCATTGCCACTGATCCGGTGGCAGCGCTCGGCGAAGACACAGATCTTGTCTTCATCGCCACCCGCCACGACACCCACGCGCGCCTCGCCGCTGAGGCATTGCGTGCGGGCAAGCATGTATTTTGCGAAAAGCCGCTCGCGCTCGACGCGGACGGTCTCGCCGATGTCATCGCGGCCGCCGAGCCCGCGCCGGGCCTCCTTACTGTCGGATTCAACCGTCGGTTCGCGCCTCTCTTACGGAAAGCGAAGGCCGCGCTTGAGCCGCGCTCAGGCCCGCTCATCATGCTCTACCGTATTAACGCGGGTCGAATCCCGGAGAGCCATTGGGTCCAACGAGAGGAGGGCGGCGGCCGCATCCTCGGAGAACTTTGCCACTTCGTTGACGCGCTAACATTTCTCTCTGGTAGCCTACCGGTCGAGGCGCACGCCATCGCGGCTCGTCACCACAGCGATGCAGTCTCGGTGCTGATCCGCTTCGCGGACGGCTCGACCGGGACAATCGTCTATTCATCGCTCGGTGAGCCGAGCGCGCCCAAGGAATACATGGAAGTCCTTGCGGACAGCCGTGTCGTCCGGCTTGACGATTTCCGCCGGCTTACCGTCACAGCGCACGGCAAGACCTCGACGAGCAAGGCGACCCACGACAAGGGTCAGAGTGCGCTTGTCGCCGCCTTCCTCGCCGCGACTCGCCACGCCACGCCGGCTCCGATTCCGCTCGCAGACCTAGCGGCTGTGACCAAGGCGACGTTCGCGATTGAGGAGGCGTTGCGAGTCGGCCAACCTGTTGAGTTGGCGTGATCCGCAGTCATTACCGGGCCGGCTGATTAATTATACCAACCGTTGAGGATTCGATCTGGCATGAAGGCGGTGATTCTCGCGGGTGGGCTTGGAACACGCATTTCTGAGGAAACTCACCTCAGGCCCAAGCCGATGATCGAAATCGGCGGACGACCAATCCTATGGCACATCATGAAGATATACTCGTCGCATGCCGTGAACGAGTTCATCGTCTGCTGTGGATACAAAGGTTACATTATCAAGGAATACTTCGCTAACTACTTCTTGCACATGTCCGACGTCACGTTCGACATGTGTACAAATGAGACGCATATCCACCACAATGGCGCCGAGCCCTGGCGTGTCACCCTCGTCGACACGGGTGATCAGACCAGCACCGGAGGGCGCTTGCTGCGTGTCCGTGACTACGTCGCCATCGACGAAGCCTTCTGCTTCACCTATGGCGATGGGGTATCGGACATCAACATTACAGCCCTTATCGCCTTCCATAGGCGCCACGGTAGGCTTGTCACTGTGACGGCAGTGGAGCCCGCCGGTCGCTACGGCGCGCTGGCGATGACAGGCAGTCGCGTCACGGGTTTCACGGAGAAGCCGAAAGGGGAGGCCGGCTGGATAAACGGCGGCTTTTTCGTGCTTTCGCCGCGCGTCATCGACTACATCAACGGAGACGGCGCGAGCTGGGAGGCTGATACCCTTGCCCACATGGCCGCCAAAGGTGAGCTCGAAGCCTACCTCCACCACGGTTTCTGGCAGCCCATGGATACGCTGCGCGAGAAGAACATGCTGGAGGAGCTCTGGCACTCTGGGAAAGCACCGTGGAAGACCTGGACCTGAGGGCAACAAACATGAGCTTTTGGCAGGGCAAGCGAGTCCTTCTGACCGGTCACACCGGGTTCAAGGGTACATGGCTTAGGCTGTGGCTCACCGAAGCGGGCGCGCGGGTCACCGGGCTCGCGCTTAAGCCAGACACGACCCCTTCGCTATTCTCGCAACTCGGGGCGACGGGCGAAATAGATCATCGTTTGGGCGACGTGCGCGACGCCGAGACGGTTGCCGCGACGGTGCGAGAGGCGCAGCCCGACATTGTGCTGCATCTCGCCGGGCAAGCGCTCGTGTTGCGTGGCTATCGGCTACCCGTAGAAACCTGGGCCACCAACGTGATGGGCACAGTTAATGTGCTCAACGCACTGCGTGCGCTCGATAAACCGTGTGCGGCGGTGCTCGCCACCTCAGATAAGGTCTATCGCAACGACGAATGGGAGTTCGGGTACCGGGAGACAGACTGCCTTGGCGGGCACGATCCCTACAGCGCGTCGAAAGCTGCCGCCGAGCTGGCCATAAGAAGCTGGCGCAAAAGTTTCCTTAATGGTCGCTCGCCTGTCCGCATCGCCACAGTGCGAGCTGGCAACGTCATCGGCGGTGGTGATTGGTCGGAATACCGCATCGTTCCGGATATTGTCCGCGCGCTGAGCGCGGGTCGCGAGATCGAGATTCGCAATCCAGGTGCCACGAGGCCGTGGCAGCATGTGTTGGAGCCTTTAAGCGGCTATCTTCAACTCGCTCAGAGACTGTATGAGAGCGACGATCCGCTCTATCAAGACGCATTCAATTTTGGGCCAACGGCCGAGGCCGAACGCAACGTGCGACAACTTGTTGAAGAATGCCTCAAGCATTGGCCCGGACGCTGGCGCGAGACGTCGGAACCGGGCATGAGGCACGAGGACGGACGGTTGGCGCTCAGCATCGATCGCGCGCAGGTCCGTCTCGGCTGGGCCCCGCGCTGGGACTTTGCGCGCGCGGTGCGTGAGACCATCGAATGGTATCGCGCGAGCCGCGATGTGGGCCCGAGTGGGCTTCGCGGGCTTCTCGTTTGTGCCATTCGTCGCCACCAGGCATCCGATCGCGTGCACGGCGTACGATGAAATTCATCGCGACACTGCTGGCTGGGGCGTACGAGGCCCTCACCACACCATTCGTCGATCATCGAGGAATGTTTGTGCGGCTATTCTGCGCCGACGCGCTGAATGAAGCGCACAATGGACGCGCAATCGTGCAGATTAACCACGCGCTGACGCGAACCGTGGGAACGATTCGTGGGCTTCACTACCAGCACCCGCCGCAGGCCGAGGCCAAGTGGGTTCGCTGCCTAAAGGGGCGTGTCTGGGACGTAGCCGTCGACCTGAGGCGGGGTTCGCCGACGTTTCTTGCCTGGCACGCGGTGGAGCTCGATGCCGAGCGCATGAACGCGCTATTTATACCCGAGGGCTGCGCCCACGGGTTCCAGGTGCTGGAGCCCGACAGCGAGCTTCTGTACCTGCACACGGCGCCTTATACGCCGAAGCTCGAACGAGGGGCCCGGTGGGACGACCCACGGCTGAGGATTGCGTGGCCGCTGCCAGCCGAGGACCTGTCTGAAAGGGACAGGTTGCATCCTCTGCTGGGTGCCGATTTCGAAGGAATTGTCGTTTGAACTGCCGCCATTGCAGCACGCCGCTCTCTCATGCGCTAATCGATCTCGGCCACCAGCCTCCGTCCAACGCCTATCTGGGTGCCGCCGATCTCCATAAACCGGAAATGCATGCGCCGCTCAAGGCGTTCGTGTGTGGCCGCTGTTGGCTGGTGCAGCTGCCTGCCCACCACCAGGCCGACGAGCTGTTCACGGCGGATTACGGCTACTTCTCGTCGGTCTCGACAAGTTGGGTCGAGCATGCGAGCCGGTACGTCGACGCCATGCGCGAACGCTTCAGCCTCGGGGCCAGGAGTCTGGTGGTCGAGATCGCCTCGAACGACGGCTATCTCCTGCAATTTGTGCGAAACGCGGGGATCCCATGTATTGGCGTCGAACCAACCGCCTCGACGGCAGCGGCAGCGCGGGCCAAAGGCATCGAAACGCTCGAGGTCTTCTTTGGCGCTAAGGTTGGCCGACAGCTGGCACAGGAGCGGCGACCAGCCGATCTGATAACCGCGAACAACGTGCTGGCGCACGTCCCTGACATTAACGATTTCGTGGCCGGCTTTCGCGAGCTACTCGCGCCGGAAGGAGTGGCCACGTTTGAATTCCCGCATCTCATGAAGCTCATCGATGGCTGCCAGTTCGACACCATCTATCACGAGCACTACTCCTACCTCTCGTTCAGCACTGTGAGGACAATTCTCCAAAGCCAAGGTCTCAGGGTGTTCGACGTTGAGGAGATTCCGACGCACGGCGGCTCGCTGCGCGTCTTTGCCTGCCACGAGAACGCGAAGACGCGAGTAGAGACACCAGGCACAGTCGCGCTGTGGCAGCGCGAGCGGCAGAAAGGTGTAACCAGTTTCGACTACTATGCGCATCTGCAGGCCAGAGCGGATCGGATTAAGCTGGACCTTATCGCCTTCATCGTTGAACAGAAGCGGGCGGGACGCACCGTCGCGGGCTACGGAGCGGCGGCAAAAGGCAACACGCTCTTGAACTATGCTGGAATTCGGCCCGATCTGTTTCCCTTCGTGTGCGATGCAGGGCAATCGAAACAGGGCCGATTCCTGCCGGGCAGCCATGTTCCGATTGTGCCTCCGGCGGCGCTCGCAGAGCGGCGCCCGGACTTCGTGCTGATCCTGCCCTGGAACATCAGAAACGAGATCATGGCCGCCCATGCCTACGTGCGCGACTGGCGCGGCCGCTTCGTCATCGCCGTGCCGCGGCTTGAGGTGATTTGATGCGGATTGCCGTCACCGGCGCGACAGGGTTTATCGGCCGTCACGTCGTCAGCGAGGCGCTGCGGCGCGGCCACGGCCTCATTGCGGTACTCCGTACGCCGGACCGGCCGGTTGTTATGGCATGGCGCGATGATGTGGAAGTACGTGCGATTGATATCAGAACGGCAGGTGAAGACCCGTTCGAGAAGATTGGGCGTCCGGATCTGTGCATCCATCTCGCCTGGGGCACGCTCGTCGACTTCAACGATCTCGATCACTTTGAAAGTGAACTTCCCGCGCAATACACATTTCTGAGCCGACTCGTCCGCGGTGGTCTGCCCCGACTACTGGTGGCGGGGACATGTCTCGAATATGGTCTGCAATCGGGCTGTCTTGACGAAAAACTTTCAACTTCGCCAGTAACGCCCTATGGGCTTGCAAAGGACACGCTACGGCGTCAGCTCGAATTCCTGCAGAGCAAGCAAGACTTTTCGCTCGCCTGGGCGCGCCAGTTCTACGTCCATGGCGAAGGCGAGGGCCGCAGGACGCTCTTCACGCAACTCAAGGCCGCGGTGGAGCGTGGCGATGCAACGTTTCCGATGTCCGGCGGCGAGCAGCTGCGCGATTATCTCGCCGTCGAGACCATGGCGGAGCGGCTCGTGCAGCTTGCGACGATGGCTGTTAATCCTGGGGTGGTGAACGTCTGCTCCGGCGAGCCGGTATCTGTGCGCCGACTGGTCGATGGTTGGCTCGCGACCAATAGTTGGAATATCGCACTCGAACTTGGCCGATACGAATATCCCGCTCACGAGCCACTGGCGTTTTGGGGCGATAGGCGCAAGTTGGATCGCTGCATCGGGCTGCAAGATCAAAATGAGCACAACGGCTTCTCGCAGGACACGGCAAGCGCGAGGATACATGACGCCGCATGAACAGGAGGTTCGCGAGCGCGTCGCTCGCTGGATCCCGCAGGACGACATGGCGCAGCACGCGGCTGCGTTCCTCGCTGCCAGTGCTCGGGCGAAATACTCCTATAATTTCTCTTGGCTCGGACGCCCGATCATTCAGTACCCGCAGGACATCGTTGCGATTCAGGAGGTGATCTGGCGGGTCAAACCCGATCTTATCATCGAGACCGGAATTGCCCACGGGGGCTCCCTGATCCTGAGTGCGTCGATACTTGCGCTGGTCGATTACGCGGAGGCGGCGGAGTGCGGGAAGGCTCTCTTCCCCGGAAAGCCTAAGCGCACTGTGCTTGGCGTCGATGTCGATATCCGCGTTCATAACAGGCAAGCAATCGAGGCGCATGCGATGGCAAGCAGCATCGAGATGATCCAAGGCTCCTCGATCGCGCCCGAGGTGATCTCCCGCGTGCAGGAACGTGTGAAGGGTGCAGAGCGGGTCATGGTGTTTCTCGACTCGAACCATACCCACAAGCACGTTCTGGCCGAGCTCGAGGCCTATGCGCCTCTGGTGACGAAAGGAAGCTACTGCGTCGTTTTTGACACTCTCATTGAGGATATGCCTGCCAATCACTACCCGGACCGGCCTTGGGGCAAAGGGGACAATCCGAAGACGGCCGTGTGGGACTATCTCAAGTCGCACCCCGAGTTCGAAGTCGACAAGCAAATCGAGCGCAAGCTGCTTATTACGGTCGCTCCGGACGGATACTTGAAGCGCATAGCCTGATGCATGGCAGCGCTGGTCGCAGTCGGCGTTTTGGCCGCATATCGCCGCTCGTCAAATGTCAGCTGCGCACTTTGTTCGGCATCCCCGCAGACCGAGAACTGCCAATTAGCCAGTGCTGAGAGACGATGCCATGACAGCCTCCAAGGTCACCATTGTGGTTCCGACGCGCGAGCGGCCCGATACGCTGCGTTCGTGCCTCCGGACCGCGCTGAATCAGGATTACCCGAACCTCGAGGTCATCGTCAGCGACAACTTCAGCGGGCCCGCGACCGCCGAGGTTGTGCGCTCGATGAACGATCCACGCATCACATACCTCAACACGGGCCGCCGCCTCAGCATGTCCCACAACTGGGAGTTTGCGATCGCAGGCATAAATGAGGGTTGGATCGTCTTGTTGGGCGATGACGATGGCCTGCTGCCGAACTGTCTCGGCCGGGTCGTGCGCCTCGTCGAGGCGGCGGGACTTGAGGCGCTGTCATCTGAAACCTGTCGTTACAATTGGCCGTCGCGGAATGTGTCCGAACAGGCGATCCTCTCAGTGCCGATGAAGCGCGGCGAGGAGGTGGTAGATGCGCGCCGGGCCTTGAAACGCCTGATGGATTGGGAACATGACTCCTTGGTCCTGCCGCATCTCTACACCGGCGGGCTCATCAGTGCAGCGCTAGTCAAACGCATTCGTAATATCAACGGCGCCTTTTTCCAGTCGCAGATCCCCGACGTCTATTCCGGCGTCGCGATTACCAGCTCGATCAACAGGTACTTGTTCACGCGTGAGCCTTTTGCGATCAGCGGGGGGTCGAAATACAGCAATGGCGCGGCCCTATTCGCGCTGCAGAAGACGGAGTTCCTCGACGAGGGCAATATTCCTTTTCATCCCGACATGGCGCTGCCGGAGACGGGCACGCTGACATTCTCCATGCCCGCCATGGTGTGCGAATCCTACCTGCAGTCCCAGTACCTGAGACGCGACCATTACAGAGCATCTGCGGCAGCGCATCTCGAGTTGATCCTCAACCAGACCACGACGGCGCGTGACCTGCTCAATGAATGGAGCAAGCGGTTCGCCGCTCGTCACGGCATCGACCACGCGCGCGCGCTCGCCGCCTCGCGGCACACTCCGTCGCCGCGCCGGCTGTCATTATTACGGGACAAAATTGCTAACGTTACGTCTCGGTATCGTGTCGACAGCTCGTACGGGCTCCCGTTGAACGACGTATTTGAGGCGAGCCTTGCCGCCGCCACCATCCTGACGACTCGGCCGAGCCGTTCGAAAAGCGTCGCACGCACGATCCGACGCGTTGTCCGCCGTAACCGCAAGGCCACTCTCGCAATCGGAGAAGCGACATCCGGCTAGAGCCCAGGGCGTAAATTAGCGCTAATCGGAATGCATAATATGCAATGAAAGCCATCATAACTTTGTATAGGTTCTTTTCTCAATATTCCGCTCTCTCTCGATCGCGCCTTATAGGCGAGATCGTCAATTCTAGGAGCCTCTCCAGGTATTGATTGCGGTCAATGACGAGAAATCGACTTCGTCAAAGCTCCAATCACGAGCCCCGCTTTCCATCGCTGCTGCTGGGTAATGGTCAATGAAACGATGAATACATTATTGAAGCGCAAAGTTAACTCTTATTGGAATGCACAGAGTTGTGGAGAGGTGAACGCGGTTTCCCTTACCGGCACCTTTGATCTCGATGAGCAAGCTCGTGAGCGGTACCTGCTTGAGCCATACATTTTCGACTTTGCCAAGTTCCACGAGGGCAAGAAAAGAAACGTTCTCGAGGTTGGGATTGGTATGGGTGCCGATCATGCTCTTTGGGCGCGATCGGGGCCAGAAATACTTTGCGGCATTGATCTTAGTCAGAGGGCCATTCAATTTACAGCACAGTGCCTGGCGCAATGCGGCCTCAACTCGATGTTGCAACGGGGCGACGCTGAGAATCTTCCATTCCGCAGTCACAGTTTTGATGTCGTATACTCTTGGGGCGTGCTGCATCACTCCCCAGATACCTCCCGATGCGTCGCTGAGGTTTTTCGAGTTCTGCGCCAGAGGGGAATTGCGCGTATTATGATATATCATAAATGGTCATTGGTTGGCTTAATGCTTTGGTGTCGCTACGCGCTGCTGAGTGGAAAGCCGCGGCGCGATCTTGACGATGTTTATTTCCACCATCTCGAAAGCCCCGGAACAAAAGCGTATACAGTAAATAGCGCACGCCGCATGTTTGACGTCGCCGGGTTCAGTTCGATAACTATTCGTATTCAACTGAGCCACGGCGATTTACTGCTGGGTAAGGTTGGGTCTCGACACCAAGGAACACTACTGAACTTAGCTAAGTCACTTTGGCCACGCTCAGTTCTTAAGGTAATTGCTCCACAATTCGGACTTTACCTGCTGGTCGAAGCAGTGAAGTAGAAGGTCAAGAGAGCAAACTCAAATTAGGGGGTGTTAAGATGGATGCCGTGTCGCTTCAGCGTAGCTATTACGCAAAAACTGCTTCCGCTTTCGATGACATGCATGCTTCGGATGATGAGCATTTTTTTGCGTGTGCTTGGCTGGCTTCACTTATCAGGCTCCAAAAGTTCGATAGTCTTCTTGAAGTTGGCTGCGGGGGAGGGCGGTGGCTGAAGTTTCTTAAGGAGGAAGGGCTTCAAATCGCGCTTAAGGGCATAGAACCAGTTCCAGAACTGCGAGCCGTCGCTAAGCAAAAGGGCCTGAAAGATACGGAGATCATAGCTGGCGACGCGAGGGCTTTGCCGTTTGCGGAAAACAGCGTCGATGTCGTATGCGCGTTCGGGGTCTTGCATCATATAAAGGACCACAAGAAGGCGGTGGCCGAAATGTGCCGCGTCGCGCGGCGGGCGGTGTTCATTTCGGACGCCAATAATTTTGGACAGGGCAGTCGCATGGCCCGTACCGTCAAGCAAGGACTTCGCGCATTTGGCCTCTGGCGGCCTTTCGACTTTATCCGCACTAAGGGAAAGGGTTATCATTACTCAGCAGGCGACGGCGTTTCTTACAGCTACTCCATTTTTGATGATCTGCCCACGCTGCGCCGTAGGTTCCATGACCTGCGATTCATGACTACCCAACCGAGCGGTACAAATCTCTATCGAACAGCCCCTCATGTTGCTGTCTTCGCGCAAACCTCAATAGATTGAGATCAACGCCGTCAAAAAACACCTGAGACATCACCCAAAAACGCGAGCTTTTACCTATAGTGATGCCTAGCCGAAGCCGTTCCATCAACGCTCTGCGCGAGAGCCGCTCATGACGTGGCGTACGGATGTCCCCAGATTCACTGTGATCATCCCAACGCGGCAGCGCGGCGATGTCCTCGGCGCGGCGCTGAAGACCGTCACGGCGCAGAATTACGATGCGCTTGCAATCCTCGTGAGCGACAATTGCAGCAGCGACCAAACCCGAGACGTAGTCAATGCCGTGCGCGATCCGCGCATCAGATACGTCAAGACCTGCAAGCGGGTCAGCATGTCCCACAACTGGGAATTCGCTCTGTCACACGTGAGCGGCGACCGCTGGGTGATGGTGATCGGTGACGACGATGGACTCATACCGGGCGCGCTCGACCGGGTCGCGGCGCTGATCCGCGAGACTGGCGTGAAGGCAGTCAACTCATCGTTCTGCACCTACATCTGGCCCAATGTGGACAACGACGGTGCCGGACGCCTTCTCGTGCCTATGGGGCGCGGTGTTGAGATCCGCAAATCAAAGCAATGGCTCGGGCGCGCCGTTGAGGGCCGCGTATGGTATAGCGAGCTGCCGATGCTCTACTGTGGTGGGGCGATTCATGTCTCTTTGATCGAGGACATCCGCCGGCGCAAAGGAACCTTCTTCCAGAGTTGTCAGCCTGATATCTTTTCGTCGATCGCCTTGGCGAGCGTCACCGAGCGGTATGCCTTCTCCCATGAACCATTCGCGGTCGGCGGTCACTCGCGTCATTCCAACGGCGCCTCCTGGGCCGCGTCTGTCAACAACTCGCGGGCTGGTCCCAATGCGCCAAAAGCGAACCAGCTGTTCAACGGCGAGGGAAACATCCCTTGGCACCATGAAATCGCATTGCTCGACGATGGGAAAATCCCGCTGTCGATCGATCTGCTCGTTTATGAGAGCTATCTTCAGGCGATGTATCTCCATGGAAACCCGCTTAAGATCACGCATCAGGATCAATTGGCGCTGTTTCTCGCAAGAGAGATTACTGACACTGAGCGTATGGCCCTGTGGTTCAAAGCCTTCATAGAGCGCCACCTGCTGGATCCCGAAAAAGTGCACAATCGGGCAAGATTTTTGAAGGCGCGGCTCGCCTGGGACAAGCTGAAAGAATACGCCGCAGCGTTTCGAGACATCTATAGGATTGAGCCATCGTTTGGAATCAGGATGCAGGACGTATACGAAGCAAGCGTCGTGGCAGCGACGATCTTGCGCACGCGCCCAAATCGCATCCGAAGCTACACCGGCACGATAGTCAAGTGGATGCGCAGATCGAGGAAGCGAGCCCTGCCCGCAGAGGCGTGAACCATCGCTACGCCGGGACGCACGATTTGGTGCCGCGCAGCGATGATCTATCGCTTCTTACTGACTCTCATACTGACTTGCCGGTTGCAGGACTAAGTGCGTAGATCGACAATCCTACCAACGCTGCGATGATTGCGTCCCCGGAGCCGCGTGTCGCGTTCTCTTGGAATGGACTGCCGCAATACGCCGCCCGTCTGATCCGGGCTGCGATTGACCGGCTTGGACATGAATGCGCTGTGATCGGCTCCAGGCCTACTGTGCCCGTCAAAGGCATGGAGGACGCGCTGGGCCAACCGGTGCATTGGGTCGATTCGGATATCACAATCACTTGGCGCGAACTCGGAGTGCCGGTGCCCACGATCTTCATCCAGTCCGGGTGGTCCTATCAGGCTTTTGCCGCTCTCGGACGCGAGGTAAAAGCGCAGGGGGGACGTGTCATTGGCCTGAGTGACGGTAACTGGAGGGGTGATTTCCGCCAACTCGTCCTCGGACCTATAGTCTTCCGCCTCCGGCATCTCGCCCATTTTGACGCCATGATCGTGCCTGGGGAGCAAGGGGCGCGGCTGATGAGCCACTTCGGCTTTCCGAGCGAGCGCGTGCACAAAGGTATGTACGGGGCAGATGCGGCGATCTTCAACGGCGGCCCCCCGCTCATCGAGCGCCCCAGGACTTTTTTGTTCGTTGGCCAGTTCATCGCCCGTAAAGATGTCCTCGGGCTATCGCGAGCGTTCATTCGGTTCAGCGAAACGCAACCGGGCTGGGCGCTGCGGATGACGGGGAGTGGCGAGCAGCGCGATCTGATCCCGCGAGACCCACGAATCGTGGTCGAGGACTTCATACAGCCCGAGCAACTCGCAGCACGCTATCGGCAGGCGCGCTTCTTCGTGCTGCCCTCGCGAGTGGAGGCGTGGGGACTCGTCGTTCACGAGGCGGCGCTCTGCGGATGCGCGCTGATCCTGAGCGACGCCGTCGGCAGTGGTGACGATCTGGCCGCGCCGCACAACGCGATCCGCTTCCGGCGAGGAGATGAGGATGATCTTGTGCGGGCACTCATAGATGCCGCAGGCCGGGACGAGACATGGTTGACTGAGGCGGAGCGCCACTCCCGCGCGGCCGCTGCGTGGTTCGGGCCACAGCGGTTTGCGGCGGAGGTCACGAACCTCATCGGTGAACTTCAGTAGGTCATGCTGCCCAATTGCGTCGGCAGATTGCCGGCTCAGTTCCTTTAGTCCCCGATGCCCCGATCAACTTCGACGTTAGAGACATTGCGCGAATAGTTAGTGAGATCGGCGCCAATTCCGATCTGCTGACGACGGGATTACTGTTTGAGGGCTCGTCAAGTGCTTCGTTGAAAACAGTTTCAGAGGTGGAGGTGTTTAAATGACCCTTCGATCCGCCATTCGCGAGCTTTTGCCGGACGTTCCCGTTCACATTGCTAACGGTTTGTTAGGTCGTTTCTCCGGCCTTCGGTCTCCATTGTGGTATCTGCACGGATTGGAGCGTTTTAAGCTATCGGACGACTTTGGCTTCAAGCTGGATACGCCAAGCGAGGATCATGATACGATAGTTGAGCGCTTGATCGCTTACTATCGCCGCTTAAAGGCCGATGCGGCGGATCGCGGCATCGCAGCCAATTCCGACATGTGGACCTGGATCGCCGGACTCCATAGGCCCTTCGCAAAACTTTTGGACGCAGCTGATCATCGGCGAGTTGGCGACGCGCTTCTGAATGTTGCATGGGGCCCGCTCGTCGCTGGCTTCCTAAATTACGAGTCGAATCAACGTTTGAAGGCCGATAGGAGGGCTCGAAGGCGAGAAGCAAAGCACATTGTTGACAAGTTGATTTCGCTGAGTGAGGCACTGGCTTGCTCGCCGGTGCGATGTGTAGAACAAGGCGCTTGGGAATATCGCAATGGTGACATCGATCTAGAGGCGACACTCGCCGGCATCGAGAAGAAAGTGGGTTTTGAAATCGCACCGCCGTGTGCAGGGGGCGGCACCTTCGGATTACGTGTCGGTTTGAATGTCTTTTGTATGAGGGACTTGATTGCGAACTATGTGGCGGCACGGTTGCGGCAACTCCTGCCCAATCAGAAAGAGCGATGCATCGCGGAAATTGGCGGCGGGACTGGGTCGCTCGCATATTATCTCGTGAAGGCAGGGATGGGGCGGGTTTCGGTCCACGACCTTCCTACCGTCGGTATTGTCCAGGGGTATTACCTCATGCGCAGCCTGGGCTCAGCGCGGGTCTGGCTGTACGGAGAACCGAGGAGCGAAACCGCCGCTGCTGAGGTCAAGCCGTATTGGACCGTCGCTGACTTATCTGACAAGTCAGTCGACGCATTCGTAAACGTGGATTCGCTGCCCGAAATCGAGCCGTCGGCGGCGCTGGATTATATTCGGCTGATTCAGGCGAAAGGGAAGCATTTCTTTCTCAGCATAAATCAGGAAGGACAGGCTGAATTCAGCGGCGTGCCGCAGTCAGTCGTGTATCAGCTCGTAGAACGCAATGGTGGGTTCGAGAGGGTATATCGATTCCCACATTGGATGCGTAAAACCTACGTTGAGGAACTTTACCGTATTCTTTAAAGGTCTTGATTACATGAGGAAGGATAAAGACTCGAGTGCATCAGCCGCGAGAGCTGTAATGGTTATGCAGATAGGCGCTCGTCGCAACTATTTCGGCGCGCGACAGCTGGAGGCCGCGGGTCTCCTTCACAGCCTCGTCTGCGACGCGGCTTGGCCGGCTGACCAGCTCAGTTGGCTTGCACGCTTGGCCCCGCAGGTGAAGCCGCGACTGGCAAGCGCCATCAAGCGGCGGACGGTGGTTGGGATAGATCCCTCACGCCTCCACGCGACGCTGTTTCCGAATCTGGCGTCCGTCAGTAAGCTCATCTTTCCGCAAGAGCAGGCATTTACTGTCGTGGACGAGGCGCTCGGTCTGGCTGCGCGCCTAAAGGGCTTATCCGGTGTTAGGGTCGTTGTGAATTGTTTTGGCAACGGTGGTTCGTTTCTCGCGCTTGCGAAGTCCAAAGGGATAAGAATCGCTACCGAGTTCATCAGCCACCCGCTGCATTGGGACATTCTAGCTGCCGAGCGGGAACGCTGGAACGGCTGGGAGGAAGCAAGTTCCTGGTACACGGACGCAGCTTTTTACCGTAGGCGCATTAGCCGCCTGATTGCACTCTCGGATATTTATTTGTGTGGGTCAGAGGTGGTTGCGTCGGCGCTCTCCGAGGTGCCAGCTTTTGACGCAAAGCGTGTGCGCATCGTTCCTCACGGCCTAAGCGGCGGAATAATCAAGCCTTCGAAAGCGGTGCGTGGCCGCGTGCTATTCGCTGCCAGCTTTGTCAGCCTGATCAAAGGCCTTCCCTATCTGGCCGAAGCTGCAAGCATTCTCCGATCAAAGAAGTCCAAGATTGAAATCGTAATCGCTGGATCAGTGTCGCCGACGTTGCGAGAAAGGCCGGAAGTCAACGCGCTGACGTTTCTGGGCCAGCTCGGCCAAAACAGCATGGCAGATGAGTTCGCCCGCGCCGATGTGTTCTGCATGCCGTCGTTGGCGGAGGGCGGGCCTGTTTCTGTCTTCGAGGCCTTCGCCAACGGTGTGCCAGTCGTAACGACACTCGCAAGCCGATCGGTGGCCACTGAGGGCGTCGAAGGGTTTATCGTGCCGGAACGCGACGGCGCTGCGATCGCCCACGCTATTGAGCGGATCGTCACAGATCGGCCGCTGCGGGACCGCATGTCAGCGGCCGCACGGCAGACCGCGGCGCGATATAACGAGGCGACCTGCGGTGAGCGATTTATTGCCGTGATTCGTGAATTGCTCGACCCACCAGGGACTCTCGGGCCGGCTGGCAACGCCGAGTATGGATCATGGAGCTCGTAGCCACGGACATCGGCCTGATGAGCCTAGCGGCGCTCATCATCCTCTATGTGATGTTCGCGCGGGCGCTGCCGTTTGGCGCGCTCTCAATGCCGTGCATGACTCTGCTCACAAGCATGATGTACTTTTTTATTATGCCTGCGTTGACCCTGAGCGGCGGCAATTTTGAGTTCCTCGGCATGTATTTAAACTCGCTCGAGGGGGTCCATGTCGCGGTATTGCTTTACGCGCTGGGGGGCACTGCCGCTTGGGTCGTGTGGTTCAGATATCTGCGGATTGATCCGGCGGCCGTGCGCGTATACGAGCGCCCAATGAACTTGACCATTGCTTGGACCCTGGCTGCAATTGCAATGGCCGGCGTGTTGATGCTGGTTGCGCTCGGACGTCTCCAGTTCTTCGCTGCAGATGACGCCCAACACGACAATGTTGGTGAAGTTGAAGGATTTGCGTTTCTGACCCTCAGCGTCTCAATGTTAATCCCACTCACGCTCCTACTGTTGCTCCGCACACGTTTCCATATATACGGACTGTTCGTGTTAGCAGGCGTGTTCTTGGTCATTCTGACGACTGGATTCAGGTTTCGTATTGTCATTCTCGCGTCGGCTGTTGTCATGACCTATATGCTTGTTCGGCGTATCCGCATCCGCGTGTCTTATGTTGCCTTGGGGTCGTGTCTCGCACTGATTGTTGTGAACGCAATTGGCTATTCAAGAACATATGGACAAGGCATCGATCTTTCCAGACTCGATGGCCTCACGTGGGTGGATCTCCTTCATGCATTCGGGGGTGAGATCGGTCCGGTCTTCGCACTCGCGCACGTCGTCCAATCGCCACCGCCGGACCTGATCTACTTTACGCCCTGGACAGTGGGGATAGCGCGGCTCGTGCCGAGCTTCCTGTGGCCGGACAAGCCATACCCGGATTATTTGAGCGATTACGTGGGCGGGTTTGCCGAAATTTTTCAACGCACCGCTGGCGTTGCTGCTCCGCAACACGCGGAGGCTTTGCTGCAATTCGGCTGGTTCGGCCTACCCCTGCTCGCGTTCTCGTATTTTGCATTCGCGTGCAAGGTGGTTGAACGGCTGCAATGGCTGGGTCTGGAAGCTCGAATCGCAGGCTGCGCGATGGCCCCAGCCTTTTTCGGTTTCTACATGCAACAGCGGGGGTATTTCTTTCAGTTCTTGTGCGAGTTTCTCTTCATGTTCGGCCCGCTTTTTCTGGTTCACTTCCGGACGAAGCTGCCGTCCGCGGGTGCTCGCGAACCGTCGACAACCGTTTGTGACCACACGTTAGGCCCGCCGACCAGGATGTCCACGCTGCGGCACAACGCTGCGCCTCCTACCGATCGCGAAGTCGACCCCCAGTGAGGCTGCTTGTCGATTGCACGCCCCTCCATTCGGGAGGTGGCGTCCAGGTTGCGGTCGCATTCCTTGAGCACTTGCGGCACCAGCGCGAGGTGTCCTGGCGCGCCGTAGTTCCCGACCAAATGCGTGCAGCGATTCCAGGCGCGCTCGACCAAGATGATCGAATGACGTTTGTGAGGAAACGTCGGCTGCGGGATTTCGCCGCGATTCGCGCCCACCTCAGGAAGGTTGAGCGGAACACGACACCCGACGTCGTATTCACTGTGTTTGGTCCGCCATACTTTCGGGCCAGCGCTCCCCATGTAGTGGGCTTTGCAATCCCTGACCTCATTTACCCGCCGCATGACGGCATGGCGGTTCGTATGCGCCTAAAGCTAATGGTCCTTGATCGCGTGTGCCGTCAGGTCTTACGCAAGGTGGATCATCTTGTCGTTGAGACCGAGACCGTACGCGAGCGTCTATCCCGGCGGTTTGGCGTGAACACGTCCAATATCTCGGTCATCGGCAACAGCCTTAATCCCATGCTAGCCCGCCGTGACGCAACCCCCGCTTCGCCGAGGGGACCGTTCGTATTGCTCGTCCCCTCCGCCTACTATCCACACAAGAACCTGGAGATCCTGCCGCCTGTTGCTGCGGCGCTGAAGAGGCGCGATCCGGGCTTCGAATTCGAGTTCCGAGTTACGCTCGATCCCAACAGCAGGCCTTGGCGCGCAATCGAGCGCTCGGCGACGAAGCTCGGGATCCGTGATCGTGTTGTCACGTTGGGCACTTTGCCGTTGGGTGAACTTGCGAACGCCTATCAGACTGCCTCCGCCGTATTCCTGCCCACTCTTCGGGAAGCCTCCACTGCCGTGTATCCTGAGAGTTTCCACTTTCGTCGGCCGCTCATAACATCGAACTTAGACTTCGCTCGCGAGCTGTGCGGGAATGCCGCATTGCTGGTGCCGCCATTCGAACCGGAGACCATTGCCCGAATGATCTTAGATTTGGCGCGCAACAACAGCTTGGCAGAACGGCTAGTTGAGAGCGGGGCGCAACGCCTTCTAACCAATTATCCGCCGGCAGGGGCAAAATTCGCTCGGCAGATTGAAGTCCTTAGAGCGGTTTCCGGTTACGCACGACATTCATTGGCGCTGCGCCGACGATTCGATATCGACCACGCGCCCATGTAGCGTGAACTGTCGTGACTACCTTGGTCGAACGTTCTGCGTCAGATGCTATTACCTGTAAGTCGATTGAGGAATAGACCAGATGTGCGGGATCGCAGGTTTTCTCGGCGCGTGGCCAGAACAGCTCCTTGCGCGCATGGCGACCGCTCTTCGCCACAGGGGTCCAGATGGGGAGGGAATCTGGTGGAGCGAGCGAGATGAGATCG
>WNFF01002002.1_pt1 | contig 22961 bp, 22 predicted proteins | sample 5400441 | NCBI WGS metagenome assembly WNFF01 (sample SAMN13153345, study PRJNA577476) | soil metagenome | isolation source: 120 cm saprolite under Douglas fir tree site 2 hole 3 replicate 1 | place: USA:California | collected 2015-04-18
GTTCCCGTTGCTCGCCGATTTTGAACCGAAGGGGGAGGTCAGCCGGCAATACGACTCGTATCGAGCCAAGGACGGTTTCTCCGAGCGATCGCTGTTCGTCATCGATGCCGCCGGCGTGATTCGGTGGAGTTATTTATCCGATGTCGCCAAGAACCCGGGCGCGGATGGTGTGCTCGCGGCGCTGGAAGAATTGTCTCAGCACGCGGGCGCCGCTCGATGAGCGCACTCGTGCTGCCCGTCGGCCCGCGCGATCACATCCAGGGTCCGGCGAACGCGCCGCTCACGCTAGTCGAGTATGGCGATTTCGAGTGCCCGCACTGCGGCCGGGCCTACCCGATCGTGAAAGAGATCCGGCGCAGCATGGGTGAGGACTTGCGCTTTGTCTACCGCCACTTCCCGCTGACGCGCATGCACCTGCACGCAGAGCACGCCGCCGAGATGTCCGAGGCGGCGGCGCAGCACGACAAGTTCTGGCCGATGCACGATCTGCTGTTCGAGAACCAGGACGCGCTCGAGGATGTTGACCTCGTCGGCTACGCCGGGAGCGTGGGCCTCGATCCGGACTGGGCGGCCGCGGCGCTTGCGGAGGGTCGGTTCGAGCCGCGCGTGCGGGAAGATTTCTCGAGCGGCGTCCGCAGCGGCGTGAACGGCACGCCGACCTTCTTCATCAACGGGCAGCGCTATGACGGCCCTTTGGACCTCTTGCTGGAATCGTTGAGGCAGGCTCTTATAAGCCCCTCCGCTCACTAACAGGAGCCTCAGATGACCGCGTTGTCCGCGCTGTGGCTGCCCATCCTGGTGTCGGCTGTCGCGGTGTTCGTCGTCAGCTCGATCATTCACATGACGCCGCTATGGCACAAGACGGATTATCCGCGCTTTGCGAATGAAGACCGCGTGCTGGACGCGCTCCGTCCGATGGGTATCCCACCGGGTGATTACATGATGCCGCGGCCGGCGAGCTCCGCGGAGATGCGGTCGCCCGAGTTCAAGGAAAAAATGAAGCGCGGGCCTGCCGTGATGATGACGGTGTTCCCGCCCTGGACCGGCTCAATGGCTTCGAATCTGTCCCAATGGTTCGTGTACTGTATCGTGGTCAGCGTGTTTGCGGCGTACATCGCCGGCTCGGCGGTTCCGCCGGGCGCCCCGACGTTTGTTGCGATCTGCCGCTATGTGGGCGTGACGGCGTTCGCCGGCTACACGCTCGCGCTTTGGCAGATGTCCATCTGGTATCGGCGGGCGTGGAGCATGACCCTGAAGTCGACGTTCGATGGGGTGATCTACGCGCTCGTGACGTGTGCGGTGTTTACCTGGATGTGGCCGCACTGACGACGGCGCCCGTTCTCTGTTATCACCGCATCGGCGGCCCGCTCGAGCTGGGTGTGACTCGAGTGGGCCGCTCGGTTTTTGCGCGCCAGATGAAATCTTTGGCTCGTGCTGGTTGGCGGACCCTATCGCTCGCCGAATTTGCCAAGACGCGTACTTCTTACCTCTCACCTCTCACGTTCTTATTGACGTTCGACGACGGCTACGCGTCCCTCGCCGAGCACGCCTATCCCGTCCTCGCCGACCTCGGCTTCACGGCCACGACGTTTCTGATCACCGATTACGTCGGCAAGACGAACGACTGGGATGTGCGCTACACCTGGAACCGGCTCGAGCATCTGACGTGGCCGCAGATCGAGCACTGGCGATCGCGCGGCTTTCACTTCGCCTCTCACGGGGCGACACACCGCCGTCTCACGTGGCTCGCTGACCAAGATGTCGCTAGCGAACTGGCGCGCTCGCGCGAGCAGCTGGTGAAGCGTCTCGGTCCTGACGCCGGCACTGCTATCGCGTATCCATTCGGCGCCGTGGATCAACGTGTTGTGGAGTGCGCGCGCGCCGCCGGGTATGAGCTGGGATTCGCCGGCGTGAAAGGGAATGGCGACCGCCTGCATCTCGTGCGCGTCCCGGTCTATACGTGGGAGGTAGGGAACGTGCCGTTCGGCTTGCGGGAGGATGGGGTGGGAGCATTAGGACGGTTTGTCGCTCACGCCGCGAACTGCTGCGCCGTTGGTACGTCCATCATGCAACTGGCTAAACGAAGAACCGCGCCGCTACCGGAATCAATTGCGGGTGCCGTATCAACGCGTGGGTGAAAACGCGTCCGATGGTTCGCTTGTCCGGCGTAATGCGGTTCACAGTCCGCGCCAGGCTGTTGTAGAACGCGTCGTCCACGTGCTCGAGCGCCTGTTTGATGCGGTAATACTTGAGGTGGTCCTCGCCGAGTAGGTCCATCCAGGCTTTGTGATACGCTGATAGGCGCCGCTCGCTCGTGTCGCCCTCGCGAACGGCAGCGGCGGCCGTGCAGCCCGCGAGCCGTCCCGCCTTCATCGCGTTGTTGATGCCGCCGCCCGACAGCGGATTGATCATGTGCGCGGCGTCGCCGGCGATCATCACGCCGTCCGTGTACGTCTTCTTGATCGTCGTGTGCACGATCACACCGCCGACCGTGTATCCGGTTCGCGCTCCATTCGGGAAGCGGCGCGCAATCCAGGCGTCGAGATACTGGCGCGCGTTCCGCCCGTCGGTCTTCAGCGCGACGAGCCCAAGACCCACGTTCGCCACGCCGACGGCTTTGGGAAAAATCCAGGCGTACCCGCCCGGTGCGATCGCGTCGCTGAACTGTAAGTAGATCGCGTCCGGATCAAAGTCGATTCCCTGGAGGACATATTGGGCGCACGACGTCGCCGTTGCGCGTCATCGACGTCGCTTCGGCGCCCACCAACACCTCAACTCCCGTCGCTGCGGCTTGGGCTGCGAGATGGGCATCGAAGCGCGTGCGGTCCAGAATCCAGCCGAGACCGCAGTCGGCGAGCACGACCTCGGTGTCGTCGGGGGCCTGGAAGATGACGCTGCTGATCCGCCGGGACGTCCAGTCCGCGCCATCGGGGTTGGCGAACTCCCGTAACCCGGCGTCGCCGACGCCCTCGGCGCAGCGGACCGGCGCCCCCACCGCGCGGTCGCGTTCCAACAGGACGACGTCGAGCTCCGGCGCAGCCTGCTTCGCGTGCCACGCCGCGACCGATCCAGCCGGCCCCGCGCCGACGACGAGGACGTCGACGTCAGGCATAGGCAACCATCGAGAGCGCTCCAACGGGGCAGGGACCGACGCACTTCTCGCAGCCGGTGCACGATTCGCGATTGACGGTCAGGATGTTCGACTCGAGGTGGATCGACTCCGGTGGACACAGTGGAAGGCACAAGCCGCAACGGTCGCACACTGCGAGGTCAACCACAGCAATTGTCTCTGGCGTGACGCGACGCATGGCGGAACGGTACTGATGAGTCAGAAAGCCGTCAACCTCGAAGCGCAGGTCTTGCTTGAAGTTACGCTCTCCGATACGTTTTGCAGCCCCATGCCATCAAAGCTCGTTCTTGTTTGCCTCGCGCTCCTCGTTTGCCCTGCGATCACGCGTGCGCAAACCGGTACGCCTCCTGCAAACATCTCGCCCGACTCACTGCGCGTCGCGCTCTACGCGCTCGCCGACGATTCCATGGGCGGGCGCCAAACTGGTGAGCTGGGCGACTGGAAGGCGCAGGAGTGGATCGCGGTGCAGTTCCGTCGCTTCGGACTACAACCGGCCGGCGACAACGGGACGTTCTTCCAGGTCATCCCGTTCAAGCGCGTCTTTGTCGATACGTCGTCCCGCATAACGATCGTTCGGACGCAGACGACGTTAGCCGTGGGCCGTGACATGCTTCCGTTCGGCGGTCGCGCTGCGTGGTCGCTCGCGGGTGTGCGCCCGGTGTTTGGCGGATGGGTCGATCGGCCCGATAGCTGGCTCGACTCCACGACTGCGCGCGGGCGACTCATCGTACTGGCCGTTCCCGATTCCGCGCGCAATCTCCGGCAGATCTTCGGCGGACTGGCGCAGGTGCGGCAATCACCCGCCTACAAGGTTGCCGCGGGACTCGCCGTCGTGGCGCTCGATCGTCTGGCGCCCGATCTGGTGCCGCAATTCCTTGCCGGCCGAATCACCACCGATACGACGCCGTTACCGACGACCGGACCGGCGCCGTTACTCCTCGTCACGCCTGCAGCGGGGCGTGCGCTGCTGGGGGCTGACCCGTCGACCGCGCGTCAGGGCCAGCTCGGCGATTCCCTGAGCGGCGAGATCCGCAATCTTCGCACGCCACTCGGCTACGCATCGCGCAACGTGGTCGCGCTGCTGCCCGGACGCGATTCGCTGCTCCGCCGGGAATACGTCTCGGTCAGCGCCCATCACGATCATGTCGGATTCACCGGCCGCCCGGTCGACCACGACTCGACGTACGCGTTCAATCGCGTTGTCCGTCCCATGGGCGCCGACTCCCCGATGCGGGCGGCCACGCCGGCCGAGTCCATTCGCGTGAAGTCCATGCGTGACAGCCTGCGAGCGGCGCACCGTCCGCGGCCTGATTCCGTCTTCAACGGGGCCGACGACGATGGGTCGGGAACGGTGGCGCTGCTCGAGATCGCGCGCACGCTGTCGCGGAGTGGTGGGACCAGGCGGTCAGTGCTGTTCGTCTCGCACGCCGCTGAGGAACGCGGACTGCTCGGCTCGGCGTGGTATACGGATCATCCGACCGTCGCGCGTGACTCGATCGTCGGAGAGGTCGACATGGACATGATCGGACGCGGCGGCGCCGCCGATCTCCCGAAAGGTGGTCCCGGATACCTGGAAGTGATTGGGTCGCGGCGGCTTTCCAAGCAATACGGCGACCTGCTGGAGCAGGTAAACCAGACGCTGCCGGCGCCGTTCACCTTCAACTACGAGTTCGACGTCCCCGGACACCCGTTGCAGTACTACTGCCGCGCCGACCATTACAGCTACGCGCGCTATGGCATTCCGTCAGTCGCATTGTCCCGGGGGGAGCATGCGGATTACCACCAGGTCACCGACGAGCCGGCCTACATCGACTACACGGCATTAGCTCGCGTCGCGACACTGGCCCGCAACTTTGTGACGGCCGTCGCAAACCGGGATCAGCGCCCGGCCCTCGACGGTCCTAAGCCCTCCGACCCTCACGCCGCGTGCCGCCAATGACGTTCCTTGCTTGAGGTTACGCATTTCATTAGCTTGAGCCGTTCTCGTTAACCCGCCGTACCCCTTTACCGACGATCACGTGCCGCCACGCTGGCTGAATTTTAAAATGGGTGCCTGGAGCCCGGCGAACGAAATCGCCGTAGATCTTGGCACCGCGAATACACTCGTCTACGTCCGCGGCGAAGGGATCGTTCTCAACGAGCCCTCCGTCGTCGCCATTGAAAAAGCCACCGGTAAAGTCAAAGGCATCGGCCTCGAGGCGAAGCGCATGCTCGGGCGCACGCCGGACGGCGTCCTCGCCGTGCGTCCGCTGAAGGACGGCGTGATCGCCGACTTCGACGTGACCGAGAAAATGCTCCGCTTCTTCCTCAAGACGATCATCGACCGCCATCTCTTCCGCGTGCGCCCGAAAGTGATCGTGTGCGTGCCTTCGGGCATCACCGAGGTGGAAAAGCGCGCCGTGCGCGATTCGGCACAGTCGGCCGGTGCGAAAGAGGTCTACATGGTCGCCGAGCCGATGGCGGCCGCGATCGGGGTCGGTTTGCCGGTTGAGACACCGACGGGGAACATGGTGATCGACATTGGCGGTGGCACGACCGAGATCGCGGTGATCGCACTGTCGGGGATCGTGTCCGACACCTCGATCCGCACCGGCGGCGATGAGCTCGATCAGGCGATCGTGCAGTTCATGCGCAAGAATTACAACCTGCTCATCGGCGAGCCGACCGCGGAACAGATCAAGATTCAGATCGGCTCCGCCGCGCCCATCGGTGAGGAGCGCGAGATGGAAGTGAAGGGACGCGATCTCGTGTCCGGCATTCCGAAGATCGTACGCGTGCATTCGAGCGAGATCCGTGAAGCCGTGCAGGAGCCGATCCAGCAGATCGTCGACGCGGTGCGGCGCGCGCTGGAGATCACGCCGCCGGAGCTCGCCTCCGACATCGTCGACCGCGGCATCGTCATGACGGGCGGCGGCGCCCTGATTCGCGGACTCGACCTGCTGCTGCAACAGGAGACCGGCCTGCCGATTCACCTGGACGAGGACCCCATGACCTGCGTGGTCCGTGGGGCGGGGCGGATCCTCGACTCGCCCGAGAAATACCGCAACGTCCTGACGACCTAGCCGAATGGCGATCGGAACGGATCGCTACGCTTCCCGCGCCGACACGCTGCTCTTCATCGCCTGCGTGGGCCTTTCGATTGCCGCGTTGAGCCTGCCTCCCCAATGGCGCGACCCGCTTGCCCACGGATTGCGGCAGAGTGTGCTCGCGCCGTTTCTGTTTCTCCAGCGCCAGACCGAGCTCCTCGCCGCTGCGCGGTACCGCTACGATGCCGTCGTAGCGCAGCGCGATTCGGTCGCGCTCGCCGCCACATTCATGCCGGAGCTGCGCAGCGAGAACGCGCGGCTGCGCGGGTTGCTCGGCCTCAGTGCCCGGCTCGGCGGTAGCTACGTCTCGGCCGAGATTCTCCACCAGCCCGAGCCGACGAATCCGTTGAGTTTCGTCAGCGTGGTGCTGAGCTGGGCGCATCCGGAGTTTCGCGCCAGCGCCATCGCAACCGACGGCAGCGTCGTCGGCATTGCGGCGCCCCATGGCGCCGACGGCCCCAGCGTCTGGCTCCTCGAGCTGCAAGGTGTGCTCTACCGCCAGCAGGTCCCCGCGGGTACGGTAATCGTGACATCCGGTCTCGGCGGCGTGTTTCCCCGCGGCATTCCCATCGGCGCGGTGATCGGACCGGCGGGTGAAGCGAAAGGGTGGGGTCGGACCTACCTGGTGCGTCCGGCTGTGCATCCCGCGGCGCTGTCCCACGTGATGATACTGACCGCGCCGCGTTCGGCCGGCACTGATCTGCGGAACGCATTTACCGCGGGGCAGGACACCGCTTCTCGGAGCGAGGCCCCACCGCAATGAGACGTACCGATCGCTATCGCTATCCGATAATCATGACGCTGCTCATTCTGCTGCAGTTCACCGTGCGCAGCCGCCTGGGCGGCGATCGCATTGCGCCGGATTTTCTGCTGCTCGCATTGCTGATCTACACGATCCGCGCGGAGCCGGGGCGCAGCGCGGCGGTCGGATTCGTTGTGGGCTTGTTACGCGATGCGCTCACGCCGGCAAGCTTCGGCGCCGGAGCGCTGGCGCACACGCTCGTGGGATTCTTCTCCTCGTGGGCGAAAGCGGTGTTCTTTGCCGAGCATGTGTTCGTGAAGGGCTGTCTGTTCTTTGCGGGCACCTGGCTCCGCAATCTCATCGTGCTCCTGGTGTCCGGCCGGTTGCAGGGCTCGCAAGTCGCGTGGGAGCTGCTGGTCTGGTCGCCCTTGCAGGGGCTGACGACGGCAATCGTGGGCGTGAGTGTCCTGTGGTTCTTCCGCGGCTGGTTGTCGCCCCGGCGGAGCGCGGCGTGAGCGCGTTTCATCCGCATCTGCTCGATCGCCGGCTGGGCCTGGCGCGCGGCGTTGTTTGGGTTGTGGTCGGCATCCTCATGCTGTCGTTCTTCCGCGTCCAGATCCTCGGTCACGGCAAGTACCAATTGCAGTCGGAGACCAACCGGCTGCGCCCGATTCCGCTCCCGGCGCCCCGCGGCGTCATCTACGACCGCAACGGACGCGTGCTCGCCGAAAACGTCCCCGGCTACACGGTGTCGCTGTTGCCGGGACCCGAAGCGAACCTGCGCTCGACGCTCGCGCGCATCGCGTCGATCGCCAACATCGACAGCGCGGGCATTGAACGAGTGCTGCAGCGGGCGCGCCGGGCACCGTACCAGCCGGCGCTGGTGCTCGGTGACGCGCCGTTCACGGTGGTGTCCGCTCTGGAGGAGCGGCGTGTCGCCATTCCCGGATTGCTGATTCAGGCCGAGCCCAAGCGCTTCTACCCGGACACTGCGGTCGTCGCGCACTTGATTGGCTACGTCGGCGAGGTCACGGAGGCCGAGCGCGCATCGAGCCGGTTCGCAGCCGTGCGGCTCGGCGGGCTCGTGGGCAAATACGGCCTGGAGCTCGAGTACGACGATACGCTCCGAGGCTCCGAAGGCCTCCGCTTCGTGGAAGTCAGCGCCAAGGGACAGATGGTGCGTGACGCGGAAGCGGCCGCGAACCTGAATCCGGTGCCCGGCAAGGATCTGCACACGACGATCGATCTCGATCTGCAGCTCTTCATCTCTCGGATCTTCCCCGGTGGCCAGCGCGGAGCAGTCATCGCGCTGAATCCGAACACCGGAGAAGTCCTGGCGCTCTATAGCGCACCCGGATTCGATCCCAACGCTTTTGTGGGGGGAATCTCCGCCACTTACTGGCGCTCTCTCAACGAGAGTCCCGCGCATCCGCTGCTCGATCGTGCCATCCAGGCGCGGTATCCGCCGGGGTCCACCTGGAAGCTGGCCGTGGCGGCGATGGCGCTGAAGCGCGGCATCGTGGGACCGCGCAGCAAGATGCCGATCCCCTGCCGCGGCGGGTTGCAGTACGGGAATCGTTACTTTCGCTGCTGGAACGCGCGCGGCCACGGTGACCTGACGCTCACGGAGGCCATAGCGCAGAGCTGCGACGTCTACTTCTACCAGCTCGGTATCAAGCTCGGGGTCTCGTCGCTCCTCGAGGACGCAAATGCCTGGGGATTCCGGGGACGCACCGGGATCGATCTTCCCGGAGAGCTGCCGTCAGAGTTCCCGACGGGACCCGAGTACTACGATCGTCTTTACGGCCCGCGCCGCTGGACGTCTGCGGTCGCGCTGAACCTCGCGATCGGGCAAGGCGAGAACGCGCAGACGCTGGTGCAGATGGTGCGGCTGTACCAGCAGCTCGCGAGCGATGGCAACATGAGGACGCCTTTCGTCGTGCGGCCCGCGTCAGCCGGGGCTGCGAGTGCCGAGAACGTGTCGCTCGATCTCAGCGCGGAGCAGCTGGCGACGCTGCGGCGCGCGATGATCGCCGTGGTGGAGCAGGGCACCGCGCGCGGCTCGCGGCTCGCGAGTCTGTCGATCGCGGGAAAAACGGGTACCGCGCAGAACCCGCACGGTCCGAATCACGGATGGTTCATCGGCTTCGCGCCGCCCGAGAAGCCGGAGATCGTCGTCGGAGCGATCGTCGAGTTTGCGCGCGAAGGCCCGTACGTCGCGCCGCTCGTGTCGCGCACGATAGCGCATTATCTCGGCATCGACGATCGCAGCGCGGCCGCGATGCGCGTCGTGCTGCCCTCCGACTCCGCGCCCCAACCCTTCCAGCTCCCGGGAACGCCGCAGGATACGATGCGCGCGAATCCCGCCGACAGTGTTCTCCCGCGTCCGCCAACTCGATAAAGCGCTGGTGATTTCGGTCTCAGCGCTGTCGCTGTTCGGTCTGGCGACGCTGTACTCCGCCGGTCAGACGGACGTCCCGACATTCGTGGCGACGATTTGGCAGCGGCAAGTCACGTGGCTCGTTTTGAGCTTCCTCGTCGCCGTATTGATGTTCCGCACCTCGCCGCGGTTGCTGGAATGGGCGACGCCCTTCGCGTATGCGATCGCGTGCTTCCTGCTGCTTCTGCTGCTGTTCATCGGGACGGGAGCGGGCACGGCGGCGGGCACGAAGTCGTGGATCGCGATCGGCGGGCATCGCTTCGGTCAGCCGGTCGAGTTAGCCAAATTGGCCGTCGTGCTGATGCTCGCCCGGTGGCTCGCGGGGCTACGCGAGCCACCATCGACTCTGCGTGACCTGATCCCCCCAGCCGTGATCGCCGGCGTGCCGTGCCTCCTGGTGCTGAAGCAGCCCGATCTGGGAAGCGCCATCGTGTTCGTGGCGATCTTGTTCTGTATGCTGTTCTGGGCGGGGACCAAACCGTCCCTCCTGATCCTCGCCTCGTCACCAGTCATCGGGCTCGTGTTGGCGTTCTCCACCGTCGCGTGGGGCCTCTGGATCGCGGTGCTAACTGCTCTCCTCTTCTGGTGGCGACCCTACGTGTGGGAAGGACTCGCCATTATGGGATTGAACGTGCTGGGCGGTGTGCTGGCGCTGCCCTTCTGGAACCGGCTCGCTCCCTATCAGCAAAACCGCCTGCTGGCCTTCCTGAACCCTGACGTCGACCCGCGAGCCGCCGGGTGGCACGTGATCCAGTCCCGGGTCGCGGTCGGCTCAGGTGGCTTGCTGGGGAAGGGATTCACGGAGGGAACGCAGAAACGGCTGGCCTTTCTGCCCGCGCAGCATACTGACTTCATCTTCTCCGTGGTCGGCGAAGAACTCGGCTTCGTCGGCGTGCTCGTGGCTCTGTCGCTCTTCGCCTGGCTGCTTTTCACGCTCCTGCGTATTGCGCGGAAGGCGACGGATCCGTTCTCGAGTTTGTGCGTATTCGGCGTCGCCAGCCTGTTTTTCACGCACATCGTCGAAAATGTGGGCATGACGATCAACCTCATGCCCATCACCGGGATCCCGTTGCCGTTCTTCTCCTATGGCGGATCGTTTCTGCTGTCATGCTCGATTGGTGTGGGTATCGCACTCCGCGTGGCGTGGGAATCCCGGCAGTCGGGATATGCCGAATTGGGACAATGACTTAAGCCTTTGGGACTGGCGTCCCAAAGCGTGCCCTCACAAATTGTGCGCTTCGTCACCTTATGGCGCGAATGGCCTGGTTCAAAAAAGAACGTAAGCCGCGAACGTCCGAACGGGTCCGGCTCGAGATCCCGGCGGATGCCTGGGAGAAGTGTGACCAGTGCGGCCACGTCGACATTCGCGAGCGCTTCGTTCGCGCCCTCAACGTTTGCCCCAATTGCGGCTACCATCGCCGCATCAGCGCGCAGGAATACGTCGATTTCCTGGTCGATGAAGGTTCCTGGCACGAGCTCTTCGCTTCACTGAAGTCCGCCGACCCCCTCAAATTCGAGAACTACGCTGAGCGCGTGCAGGCCGCCGTCAAGAAGGCGGGGCCGCTGGACGCGATCCGCACCGGCTATGCCCGGCTGCACGGCATGTCCGTGAGCCTTGGGGTCATGGACTTCGCGTTCATGGGCGGCTCGATGGGTTCGGTGGTGGGTGAGAAGATCGCCCGTCTGACGCGGCATGCCATCGACAAGCGCTCCCCGCTGATCCTCGTATCGGCCTCTGGTGGGGCGAGGATGCAAGAGGGAGTGCTATCGCTCATGCAGATGGCGAAGACCTCGGTCGTCATCGCCGAGCTGCATGGTGCCGGGGTGCCCTTCATTTCCGTGCTCACGAATCCGACGACCGGCGGCGTCTCCGCGTCGTACGCCATGCAAGGCGATGTCATTCTGGCGGAGCCGGGCGCAGTCATCGGCTTCGCCGGTCCCCGGGTGATCAAGCAAACGATCGGCCAGGATCTTCCCGAGGGATTCCAGACGGCAGAATTCCTGCTCGAACACGGCATGATCGACGCGGTCGTGCCCCGTGGCGAGCTGCGAGACACCGCCGCTCAGCTGTTGCGGCACATGACCGGCGCCTGGCCGGCCGAGGCCGCCGACTGATCTTCGAAGAAGCCTGCCAGTTCCTTTTCGGTAGACAAGCCGGTCGCATCAAATGGAGCCTCGGCCCCACCGAGGGATTGCTCGACGTCCTCGGCCGTCCGGAGCGGCATTTCCCGACAATCCATATCGGCGGCACGAACGGCAAGGGATCGACGTGCGCGTTCGTCGCGAATGAGCTACAAGCGCAAGGGTGGCGCGTTGGCCTCTATACCTCGCCCCACCTGGTATCGCCCGTCGAACGCATCACGGTTGACGGCATTCCGATCAGCGAGCAGGCGTTCGCCGAGTGGACCACGCAGCTCCGGCTGCACATCGAACGGCTCGACGCCAGCTTCTTCGAGGCGACGACGGCAATCGCGTTCGCCGACCTCGCGGCGCGGGGCGTGGACATCGCCGTGATCGAGGTCGGGCTCGGCGGGCGGCTCGATGCGACCAACGTCCTCACGCCGCTCGTCTCGGCAGTCACCAAGATCGCGTTAGAACATGCCGATTATCTGGGTTCAGATCTCAAGGGAATCGCGCGCGAAAAGGCGGGAATCGCGAAGCCCAAGGTGCCGTTCGTGACCGGAGAATCGGACCACGACGTTCGCGCGGAGCTGGTGCGCGAAGCGAAACGTCGGGGTGCGGAGCCGATCATCATGGTGGACACGTCGTTGCGCGCACGACGCAGCACGAAGCTCGGACTGCGCGGCCGCCATCAGGTCGCCAATGCACTGGTCGCGCATGCGGTGCTGAACGCGCTGCCGGAACCATTTGGGCCGGTCGGCAAGAACTTCCCCGCGAGTTTTGCGAACGCCTACATCCCCGGCCGTTTCGAGGTCCGCGGCAAATGGATTTTCGACGTCGCCCACAATCCCGATGGCATGCAAGTGGTGGCCGATGGGATTCGGGACTACAAGCCGCGACCGCCCGTTCACGCCCTCGTGGGGATTCGCAACGACAAGAACTGGCGCGCGATGCTCGAGATGCTGCGGCCCGTGGTCGATCGGCTCGCGCTGACCGTGCCCCCCTCCATTCCGGTCATGCAGCGTTGGTCGATCGAGGACATGGGACCGGAGGTCTCATTCGAACCCGATTTCGAGCGAGCGCTGCACGACATCCAGGAAGGCGCGGGTACGGTGCTGGTGACCGGATCGTTTCATACCGTCGGCGACGCGCTCGCGCGGCTGCCCGGTTTTGCGCCGGTGGGATAGCCGGGCTAAATTGTTGACAATGCAAGGGAAAGCGCTCCCCGGCTTCCGCGATTTCTATCCTGAAGAGCTGACTCTCCGAAACCACATCTTTGCGACCTGGCGCAGCGTCGCCGCGCGGTACGGCTTTGAGGAGTACGACGGGCCGCCGCTCGAAGCGCTGGATCTCTACACTCAGAAAAGCGGCGACGAGATCGTGCAGCAACTGTATGCATTTCGTGACAAGGGTGATCGGGACGTAGCCTTGCGGCCCGAAATGACGCCGACGCTCGCCCGGATGGTGGCGGCGCGCGTGCAGGCGCTCAAGAAGCCGATTCGCTGGTTCTCGATTCCGCAGCTGTTTCGCTATGAGCGTCAGCAACGGGGCCGGCTCAGAGAGCACTTCCAGCTCAACATGGACATCATCGGCGAAGCCTCACCGCTCGCCGACGCCGAGCTGATGGCTGCGGCCATCGACATCATGCGCGGATTTGGCCTCTCCGCCAACGACGTACAGCTCCGAGTCTCCGATCGACGCGTGATCCGCACGCTGCTGACGGGTCGCGGGATCGAGGAAGCACAGCTCGAGACGGCGTTCGCGGTGATCGATCGCAGCGAGCGGGTGCCGAAGAATGTGCTCGAGGAAATGCTCCGGGATGCGGGATACGGGAAACGGGAAACGAGTGCCGTCTTCGACGTCGCAGCGCTAAGTGGCCAGGATGCCTTGAAGGCGGCCGGTGAGACCGGTGAATCGTTGGGCCAGGCGGTGCAAGCGCTCGAAGCGATGGGCTTGGGTGACTTCATCTCGATCGACCTGACGATAGTCCGCGGCCTCGCGTATTACACGGGCATCGTATGGGAGTTGTTCGACGCCAAGAAGTCGTTGCGCGCCATCGCGGGTGGAGGCCGCTACGACAGCCTACTCGATCTTCCCGCGCTGGGGTTTGGCATGGGCGATGTTGTACTCGGTGAGCTCCTCAAGGAGCGCGGCGCGGTGCCCAAGGCGTCGACCGAGCTCGGCGCCTTTTTGATCGCCGTCGGCGGCGACGACCTGCCGGCCATGCTGCAACTCGCTCACGCCATGCGGGAACGGGGCATCGCCGTCGAATATGGGCTGCGGCACGCCGGGGTGCGGAAGCAGCTCGAGCTGGCGTCTGCCCGCGGCGCGGCGCGCGCCGTGATCATCGGACCGGAAGAGCGGAAGGACGGACTCGCGGTCGTGCGCGACCTCAGGGCGGGCACCGAAGCCAAAGTACCGCTCGATAAGCTTCTCAACGGATATTTCGATTGATGGCTCAAGCGAAGAAAATCACGCCACGCGCCAAGGACTTCAGCGAGTGGTACACCGACGTTATCGACCATGCGCAGCTCGCCGACTATTCCCCCGTTCGCGGTGCGATGGTCATCCGGCCCAATGGCTATCGCATCTGGGAGCTGATGCAACGTGCGCTCGACGATATGCTGCGCGCCACGGGCCATCGCAACGCGTATTTCCCGCTGTTCATCCCGATGAGTTTCCTGGCGAAGGAAGCGGAGCACGTCGAGGGGTTCGCGAAGGAAGTCGCGGTGGTCACCCACACGCGCCTCAGAGCCACGGGCAAACAGGGGAAGGACGCTATCGCCGTCGACCCCACCTCGGCACTCGAGGAGCCACTGGTCGTGCGGCCCACGTCGGAAACCATCATCTACGCGATGTATGCGAAATGGATCCAAAGCTACCGCGACCTGCCGCTGCTCTTGAATCAATGGGCTAACATCGTGCGCTGGGAGTTGCGCACGCGTCCGTTCCTGCGAACGACGGAGTTCCTCTGGCAGGAAGGGCACACCGCGCACGTCGATGAAGCGGACGCGGAGCGTGAGGCGCGTCTGATCCTGGGGATTTATCGCCGCTTCAACGAAGAGTGGCTGGCCATGCCCGTCCTCACCGGCCTGAAAACGGAAAGTGAAAAGTTCGCGGGGGCGTTGCGCACGTACGCGATCGAAGCGCTGATGCAGGACAATAAGGCGATCCAGGCAGGGACATCGCACAACCTCGGCCAGAATTTCGCCAAGGCATTCAACGTGCAATATCAGACTGCGGCCGGCGGCCTCGAATACGTGTGGAGCACGTCCTGGGGTGTTTCGACCCGGCTCATCGGCGGCTTGATCATGACGCATTCGGACGACAACGGTCTCGTCGCTCCGCCGCGACTGGCGCCGGTGCAGGTCGCGATCGTGCCGATCTGGAAGACTGATGAGGAGAAGACTCAGGTATCGGGTGTCGGGTCTCGGGTGAAAACGGATCTTGAGCAGGCCGGTCTGCGTGTTGAGCTCGATCTCCGCGATACGATGAAACCGGGTGCCAAGTACTTCGAGTGGGAAGCGATGGGTGTACCTGTGCGACTGGAAATCGGGCCGCGCGACCTCGCGAGCGGGCAGGTGGTGTTGGCGCGACGCACCGGCGGGAAGGCATCCGTTCCCCTCCAGAACGTGACAAGCTCGGTGACGACCGCGCTCGACGAGATTCAAACGGCGCTCCTCAATGCCGCCCGCGAGCGCCGTGAGAAGAACTCGATTCGCGGTGCCACGAAGGCGCAGTTCATCGAGTTTATCAAGGGCCCAGGCGGGTTCGCGTACGGCGGTTTCTGCGGGAGGCCGTCGTGTGAGGCGGAGATCAAACAGCAGACGAACGCGACGATCCGCGTGTTGCCCGATCCCGAGTTTCGCAGCAAGGAGGTGCCGCGCAATTGCATGTGGTGCGGAGCGCCCAGCATCGCGGAGGCAGTCTGGGCACAGGCGTACTAGGCTTCGACCCCGGGCTGCTTCAGGCGATCGCGGATCGCGTAGGAACGCCGGCCTACGTCTACAGCACCAACTTGATTCGCGCGCAGTACCACGCGCTCGCCGATGCCCTCCACGGCATCCGGCATCGCATTTGCTACTCCGTCAAAGCCAACGGCAACCTCGGCGTGTTGCGGGTGCTGCAGCAGCTTGGTGCCGGTGCCGACATCGTGTCCGTGGGAGAGCTGCGGCGCGCGCGGGCCGCGGGCTTCGACCCGGATGGCATCGTGTTCTCGGGCGTCGGCAAGACGCACGCGGAGATCGAAGAAGCAATCCGCGCCGGCGTCGGATTCATCAATATCGAATCCACGAGCGAGCTCGACGCAGTGGTCGCAGTCGCGAACGACGTCAAGTTGACGGCGCGAGTCGGTATCCGCGCTAATCCCGATGTCGCGACGGAAACGCCGCATCCCTACACGAAGACCGGCGACAAGACCACGAAGTTCGGAGTGCCGTTCGACGAGGTCGTGAATGTGGCGGGGCGGATCGCGGCCGAGCCGCGTCTCGTGCTGCGGGGCCTGGCGATGCATATCGGCTCGCAGATCACGGATGTCGCGCCCTACCATCGCGGCACGGTCAAGTTGATCGAGCTGGTGACGGCGATTCGCGCCGCAGGAATCGGCACCCTCGAGGCGCTCGACGTGGGCGGCGGCTTGGGGGTGCGCTATCACAACGAGAAGGCGCCAAGCCCGAAAGCATTCGCCGAGGCCGTGGTGCCGTCGGTCAAGGCGGCCGGCCTCGGACTCCTGTGCGAGCCCGGACGCTACTTAGTCGCCAACGCGGGAGTGCTGTTGACGCGGGTGCTCTATCGCAAGCACGCGGGCGGCAAGGAATTCGTAATCGTCGATGCCGGCATGAACGACTTCGTGCGGCCCAGCCACTACAACGCCCACCACGACATCCTCCCGCTGCGCGACGGCAAGCGCGAGCAGGAAACGGTCAGTGTCGTGGGGCCGATCTGCGAGTCGGGTGATTTTCTCGCGCTCGACCGCAAGCTGCCGAGCGTCGCGCCTGGTGAGGTCCTGGCGGTGCTCGGCACCGGCGCGTACGGATTCGTCATGAGCTCGACCTACAATCAGCGGCCGCGTGCGCCGGAGGTCGTGGTGGACGGTGACCGCTACTACGTCGCGCGACAACGGGAGACGCTCGACGACCTGGTTCGCGGCGAGACCGCCGAGCCGACGACATGGTACAGAGCGTGAAGAATCAAATTCTGATTCTCGACTGCGGGTCGCAGTTTACCCAGCTGATCGCTCGGCGCATTCGCGAAGCGAGCGTCTACTGCGAGATCCATCCCGCCGCGAAGGGCTTCGATCTCGACTTCATCCGGGCGTTCGCGCCGAGGGGCATCATCCTTTCGGGCGGTCCCAATTCGGTGTTCGATCCCGGCGCGCCGACCGTGGACCCGACGATCCTGGATCTGGGCGCGCCCGTCCTTGGCATCTGTTACGGCATGCAGCTCATCGCGCAGCTCTCGGGCGGCAAGGTGGTTCCGTCCAACGAGCGCGAATACGGCCGGGCCGAGATCGCGGTGCGGGAAAACAAGGGTCTGTTTGCCGGATTCGAGCTAAAAGCGACCACGATCGTCTGGGCGAGCCACGGCGACCGCGTGGATGAGGCGCCGCCGCACTTTCGCGTAACGGCGACGAGCGGCAACGCGCCGGTCGCCGGAATGCAGCACGACACGAAGCCGATCTACGGCCTGCTGTTTCATCCCGAAGTGGCGCACACCCCGCGCGGCGGGGAGATCATCCACAACTTCCTGTTCGGGATCTGCGGTTGCACGCCGGATTGGACGCCCGGACACTTCATCGATCAGGAAGTCGCCCGCATTCGCGAGCTGGTGGGTCCCACAGGCCGCGCGATCTGCGGCCTCTCCGGAGGCGTGGATTCCGCGGTTGCCGCGGCGTTGGTGCATCGGGCCATCGGCGATCGGCTGACCTGCGTCTTCGTGGATCATGGTCTCTTGCGCCGCGGCGAGCGCGAGCAGGTCGAGCAGACGTTCCGCGCGCACCTCGGCATGGAGCTCCGGGTCGTCGATGCGACGCATCGGTTCCTCCGGGAGCTGAAGGACGTCGAAGATCCTGAGGAAAAGCGACGCCGGATCGGCCATACGTTCATCGACGTGTTCGAAGACGCCGCCCGGCACGTCGCAGGGCAGGTGGGATTCCTGGTGCAGGGAACGCTGTACCCCGACGTCATCGAGTCGTCGTCGCCCAAGGGCGGCCCATCCGCCACGATCAAGACGCATCACAACGTCGGGGGGCTGCGGCCCAATCTTCCCTGGAAGCTGATCGAGCCGCTGCGTGAGCTGTTCAAGGATGAGGTCCGTCAGGTGGGCAGAGAGCTCGGTCTGCCCGAGGAGATCGTGGGCCGCCATCCGTTCCCCGGTCCGGGCCTGGCGATCCGGGTGCTCGGGCCCGTGAGTGAAGAGCGGCTGGACCTCTTGCGGAAGGTCGATGCGATCTATCTCGACGAGATCCGCGCGGCCGGTCTGTACGATCAGATCTGGCAGGCGTTCGCCGTCCTGCTGCCCATCAAGTCGGTGGGCGTCATGGGAGACGGGCGCACCTACGATCACGTGGTCGCGCTGCGCGCCGTGACGAGTCGCGACGGCATGACGGCCGATTGGTTCCAGTTTCCGCATGACGTGCTGGGCAGGATCTCGAATCGGATCATCAACGAGATTCGCGGCGTGAACCGCGTCACATACGACGTGAGCTCAAAGCCGCCGGCGACGATCGAGTGGGAGTAGGCCATCCGGCCTGTGAGATGGCTCACACGCGCAATCCGTTCCTTTTTCGCTCAATGTGGTCGTGATCATCGGAATACTCGCGTCGATCGCGATCCCGAAGTTCGCCAACACGAAAGAAAAAGCCTACCTCACGTCAATGAAGTCGGACCTGCGAAACCTCGTGACGGCTGAGGAGGCGTACTTCAAGGAAGGCGAGGTGCGGTGTAGCTAGATGTTCTTTTCTTCTAGCAGGGAAAGGAATTCGGCGGGTGTCTTGAGCTGCGACAGGCGCGCGGTGACATCCGGTTCTTTCGCAAACTGGGCGATTTTTCCCAGCACCGGCAAGTACTGATTCGAGACTTCGAGCGGCGGAGCGACGATCAGGAAGAAATAGAGGACCGCTTTGTCGTCGATCGCCTTGAAGTCGATTCCCTTCATACTTCGTCCAAACGCACAGCGCAGGCGAGTGACCACCAGCGAGCGGCAGTGGGGGATGGCAATTTGCTGGCCGATGCCGGTCGAGCCAAGCGTCTCGCGTCGCTTCAGCATCTTGAACAACATCCCCTGAGCCTTCTCATCGAGCTTGAGGAGCGAGACGAGCTCCTTGAGCACTCCGTCTTTCGACGTGCTCTCGAGCTCAAGCTGGATGGCGTCTTCGGAGAAGAACTCGCGCAGGCGCATTGGCGCGCGAAAGGTAAATGTTGGTTGCTCGCCGCGCAACGCGCTATTACGTTCCACCGCATGGACTTCCCGTACTCCGTCGCGCACGACGTGCCGCTCTTTCTCGCCCCCATGGCGGGGGTGTCGGAATCTCCATTCCGGCAGATTTGCCGCCGCTTTGGCGCGGACGTCGTCGTGTCGGAATTCATCTCATCTGTAGGGATTTCACTCGGCATCGAGCGGGTGCTGGCGGAGATGCGGTTCGAGCCCGTCGAGCGTCCGATCGGGATTCAGATCTATGGCGCCGATGCCGGCGTGATGGCGAAGGCCGCCGGCATGGTCACGGAGCTGTTCGAGCCCGACTTCGTCGACATCAACTTCGGCTGCCCGGTCAAGAAGGTCGTCAAGAACAACGGGGGCTCCGGCTGCCTCAAGGACATGACGCTGGTGCGGGATATCATCCGCGCCGTACAGTCGGCCACGGGTCTGCCCGTGACCGTGAAAATCCGGAGCGGCTGGGATGAAACCCAGCGCGACCCGGTGACGATTGCGTTGCGCTGCCAGGACGCGGGCGCGCGATCGCTCACGTTGCATCCGCGAACACGGACGCAGATGTATCAAGGCGCCGCGGATTGGGACGAGATCGCGCACGTCGCGCAGGCCTTGGAAATCCCGGTGATCGGGAATGGCGACATCCGCGCTCCCGAGGGTGTGCTGGCCATGCGCAACCATACGCGCTGCGCCGGAGTCATGATCGCGCGCGGCTCGTTTGGGAATCCTTGGCTCTTTGCGCAGGCGCGGGACTTGTTGGCTGGTCGCTCCAAGCGACCCGACCCGACGCCCGCCGAGCGCTTCCGCGTTGCGCTCGAGCACGCGCGGTTGGCGCTGCGTCTCCAGGGCGACACCCGCAAAACGGCCCTCGAATTCCGCAAGCACCTCGGCTGGTACACCAAGGGATTGCCGGGCGCGTCCGAGCTGCGACAGCGGCTCTTCGCCATCGAGTCGATGGCGGAAGCAGAAACGATCTTTGCGGACTACCTCGCGGAGTCCGTCGAGATGATGGCCGCGTGAGCTTCGAGCGGTTACCGTTCGCGACCATCGATCACCTCCGGCCCATCACTCAGGGGCATCAGGAGGTGATTTTTTGTCCGGGCAAAACGATCGGGCAGGTCGTCGCGATCGCGGAACGCCTCGAGACAGCCAGCGGCAGCTTCCTCGCGACCCGTGCTGACGACGGGCAATCGAAGGCATTGGCCGAGCGGTTTCCTCGTGCCGAGGTCAACACACTCGGCCGGACGGTCTTTCTCCCGCCTGATCCCGAGCCGGCGCCCACCGGCAGAGGCACCGTGCTGATCTGCACCGCCGGCACGAGCGATCTGCCGGTTGCCGAAGAGGCCGCGGTGAGCGCCCGAGCACTCAAGAACCGCGTCGAACGGCTGACCGACGTCGGCGTGGCCGGGATCCATCGTCTCCTCACGCAGACCGATGTGCTGCGGTCCGCCGGGGTGATCATCGTCGTGGCAGGGATGGAAGGTGCATTGCCGAGCGTTGTCGGCGGACTCGTAAAGGTCCCGGTCATCGCCGTGCCGACGAGCGTCGGCTACGGGGCCTCATTTGGCGGACTCGCCGCGCTTCTCGCCATGCTGAATTCCTGCGCTTCCGGCGTCACCGTGGTCAACATCGACAACGGTTTCGGCGCGGCGGCCGCGGCCAGCCGCATCAATCATTCGTAAGCGCAGGCTGGCGCGACGTTGGGTCGCGCTCGCGCTGCAATTGCTGGGACTCAGCGCCGTCGCCATCGGCGCGTGGCGGGGGTCCGTCTGGGGTCTGGTCGCCGCGGCGGGCGGCGTTGCACTCTCGCTCGGCTGGACGATTCGCTGGCGGCCAGGCCGGCTGCGACGGCGCGGGCCGCCACCCTTAGGCCTCCCTGAAGTGCTCGATCTGCTGCGGCAGGCCTATAGCGCTACGGCCGCATGGGGAGTGGGCGGCACCGAGGGTGCGTTTGAGATCCTCGCCACTCCCGATATCGGGGAGGAGGAACGTCGCCGCGGTGCAGCGTTGGTGCAGCTCGCATCAGTCGACGGTCGCCTGCACGTCATTCGTGACCGCGATGCCACGTTCATTGCCGTCGGCGATTTCCCGTATGGCGCCGGATTGGCGCTCACGGGCGGGGATCATGCCGAGACGATCACCGATGGCGTCGCCCGCGCGCTGCGTCGCTACGTCGGTGGCATGCGGCTCGCTGACGAACAGAGTTCCGTGCCTCGCGCTCGCATGATTGCGGGACGGGTATCGCGTCTCGTCGCGGGAGCCCTGACGTTGGACGGCATGGCGCGAGCCGCGGTGGAACTTGGCGAGCAGATCACGCACCGCGGTGTCGCGCTCGTCGTCGCCGGGGCGGACGGGGCCCATGTGGTCGCGGTGTCCGGCGCGGCGGATCGGCGCCTGGCTGGCGTGCAGCTCTCTCCGGAGTCGCCAGTCGCACGAGCCGTCGGGATGGGCGTTCCCGTCGCGACGCGCGGGAACGAGGATGTGTTTGGGCTGGGAGTCCCGGAGCGGCGGCGCAGCGAGCGCGCCGGGACGGCATATCCGTTGACGGACGGATCGCTTGTCGTGGGCGCATTGGTTCTCCTCGGCTCGCCGCTCGAGCCGGATGCGCCGCTCCTCGAGGATCTCGGTCCGCTGCTCAGGGATCTCGGCCCGCGGCTCGCGGCGGCGCGCGCCCTGCATGACGCCGAGCAGCGCGCCGTCGTGGATCCACTGACGGGTCTCCGCAATCGACGCGAGCTCGAGCGGGCACTGACCGCCTATGGGCCGAGATCGCCCGACCCCGCAACACTGATCTATATCGATCTCGACCACTTCAAGCGCCTCAACGACACCCTGGGCCATCCCGCGGGTGACGCGGCGTTGAAACAGGTCGCGCGACTGTTGGAGACTGCGGTCCGCGACGGGGACCTGGTCGCACGAATCGGCGGGGAGGAATTCGCGGTCTGGCTGCCGTGCACCGCCTTTCGGGAAGGGATGGAGGTGGCCGAGCGCATTCGGCGCTCGATCGCGGAGAAGCCACTGACCTGGAGCAGTTCCGTGTATCCGCTGACAACGTCGTGTGGGATTGCGTCCTATCCGGAGCCCATCGGCGACCTGCTCAACCTGCCCGGGGCGGCAGATGCCGCATTGTATCGTGCCAAGCAGGCAGGGCGTAATCGGGTTGAAAAGGCGACGCTGGGTCAGTAAACTTCAGCCGCTCAGTTTTTTGGGGGCGACAGGCTTCGACGGGTTTGGTGAGGGTACTGTTGCGTGCCCAGGTTCTCAGTCACCTGGTAAATCAACTGGGACTATACACAAGCCAACTCTGAACTGGCTCTGGCTGCGTAAGCTTCGGCTTACCGCACCTGCGTGAGTGGCAGCCCGCCTGAGGCGGCGCTCACGTATCGCAAAGTCGGGCTGGCGGCACGTGGGGCCTCAACGCGTGACGCAAGAGATTGCAGAGGCTTGTTGCTACCAGGGCTGACGAGGCGCCGAGGTAGCGAGACCACAAAGCCTTGTCTACGCACGTAGGAGTGGTATCGGAGTCATGCTCGGACCGGGGTTCGATTCCCCGCGCCTCCATTTTGGAAGTCGTCACCGCAATCCGTAGACGACGACCTGGTTGGAAAACGTCGGCAGGTACACGTGTCCGTTGGCTATCGTCGGAGATGAAAATTTCGCGTAATTGCCCGCTCCGTCGCGGGCGACATTCTGATGATTGTTCCACAGCGCTTTGGTGACGTCATTCGCGTCGAAGGCCCACAGAATGCCGGGGCTGACGAAGCTCTCCGCATCACCGCTGGATGCATAGGACGCCCACAGAATCCCCGTCCCGTCCTTGGAGCCGTTCGACGAAACCGACAAGACCGCCCCGCTCTGGCCGGTCGGCCCGCCGCCGCCGACCAGAATCTGGCCCTGCGGATTCATCAAGTTGCTGCCGCGGTCGTGAGACACTCAAAGCCTAGTCTACGCACGTAGTAGCGGTATCGGAGTCATGCTCGGACCGGGGTTCAATTCCCCGCGCCTCCATGAACA
>WNFF01000943.1_pt1 | contig 22950 bp, 14 predicted proteins | sample 5400441 | NCBI WGS metagenome assembly WNFF01 (sample SAMN13153345, study PRJNA577476) | soil metagenome | isolation source: 120 cm saprolite under Douglas fir tree site 2 hole 3 replicate 1 | place: USA:California | collected 2015-04-18
GGACCTCAGCCCCCAGGCGGGGACGGATCGACATCTCATACTCCTCAGGGATCTCGCGGGACTCACAGGACCCCGCAAGACTGGCCCGCCGACATGCCCACAGTCAGCCAAATACCAAGATCCCCGACAGAGTCAAGCTCAGAGGGCGCCAAGCCTGAGTCAGCCGGAGCCCGGGCGAGTTGGCCTCTCGCTTACTGCAGATAGTGGAGTACACGATAGGGTACCTCCGGGCTTTCAGCGGGTTGAGACCATCCCCCAGGGCAGATCGAACGCCGGTTTTCCAGGCAAGGCCGGAACGCCAGCATGTGCTCTACCGCGCCCCCTCGAACTGCGAGCCGTCTTCGACGAGTCCGTTCTGCTTCGGCGTGGGCGACAATTCGGTAATGGACGCACAACTTGGCCGGCTGATCGAAGTCCTGCGGCTCCTCAACGTGACGTTGAGATACTTCTGCTGAGCAATTTTCTCTCGCTGAGCCTAGATTCTTCGTTTCTCAGCTTGGCGAGGAGCGTGACGCTACGCTACACCACGTGGTCAGCGCCGAGCACCTGACAGGCGAGTTGAACCTAGAGGGTGCGGCCGACACCTACCAGTACTGACTGGCATTTGACTTCCTTGCCCAGCAGGCCCTTGCCCGGCTGCGTCACGGGAGTTGACTGCGGAGACGGTGGGGCGGGAGTGGCTCAGGGCTGGCCGATGGTATACCGAGAGTGATACTCACTCACGGATAGTCATAATCCCCTGCCGCGGCCGGTAACACCGGCCGCAAGTCACCCACGTGAGATCGGAAGGCCAATGAGTCATCTTTTCCCGCACAACGTGACGAAGCGTGATCAGCACGACATGTCCGACGTTCGCTGGAGGAAGAGCTCCCTGAGCATGAGCAACAGCCACTGCGTCGAGGTCGCCGACCTCGGCGGCGGCCACGTTGGCGTCCGCGACAGTAAGGACCAGACTGGCCCGGTCCTGCGGTTCACGCCCGACGAGTGGACGGCGTTCGTAGGTGGCGTCCGTAATGGCGAATTTGACAGGGCTTGACCTGGCTGCCTCATTTCGCCTGAATAGTTACTTCGCAAACCCCACGGCCGTAGCGTTAATTAATTTATCGCCGACGCCGCACGCCGGGCCACGCGATGGACTCCGCCGCCTGACAGCGGCAAAAGAGAAGGCCCCGTGCGTCTAGTACGGGGTCTTCTTAATTTCTGTGCGCGCGTCACCAAGCCCGAAGCCACTTCCCTCAGGAGCTCATTGCGGACTCGACCGCGGCGGTTAGCCGAGCAGGGTGGCGAAGCGGGCCTTGACGGTGGAGGCGGTTTCGTCGGCGGGGGTGTTCCAGACTTGCTGGTTGAAGATCTCCACCTCGGCGTAGCCGGTGTAGCCGGCGGCCAGGACCTGGCGGGTGATGGGCCCGAAGTCGATCGAGCCGTCGCCGAGATGGGCCCGGCCGAGCAGGGCATCCGCGGGCAGCGGGCTGACCCAGTCGCCAAGCTGGTAGCTCACGATGCGGCCGCTCGCCCGGGCGATGTCAGCGGCGACGGCGGAATCCCACCAGACGTTGTAGGTATCGACCACCACCCCGACCGCGTTGGCCGGGAACTGAAGCGCAAGGTCGACAGCGTCGCCCAGACGCACCAGGACACAGCGGTCAGCGCAGAACATGGGGTGTAGCGGCTCGATGCCCAGCCGCACGCCGAGTTCCTGAGCGCGGGGGACAAGCTCGGCGATCGCGTCGGTGATCATGCGGCGGGCCAGGCCGAGGTCACGGCTTCCGGTCACCAGGCCCCCGGAGACCAGGATGAGTGCGTCGGCCTCCAGGGCGGCCGCCTCCTCGATAGCTGCCCGGTTGCTGGCCAGCGCGGCGGCGCGGCCGTTGGCATCCGGGTGCGTGAAGAACCCGCCCCGGCACAAGCTGGAGACGTGCCGCCCGGATCGGCGAACGGCGGCGGCAGACTCGCTGAGCCCCAGTTCGGCCACCCGGTCACGCCACAACCCGATGGCGGGGATCTCATGCCGGAGGCACAGGTCCAGGGCCTGCGTCAGGGTCAGGGGCTTGACGGTGGCCTGGTTCAGCGACAGCCGGCTGGCCGGTATCACGGCCTCCCTGCGCCCTCCGCCAGGTAGCGGTCCATGCGCTCGACCGCGAGATCCGGATTGAGCAGCGCGCCGGCCGCGGCGGCCAACTCGAACACCCGGATCAGGTGCGCGGCAGTCCGGCGGTCCTGGAACCGGTCCAGCATGGCGAAATGCCTCTGAAGGCCGTTGAGCCAGGCCACGAAGGCGATGCCCGCCTTGTAGTTGAAGGTCGGCTCCTCGAAGATCGTCCTGCACAGCGGCACGGTCGGGCCGATGACCGCGTCGTAGCGGGCGCCGTCACCCGTGTCCAGTGCCCGGAGTGCCTCGGCGGCGGGCGCCGTGATCGCCGCGAACGCGCCGAGCAGGGCGTCGCTATGACCATCCGGGCCGCCCTTGATGAGCTCGGCATAGTTGAAGTCGTCCCCCGTGTAGAGGCGCACTCCAGCCGGCAGCCGTCGGCGCATCGCGACCTCGTGGCCGGGATCAAGCACCGACAACTTGACGCCGTCGACCTTGCCCTCTGCCCGCCGCACCAGCTCGATCACCGTGTCCGCGGCCGTGTCGAAGTCCGCGGCGCCCCAGTAGCCACGTAGTTGCGGGTCGAAGGACTCGCCCAGCCAGTGCAGGATGACCGGCTGGTCGGCCTGGCCGAGAAGGTATCCGTAGACGTTCAGGTAGTCGCGCGCGGACCGGGTGCTGGCCGCCATCGCCCGGCTCGCCATCAGGATTACTTGCACACCCGCGGACTGGAGTAGGTCCAGCTGTTCCTCGTACGCGGTGACGATCTCGCCGAGCCGGTACGTGCCACCGGCCGCGAGCTGATCGGTGCCCGCTCCGCAGGCCAGTATGGCTGAGTGCCCCGGGTCGCGCGGGGCGGAGTCGAGTCGGGCCGGGTCGCGCGGGGTGGAGTCGAGTCGGGCCGGGTCGCGCGGGGTGGAGTCGAGTCGGGCCGGGTCGCGCTGGGCTGCGGCGTCGCGGGCGGCGGCGCGCTGGGCCGAGTATGTGATGAGTTCTCTTGCCTGGTCCCAGGTCAGGCCCATGCCCCGCTGTGCGGTGTCCATGGCGTCGGCGACCGCGAAGCCGTGCGCCCACAGATGCTCGCGGAACGCCATCGTGGACTCCCAGTCGATGGCGCCGTCGGGAGATGCGGCCACGTGCGCGGCGGCGTACACGCGCCGCGAGGCCGGCCGGGAATAGCACCCGGCCCAGGACGGAGCCGGGATCAGCAGCGGGTCCGGCCGGCCCGGCAGCCGGATGCGCGCGGTCATCTCACGGAGCCGGTCATGGATCCAGCCTGGGTACCTCGATGCGCCTGCCCTCGGCCGACGACTGCAGCGCGAGCCGCGCCAGCTGAACGCCCTTGGCGCCTTCGGTGAGATCCCACGGGAAGGGCGTGCCCTCCACGGCGCGGGCGAGAAACAGCTCCCACTGCACCTTGAACCCGTTGTCGAAGGTGCCGTTGTCCGGTATATCGGTCCACTGCGCGAGGTAGTCGATCGGGTCGGGAAGATCAGGGTTCCACACCGGCATGGGCGTGCTGACCCGGTGCTGCACGGCACAGTTGCGCAGCCCCGCCACGGCACTGCCATGGGTCCCGTCGACATGCAACTCGACCAGTTCCCGCCGATTCACCCGCACCGCCCATGAAGAATTGACCGACGCAACGGCACCGCCCTCAAACTCAAGAAGCGCATAAGCGGCGTCGTCCGCGGTGACCTCATATCGCTCCCCGGACTCGTCCCAGCGGACTGGCACATGCGTTGCGTGCCGTGCATAAAGCGCCCTTATCGGGCCAAAAAGGTCCTCTAGCAGGTACTGCCAGTGCGGGAACATGTCGAGGACAATGCCGCCGCCCTCCTCCTTGCGGTAGTTCCACGAAGGGCGCTGCGAGGCCAGGCCGTCGCCCTCGAACACCCAGTATCCGAATTCGAGCCGAACCGACAGGACGCGGCCGAAAAAGCCTTCCTTGATCAGCCGCCGGAGCTTGATCACGCCGGGCAGGAACAGCTTGTCCTGAACGACCCCGTGGGTGATCCCGGCCTTGCGGGCGGCGCGGGCGAGATCCAGCGCGCCGCTCAGCGACTCGGCGATGGGCTTCTCGGTGTAGACGTGCTTGCCGGCCGCGATGGCCTGGCGCAGGCTCGTCTCCCGCGCGGTGGTCACCTGCGCGTCGAAGTAGATGTCGATGCTGGGGTCGCCGAGCACATCGTCGAGGCTGGTTGTCCAGCGCTGGATGTTGTGACGTTCGGCGATATCGCGCAGTCGCTCCTCGTTACGCCCAACGAGGACCGGCTCGGGGAAGACTGCCGTTCCGTCGTCGAGCAGCACGCCGCCCTGCTCCCTGATGTTCAGCAGGGACCGAACCAGATGCTGCCGGTAGCCCATGCGACCGGTGACGCCGTTCACGGCGACCTGGACGACCTTGCGCGACATAGCTGGCCTTTCGGCGGCCCGGCAGTGTGCCCGGGCTTGGGAAAGCACTTTCCCGAGACTAGGCTGGTGGGAGAACATGGGTCAAGTCTGGGATGGGCATCGGGAGACACTTGTGGCTGAGGTGAACCCCCGGGACCGCCGCCGGCGTCGGCGCGCCACCGGGGCCGGGCCGGGTGTAGACGCCGTGCCGGGTGTCGGCGGGCTGGGTGTGAGTGCCGGGCCGGGTGCCTCCAGGCCGGGTGTGAGTGCCGGGGCGGGTGTGGGTGCCAGGGCCGGCGTGGATGCCGCGCCGGGTGCCGGCGCCAGGCTAGGTGTGGGCGTCGCACCGGAGCCAGGCCGGGTCACCTTGCAGGATGTGGCGAACCGCGCGGGAGTCTCGCTGACGACTGCGTCGCGGGTGGTCAGCGAGGGACCGCGCAAGGTCGGCCAGCAGATGATCAGCCGGGTCCACCAGGCGGTCGCCGAGCTCGGGTATACCGCCAACCTCCAGGCCAGGGCGGTGGCCACCGGGCAGAGCAACACCATCGGCGTGGTCGTGCACGACATCGCCGACCCGTACTTCTCCACCATCGCGGCAGGCCTGATGGAGGTGGCCGACTCCCGCCACCTGCTCGTGTGCCTGTCGAGCACTTCAGCGGGGGAGCCCGGGGAGCGGGAGTACGTCTCACTGATGCGGGCCCAGCGCGCCCGCGCGGTCATCCTCGTCGGCAGCAGGTCCGACGACGTTGCCGCCCGCGGGCGGCTGGGCGAGGAGATCGAGGCGTTCCGGCAGGCCGGCGGCCGGGTCGTCTGCGTCGGGCAGGACCTGCTCGGCGTGGACACGATCATGCCGGAGAACGCGGCCGGCGCGGAGTCCCTGGCCCAGGCCCTCGTCGCGCAGGGGCATCGCAGCTTCGCCGTCCTCGCGGGCCCGCGCGGACTGCTCACCGCGCGGGACCGGCTGGTCGGCTTCACGTCCGGCCTGCGCTCCTGGTCGGTCAGCCTTGATCAGCGCGACGTCGTCTATGGGGCGTTCACCAGGGACGGCGGTTATGAGGCGATGAGCACGGTACTGGCTGGTGGCGGCCCGCTGCCGGACTGCGTTTTCGCCGTCACCGACGTCATGGCGGTCGGCGCGCTGGCCCGGCTGCGGGCCGAGGGGCGGTCTGTGCCGGCTGACGTCGCCGTGGCCGGTTTCGATGACATCGTGACTCTTCGCGATGTCTACCCGCCACTCACCACGGTCCGGCTGCCGCTGAAGACGATGGGTGAGATGGCGGCCACCCTCGTCCTCGGCGACCCGGGCGCGGAACGACCCCGGATCATCCCGGTTCCCGGCGAAGTCGTCCTGCGAGAGAGCACCAACCCCCGGCCGTCGGCGTGATCACCGTATTTCCGGTGATCGGCTCTTGCGTGCCAGTGACGGGTCAGGTAACTTGCGGCTAATTGGGAAAGCCCTTGCCGAAGCGGTCGCAGAAACGTCCCCCGCAGGTGATGCGAGAGGTCCGGACGGCCAGCGCCGACCGGGGTGATTCCAAGATCGAGAAGCTCACCGGGCGGGCTGGCTGGCGTCGACGCCGGGATCCAGTTCGCTTCGCGTACTGAAAAGGCAGGCTGGCGGCCCCCTCGTCGGCGAGGGACGATCGCAGTGAGAAGTCCATTACCACCCGCCGACCCGGCGGGCCTACAGGAGGAGTGGACATGAGCGATACGGCTTCCACGCCGTTCTCGGAGACCAAGGCGCCGGAAGCTCCGGAGCGGCTGCATCGTGGTGCCCTCAGCCTGGTGGACATCTCAGCGTCGACGATGGCGAACATCGGGCCCGCCTACAGCTTTTACTTCGGCTTCGGCCTCCTGGTCCTCACGGCGGGCATCGCCGCCCCGCTGACGATCATCGTGGCAGGCATCGCGATTGTGCTGCTGGGCAACACGCTGTCCCAGTTCTCCCGGGCCCAGCCCTCGACGGGCGGCTTCATCTCGTTCGTCGGCAAGACGTTCGGCGGGACCAGCGCGGTGACCACCGCGCTGCTCTGCGGCATCGGCTATATCATCGCGATCTCGTCGGTGCTCGCCATCGCCGGTGGCTTCCTGTCCATCACGTTGCAGCACTACCTGAAGTGGAACATCCCGTGGGGAATCCTTTCGGTGCTGCTCACCGCCGGCGCCGTGGTGATGATGATCCGGGGGGTGGCGGTTTCGACCAAGCTGGCCGGCTTCTTCTTCGGATTCGAGATGCTGGTGCTGATCGTTGTGTCCATCGCGCTGCTGATCAAGAACAGCGGCAGTCTCAACCTGAGCCCGTTCAATCCCAGCAACATCACCAACGGGTTCACCGGCCTGGCCGCTGGCTTCCCGCTGGCGATCTACATCTTCATCGGGTGGGAGAACTCTGCGGCGCTCGCCGAGGAAACCAGCAACCCACGGCGCAACGTGCCCCGGGCGGTGTTCCTGTCCATCGGCCTGATGATCGTGAGCTACGTCCTGTTCGCCTACGCCACGGTGAGCGGCTTCCACTACAACGTCAAGACACTGACCGGGGCGCCGATCCCGTTCATCACGGTCGCCCAGGGCGTGCTCGCCAGCTTCGCGTTCTTCGCCTACCTGGCCGGCCTGACCTCGACCCTGGGCGTGCTCATATCGGCCGCGAACTCGCAGGCCCGGCTGATCTTCAACGCTGGCCGCGAGGGCCTGCTACCCGGCTGGCTCGGTAAGGTGCACCCGACCCGCCGCACCCCGATGAATGCGATCTACACGTTCGTGGCCATCGCCTCGGCGATCATCGTTGTCTGGGCGCTCGGCCACGTGATCGGCGGCCACAGCGGGAGCATGGACCCGCTCAACTTCTTCTTCGAGTCGTCCACCATGGGCACGATCCTGATCCTGGTCGTGTACTTCCTGTCGAACCTGGCGCTGCCGTTCTACTACCGGAAGTTCCGGCCGCAGGAGTTCAGCGTCCTCAAGCACCTGGTGCTGCCGGTCCTCGGCATGATCGCGATCGCTGTCCCCGTCTACTACCTGTCGAAGCCCGGGCAGGCGGCGCCGTACGACTGGTTCCCGTACGCCGCGCTGATCACGGTGGTCGTGGCCGTGATCTACGCGGTCGCGCTGACCAGGCGGGATCCGTCGCTGGGGGACCGGGTTGGGTCGATCGTCGCGGATGAGTGACCCGGTCCGCGACCAAGACGCTGCCGGGCTGGGCGGCAGCCTGGTGCGCGCCAGCCTGGTGTTGGTACCAGGCTGGCGCGCCCCGCGTTCCGCGCCCCGGCCCCCGCCCCGGCATGGGCTTCCGGGTGCGTGCCACAGATGCGTGCCACAGAGCAGCCAGTTGACCGCCCATCGGATCAGGAGATCGATCGATGACTGACACCGCCACGAGGTCGGCAAAGGTTCCCGGCCCGGTCCCCGCGCATCCGCTCGACCCGGCGAGCGCGGAGGAGTTCCTGGCCGGACGCCGGATCCTGGCCGACGCGGGCCTGCTGACCGCGAACGTCAGGTTCGCCTACTACGGGCTGGAGGAGCCGCCGAAGGACGAGGTGCTCGGTCTCGCGGGCCGGGCTGGCGTACCGTCGGATCGGCCGGGTGGGGGGCCGCCGGATCGGCGGCTGCGGGCGTTCCTGATCGACGTGGTCAGCGGCGAGTCGAGCGACGTGGTCGTCTCGCTGACTGACGGCAAGGTGACCTCGCGGCGGGCGCTGGACCCTCTGGTGGATGGTCAGGTGCCGATCCTGGACCAGGATTTCGCGTTGGCCGAGAAGGTGGTCCACGCCGACCCGGAGTGGCGCGCGGCCATGGCGCGGCGCGGGCTCACCGACGTCTCGAAGATCCGTGCCTGCCCGCTGACGGCCGGGTCCTACGGGGTGGCGGATGAGCAGCGCCGCCGGATGGTCCGGGTCCTCGCCTTCCTGCAGGAAGGCGAGCACGACCTGGCCTGGGCGCATCCGGTGGACGGCGTGGCAGCGTACGTCGACCTGATCGAGGGACGGGTCTTCAAGGTCATCGACGAACTCGTCCTGCCGGTCCCGCGGGAGTCGGGCGACTACGACGACCCGGCGGTCAGCGGGCCGCCGCGCACCACCCTGAAGCCGATCGAGATCACCCAGCCGGAGGGGCCGAGCTTCACCCTGGCCGGTAACGCGGTCGAGTGGCAGAACTGGTCGTTCCGCGTTGGCTTCGACGCCCGCGAGGGACTCTCGCTGCACCAGATCAGTTACGACGACGACGGCCGTCGGCGGCCGGTGATCTACCGCGCCTCCATACCCGAGATGGTCGTCCCCTACGGCGATCCGGGCCCGACCAGGTACTGGCAGAACTACTTCGACAGCGGGGAGTACCTGGTCGGGAAGTGGGCCAACTCACTGGAACTGGGCTGCGACTGCCTGGGCGAGATCGCCTATCTCGACGCGACGGTCACCGACGACCAAGGCGAGCCGCGGGTGATCCGCAACGCGATCTGCATCCACGAGGAGGACTTCGGCATCCTCTGGAAGCACACCGACATCTTCAACGGCTCGGCCCAGTCCCGCCGCCAGCGCCGCCTGGTCGTGTCGTTCTTCACCACTGTCGGCAACTACGACTACGGCTTCTACTGGTACTTCTACCTGGATGGCACGATCGAGTGCGAGGTGAAGCTGACCGGGGTTCTGTTCACCTCGGCCTATCCGGGCCAGGATCACCCGTACGCGACGGAGGTCGCGCCGGGCCTGGGCGCACCCGCTCACCAGCACCTCTTCAGCGCCCGGCTGGACATGATGGTCGACGGCCCGGCGAATGCGGTCGAGGAGATCGACGTGCAGGGGTGCGCAGTCGGGCCGGAGAATACGTTCGGTAATGCGCTGGTCCAAACGGTGACGCGGCTGGGCCGGGAGTCGGAGGCTGGGCGGCGGGCCGCGCCCGAGCGGGACCGGATCTGGCGGATCATCAACCCCGAGGTGACCAACCGGTTCGGCCGTCCGGTCGGCTTCACGTTGTATCCGCAGGCCGCGCCGACGTTGCTGGCTGATCCGGGGTCGTCGCTGTATGCGCGGGCTGTTTTTGCCACCAACCATTTGTGGGTGACCCGTTACGATCCGGCGCACCGCTACCCGGCTGGCGACTTCGTCAACCAGCATCCCGGTGGAGCGGGTATTCCCGCGTTCATCGCGGGAGACCAGGACATTGACGGCGCGGACGTTGTCCTCTGGCACACGTTCGGGTCCACGCACTTCCCGAGGCCGGAGGACTGGCCCGTGATGCCGGTGAGCCGGTGCGGGTTCAGCCTCAAGCCCACCGGCTTCTTCGGCCGCAACCCCACCCTCGACGTCCCGCCGCCCCCCGGAGCGCACTGCGGCCCTGGCGCCAGCTGATCTGAGTTCCTGATCCGGTACACGTTTCACGCGCCCCAACGTCAGCCGCAGGCGATCCTCATTGGCGGATGCGGGCCAGGACGAGGGTGATGTCGTCCTCGCCATGATCGCGCAGCATCTGGGTAACCATCTCGCAGGCGCCCCCTAGCGTGTCACCGGGCCGGGCCAGGGCGGAGCTGAGAGCGTCCTGCAGCGCGGCCAGTCCGTCGTCGAGCGACCGGGTGCGGCTTTCCACCAGCCCATCGGTATACAGGGCGATGGTCGCACCCGGGGGCAGGCTGATCTGGGTGGCCTCAAAGGATTCAGCGCCGAGGCCAAGCGGAAGCCCAGGCGGCAGGTCAAGCACCCGTGTCGCGCCGCCGGGCAGCACGAGCACGGGCGGCAAGTGACCGGCCTGGGCGGCCACGCAGGAACTGCCTGCTGGGTCGATGACCGTGGCGATGCACGTCGCGAACGGCGCGGTGGCCATTCCGGCCGCCATCCGGTCCAGCCTGCGCAGGACTTGTCCCGGCTCCAGCTCAAGGTCGGCCAGCAAATGCGCCGCGGTCCGCAGTTGCACCATGACCGCCGCCGCTTCCGGGCCATGGCCCATCGCGTCACCCACGATCAGCGCCGCCTTCCCGCCGGGCAAGGGGACGATGTCATGCCAGTCGCCGCCCACGACGCTGGCACCGACCGGCAGGTAGCGGTGCGCGACCTCCATCCCGGCCGGCACGCGCGGCCGTCCGGGCAGCAGGGCGCGCTGCAGCGCGAGCGCGGTCCGCCGTTCACGGTGATAGAGCCGGGCGTTGTCGATGCACACCGCGGCCCGGGAGGCGAGCTCGCCAGCCAGCGTGACGTCACCCGGGTTGAACGCCGGGCTGGCTGGCGCCCGACCGAAGGTCGCGCACCCCACCACGACCCCGCGGGCGATGAGAGGCATGGCCAGGAACGAGGTGTAGCCCGCGGCGATCGCCCGGCCGCCGGGGCGGCGGCCGATCCTTTCGGCGGTCTCGCTGTCCAGCCGGTCGAACAGGACCGGCCCGCCGGTCGCCATCGCCCGGGAGTGGGGCGTGTCCTCCCCGAAGACGAGCACCTCACCGGGACGTAGCAAGCTGCCTGTGACGGCGGCGGTCTGGTCAGCCAGCCGGGCCGCCAGCCGGCGCGCAACCGCCCCGTGCCCGGCCCGGGGCGAGCTGAGCTCATCGGCTGCGAGCAGGCGTTCCGCCCCGTAGATGGCGGCCGCATCAGCGAACCCGGGAACGGCGGCATCGACGACCTCGGACGCGGTCTGGGTGAGGTCGAGCGAGCTGCCGATCCGGGCCGCTGCCTTGCTTAACCAGCTGGGGCTGGGTTGCGGCCAAGCACGCTGGGCGATCACCACGGCACCGCCACCTAACCCGGCCAGCGGCTCACAGCGCAAAGCGAATCGCCCCTCGCCCAGGCGGCCGCCCGCCACGGTTGCGGTCCAGACCCGCCCCGCCGCCACCTCAGCCAGCGCATGGCCGACCAGCTGACGCTGGCCCGGCCCGGTCATCAGCACGTCACACACGTCATGCCCGACCATTGCGCGGGCCGGATGCCCGAACAGCCAGGTGGCGGTCACTGACCATGAGGTCACCTGCCCCTGGGTGTCCAGGGTGAAGGTGGCCAGCTCGGCCAGGTCCGGTTCGCGGCGCCGTGGTAGCACGGGCTGGCCGTCCCCGGCTATGTGTGACTCCACCGGTATCTGCACCAACCTTGACGACGAGCACGCCGGGCTTGCAGCGGCCTATCAGCGGCCACAGCCGCAGGCCATTCGGGCCGCGGCGGCGCTGCACAGGCATGGCCCGTACCGGCGTGGTACGGGCCATGCCCGTACCCTGAGATATCGTGCAAACACGAAATGTATCGCATTATTGAGCGTCAAAATGGGCCAGTGCCAGGCATTGGGGAACTGTCATCCAGGCGCCGAGGCCATGCCGAGAGACCAAGCTAGAGGCCAGGCTAGAAGGCCAGCTAGAGGTGCCGTGTCCACGCATCAGGTGAGAAGGAGGCGCGATGGCTGACGAGCCGGGCTGGGTTCCGCCGGGCGTTGACACCAAACGGGCGAATGCCGCCCGGGTCTACGACTACCTGCTGGGCGGAAACCACAACTTCCTGGCCGACCAGGACCTGGGCCGGGCGCTCGCCGCGGTCGATCCCAATGTCCGGGCGATCGCCCGCGCCAACCGCGCGTTCCTCGGCCGGGCGGTGCGGTTCCTCGCCGCGGCCGGCATCGGCCAGTTCCTTGACATCGGCTCCGGCATACCGACCCAGGGGAACGTGCATGAGGTCGCCCAGCAGGCCGCCCCGGGCGCGCGGGTGGTTTATGCCGACCTAGACCCGGTCGCGATCGCGCACAGCAAGGCCATCCTGGCCGGCAACGAGAACACCGCGATCATCGACGCCGACCTGCGCGACCCGGGGAAGATCCTCGCCGACGACGCCACCCGGCGCCTGATCGACTTCGGCCAGCCGGCCGGCCTGCTGCTGGTCTCCGTCTTGCCTTTCATTTCCGATGCCGAGGATCCCTGGCGGATCGTGGCCACGCTGCGCGATGCGCTCGCACGCGGCAGCTACCTGGTGGTGTGCCATGGCACAGATGAAGGCCAGCCCACGGTGATGCAGGCCATAGACAAGGTGTACAAGAGCAGCGTCCCCGCGCGGGGGCGCGCCCGCTCGCGCGCGGAGATCATGCGTTTCTTCGAGGGTTTCGACCTCGTGGACCCCGGGCTGGTCTTCATCCCCCAGTGGCGGCCAGATTCACCAGCCGACGTGCCCAGCGACCCCAGCCAGTTCTGGGTCCTGGTCGGCGTCGGACGGAAGGTTTGACGCCGGGTTTACCCAGGCCCTTAAGGTTCAGAACGATTCTCACCCGCTGCCGGGCTCCCCTGAGCGCGGTCCTACCGCCAACTGCCCGAAACCGCAGTCGGCCCAGGACGCGGCCCCTCAGTCACTGCCCAGTGCTCGGCGGCGGTCACATGGCCTGCTCCGCGCTGGGCCAGTCCGCCATCCACCTGCCACTCAGGTGCTGACTTGGCGAGCCGACGTCAACTATTACGGTCAGCTAACTCTCAGGAAAGCCTGAGCAAGCGCCTAGAGCTCTTGAAGAGTTCCTCCAGGTTGGAACCCCAATATCGGTAACAGGCAACAGGGTGGCTACGTACGGAGGAGCGGATCCCAGATGAGCACGGTCAACGAGCAGCCGGTATTTAGCAGTCCGGGGCAGGATGGGCGCGACGGGCTGCGGGCCGGGCCGGCGGCCCCGGGCGGACCGAGCGGCCGCGACGAGCCGGCTGGGCCGGCCGCATACGGCGGGCCGGGCGGGTACGGCAGGCCAAGCGGGCCGGCTGGGCCGGGCGGGTACGGCGGGGCGGCTGGGTACGGCGGACCAGGCGGGCCGGCCGGGCCGGGCGGGTACGGCGGGCCAGGCGGATCGGGCGGCCAGGAAGATGGCCTGGGCAGCCGGTTGCGGCGGCGCCGAGGCTTGCTGGCCGGCGCGTCAGTCGGAGCGGCGGCCGTGCTGGTGTTCGCGGGGCTGGGCGCGGCGAACGCGATGGGCGCCACCGTCCTGACCACGTCGCAGATCGCGGCGAAGGTGGACCCGGGCCTGGTCGATGTGGTGACCACGCTGGGATATCAGAATGGCACGGCGGCCGGCACCGGGATGGTGCTGACCTCCAGCGGCGAGGTGCTGACCAACAACCATGTGATCGACGGCGCGACCTCGATCAAGGTCACCGATGTGGGGAACGGGCGCACCTATACCGCCAAGGTCGTCGGCTACGACAAGACCCACGACATCGCGGTGCTGCAGCTTCAGGGTGCCTCCGGGCTTCAGACGGTCACCCTCAGCTCCTCTAGCCCCCAGACCGGCCAGAAGGTGGTGGCGCTGGGCAACGCGGGCGGCAAGGGCGGGACCCCGTCGGTGGCCATCGGGACGGTCAACAGCCTTGGCCAGACGATCACCGCCTCCGATCAGTCATCGGGCAACGCTGAGCAACTGACCGGGCTGATAGGCACCAACGCCGCCATCCAGCCGGGTGATTCTGGCGGGCCGCTGGTCAACACCTACGGGGAGGTCATCGGCATGGACACCGCCGCCTCCACCTCCCCCACGACGACCGGCTTCCAGCCGCAGTCCGGGCAGACGCAGACCCAGGCGTTCGCCATCCCGATCAGCGAAGCATCTTCGATCGCCAGCCAGATCGAGGCGGGCACGCCCTCGTCCACCGTGCATCTCGGCGCCACCGCGTTCCTCGGCGTGCAGACTTCCTCGGCCGGCATCGGCAGCGATGGCAGCGGCTTCGGCGGTAGCTCAACCAGCAGCGGCGCCATCATCGCCGGCGTCGTGTCCGGATCAGCCGCCGCGCAGGCAGGCCTGGTGGCGGGCGACCAGATCACCTCGGTCGCGGGCCAGACCGTCACGTCCTCCTCGGACATCCAGTCGGTGCTGGGGAGCCACCACCCGGGCGACAAGATCAGCATTAGCTGGACAGACCAGTCCGGCCAGTCGCAGACCGCCACCGTGGTCCTCGGCGCCGGCCCCGCGGCCTGACGCTCGGCCGGGTGACCCATGACGGAGGCCGCGGATCAGATCCGCGGCCTCCGCCATGTCATGCGCCGGTCAGAAGACCTCGAATTCCCAGAGTGAGTAGCCGTACACCGTCCCGCGTGCGGTTCCGTACATGCGCACATACCGGCCGGTGCCCGAGACAGGCAGCGCCTGGGTGCCGCCGGTCCCGGTCGTGGCGGAGTAGATCGTCGTCCAGGTCGAGCCGTCCGTGGACGTCTGAATCTGGAACGCCTTGCCGTACGCGGCCTCCCAGGCCAGCGTGACACCGCAGATCGTCTGGGACGAGCCCAGGTCCACCTGGATCCACTGCGGGTCGGAGAACGCGCTCGACCAGCGGGTACCGAGATTGCCGTCGAACGCCGCCGACGCCGGGAAGGTCGCGTTCTGCAGCGACGACGCGGACGCGGGCTTGTTCAGCGCGAGATTGGTGGTCCCGCAGCCACCGCCGCCGCCGGTGCCGAATACCTGGAACTCGTACAGCGAGTAGCCGTACATTGTCCCGCGCGCCGTGCCGTACATACGGATGTAGCGGCCGCTGCCGGTCACGCTGAGGGTCTGCGTGCCGCCGGTGCCAGTGGTCGTCGAGTAGATCGGCGTCCAGGTCGTGCCGTCATTGGACGTCTGGATCTGGAACGCCTTGCCGTACGCGGCCTCCCAGTTCAGCGTGACACCGCAGATCGTCTGGACGGACCCCAGGTCGACCTGGATCCACTGCGGGTCGGAGAAGCCGCTGGACCAGCGGGTGGTGAGGTTGCCGTCCACCGCATTCGAGGCGGGGAAGCTGGCGTTCTCCAGCGAGGACGCGGTAGCGGGATGGTTGAGGGCGAGGTTGGTGGTGCCGCAGGTTCCGCTGGCGGGGTTGACCGTCCAGGTGAAGGAGGCGGTCCCGGTTGCTCCCGTGGTGTCCTTGGCGGTCGCCGTGACGGTGGACGTGCCCGCCGTCGTGGGAGTGCCGGAGATCAGCCCGGTCGATGCGTTGATGGACAGCCCCGCGGGCAGGCCGGTGGCGCTGTAGGTGAACGTCTGGCCGGACTGCGAGTCGCTCGCGCTGACTTGCGCGCTGGCCGCGGTGCCGACCGTCGATGTCTGGTTGCCGGGGCCGGTGACCGTGACGGTGTTGCCGCCCCCTCCGGTAGGCAGGTTCCATAGCTGCTGGGCGGAGCCGGTACAGGTCTCGATGTCGAGCCGCGAGCCGGTGTTGCCGCCTGGGTCGGTGAGGCACAGGCCGGAGTTCGGATTGACCTCCTCACCGTTGGACTGGTGGGTCCAGCCCTGGGCGGCGGAGGCGTTGCAGGGATACCAGTCGACGGTGGTGCCGCTGGTCTTCCCAGCGCTCGTCACGTCCAGGCAGCCGCCCTGGGTCCGCAGGGTGCCGTCGGTGTAGGGCGACCACTGCTGGCCCGCGCTGCCGTTGCAGCCGGACACGCCGATCGGGTTGCTCGCCACGTTCAGCGAGTTCTGGTTGGCGAGGCACAGCCCGTTGATCCCCGTTACCAGCCCGGTCGCGGTGGCGGTCCCGGGAGGCGTGGAGTTGCCGCCCTGTTCGTACACGGCGACATACGCCGCGCTCATGGATGCACCTGACGTGGTGGCCGCCGTCGGGGTCGTGGTGCCAGATACACCGTCCGGGTAGTTGCCCCCCATGGCCAGGTCCCAGATGATGAAGAAACCGTGGTCGATGGCCTCCTGCCAGGCCGTCGTGCCGACCGAGGCCTCGGTGATGGTGCTCTCGACGACGCCGTCCATCAGGAACTGCAAGGTCTCCGCGCTCGTGTTGGTCCGGTCGATTATCACCGAGTAAGTGTGGTAGCCGGTCTGGCAACTGGAGCCCGCGCCGGGGCACGCGATCAGCCCGTGACCGGGGCTGTTCGCCGCGTCGTGGAGGGTCTGGGAGGCCTCGTTCAGGCCGTTGACGTCCTCCATCATGTCGATCTCACCGGAGGTGGGCCAGCCGCCGCCCGTCCGCATGGGGGATCCGAGGGCCCAGAACGCCGGCCAGTACCCGAGGCCGTTGGCCGGATTCGGCTGCTGAATCGACGCGGTCATCTCGAGCTTCCCGCCCGGCGGGGCCTGGAAGTCGTCTCGCGTGCTCTCGATCCGCGCGGACGTCCACGTCCCGCCGTTGTTGATCGCCTTGAGCACCAGGTGGCCGTTGCCGTCCAGATAGACGTTGCTGGTCGAGTTGGTGGTGTGCTCTTTCTCCCCGGTCCCGAAGCCGGTGCCGATGTCGTAGAACCAGTTCGCCGACGATGGCGCGGACCCGGCCGGGCCCGCGAAATTGTCGCCGAACACCGTCGTCCAGCCCGCCGGCGGCGGCGGCACGGTGTCGGCTCGCGCCGCGGGCGCGGTGAACAGCGTTGTAGTCATCACGCCGGTCAGGCTTCCGGCCAGCAACACCAACGTGGTCAGGACCGAGCGCGGCCTTAATGACCCCGGCTGGCGCCCAACGCGCCCGGAAGGGCGCACCACGGCATTCGTCCCGTGATTCATCTGCCAAACCTCCTGCCAAAACCAGGCCCCCGTTACGGGCGGCGCGGACTCATCACCGCACCTGTGCCATTGATCAGCGGGCCATGGCCCAGCTAAATACCAGCCTCCTCATGCTTAATGTAAGTCTTATTTAAAGCTGAAACGTAACCTGCGTGTAGCAGGCTGTCAAGCCTTCGGAGGCTGGGGAGCCTGGGGAGCCGCCGCTCAGAGGTGGATGCGGGCGAGGACGAGAGTGATGTCATCCTCGCCGCGCTGGCGCAGCGCCTGGGTGACCATCTCGCAGCTGCGGTCCAGCGTAACGCCGGGCCGCGCCAGGGCCGAGCTGAGCGCGTCACGCAAAGCTGCCAGGCCGTCGTCGAGCGGCCTGGTGCGGCTTTCCACCAGCCCGTCGGTGTAGAGGGCGAGGGTGGCTCCCGGTGGCAGGTCGATCTGGATGGCCTCGAAGGACCCGGTGCCAAGGCCGAGGGGAAGCCCGGCTGGCAGGTCGATCACCCGGGTGGCACCGTCGGCCAGGATCAGTACGGGTGGCGGGTGACCGGCCTTGGCGATCACGCACGAGCTGCCTGATGGGTCGATCACTGCGGCGACGCAGGTGGCGAACGGCGCGGCGGGCATTCCGGCGGCCATCCGGTCGAGCTTGCGCAGCATCTCTCCGGGCGGCAACTCCAGGTCGGCCATGGTGTGCGCCGCGGTGCGCATCTGCACCATGACAGCCGCCGCCTCCGGGCCATGACCCATCGCGTCGCCGACGATCAGCGCCGCCTTACCGCCGGACAACGCGACGATGTCATGCCAGTCCCCGCCGATGACGTTGGCACCGACCGGCAGGTACCGTTGCACGACCTCCATGCCTGCCGGGACGCGTGGCTCACTGGGAAGCAGGCCCTGCTGCAGCGCAGAGGCGATCCGCCGCTCCCGGTCGTACAGCAGGGCATTGTCGATGCTCACCGCGGCCCGGGACGCAAGCTCGCCCGCCGCCGCGATGTCGTCAGGCCCGAAGGCCGGGCTGCCGGCCCCGCGCCCGAAGGTCATACAGCCCAGCACCACTCCACGGGCCACGAGGGGAACGGCCAGGAACGAGGCGTAGCCGGAGGTGAGCTTACGGCCGCCTGGACGGCGGGCGATCCGTTCGGCGGTCTCGTCGTCGAGGTGGTCGAACTGGACCGGGTTGGTGGTCTCCATCGCGCGGAAGGAGGGTGAATCCCCGCCGAAGACGACCACTTCACCGGGGCGCAGCACGCTGTCGGTGACGGCTACGGCCTGGCCGGCCAGCCGGGCGGCCAGCCGCCGCACCACCGCGCCGTGCCCGGCCTGGTGCGCGGCGAACTCATCGGCGGCGAGCAGCCGTTCCGAGACGAAAATGGCGGCCGCGTCGGAGAACGCGGGAACGGCGACGTCAGCGACCTCGCGTGCCGTCCGGGCCAGGTCAAGCGTCGTGCCGATCCGTTCGGCCGCCTCGCCCAGCCAGCTCGGGCCAATGTGCGTGGAGGCGGACTGGGCGATCACCAGCGCCCCGGTACCCGGCCCGGCCAGCGGCTCACAGCGGATAGCGACCGGGCCGCCGCCGCCCGCGAAGGCCATGGCCAGGGTCGCGGTCCAGGTCCGCCCGGCCCCGACCTCGGCCAGCGCCTCACGTACCAGCTCGCGCTGGCCAGGCCCGGTCATCAGCACGTCACACACGTCATGCCCGACAATGGCGTGCGCCGCATGCCCGAACAGCCGCGTGGCGGTCGCCGACCACGAGGCCACCCACCCCTGCGAGTCCAGGGTGAACGTGGCCAGGCCAGTCAGGTCCGGCCCGCGCCGCCGTGGCAGCCCGTGCGTGCCGTCCCCGGCTATCTGTGACTCCACCGGTACCTGCACCAACCTTGACAACCAGTCCACCGGGGCTGGCAGCGGCCTGTCCGATAATGGCCGCAGGCCGTTCGACCTACAAGGACTAGGTACGGAGAGCTGTGGCCGACACCCTGAGATATCGTGCAAACACGAAATGTATCGCATTATGAGCGCCGAAATGGGCCTGACGCCGGACTCTCAGGAACCACTACTTGGGCGCCGGCCAGCGACAGGCGCGGTGTCCACGCATCGGGAGACAAGGAGGCGTGATGGCTGGCGAGCCGGGCTGGGTGCCGCCGGGGGTTGACACCAAGCGGGCGAACGTCGCCCGGGTCTACGATTACTGGCTGGGTGGCAGCCACAACTTCCTGGCCGACCAGGACCTGGGCCGGGCGATCGCCGCGGTCGAGCCCAACATCCGGGCATTCGCGCGCGCCGGCCGGGAGTTCCTCGGCCGGGCGGTGCGGTTCCTCGCCGACGCCGACATCGGCCAGTTCCTTGACATCGGCTCCGGCATACCTACCGAGGGGAACGTGCACGAGGTGGCCCAGCAGGCCGCCCCGGGCGCCCGGGTAGTCTACGTCGACCTCGATCCGGTCGCTATCGCGCACAGCAAGGCCATCCTGGCCGGCCACGAGAACGCCGCGATCATCGACGGTGACCTGCGCGAACCGGAGAAGATCCTCGCCCACGACACCACCCAGCGCCTGATCGACTTCGGCCAGCCGGCCGGCCTGCTGCTCGCCTCCGTCCTGCAATTCATCTCGAATGCTGAGGACCCCTGGCGCATCGTGGCCACGCTGCGCGATGCGCTCGCGCCCGGCAGCTACCTCGTGCTGTGTCATGTCACCGATCACGGCAAGCCCGCAGTGATGCAGGCTGCCGAGAAGGTGTACAACCGCAGTGTCGCCACGCAAATACACGTGCGCTCGCGCGCGGAGATCATGCGTTTCTTCGACGGCTTCGACCTCGTGGACCCCGGGCTGGTGTCCATCCCGCTGTGGCGGCCGGACCCGCCCGCCGACGTGCCCAGCGACCCCGGCCAGTTCTGGGGCGGCCTGGTCGGCGTGGCCCGAAAGAACTGACGCGCCACCCTGAGGTGGCAGGCGGCTGTCCTGGCACAACCAGGACGTATTCAAGGGCGAACCCCTACCTACCTAAACGATCACGGCCGCTGGCCCGCTCGACATTCAGGATGCCCTGAACAACTAGGGCTTCGCGCTGTCTGGGCCGAAGGCAAAGTGCAGGCCCACGCGTGCCGGGCGCGAACCGATCACGCTGGTGTGGCGCGCTGCTCGGCGATCGAGTTGCCGCCGTCCACGACCAGGTATTGCCCGGTGATGTAGGACGCGCCCGGGCTGGCCAGCCAGGCAACGGCGGCAGCGACCTCGTCGGGTGAGCCGCTCCGGCCGGCCGGGGTGGCCTGCCCTTCGCCACGCTCTTCCGGGGTCTGGGACCCGGTCGCTATCCAGCCTGGGGCGACGGCGTTGACTGTGATTCCGTGCTCCGCGGCGTCGACCGCGGCCGCGCGGGTGAGGCCGACCATGCCCGCCTTGGCGGTGGCGTAACCGACGTCCGCGCGCATCGCCATTACCGGGCCGGTCACGCTGGCCACCATGATGATCCGTCCCCAGCCGCGGTTGGTCATGGCCGGCAGCGCTGCCTTGGTGACCAGGAAGGCGGTCGTCAGGTTGCGGTCGAGCGCAGCTTGCCAGGTCGCCAGACCCATGGACTCCACCGTGCCGGACTCGAACATGGGGTCAGCGGCGGAGATCATGCCGGCGTTGTTGACCACGATGTCCAGCCGCCCCCATTGATCCAGCGCAGCCGACACAAGCCCGGACGCGGTGCGGGGATCGGTGAGATCGCCGGCGATCCCCGCCGCGTCGAAGCCAGCGCTGCGCAGTTCGCTGACCCTGTCCTGAATCCGGGCTGTGGTGGCGGCGATCATCACGGCGGCACCGAGTTCGGCGAGCAGGCTCGCGGTGGCGAAACCGATGCCGTCGGGGCTGCCCGCCCCGGTGACCACCGCCACCCGGCTGGACAGGTTAAACGCCGCTGGAATGGGCATCGTCCGATCCTATATAGGGCTGGATGCCAGATCCCCTGGCCCGCGGAAGGGCGGCAGCGCGGCCGGACCGTGGCCGCCGGTGGGGCGCAAGATAGCCTTCGGGCCTATGGTGAAGCGCCCTGACCCCCTGGAGAGCACGCCGCCTGCCTTCGGCGAGGAGGCAGCCAGGCAAATCCTGCGGGAAGGCTTCGGCGTGGAATCGTCATCCCTGAATCCCCTCGCGGGCGAACGGGACCAGAACTTCCGGGTGGACACGGCCGACGGGCAGCGCTTGCTGTTCAAGATCTCTAATCCGGCGGATGGCCGGTCCATCCTGGAGATGCAGGCTGCCGCTCTCCGCCACATCGAGCGGGTGGATCCGGGCCTGCCGGTGATGCGTGCCCTGCCGACCGGGGCAGGGGAATCCTGGGTCGAGGTGCCGGGACCCGACCGCCGGACTTACCTAGCGCGGCTTTTTACGTTCCTGCCCGGACAGGTGACCGCGAACACAGCGCTCACCACCGAGGCGATCTGGTCCCATGGACAGCTCACGGCCCGGCTGGGGCGGGCGCTGCGTGGCTTTTTCCACCCCGCAGCCGACTACGAGATCCTGTGGGACATCACCCACTTGCCCAAGCTCCGCCCGCTGCTCACTCATGTCTCCGACGGCCCGCGCAGGGCTCAGGTGGAATGGGTTCTGGACCGGTTCGAGGCCCGGGTCGCGCCGGCGCTGCCCGGGCTGCGCGCACAGGTGATCCACGGCGACATGAGCCTGGACAACGTGCTGTTCGACGACGATCTTCGGGTCAGCGGGATCGTGGACTTCGGGGACATGACCCATGCGCCGCTGGTCTGCGATCTCGCCGTCGCCATCGCCGATGTGCTCCACGGCCGTGATGACGCCCTCGACGCGGCCGACGCGATAATCGGAGGCTACGTCTCGGTGACGCCGCTCGAAGACGAGGAGGCGGGGCTGCTCGGGGACCTGGTGGCGGCCAGGCTTGCCACTGAGGTCACGGTCACCGCCTGGCGGCGGGGACTCTACCCGGACAACGCCGCCTACGCCGCGAGCGGCGAGCGGGGGGCCCGCGCCTTCCTCGACGCCATCGAGGCGGAGGGGATAGACACCGTCGCGCGGCGTTTCCGCGAAGCCTGCCGTCGGCTCCCCTACCAGAGGTCTGCCACCCGTGGTCTGCTGGAGCGCCGCCATCGGGCGCTGCCCCGATCGCCGCTGTTCTACGAGCACCCGGTGCACCTGGTCCGCGGCGAGGGTGTCTGGCTGTTCGACCCCGACGACCGGCGGTACCTCGACTGCTACAACAACGTGCCCGTGGTCGGCCACAGCCACCCCCGGGTCGTGCAGGCGGTGACAGAACAGCAGCGGCTGCTGGCGACCCACAGCCGCTATCTGCACGAAGCGATCGTCGAGCTCGCCGAACGGCTCCAAGCCACCCTGTCACCGGAGCTGGACGCCGTCATGGTCGTGAACTCCGGCAGCGAGGCCAACGACCTCGCCTGGCGGATCGCCCGCGCGGCCACCGGGCGGGCCGGCGCGGTCGTGACCGCCTACGCCTACCACGGGCTGACCGAGGCCACTCACGCCCTGTCCCCCGAGGAGTGGGCCAAGGGGGAACAGCCTGCCCACGTCGCCACGATCCCCGCGCCCGACGGGTATCGCGGCCCGTACCGACGGGATGAGGACGGATGGGCGCAGCGCTACGCTGCCCACATCGATGACGCCGCCCGAGCGCTCGGCGGCCACGGCTTCGCCGCCCTATACCTGGACCCAGCCTTCACCGCCGACGGCATCCTGTCGCCCCCTCCCACCTACCTGCGGGAAGCAGCCCGGCGGGCGCGGGCGCTGGGAGGGCTCCTGGTTGCCGACGAAGTGCAAGCCGGTCACGGCCGGTCCGGGACGCACCTATGGAGCTTCCAGGCCGCAGGGATCGAGCCTGACATGGTGGTGATGGGCAAGCCGATGGGCAACGGCTTCCCGGTCGCTGCCCTGGTAGTCCGGTCCCAGCTGCTCGGGGCCGTTCCCGAGGAGATTGAGCTGTTCAGCACCTTCGGCGGTAACCCGGTAGCCTGCGCGGCCGCGCTCGCGGTTCTAGCCGTCATCGAGGATGAGGGCCTGGTGGCCAACGCCGCGCGAGTGGGCTCCCACCTTCGCCAG
>WNFF01004039.1_pt1 | contig 22936 bp, 17 predicted proteins | sample 5400441 | NCBI WGS metagenome assembly WNFF01 (sample SAMN13153345, study PRJNA577476) | soil metagenome | isolation source: 120 cm saprolite under Douglas fir tree site 2 hole 3 replicate 1 | place: USA:California | collected 2015-04-18
TGATCGAGAGAAAAGGCGCGAACACCGGGCTCATCGTCACGCGAGGGACGCGAGACGTGTACTCCATCGGGCGCGGCAACCGCCCCGAGTCCTACAACCTTTTTTTCCACCGGCACCGGCCGCTCGTTCCGCGGCACCTGACCCGGGAGATCGACGAGCGGATGCTCGCCTCGGGCGAGGTGCTCGAACCGCTCGCGCGCGCGAGCCTCGAGGAAGCCTGCCGCCGCCTGGCGGAGGAAAAAGTGGAAGCCGTCGCCGTCTGCTTCCTGCACTCCTACGTCAATCCCGAGCACGAGCGCGCGGCCGGCGAGGTCGTGCGCCAGTTTCTGCCCCGCGCGTACGTCTCGCTTTCCCACCGGATCCTGCGCGAATACCGCGAGTTCGAAAGGATGTCCACCACCGTGGTCAATGCTTACATCGGGCCGAAAGTCGGAGGGTATGTCCGCAGCCTGAAAGCGAGCCTCGCCGAAACCGGTTTTCGCGGCGATCTGACGATCATGCAGTCGAACGGCGGCGTGATGACGCCAGAGGTCGCAACCGAGCGTCCGGTGGCGATGATGGAATCCGGGCCGGTCGGGGGAATCATCGCTTCGGCGCGGGTCGGTCGCGCGCTCGGCCTTGGCAACGTAATCTCTTTCGACATGGGCGGCACCACCGCAAAGGCGAGCCTGATACGCGAGGGCGAGCCCACTCTGTCCCCGGGCTATTACGTCGGCGGGTACGCGAGCGGCCACCCGGTCATGGTGCCGGTGATCGACGTGGTCGAGGTGGGCGCGGGCGGCGGCAGCATCGCCTGGATCGACGAGATCGGCGCGCTCAAGGTCGGCCCGCAGAGCGCGGGCGCCGATCCCGGGCCGATATGCTATCGCGGCGGGGGAGCCGAGCCGACGATCACCGACGCGAATCTCGTGCTGGGGCGGCTCGATCCGGACGATTTCCTCGGCGGGCAGATGGTCCTCGACGCCAAGGCCGCGGCGCAAGGCATCGTCGACAAGATCGCCGGTCCGCTGAAAATGAGCCCGACCGCCGCGGCGCAGGCGATCGTCGATATCGCGGTCTCCAAGATGTCGCTCGCCGTGCGCGAGGTCTCGGTCGCGAAGGGCTACGATCCGCGCGACTTCGCCCTGGTCGCCTCGGGCGGGGCGGGCCCTTTGCATGTGACGGCGATCGCGCGCGAGCTGCACATCCCCAGGGTGATCGTGCCGCTCTACCCCGCGCATTTCTCCGCGCTCGGAATGCTGGCCGCGGACGAGCGCCACGATTTCATCCGCACCTTCTACGCCGATCTCGGCGCAGTCGATTTCCGGCAGCTCGAACGCACGGTAGAGGAGATGGCGGCTGAATCCGCCTCGGCGCTGGCGAACAAGAAGGGCGCGGAGCACAGGATCCATCTGGATCTGCGCTACGTCGGCCAGGAATTCACGCTTTCCGTGCCTGTCGCGGAAAGAGAGATCAAAGCGGAGGACCGCCGGGCCATCCGCGCGGCGTTCGACCGGCTCTACGATCAGCGCTACGCCCACCATTCGCCGGAGGAGCCCGTGGAAATCGTCAATATCCGGCTCGCCGTGATCGGCAAGCGCGCGAGGATGACGCTCCCCCGCCTCTTCGCGAAGGGCCGGGCCAAGGCCTATCGAAAGGCAGAGGTGCATCTGGGCGATTCGGCGCGTCCGGTATCCTGTCCGGTATACCGGCGCGAAGAGCTCGGGGCGGGCGCGCGCCTGCCGGGGCCGGCCCTGGTGCGCGAGCATGGGACGACCACGGTGCTTTTCAAAGGCGACGTTTGCAGCGTCGCCAGGACCGGCGAGCTCCTGATCTCGGTGAGAGGCGCGGCGTGAGCACGAAACTGGATCCGGTGACGCTCGAAGTCATCCGCAACGCGCTGCCCGCGATCGCCAACGAGATGGCGGTGGACCTGCAGCGCACTTCGTACAACATGATGATCTACGAGGTGCGCGACTTCTGTACCGCACTCGTCAATGTCGACGGGGAGCTGATCAGCCAGAACGTCGGGGGCGTTTCCCATTTCGTCGCGGACCTGGGCGTCATCATCACCGACGCTGTGAAGCGCTACGGCCGGAAGGGTTTCAAGCCGGGCGACGTCATCATCACCAACCACCAGGCGGTGGCGGGGCAGCACCTTAACAACGTCGTGATCTACCTCCCGTACTTCTTCAAGGGCGAGCTGCTCGCGTTCGCCATGGTGCGGGCGCACTGGATCGACGTCGGCGGGACGAGCACCGGCTTCGGCGCGGGGCCCGAAGTGCCGGACCCCTGGCAGGAAGGCCTGCAGCTCGACCAGCTCAAGATCTACGGCGGTGGCAGGCTCGACAAGACGCTCCACCGTGTCATTCGCGACAACATCCGTTTTCCCGAATCTTCGCTGGGCGATATGAATTCGCAGATCGCCTCCTGCAAGCTGGGGATCCGGCGCCTCGACGAGCTCGTGCGCAAGTACGGCAAGGGCACACTTCTCAAGGCCATCGCGCGCATCTTCGACGAGACCGAGAGGAAGTGCCGCAACTTCGTCGCAAGACTCGCCGACGGCGTGTACGAGGCGGAGTCGTTCTTCGACGACGACGGCGTCACGCCGGACGAGCGCGTGCGCATCCACGCCAAGGTGACGGTGAAATCGGGAAACATGACCATCGATCTCTCGGGCTGCTCGGCTGAGCGCAAGGCGGCGGTCAATTCGCGCACGCTTGCCGGGGCGCGCGTCGCTTACAAGGCGCTCACCGGGCCGCTCGACCCGGTGAACGAGGGCTCGTTTCGCGCGCTCGAGGTGATCATCCCCGAAGGCAACATCATGATGGCGCGCTACCCTGCGCCCATGGCCGGCTGGAGCATCTTCGTCCCGACCGTCGTCGAGACCATCATCAGCTCGCTCGCTCAGGCGATGCCGGACAAAATTCCGGCCGCGCATCACGCGCTCCTCGGAGGCTCGGTGGTGTTCTTCGGCGTTCATCCGAAGAGCAGGCGCCGCTTCGTCGTGCAGAGCATCGAAGGCGGCGGCTGGGGCGGCCGTCCGTTCGAGGACGGCGAATCGGCCACGGTTTCCGTTTGCCAGGGCGACGTGCGCAATGGCTCGATCGAGGGCATCGAGATGAAATGCCCGGTGCTCGTAAAGGCCCGCGCGCTGCGGCGCGATTCCGCGGGCGCGGGCAAGTTCCGCGGCGGCCTCGGCATCGACATGGAGGTGCGCAACTTCGTCGACGGAAAATGGAACTTCGAGCGCGCGAACCGCCGCGGGTGTCCCGCGTGGGGCCTGTGGGGCGGCGGACCCGGCGAAAGCGGAGGCTACTACCTGCGCAGCCCCGGGGAGAGCGAATACCGAATGATGCACGGCAGCCACAAGCCGGTGAGCGCGAATTCCGATGTCATCGTGCGCACCGGGGGCGGCGGCGGATGGGGCGAGCCGCTCGAGCGCGACCCGGAGCGCGTGCGCTGGGACGTGCTGGAGGAGTTCGTGTCGAAGGAGGCGGCGCGCGACCTGTACGGCGTGGCGCTGAAGGAAGATCTTTCGGTCGACCAGGCCGCGACCCGCGAACTGCGGAGGAAACTCGGCCGCGCAGCATGACGGTTCTCGAGCAACTGGGCGCCCATGTCGCCCGCGGCGGCGTCGCGCCGGCGCGCGAGGCGCTGCGGCTCCACGTCGCGGACACCGTGGGCGCCTGGATCGCGGGCAGCGCAACGCCGGAAGGGCGCGCGTTGCTGAAGTTCGGCGCGAATCGCGACGCCATGCCCGATCGCGTCGCTGTGCACTGTGCGCTCGCGCGCCTCTCCGAAATCGACGACATTCACCTTGTCTCGGCCACGACACCCGGCGCGCTCGTCGTTCCGGCGGCGCTGACGATCGCCGCTTCCCTCGGCCTGGAGGGCGCGGCGCTCGGCGAAGCGATCGCGGTCGGCTACGACGCGATGGTACGGCTGGGCGCAGCCCTGGACGGACCCTCGATTCTGTACCGCGGCATCTGGCCGACCTGCGTCGCCGCGCCGTTCGCGGTGGCCGCAGTCGCCTCGCGCCTTCTGAGTCTGACGGAGACGCAGGCGGCCCACGCGCTCGGCATCGCGCTCGTCATCGCGTCGCCCGGAGTCGGGCGTCCAAGCGGCACCACGACATCGCGCTGGCTCGCGATCGGGAACGCCGCGCGCAATGGCGTCACCGCCGCGCTGTCGGCGCAGAGCGGTTTCACCGCAGATCTGGGCATCTTCGAAGGGGAATTCTTTTCCTCGATCTACGGCCTCTCGCCGAATCACGCGGGGCTCCTGGACGATCGCCCTGTGCTGAGCGAAGTGAGCTTCAAGCCCTGGTGCGCGGCCCGCCAGACGATGGCCGCCACCCAGGCGCTCAAGGAGATGATCGAATCCGGCGTGTCGCCTTCCGAAATGACCAAGCTCGTCGTGGGGGTGCCTCCGCCGACCTTGCGCATGATCGACCACGGAGTTGTTTCCGGCGACCGGGCTTCGCACCTGACGAGCGTCGGGTATCAAATGGCCTTGGCAGCTTTTGCCCCCGAGGGCGCTCTGGACGTAAAGGAAGCGCCGAAGGCGATCTCCGAAAAAATCAGGATCTTCATGTCCAGAGTGACCGTGAAGGCGGATGAGGATCTGCTTGGACACTATCCCAAGTCCTGGCCGGCGCGCCTGGTTGTTTCGGTTCCGTTGGGAAGGCAGGAGAAGCTCGTCCTTCACGTTCCAGGCGATCCGGAGCGGCCGTTCGACGAGCCGCAGGTCTCGAAAAAATTTCGGCGGGTGACCGCGCCGATCTCGGGCAAGCTTGGCGCGAATGCCCTGCTTTCCCGCAGTCTGGCCGTGCTCGAGGGGTCGCCGAAGGCGCTGCTCGCCGAGATCGAGCGCGCTTGCGCTGAGTGGAGCCGGTAGTTACGAGAACGCCTGGATTCCCGTCTGAGCCCGACCCAGTATCAAAGCGTGGATGTCGTGCGTGCCCTCGTAGGTGTTCACCACCTCGAGGTTCACCATATGGCGCACCACGCCGAACTCGTCCGAAATCCCGTTACCGCCCAGCATATCGCGCGCGAGGCGCGCGATATCCAGCGCCTTGCCGCATGAGTTGCGTTTCATGATCGAGGTGATCTCGGGCGTATCGGTGCCTTCGTCCTTCATGCGGCCGAAGCGCAGCACGCCCTGCAGACCCAGGCAGATTTCGGTCTGCATGTCGGCGAGCTTCTTCTGGATCAGCTGGTTCGCGGCGAGCGGCCGGCCGAACTGCTTGCGATCGAGCACGTACTGGCGCGCTCGGTGCCAGCAATCTTCCGCAGCGCCGAGCGCGCCCCAGGCGATTCCGTAGCGCGCAGCGTTCAGGCAGGTGAAGGGGCCCTTCAGGCCTTCGACGCCGGGGAGCAGGTTCTCTTCCGGCACGAACACCTCGTCCATCACGACCTCGCCGGTGATCGAGGTGCGCAGGCCCACTTTGCCGTGGATCGCCGGAGCGGAGAGCCCCTTCGCGCCTTTTTCGGCGAGGAAGCCGCGGATGCGTCCGTCCTCCGTCTTCGCCCAGATGAGAAATAGATCGGCGATCGGCGCGTTGCTGATCCAGGTCTTGGAGCCCGAGAGGCTGTAGCCGCCCGGGACTTTCTTCGCCCGCGCCTGCATGCTCGCCGGATCGGAGCCGTGGTTGGGCTCGGTCAAGCCGAAGCAGCCGATCAGCTCGCCCCTGGCGAGCTTGGGCAGGTACTTCTTCTTGTGCGCGTCCGATCCGAACTCGTGGATCGGCGTCATGACGAGGGAGCTCTGCACGCTCATGGTCGAACGGTAGCCGGAATCCACGCGCTCGAGCTCGCGCGCGATCAGCCCGTAGCTCACGTAGTTGATGCCGGCACCTCCGTATTCGGCGGGAAGCGTGGGCCCCAGGAACCCGAGCGCGCCCATCTCGCGCAGAAGCGATGGATCGGCCTTCTCGTGGCGAAACGCCTCGAGAACGCGCGGCGCGAGCTTGCCTTGAGCGTAGTCGCGCGCCGCGTCGCGCACCATGCGTTCCTGTTCGGTGAGCTGCGCCTCGAGCAGCAGCGGATCGTGCCAGGCGAACTCGGCTTTCTTGGGCTTGGCTTTGAGCGGGGCGTTCATGCAGCTGTCTCCGGTGACGATCTCGAAAAAAATCAGGCCTCGGCACTCAGCAATGATACGCCGAGCATGGCGCGGCGCTTCAGCCACGGGCTCGGGCGATAGCGCGGGTCGCCGTAGAATTCGTGCAGCGCTTCCAGTATGTCGAGTACGGTCCCCGCTCCGATCGCGTCGCCCCAGGCGAGCGGCCCCTGCGGATAGCCCAGGCCGAGCGTCACGGCCAGATCGACGTCGGCGGGCGAGGCGATGCGCTGCTGCGCGATGTCGCAGGCGATGTTGACGATCTGAGCGATCACGCGCTGCGCTACGAATCCCGGGGAGTCGTGAATGATCGAGACGGGAACGCCGTCGCCGGCAAAGAGGCCGTGAGCCGCATCCCTCATCTGAGCGCTCGTGACCGGCGTCGTCATCAGGGTGCGGCGCTTGTCCAGTCCGAAAAGGCAGTCGACGGCAACGGTTCGCGCGGGGTCCAGCTCCAGCTCGATTGCCATCGAAGTTGCGTCGTCGCCGATCGGTGCGACTAGGCAGAGCGATTCGCGCCACGGCCGGCGGCCGCTGTCGATCTCCACGTCCAGATTCGCGACGCATCTCGATAGTTCCACGCCCAAGTCTATCGGGCTGATCCAGACGCGTCTTGGCCTTGCCGCCGGCGCCGTTGGCTCGGGAATTTCTTTTTTCCCGCCCTCTTCATAGCGGTAGAAGCCGCTGCCCGATTTGCGTCCGAGGAGGCCCGCGGCGACGCGCTGGCCGGTGAGGGGCGAGGGGCGATAGCGCGGCTCCTCGTAGTACTGGCGGTAGATCGATTCCATCACCGGGTGCGAGACGTCCAGGCCCGTCAGGTCGAGCAGCTCGAAGGGTCCCAGGCGGAAGCCGGCGCAATCGCGCAGGATGCGGTCGATCTCGTGGAATTCCGCGATGCCTTCCCCGAGAATGCGCAACGCCTCGGTGCCGTAGCCCCGCCCGGCGTGGTTGACGATGAAACCGGGCGTGTCCTTCGCGCGCACCGGCTTGTGCCCGCAACGCAGCGCGAGCGCTTCGAGTGCCTCGCCGGCCCAGGGGGCGGTCAAGAGGCCGTCCACCACCTCGACGACTTTCATCAGCGGCACGGGGTTGAAGAAATGAAATCCGGCGATGCGCTCGGGCCGCTTGCACGCCGCAGCGATCGCGGTGATCGAAAAGGACGAAGTGTTGGATGCCATCAGGCAGTCCTCGGACACGATTTCTTCCAATGAGCGGAACAGCTCGCGCTTGGTCTCCAGATTCTCCGCCACCGCCTCGATGACGATGGGGCAGGAAGCGAGCGCTTTGAGCGAACCGAGGAGGACGAGGTTCGCCTCCGCCCGCTCGACCGCGTTCCGGTCGAGGCGGCCTTTTTCGGCGAGCCTGGCGAGCTGCGCGGAAACGGACTCCTTCGCCTCTCGCGCGGCACCCGGACGGCTGTCGTGGAGCAGCACGCGGATGCCCGCCTGCGCCGCGATCTGGGCGATGCCGCGTCCCATGACGCCGGTGCCGATTACCGCCAGGCTGAGATCGGGTCGGGAAACGTCGAGGGGCATTGGGAAAGGCGGAAAAGGGCCGATTTTACGTGTTTCGATCGGATCCCGCGGCGCGTTGACGTTCCAGCGCGTTTTCGGCAAGCTTGCGCGGTTCGGCTACCGGAGGAAGAGCCGCATGCATTCACTGGCACGCATCGCTGTGCTCGGGCTCGTCTTGCCGCTGTCGGCGATGGCGCAGGAATTTCCTTCGCGGCCGATCACGCTGATCTGCCCCTGGCCCGCGGGCGGCTCGACCGATACCCATCTGCGGCGCTTCGCCGAGATCGCCGCGAAATACGTCGGCCAGCCGGTTCTGATCGAGAACCGGCCCGGCGGCGGCGGGACGATAGGGCCGGGCCACGTCGCGCAGACCGCCAAGCCCGACGGCTATACGCTTTCGCAGATGCACATGGGCGCCTTCCGCATCCCGCACATGCAGAAGCTCCCCTGGGACCCGGTGCGCGACTTCACTTACATCATCGGTCTGTCGGGCTACACCTTCGGCGTGGTGGTGAAGAGCGATTCGCCGTTCAAATCCTTTCGCGATCTCCTCGACTATGCCAGGGCCCATCCGGGAAAAATGTCCTACGGGTCGACCGGAACGGGCACGTCGCCGCATCTGCTGATGGAGGAAGTGTCGCTCAAAACCGGCGCCCAGTTCCTCCACGTGCCGTTCAAGGGCAACGCCGACTCCACGCAGGCGCTCCTGGGTGGCCACATCATGGCGCAGTCGGATTCCAGCGGCTGGGGGCGCTTCGTCGACGCGGGCCAGTTCAGGCTGCTGGTCACCTTCGGGAACCAACGCACCAAGCACTGGCCGAGCGTGCCCACCGCGAACGACCTCGGTCTCGATATGGTCTACAGTTCTCCCTACGGGATCGTCGGCCCGCGTGGCCTGGAGCCGCGCGTCGTGAAGATCCTGCACGACGGCTTCAAGAAGGCGCTCGACGACCCCGAGCAGCTGAAGGTGCTCGATCAACTGGATCAGGAGCTGTGGTACCAGTCGAGCGAGGACTACGCGAAGTACGCCCGCGAAACCCTGCAGAAGGAGCGGGCGCTGATCGAGCGGCTGGGGCTGCTCGCAAAATAGAGAAGCGGAACGAGGAGGCTGCCATGTTCAACAAGATCCTGCTGGCGTACAACGGCTCGCGTGAAGGCAAGTCGGCCTTGCTCGCCTGCGCCGAGATCGCCAAGTTCGCAAAATCGGAAACACACCTCCTCGCGGTGGCCGGGATGCCCTCGAGCATGTTCCTGACCGAAGGCTTTCTGCCCGAGGAGCTCCTCGAAGAGGAGAAGAAGCGTGCTCAGGAAATCCTGAACGAAGGCATCGCCCAGCTCAAGAAGAAGGGCTTCACCGTCGCCGGGCACCTGGCGGTCGGCGAGCCGGTGGAAGAAATCAGCCGCCTCGCGGCGGAGCTCAAGTGCGACCTCATCGTGGTCGGACACAAGCAGAAGGCGGCGTTCGGCTCGCGCTGGTGGCGCGGATCGGTGGGGAAGACGCTGCTCGATCACGCGCCGTGCAGTATTTTTGTGGCGCAGACGCGGGATTGATTTTCACGCCCGGGACGCCGGGCGAAGCCAAGGGGGCGCGTTCGCGCTCCGTTCAACCGTTTTTTCCGTCGGGCGTTATCGCCCATGTGTACTCACTGGGCACCGAGCAATGTGGTGGCAACTCTCCCGCACCATCGACGCGTTCCTATCGAAGGCTTCATGAGCCGCGCCGTGGTTCCCGCCGAGCGGATCGCGCAGTCGATTATCGTGCTGCGCGGCCATAAGGTTATGCTCGATGCCGACCTCGCCGCACTCTATGGCGTCCAGACTCGGGCGCTCAACCAAGCGATCAAGCGCAACCTCGATCGATTTCCCGCCGATTTCATGTTTCGGCTCTCGGCTCGGGAGCTCGAGACTTGGAGATCACAAGTTGTGATCTCCAAACCGAGCGCAAAGATGGGGTTGCGTCGGGCGCCCTTCGCCTTCACAGAGCACGGCGCGCTCATGGCGGCCACTGTCCTCAATTCCACGCGCGCCGTCGAGATGAGCCTGTACGTTGTGCGCGCCTTTGTACGCCTGCGCGAGACACTCGCCGCGCACAAGGAACTTGCCACCAAGCTCCAAGATCTGGAGCAGAAGACCGAGGCGCTCGCACTCAAGCACGACACCAACGCCGCCAACACCCGCGCCCAACTCAGACAGGTATTTGAGGCCCTCCGCGAACTGATGAGCCCGCCCGAACCAAAGCGCCGGCCCATCGGGTTCGTCACGCCAGAAGACAAGAAGCGCGGCTAAACCGCACAGACGGACAGGCACCGCCGGCATTGGTCTGGACGAGATCGCCGATGGGATCGTCGCGTCCCTGCTTACGCTCTCACCGCATAGGGTCGCCGCATTTGCTGCGCGAACCACTCGAAATCCGCCACCGCGATCTCTTTCGACGCGATGTCACGCAGGGCCTCCTTTAGGCTCACAAGGGGTACGTAATCGTCTGGGAGAAGAACCAGTTCTTTCCGCAGTCGGTCAGGGCCACTGATACGGAGCGCGCAGAGACTTGATTCGCGTTCGCCCCAGCAAGACCAGGAGACTTTGAACCGGTCGCGTATTGCGACCGGTTCTTAGAAGCACCGCGATCCGCGTTCTGGGGGATCTCGTGTTTCAGCTCTCGGCCGGAGGGTTTGTCAACTTGAGGTCGCAATTTGCGACCTCAAGTTGGGGCGGCAACCGCATCACTATTCAGCCTTGATCGTATTCACCAGCACTCCGATCTTGCTCACTTCGACCTCCACCGTGTCGCCGGGCTTCATCCACACCGGGGGAGTGCGGCGCGCGCCGACGCCGCCGGGCGTGCCGGTGACGATGACGTCGCCCGGCTCCAGGGTGGTGAAGGTCGAGATGTAGTGGATGAGCCGCGGGATGCGGTGAATCATCTGCTCGGTGGTGGCGTGCTGCATGACCTGGCCGTTGAGCCGCGTCTCGAGCGTCAGTTCCTCGCCGTCCGCGATCTCGCTGCGCGTGACCATCCACGGGCCGAATCCGCCGGTGCGGTTGAAGTTCTTGCCCGCGGTCCACTGCAGCGTGTGGCGCTGCCAGTCGCGTACCGAGCCGTCGTTGTAGCAGGCGTAGCCCGCGATGTGCTGCCAGGATTTTTCCTGCGGGATGCGCCGCCCCGCTTTTCCGATGATCACCGCGATCTCGCCTTCGTAGTCGAGGTTGGTCGATTCCGCCGGCATGAGGATAGGCTGCTTGTGCCCGACTTGAGACTCCGGAACGCGGATAAAGAGCGCGGGGTTCTCGGTCTTGTCGCGCCCGGTCTCCATGCGGTGCTCTTCGTAGTTCAAGCCGACGCAGACGATCTTTCCCGGATTCGGGATCACCGGAAGGAAAGTCACCTTGGAGAGCCTGAGGTCGGCTTTCTTCGCGCTTTTCGAGATTTTCTCGGCTTGAGCGAGCGCGCCGCCGGCGAGCAGGGCGCGCAGGTCCGGATACTTCTTGCCGATGCGGCGCGTGAGATCGACGATTCCGTCGTTCATTACGACGCCGTAGCCGGCGCCTTTGGGAGTGCGGTAACTGACGAGCTTCATTGTTTTTCTCCGCTGCCTGAAGCGCGCTAGTTTAGCGCAAGGCTCAGAAGCGCATGGTCGCTCCGGCGACGAAGGCCCAATCCACGCTCAACTGGGTGCCGTTGTAGAAGCGGTAGATCGGCAGCTGCACGAAGCTGTAGAGCTGGAAGTCGTGCGTGATCGAGTAGGCGAGCCCCGGGCTGAGAAACACGGTCCGCGAGCCGCTCAGATCCGGCTCGGAGTTCGCGCCGGAGTCCTTGCCCTTGATCATCGCATTGAGTTGGAGCAGGGCCTGGAAATCATGAGCGAGCGGATAACGATAACCCACGTTGAGCTGGAACTGATTGCCGGGTTTGTACGCCTCCTTGGTGCTCACGGGCTGCTGATAGAGCGCCTGGACGGACCAGCTCGAGTCCTGGTGGATGCCCGGCGCCGAGTAATACCCGCCCAGCACGGCATCGGTGCTGCCCGTCCCGGGCTGCAGCATGCGCTCGGCGCCGGCGCCGTCGGCGTTGCTCACTCGGTAGCTTCCCGTCGGCAGCTTCAGGCCAAAAATGAGTCCGGTGTTCACGACCGGGTTCTTCTCGTTGTCGAGGTGATAGTAGCCCAGCACGCGCGCATCGCCCGCCTTGGTGAAGTCCCATTTCTCGAACGTTGCGGCGCCCGTGGGGTCGGCGATGTGCGAGTGCGAGCGGCTCACGACGGGCAGCGAGGCTGAGACCGTCCAGTTCTTGGTCAACGCGTAATCCAGGGTGCTCACCCAGTTGCGGTTGATGGTACGCAGCTCGGTGATGTCGGCGGTATCGTCGGCCTGCGCAACTGCGCAACCCTCTTGGTGCCGGACTGGAGGTGCTTCTGGTCGACGAATTCGAAATGCATGTCCAACCGGGCGGTGCCGGGCTCGGCTGCGACGCCCTGCGTCGACCAGTTGGTGTTGAGCACGCAGAAAGCCGCGCCGCAGGACGCTTGCGCGGTGCCGGCGGCAACGAGGAGCGCGACGCCTCCCGAGCACGCGATTGCAAATCGCTTATTCATTTCTTTTCCTCCTGAAATCTTGAGTCGCGCGCCGGTCCGTTCAGAGCCCAAGCACGCGCAAAAAGCCTACGGCCGCAGCCGTACGCTATGGAACAGCGGGAATCAGGAGAAGTAAGGCGGGGCGCGCGGGGGCGCGGCGGGGTCGAGCGCGGCGTGAATCTGCGGCTCGGCGAGCAATTCGTGGACCTGCCCGAGGGCGGGCATCGAACAGACAAGCACGGGCGCCGCCCCGGAAATCGCGGGGCCGCGCTCGGCATTGAAGGGGCAGAGCGTGCAATGGGAGGGCCGGACGCTCTTGCCGGGAGCTTCGCCGGGAAGATTTTCGGCGGTGTGTTGCAGGCCGGTCGCGCTGCAGACCTCCGAGGACAGCGCCGGGACCCTGGGCTTGGCGTTCGCGAGCAGGGGCCAGAACGCGTTGAGCGTCATGCTCGCGAGCGCGATCCAGGCGGCGATGCGGCTGCGCGAGCGATGCGCGATCATGACCGCTTTTTTAGCACAGATGCGCGCGTTTTGCCAACCGTGAACCCTGCAGCGGTTCTGGTATTCTCCACTCCGATATGAAAGGAAGACTGGAAGACCGGCGCCTGCTCACCGGGCAGGGGCGATTCATCTCCGACTGGAATTTTCCGAATCAGGCCTACGCGGCGTTCCTGCGCTCGGACCGCGCGCACGCCGAGATCGTTTCCATCGACGCCGCCGCCGCTGTGAAAGCCCCCGGGGTGCTCGCCGTGCTCACCGGCAAGGACGTGGCCGAAGCCGGCTACAAGTCGATCCCGACCAACCTCGGGGTCAAGGACCGGTTCGGCGAGCCGCTCAAGAAACCGCCGCGCCCGGTGCTCGCGCAAGGGAAGGTCCGCCACGTCGGCGAGTGCGTCGCCTGCGTGGTCGCGGAGTCGCGCGAGCTCGCGCAGGACGCAGCCGAACTGATCGCGGTCGAATACCGCGAGCTGCCCGCGGTGACCGCCGCTGAGAAGGCGCTGGCCCCAGGCGCTGCGCAGCTCCACGCCGAGCTTCCCGGGAACCTTTCCTTCGACTGGGTCGCGGGCGACGAAGCCGCGACCGAGGCCGCGTTCCGCGCAGCCGACCGCGTCGTGAAGCTCGCTCTGGACAACCCGCGCATGATCGGCAACCCGATGGAGCCGCGCGCCTGCTCGGGGACCTATGACACGGCGACGCAGAAGTACGCGCTCTACGCCTGCACCCAAGGGACCGCCGGTATGCGCGGGCAGCTCGTCTACACCATGGGCGTTCCCGACGACAAGATCGACGTCATCGCCGAAGATGTCGGCGGCGGCTTCGGCGTGCGCTTCAACATGTATCCCGAGTATTGCGCGGTGCTGCTCGCGGCAAAAAAAACCGGACGCCCGGTGAAGTGGACCGGCAGCCGCTCGGAAGTTTTTCTTTCCGACGAGCAGGGGCGGGACGTCGCGAGCACGAGCGAGCTCGCGCTCGACGCTTCGGGGAAATTCCTCGCGCTGCGCTTCTCCTATATTGCAGACCTCGGCGCCTACCTCGCACCGACCGGACCCTTCATCAACACGCAGGGCGTGGTCGCGTGCCTCACCGGCGTATACGCGGTGCCGGCCGCCTGCGCGCGCGTCAAGCTCGCCGTGACCAACAAGGCGCCCTCCGCCGCCTACCGCGGCGCGGGCCGCCCGGTGATGTCCTATATGCTCGAGCGCTTGGTCGATGAGGCCGCGCTCGAGCTGAAAATGGATCCCGCGGAGCTCCGGCGCAGGAACCTCGTTCCGAAGAATCAGTTTCCGTACAAGGCGGCGAGCGGCGTCACTTACGACTGCGGCGATTTCGAGGGCGTGCTTGCCGACGCGGTGAAGGCTTCGGATTGGGCTGGATTCGCCGCGCGGCGCGTGCAATCCGAAACACGCGGCAAGCTGCGCGGGCGCGGTATGGCAGCCTACATCGAGGCGAGCGGCGGGGGTTTCGCGCCCTCCGACCAGGTCGAGCTGCGTTTCGGAGCGGAGGGCACGGTCACGATGTACGCGGTCTCGCACTCGCACGGGCAGGGTCACGAGACGAGCTACGCGCAGATCGTGTCCGCCGTCACCGGCGTGCCGATGGAAAATTTTCGCCTTAGAAACGGCGACCCCGCGGTGCGCTTGATCGGCAACGCGACCGGCGGCTCGCGCTCGCTCCTGGGTGTCGGAAGCGTCATGCAGCTCGCGGCAAAGGAGGTCGTGCAAAAGGGTCTAGCGCTCGCAGCCAGGGACCTGGAAGCCGCGGCTGCCGACATCGAGTTCGCGGGCGGCACCTATCGCATCAAGGGCACCGACCGCGCGATCGCGCTCCTCGCGCTCGCGAAGAAGTACGCGGGCACGCCGCAGGCGCTCGACGTAAAGACCGAAGGCAGGTTCGGCGTGACTTTCCCGAACGGCTGCCATGTCGCCGAGATCGAGATCGAGCCCGAGACCGGCATCGCCGAAGTCGTGCGCTTCACTGCGGTGGACGACGCCGGCAACATCATCAATCATCAGATCGTGGAAGGCCAGATGCAGGGCGGGATCACGCAAGGGGCGGGGCAGGTGTTCGGCGAGCATGCCCTATACGATCCGGACACCGGCCAGCTCCTTTCCGGGAGCTTCATGGATTATCCGATGCCGCGCGCGGGCCTCGTGGAGGGCCTCGCGATCCACGAGCACCCGGTGCCGACCGCCGCGAACCCGCTCGGCGCAAAAGGCGTCGGGGAAGCTGGGGTAAGCGGCTCCTTGCCGGCGCTCATGAACGCGGTGCTCGATGCATTGCGCCAGGCGGGTGTCACGCACTTCGATATGCCTGCAACGCCCGACCGGCTCTGGCACGCGATTCGGGACGCAAAGGCGGGGTGAGGGGAAAAAGGCGGGCGCGTCCTTGCGCCCCTGCGTAAAAATGCGAGGAAACCCCAAGGTAATTCTTGCCGCCGCGGCGCGCGGCGCGTTCACGGTTTTGGCCGCGCTGTGGATTTTTCTCGAGGAGTGGATATGGGACGCCATGCAGGCCTGCATGGCGTGGATCGGCAAACTGCCCGGTGTAAGGGGGTGCGAGGCGCGCATCGCGGAGCTTCCCCCCTACGCCGCGCTCGTTGCCTTTCTCATCCCCGCGGCGATCCTCGTTCCTTTCAAGCTGCTCGCCTTCTGGCTGATCGCGCGCGGGCACGGGCTGCTCGGCCTGGAGGTGTTCATCATCGCCAAGATCGTCGGCACCGCGTTTCTCGCGCGCATTTTCGCGCTCACCCGGCCGGCGCTGCTCACCATCGGCTGGTTCGCGCGCTTCTATGCCGCGTTTACCGCGTGGCGCGACCGCCTCTATGCGTACGTGAAGTCGCTGCCGGCCTGGCGGGCGGCCAGGGCATGGATCGCGGCGGCGCGCGGGACCTTGCGCGCCTGGGTCCGGTCGCGCTTCGGAAACTAAAGCGAGGCATCCAGGGCTTTAACCCCGTTTCGGAGCGCCGGCCGTTAACTCCGGAGTGCCCGCTTTCGATTCGGTCCGCCCCCCCTCACGCGCGCCCCGTGCAGCACCGGAGACGCGCCGAGGCGCTACACTTGCGGCGCATGAGAAGCGAGGCGAGCGACGAAGACTTGATGCTGCGCTACGGCAGGGGCGATGCCCGAGCCTTCGAAGCGCTCTATCGCCGCCATCGCCTCCCCCTGTACCGGTTCCTGCTGCGACAGGTCGGCAACGCGGCTACGGCGGAAGAATTGTTCCAGGACCTGTGGATGCGCGTCGTCAATTCTCGCAGGCGCTACGAAGCCAGCGCGAAATTCACTTCCTGGGTCTACGCGATCGCACACAACCGCCTGATGGATTTCTACCGCGCGAAAGGCCGGGCGTCGTTCCTGGGTCACGAGGAAAGCCAATCCCTCCTCGAGAACCTTCCCGACGGGGAAATCGCCGCCGACCTGCTGCTCGACCGCAAGCGCGCGGTGGAGCGCCTGCTCGCCGCGCTCGCCGCGCTTCCCGATGCGCAACGCGAAGCCTTTCTCCTGCAGCAGGAAGGCGAACTGTCGATCGAGGAAATCGCCGTGGCGACCGGCGTCAGCCGTGAGACCGCGAAGAGCCGCCTGCGCTATGCTGTGGTGAAGCTGCGTGCAAGCCTGGGGAAGGAATCATGATCGAGCAGCGCGACGAGGAGCTTTCCCGTATCTACAGCGACGCTGACGGGCCGCGCCCTCCGCAGCGGGTCGACGACAATATCCTCGCGGCGTCGCAGCGCGTCGCGGGCCCTCGGCGCGCGGGATTCGCGCACCGCTGGGGCGTGCCGGTCGCGCTCGCTGCGACCGTGCTGGTGACCTCCACGCTGGCGCTCATGGTGTACGAGCGGCAGTCCGGTCTCGACGCGACCGCGCCCCAGGTGCCGCGGGCGGGTCGTCCGGAGAAAGTTTCCTCGGCGGTGCCGAAGCGCGCCGACCCGCCGGCGAAATCTCCGCCCGCGGAATCGCGCGCCGGGCCGCTGGAGAAACCTCCGCCTGCGGAGCCGCCAAGCGCCGCGCCGGCACCGGCGGCGCCCGTCCCGCAGGCCGCGGCCCCGCTCGATCGGGCGAAACAGCGCACGGTCGAAACCGCCCTTTCGAGTGAACGCCGCGCCACAGGGCAATCCGCGCGCGTGCCCGAAATCCCGCGTGGAGTCGAAATTCTTCGCAAGAGCGAAGAAGTGAAGCCCGCGCCTTCCGTCGCGGCTCCGGCCGCGAATGCGCGCGCCGGCGCCATCCCGCCGCAGCCCCCCGTGTCGGATGCCCAGCGCGTCTTCGACGCTCAACAGCAAATCCGGTCCACACTGGCGCCGGCTGCCGCCCGGGCCGCGGGCGCTCTCCGGGAATCCGCGACTACGTCCCAGGGCGCGGAAGTCGTCAGGGGATTGACGCCTGCCGCGGCCGTCGCCTACGCGAAAGAACGCACCCCCGAAAAATGGCTGGACGATATTCGCAAGCTCAGGCTCGAGGGCAAAATGGCCGAAGCCGACCGCGAGCTGGCCGAATTCAAGAAACGCTATCCCGACTACCGCCTGCCGGAAGACCTTCCCTAACGCCTAACTCCTTCTCCCTTCGCGCGTCGTTTCCGTTTCTGCCGCAGGCCACTCACGGGACTGGAATCGTCCGGTTCAAGCTTCTGTCAGGGTTTTCTCCGTACACTGCCGCAGCGCCGCGCGCCGCCCTCGACAGCAGCCATGATCGAAGAAAAACTCGCAGCCGTGTCCGTCGCGGCGGGAAGGCCGGCGACCCGATTGCCCCTGCTGAAGCAGCTCGGGCCGGGCCTGATCGCCGGCGCCGCGGACGACGATCCGAGCGGTATTGCGACCTATTCGCAGGCAGGCGCGCAGTTCGGCTACGGCATGCTGTGGTCGGTGCTGTTCACGCTGCCGCTCATGATCGGCATCCAGATCGTGAGCGCGCGCATCGGCCGCGTGACCGGGCACGGGCTCGCCGCCAACATCCGGCAGCACTATCCGAGGTCGCTCCTGTACGCCGTCATCTCGCTTCTTCTCGTCGCCAACACGATCAACATCGCCGCAGATCTCGGCGCGATGGCGGCGGCGCTGCAACTGCTCGTCGGCGGATCGACGCGCCTCTACATCGTCGCTTTCGCGCTGGTGTCGCTCGGACTGCAGGTCTTCATTCCCTTTCCCCGGTACGCGCCGTTCCTGAAGTGGCTGACGCTCGCGCTCTTCGCCTACGTCGCCACGGTGTTCGTGGTGCGCGTGCCGTGGCTCGAGGCCGGATTGCACACGCTCGTCCCGGACCTCGCGCTCCGCGCGGACTATCTGCTCACGCTCGTGGCAGTGTTCGGCACCACCATCAGCCCGTATCTCTTTTTCTGGCAGGCTTCGCAGGAAGTGGAGGAGCAGCGCGCCGCTAAAGGCGAAGAGCCGCTGCGCGAGGCGCCCGAGCAGGCCAAGGCGCACCTTCACCGGATCAAGATCGATACCTACATCGGGATGACGTTCTCGAACCTGGTGGCGTTCTTCATCATGCTCACCACCGCCGTGACCCTGCACGCGCACGGCATCACCGACATCCAGACCTCGGCGCAGGCGGCCGAAGCGCTGCGCCCCATCGGCGGGGAGTTCGCGTTCCTGCTCTTCGCGGCGGGAATCGTCGGGACCGGAATGCTCGCCGTGCCGGTGCTCGCCGGGTCGGCCGCATATGCCGTCGCCGAATCCTTCCGCTGGCCGATCGGCCTCGGATTGAGGCTGATGGAAGCGCGCGGCTTCTACGCCATCCTTATCGCCGCAACCTCGATCGGCGTCGCGCTCAACTTCACCGCGATCGATCCGGTCAAGGCGCTCATCTGGAGCGCGGTGATCAACGGCGTGATCTCGGTGCCGATCATGGCGGTGATGATGCTGATGGCGGCGCGCCCGGAGATCATGGGGCGCTTCACCGTGAGGCGGCGCTTGAAGAATCTCGGCTGGCTCGCCACCGGCGTGATGGCGCTGGCGGTGGTCGCGATGCTGCTGGCGCTCCTGACCGCGCGGCATTGACTTCGGGCAGTCCGCGGCGCTTGCTTACCGCGCTGCGGAGGTGGAAACTCTCTCCCGGCTTCACCTCGGGCGGCGCTTTATGACAAATCACAAATCCTGGCGTGTGGCATGGGTGCTGGCTGTCTGCTGGGCGGTGCTCGCGGTTATAGCTACCATCGCGGTGCGCGACTTCGGTGGCGCAGGGCTTGGCGACAAAGCTGCGATCGTTGCGGCCGCGATGACGTTCGGTTTGACGTGCGGCGGAGCGCTCGTCTTTTTGACACGACGGTTCGGTCGACTTCCAGGCGCACTGCTCGGACACGCCGTGTTCGCACTGCCTGCGATTCGGCTGGGCAGTCAGGCCGCAGTCTCTATCCTTCAGGAAATTCTCAAATCAAACTCGAATCCGGCACTGATGTGGTCCGTGTATGCGGCCGTGCTGGCCGCGGTTGCGTTTGCAGTACTTTGCTTGGGAAGTGCTGCAGGGATGGCGGTCGAAGCCGCGGTGCGGGCGGCGCTGCGGCCGCTTTGGCAACGCTATCGTTCCCGCTTCGGCGAACTGCCGCGGCCGAGCTGGAAAGCGATCCGGATCAGCGTGCTCACCGCAGCTTTGCTCGTCACGGTGGTGTATGCGGCCCGCAAAGGTCTCATTCCCTTGCCGGAAGCCGAACCGCCAGCAGTCTCGGAATGGATCGCAGGCGAGAAGTCGCTGTTCCGCTCGGTGCTCGCGGAGCGGCACTACGATGTGCTCGTGATTCCGGTACAGACCGACGGACAGTCCTTCGATCGCGTCGCGCGCTCGATGATGACCCGCTATCTCGCCGCCCGCGTCGCCGATCGCACCGGCGCGCGCTTGCCGGATCCCACCCTGGTCGCCCGCGCGCTCGACGTGCGGGCGCGGCAGATTCCTCTGGAGGACGCGCTTGGCTTCGCCGAATCCGTTCGCGTCGGCACGGTGCTCGTGAGTCGCGTCCGCCGTACCGGTCAAGCATTCAACTTCCGCACCCAGGTATGGGCGCGCGAAGGCGGAAAGGGCGCATGGCGCGAAGGCCGGTCGGCGGTGCTCGAGGCGCTGCATTTCGAGGACCGGCTGCCGCCGTCGGTCGCGTTCCGGGACGCCGTCGATTCCCTGCTCGACAAACTCCAGCTTGGCGACAAGCCGGTTGCGACGGCGCGCGCTCCAGAGCTGTCGCTCGCCGATCATTCCATCGCAGATCTGCAAAAGCTTGCCTCGCTCGAAAGGCCGGCGGCACCCGACCGGGCTTTGGATCTCCAGCTCTTCGCCTCCCTGCACGCGCGTGGAAGCATCGAAGCGCAAATGCTCTGGGAACGCTCGCTCGTCGCATTGTGGGGCGCGCCCCGCACGGCTCCACTCGATCGAGTGCTGGAGGCGCGCGCGTACCTGCACCTGGCGCGCCGTCCTTACGCGCTCGAGAAGCTGGCAAAACCTGAATCCGCCGCCGAGCGCGCGCTCGTCGCGGTATTGAACGGCAATGTGCCAGGGATCGAGACGGCGATCGACTCGATCGAGAGCCGCGCGCTACGGTTGATGACCGAGTTCGAGCTCGCCGATCTGTATGAAGCGTATGGCCTCAACGCGCGCCTGGAGGCGCGCCGTAAAATCCTTCTCGACTCCGCGTGGACCGAGCCTGCCTTGCTCGGACTTCGCCTTTCCGCTCTGGACTGGTTCAATGCCGAAGTGCACGATGAGGTCGCCGCGGCCCTCAGTGGCGAGATTCCGGTCGCGCTCGGCGTTCGCGACGTGGCTGCGGCGTGGTTGCGCCGGTTGTACTGGATTTCCGACCCTTTCAGCACGAGCGGCCTGCGCCTTGCCTGCGCCATCGAGCGCCGTTACGCGTCGATCTGGAAAGCCAGAGCGGGGGAGTGGGCCGAGCGCCCTGCCAAAGACCGGCTCGCGCAATGGGACTATTTCGATCTGCTGTTTTCGGCGAACCGGGCCGCCGCGTTCAAGACGGTCGGTTCGACGCTGCAGAAGCAGGCTCTGCCTGCCGAGGCGAGCGAATTGATCGAAGCGCTTGAGTCGACCTACCTCGGGCATCCCTACCTCACCTATCTCCACGCCGCGGCGCTCGAAGCGCTCGGACTCAGGTCGCCGCGCGGGGAGGATCCGCGGCTTTTCTCCAAGAGCAGCGCTCTTGCCTTGAGCGCCTATCGCTGGGAAGGCGGCGAGTCGGGCGTTTCTTCGGTGGCGGAGAATCTGATTTTCGAGCGGCCTCACGAGAAGTACGCGGACGAACCCCCGCGGTGGTACCGTCATCAAGCGCCGACGGACAGGCTCACGGTCGAGCGCACGTCCTTCGCCCAGCGCGAGATGGAGCGCTCGATTGCCGACGCGCGGCGTCGCGTCGAATACTCCGACCGGGACGCCAGCCCACTCCAGGAGCTGGTGCGCTGGCTGCGGCGCGCCGGACACGCCGACGAGGCGAACGCGGCGCTCGGGCAAAACCGGGGGCGGTTCATCGGATCGGTAGCCCGAGCCGACCTGTTTGCCGAGTACCGACGCGGCGCGAGCGCAACCGAGCTGTATCGGGAAATCCTGCGGCTCGACCCGGATTCATGGGATCTGTACTGGCGGCTCGGCAAGGCGTTCTCCGAAAGCGGTCGTCCGGGTGAAGCCCAGCAGCTTTTCCTCTCGTATCCGGGCTTCGCGCGGCGCGATCCGAACGAGCGGGTTGGTCTGTCGAATAACGCCTTCGATGCGGGATATCACTTCTACTGGCGGGGAGACGCCGCGCTCGGCGAGCCGCTGTTCGAAATCTCGAGCGACCTTGAAACCGGGTCCGCGCGCACCATGCACAGCCGGGAGCTGCTCGCGCTGCAGCGCAACGACATGCCCGAAGCCCTGCGCCAGGCGCAGCTCCAGGTCGGGCGGTACAACGACAGCTGGGCGGGGATGCGTTACTTGATGTACCTCGCCCTGCTCGGCCGCAGCGCCGAGGCCTGGTCCGAGTTCGCCGATCTCGCCAACCGCTTCGGCGACGCCGACGTGTGGATGGCGGCATTTCTCGCGCACCGGATGCAGGGGCTGGAAGGCGGGGGAGCCCTGCTCGGCTGGCTCGCGGACCAACACTCGCGCGACACGCGCCGCAACTACCTCTCCGGGGCGCTGCGCGAGCGGCACGCGTTCATGTTGCTGTTCATCGACCGCCCGCCCTCGGACGAGGCGCTGCGGACCATGCAGCAGGTCACCGCCGCGAACAATCAGGCGCACTATTACGTCGATCTCGCCCAGGGCTACGCGGCCTTGCGCAGAGGCGACTTTGCCGGCGCCGCTGCAAAGCTGCGCGGCATCCACGACGATTTGTTCAACATCAGCATGAACCGCCATCACAGCGTGGACGACGTCCTGCCTTACCTCGCGCTCGCCTATGTGCGCTCGGGACGCGGGGCGGATGCGGAAAAAATCCTGGAAGACCATCGCACCAATCTGGGCGGGGACTCCGATTACCTCGTCGGCCGCGCGCTGATCGACGGGCTGTCGGGCAGGCACAAGGCCGCCGTGGAGTCGCTCAAGCTCGCCTTCCACCGGCTCCCGGCGATGCAGACGCGATCCTTCTTCCCGGGATACACGCTTCTCGAGGCGTGCGAGATCCTGCTTCAGGAAAGCGCAAACGACGCCTACCGGGAAATCATCGAGGATTTCGCCCGGCGCATGCAGGTCGCGGTGCCCTTTCCGTGGGCGGCCGCCTTCGAGGCGAAGTACGCACGCAATCTCGATGATCGGCAGCTCGCCCTCGCGGCTGCAGTCATCCTGGACCCGAAGTCGGAGAGGATCGGCGCTTTCCCGGAATCCGAGCGCGCGGCCGTGCGCGGGGCGGCGATACGCCACGCGAGCGCGCTCGGGGCCGCGCTGCGGCGGCCGTCGCGCTAGTTGTTTAGATAAGACCAAGCAGAAACGATGAGGATGCTTCGAGTTCCTGCGATGTCGGTTTTGCTCGCCGCCGTATATATACAGCCGGCTCACGCGCAGGAGCCGGCCGACTATCCGGCGAAGCCCATCCACATTCTCGTCGGCTTCACGCCGGGCGGCGGGCCGGACATCACCGCGCGCTATATCGCGCAGAAGCTCGGCGAAGCCTGGAGGCGGCAGGTGATCGTCGACAACCGCCCCGGCGCGGGCGGCACGTTCGCCGCGGGGATGGTCGCGCGCGCCGCGCCCGACGGCACGACGCTGCTCTCGGTTTCCTCCGCGCACGCCATCGCTCCCATTCTCTATTCGAATCTGACCTACGACACGCTGAAGGACCTCGCGGGCATCACGC
>WNFF01001178.1_pt1 | contig 22916 bp, 19 predicted proteins | sample 5400441 | NCBI WGS metagenome assembly WNFF01 (sample SAMN13153345, study PRJNA577476) | soil metagenome | isolation source: 120 cm saprolite under Douglas fir tree site 2 hole 3 replicate 1 | place: USA:California | collected 2015-04-18
CTGCGGGAGCAGCACCGCGCCGGCGGCTTCATCACCACCGAGAAAGACGCCATCAATCTCGGCCCGTCCCTTTCCGCCCTTGAGCCAGTATCCGTCGCTCGCGTAGTCATGGAGCTTCTCGAACCCGCTGACGTTCTGGATACTATTTTGCGCGTGATTCAGGAACGCAGGCCATCGCCGTGAGAAAATCGCTCGGGAGATTATTCTTTTCATCATGACCCGTGCTCCGAAAGAAGCCGACCGTCTGCGGAAGATCGTCGCCGCATTCCCGCGCATCACCATCACTGTGCTCGGCGACATGGTGGCGGACGAGTTCGTGTTCGGCGAAATCTCGCGCGTCTCCCGCGAGGCTCCGGTGCTCATCCTGCGGCATCGCGAGCGCACGGTAGTTCCCGGCGGCGGCGCAAATGCGGTAAATAACCTTGCCGACCTGGGTGTAAATGTTCTTCCGGTTGGGGTTGTAGGCAACGACGATGCCGGACGCCTGCTGCTTCGCAGCTTCCGCCACAAACACATCCCCGTCACCGGAATTCTGAAAGACAAAACCTATCCCACCGTAACCAAGACGCGCATTCTTGCCGGAATGCAGCATACCTGGCGTCAACAGGTGGTGCGCGTTGACCGCGAACCGGAAGCCGCACCCGGAGGTCACATCACCCGTGAGCTGATTCTTGCAGCGCGCCAGTATCTGCAAGCCTCGGATGCTCTGCTGGTTTCGGATTACGGCTACGGCGCGGCCACCCCTGAAATTCTGAATGCCACGTGGGAGTCGAGATCGGACAAGACTGGGACAGCCTTTGCTCTGCCGGCGCTGAGATCGTTTCCCGTATGAAACTGCAGTCGCTCATAATCACCCGCGGCCGCGATGGCATGGTGGCGTTTTCCGGCAAGCACAAGCCAGTGAACATTCCCATCTTCGGCGGCGATCAAGTTACAGACGTGACCGGTGCGGGAGATACGGTCATTGCCACATTCACCGCGGCGCTGGCGGCGGGCGCGACCGCCGAAGAAGCGGCGCATCTGGCAAATTACGCAGGCGGCATCGTGGTGATGAAGCGCGGCACCGCCACAGTTTCGCAGCAGGAACTGCTGGAGGCGATCGAGCACTCTCCGCCTCACGCGAGATAAACCGGGCTGCGGATTTTGCGGAACGCGCGGATAAGGCAGGTTGCAGCTAGTTTCAAAGACTGGATTTGTTGAAAAATCCGCGAAGATCAGGGTACTCCGCGGCGCGTTTGCGAATTGCAGAAAATGAGCAGCGACAAAATTGTCAATCGCGCAGAATTGCGGCGCCGCACAGAATCGTGGCGCGCCCGCGGCGAGAAGATTACCCTGGCAAACGGCTGCTTCGATCTCCTCCATGTCGGTCACGTCCGCTATCTTCACGCCGCCAAACAACTCGGTGGCCATCTGGTAGTCGCCATCAACTCTGATGACTCTGTGCGCAGGCTGAAGGGGGAGGGAAGGCCTCTGGTGCCCGCGGAAGAGCGCGCCGAAATTCTGGCAGCTCTGGCCGACGTTGACGCGGTGGTGATCTTCCCCGAGCACGATGTGCGTTCGTTAGTGCGCGAGATCCGTCCAGACGTTCACGCCAAGGGCACCGACTACACCGCTGACAGCGTTCCCGAGCGCGACACCGTCATCGAATGCGGTGGACGCGTCGAGATTGTCGGAGATCCCAAAGACCACTCCGCCACTGACATCATTCGCAATCGGCTGGGGCAACGCTCGACGGAGCAACGCCGCCCGTGAGCGCCGCAGACCTTGAAAGCCTGTTGATCGTCCGCCTCGGCGCCATGGGAGACATCATCCACACTCTGCCCGCGGTCACAGCTCTGCGCAATGCCCTGCCCGATGGGCGAATTGGCTGGATCGTCGAAGAACGCTGGGCGGAACTGCTTTGCGCGCGGAACTCCCCCAAGTCCGGCCCGGTTAGCCCCTCGCGCCCTTTGGTGGATATTGTCCATGCCGTGAATACCAAAGTCTGGCGCAAATCGTTGCTCTCGCGAGACACTCGTAAACAAATCTCCTCAGCGTTCCGTGAAGTTCGAGACTTGAAATATGAAATCGCCGTGGACTTTCAGGGTGCGTTGAAATCTGCAGCCATCGCCCGATGTTCCGGAGCTCGCACCATGATCAAGCGGAAGCAGACATCGCCAGGAAGCTGTTGGGGTTGAACAAAGAAAGACCATTCGTCATCATCACTCCTGGTACTGGCTGGGGCGCAAAGCAGTGGCCGCCCGAGCGCTACGGCAAGGTCGCCAGCGCGCTCGCGCAAGACGGTCTGACCCCGTTCATCAACTGCGGTCCCGGCGAAGAAGATATTGCACGAGCGGTGCAATCGGCCAGCAACGACAAGGCCCGTCCGATTTTGTGTTCGATCACTGAACTCATCGCGCTCATCCGTCGCTCTCGACTGTTTATCGGAGGCGATACCGGCCCTCTCCACCTTGCCGCCGCGCTCCAAGTTCCAGTGGTTGCACTTTTCGGCCCCACCGATCCCCTCCGCAATGGCCCCTACGGAACCAATAGCATCGTGCTGCGAAATCCAGCCAGTCAGACTTCGTTGTCGCACACCAGCGCACCTGATCCCGGATTGCTGCAGATCACCGCCGAGGAAGTCATCTCCGCCGCTCGCCGCCTACTTGGGAGTCCTCATGCCTAGCTGGCAAAAAATCGCGCGGCGCATCCGCGTCCCGCTGGGATTCCTGTTTGCCGGTGCCTACATCTGGCTGGCGCATCCGACATTTCGTTCAATTGCCGCCGGCACTTGCATTTCTTTGATCGGATTGCTGATCCGAGCACTCGCATCAGGACACGTTACGAAAAACGAACAACTCACGACCAGCGGCCCGTATGCTTACACCCGCAATCCGCTTTATTTCGGATCTCTCGTTCTGGCCGCTGGCTTTGCGATTGCTTCCCGAAGCTGGTGGGTCGCGCTGATCGCCGCTGCCATGTTCTTTGCCATCTATGTTCCCGTAATCCGTTCCGAGGAAGCATTTCTCCACGAACACTTTCCGGAGTTTGACGAATATGCGAGCCATGTCCCGCGATTATTTCCCCGCCTGCGTCCCTACCAGAGCAGCGCCGCCACCTTCTCGTGGGATCTCTATTGGAAACATCGCGAATACAACGCCGCACTGGGCACCGCATTAATGATCGCGGCAATGGCGGCAAAAGCAATCCTGGGTGCGGCTCACAAATGACGGACGGCACGTCCCAACGCGGATGAAATCCACGCCGGGACACGCAGCACTGTTGTTTCAATTGCAGAAGGTCGCCCCGCCGACCGGCGGGAAATAACCCCGCTTCATGAACTCGCCAGCGAATCCGGAATCAGCATTGCTGCCGGAGAAAGAGTCGCAGGACTTTCCACCGCGCTGCGCTCCGCTGTAACCCGTGCTACTTTGTCCATCTGTTCGCGCGCGTATTTCAACTCCGCGCGCTCCGATTGAGAACCCTTGCAGTTCGTAACCAATTGCGAATAATAATCCCGGGCCTTGTCGTTCTTGTGGGACGCTTCCGCCGCCCGCGCCGCGCCATACAGCGAATCAAACCGTCCCGGATCATTCTTCAGCGACGCCTCATACTCCGCCAGCGCTTCTTCTGGACGGTTCGCCTCCAGCAGCGTGTCGCCCAGCATCTCGCGCACCGGGACGCCCTGACTCGCTTCAGCTTCGCCTTTTTCCTTGTCCGCGATGGTTCGCAGCGATGCGACTGCCTCGTCGTGCTTGCCGTCCGCAAACGCCAGCCACGCCCGGGCGACGGTCAATTCGTCGGTCACGCCCTCATACTCGCCTTCATCTTTTTTCTTGTTCGGCTCAAGTTTTTTCTGGATCGCCTCCAATTGCGCAACCTCTTTGCGCGCTTGCTCTGCATTCCCGCTGCGTGCCGCGCCGATCGCCCGCGCCGTGTAAGTAACCGACTGATCCGAATCGCTGGCGCCGCTCACCACAGCAAGATCGGCCGCTTCGCTCCAATGATGCAACTCCAGCGCATACGACGCCGGAAACACCGACCGTGCGAACTTAGTCGGATCAAACCCCATCCCGTACATGTCATGCATCGGCGGCATGGCGCGAACGTCATCAATGATCTTGCGCGCGTCCTCTTCGCGTCCGGTTTGCAGATATGCATAGACCAGAAAATCCAGCGCGTGGAACTGATGTCCCTCGCCTCCCATATGCATGGCCGCTTCTTTTCGGGTGGCTGCGACGGAGGCTACGTTGGAATCAATATCGTCCTGCCACAGGCCCAGCCGGGCGAAAATGTGTGCTGGCATGTGCAGGGCGTGAGGAGCCGCCGGCGCAAGCTGTGCGTATTTCCGCGCTGCCGGCAGTCCGAGTTTCGCCATGTCCGTCCGGTCGTAGGTGTGGATCAAGTAGTGCGCCACTCCGGGATGGTTCGGCTCTTCGGCAAACAGTTTCTCCAGCACCGCAGCCGCCTTTAGCCGGGTTGCTTTTGTCTTGTCGTGGTCCGGCTCAGCGGCCAGCAACGACAATGCATAGAACGCCGCCGCCTCATGGTCGTCCGGATTGCGTTGCGAGACTTTCTCCATCGCCTTCGAATAGGCCGTAACCCGCTTCTGATAAGGCCTGCCGGGATGCGCATAGAAGGCGGTTAACGCTGAAATGTAGTCCCGCTCGCGCGAGGTTGCCGCATGAAGCGAACGCGCCTGCTTCAGCTCCGTCCCGCCGCGTTCGAGCACAGCCATATCCGGACGGTTCCATAATTGGTGCCACAAACTCAGGGCCACGCCCCAGTGGGCGATGGCGCACTTCGGATCGTCTTTCTCGATCTGCACGAATTCCTTTTCCGCTTCTTCGTACCAAAACGAATGCAGCATGGCCACGCCACGCTCCACCGGCTTCTGCACCGTCGCCGCGCAGGACGATGGGAAGTGCACCGTCCCCAGTTGCGCCTCAGTCATCTCTTCGTGATGATGGTCTTCGTCGTCGGCCAAAACCGCGGGAGTAAGAAACAGAATTGCCAGCAGAAAAATACAGGTCTTCATGGGAGCACCACCGAGTTCCGAGTCTAGTACCAGGGCAGGTCGAAGGTCAAAGTCAACTCGTGCGGGTCGGACACTCTTGTCCGAAAAAGCGTGCCGTACAAATTGTTTCGTCAAGGATCAAGGAAGTGATTAAACTACCGTGACTTTGTGTTCGGCTTCTCTCCCAAATTGCCGATTAGCGACGAAGAACGCCAACGGGTGGACGAGGGCTTCCGACGCTTGGAGAAACTGCTGGGACGTCGCTGGATGCCGCGAGGCTCGCGCTCTATTGCAGCCTAAACCTCTCCTTCATCAACCTCTGCAACCGTGGCTTATACAGGATGTCGTAGGCAAATTCCTTGTCAGGAAACATGGCCAGCGCGGCACGCTTCGTTCCGGCAATCAGCTCTGAGGCTTCTTCGATTGTCAGGTTTGGGTCCTGACTGATGACCGACATCACCATGCTGATCATGATTTGCAGGCGGCGGATCTTGAGCGCTTCCTGTTGAACCTCGCTGGCTTGCGCTTCTTCCAAAGGGTCCCTCTTGCCTTGCTCAGCACGGCTTCCCGGCCAATAAGTTAGATGTTCTGATGGCGGCGCGCGTTGCGATCTTGCTCTTCAGATCATTGTCAGCCAGACTGCCGAGGCGAAGCAATGGCACGCTGGTGACCTCTTCGCACGTTGGTCACTCATCTCCCTGGGCAAAAACCCCCGCCCGTTCGACTTCGCTCAGGGCAGGGTCTGCCCTTTCCAAAAAACGGAGGGACAACAGCCTGACTTGAGCGCGATCGAAGAGACGGGGCACCCTCGGGGTGCGATTTCGTCTAGAATCAAGAATCACGCAGGAGGCACTTCCTATGGCCGCAAATCCAACGCCAGATCCCAAACCCAACCAAAAGCTAGTCCGCGTTTTCGATACCGATCAGGACACCGAGGCATTGGTGGTCAAGGGACTGCTTGAATCCGTCGGCATCGACTCGGAGATCAGGGGCGTGGACAACACGCAGGATGTACTGCCCATTGGCGGCACCCTCATTCTGGTCCGCGAGGAAGACGAGCCAGCTGCGCGTCAGCTCATTGAGGAGTACCGCCGTTCTCCCGCCGAAGAAGCTGCGGAAGGAAGGGACCTCGACGAAACTGCCGAATTTGCAACCGTTGAAGACGAGGCTAGCGCCAGTCCTAGTGAAGATCCGCAAGCTGAGAAGTAACCGTCTTGCCGTCCAGAAAGAAACTTGTAGCCCCATCCATGTCTGTGCGGTAAGTAAGCGCCTTCGCCTGTTGCAATCGCTGCAGCACTTCCGCTCACGGATGATGATAAACATTCCGCGCGCCCACTGAGATCACCGCGAACCGTGGCTTGACCGCCGCCAGAAAATCAGCGTTTGTCGAACTGGCGCTTCCATGATGCGCAACTTTCAATACATCCGCTGCGGGCTGCTCGGTTGAAACGAATCTCTCGGTCCCTTTCTCTGCGTCAGCTTCCAGCAACGCAGACGTCTTTCCAAAGCTGATTTTCATTACCAGCGATTCGTCGTTCCTGCGCGCCGAGTCTTTGCTCTTGCTTGCAGATCGCACCGGGCGCGCGGGATCAGGGGCCAATACCCGAAACGCTGCTCCGCCATACGAGAAAGCGTCGCCGGCTTTTCGGTAGCGAACTGATACGCCATACTGATTTGCTTCGGTGAGCAGCGTCTGGATTTCTTCGCCGGGAATGCCTTCCGGCAGCCACAGCTCACACGGACGAAAATTCGCAATCACCGCCCCCATGCCGCCCATGTGGTCCGCGTGGGCGTGGGTCAGGGCAAGGGCGTCCAGCCTCGAGATCCCTCGCGCCCACAGATACGGCGACACCACATCTTCGCCAATATCGAGCTGCGAATGCATCCAGAACGGCAGGCCTCCTGCATCCACCAGCAACCTGCGGCCATCAGGCAACACAAGAAGGATAGAGTCCCCTTGGCCCACATCAATGGCAGTCATCTCCATCACACCTTGCCGAATCTGCTGTGGCGGCGGGACTATCCAAATCCAGAATCCGCTCGCGGCAAGTACTCTCAGACCAGCAAAGGAGAGCCATGCTCGCCGCCGCATCAGCGCGGCACAAATAAGGATTGCGAGTCCCGCAAAAACGACTGCGGCGAGATCCGGCGTGGCCACGCGAACATCCGCGACTCGCAGGCCGCCGGGCCATTTCACCGTTCCGGCAATGCCTTCCAAGGCAAATCCCGCAATCGCCGCCGGGATTTTCGCGAGCCACAGCGAAACATAGCTGACGCCAATCGCCAACACCGCTGCCGGCATCAGCAGCTGCAGAAACGGGACTGCCAGCAGATTTGCCGGCATCGCAACTGAAGTTGCGCGGTGGAAATAAAACGCCATGGGCAATGCCAGGCCAAGCTGCAAAACCCCGGAGATCACGGTCAATTCAAAGAATCCGAGAAGTGCACGCAGTCCACTCAGAAATAAAATTCGCGGAACGCGTCCCGGCAAAAGCGCCCCCAACCGGTTCAAAAGAAGCCTTATGTCCAGCCGGAACTGCGCCACTCGCGGCGGCAGTGAGCGGTCGTAAGCCAGAGCGTCCAGATTGCGCAGCCCGCGCGAATAAGGCTCAATGGTGCGCTCGAGCAATGGAACTCCCACTCCGGCGACCAGCCCCACGCACAGAAACGTCATTTGGAAACTCGCTCCAAACAACGCTTCCGGCTCAACGATCAGGCAATGTAAGCGCATCGCTCGATCGCGATACAGCAGCCGGGTCGCCAGATAGACCGCAAACATCAGCGCCGCGCGCCAGACAGGCGGGCCGATATTTGTCAGAACAGCGTAAGCAAAGATCAAAATGATGGCGCAAGCGCTGGCTGCAACCTCTCCCAAGCCGACGCGCCGCAGAGTCCACAGAGTGAACATCGCCAGAATGCTGACGTTCATTCCGGAGACCACCCGCACGTGATAGGTTCCCGAGCGCTGGAAACCCACTCGCGCCGCCCGGTCAATAAACGACTCCTCTCCGATGACGATTGCGTCCATCAGTCCCGCCACACGCTCAAGCCACAAAGCGTGGACTTTTCCGATGACGCTGCGGTGGATCCGAGCCAGCCCAAGCGTAATGTAGCTCCCGGAAAATCCTGGAAGCAGTTGTATGGCCGCGTACTTCGTCGAAGCGGTCGCTACGATCCCTTTTTCCCGCAAATATCCCGCGTAGTCGAATGCTCCAGGATTGCGGTAATTGCGGGGCGCGATCAGAGTTGCCGGGAAACCTGATGCGCTGGCCATAGCGAAAGAGTTGCATGGCGCCAGCTGGCGGAGCCTGGGGCGAATCACTGCCTTCAATCCGCGAATAGATATTCAGTCTGACGCCGGCGTGAACTTCCGTGGGTTGAGCGGGAAAGGTTTGAGCGGCAGACGTGTGCGTAACCGAGGTTGACGCGGCCGATTCGATTTTCTCGGTTTCGACGTCAACTCGCTGATGCAGCTCCGCCGGGCCATCCAATTGCACGTTGCCTTCTGCGACGACGTGGGCGCTGACCAACACTTCCTCGCCAACGCCAAGCCACACCGGCCCAGAATCGCTGGAGCCGCGCACTTGGATGGTCAGAGCACCAGCCAGGAAGACCGCCCCCAGAACCAATGCACGGGAAGCAAGTGCTCTTCGTTTAAGCAAGTAAACCGCCGACGTCGTGGACACCAGCGCCGGAATCACCCACCAGCTTGGCGGACGCCACAAGTACCCCCCGACCCACAGTCCGCCCGCAAAAGACAAAGCCGCCCACAGCAGAGGCTGCCGGGGAGGCGCACGCTTTTGCAGTTTCGCGGGATTTCCAGCGATCAAGACAAGCGGCAGGTTGGACGGAGTAAGTGACCCAATCGGGATCGGTCCTCCCTAATCTTCAACGGGCCAGGTGAAAAACGCTCTCGATGTGATAAGTCTGGGGAAACAGATCGATCATATGGGCCCCTTCGATCCGGTAACCCAGACTTAGCAGCGTCCGCAGATCACGCGCCAGAGTAGATGGATCGCACGAAACATACGTGATGCGAGGCGCACCCAGCCTGGCCAGACTGCGGACCACGTTTTCACCCAGCCCGCCGCGTGGGGGATCGGCTACAACCAGATCTGGGCCGGAGGCTTGATCCAGATACTGCGCGGTTGTTGCCCGGACTGCCTTTACCTCCTGGCCCGCATTCTGCCGCAAGTCAGCATAGGAAGTCTGTGACGCTTCAACGGCGATTACCTGTGCAAAACTCTGACTCAGCGGAACTGAGAAAAGTCCCACGCCCGCATACAGATCCACCGCCAGTTGCCCGGTAGCGCCGCCTACAACAATGTCGGCCAGTTCATCGATAAGGAAACGGTTTACCTGAAAGAACGCCCCTGCGCTCACCCGATAAGCCGCACCTTTCGTTCGATACGAGATCTCCGTTCCTCCGGATGCAGCCAGCCTCTTAGGTTCAAGAAGCTGGTTAGCCGGCGGCTGCTCAAAGACCGCCACTCCTTTTACTTCAGGCATAATCCCTGCCAGCTTATCCGCCGCTTCCTGTGCATCAGCCCGCGAAGTGCGAGGTTCGCAGTAGGCTTCGATCAGCAAAACTCCGTCAGCATGATCGGCAAACAATTCCAACTCCCGGACCACAGCAGGAATTTCGCCAGCGCGCCCGCGCTTCCAGACTGCGGTAATCACGCGATTGATCAAAAGCGAGCTGATCGGACACTTCTCAACCGGCATGAGTTGGTGCGACCGATGCCAGTAATAGCCGAGCGCAAATTCGGGGGCCGTCTGCACCTTGAGCCGCGTCCGGTTGCGATAGCCCCATTCGGGAGAAGCGTGGATCCGAAGCTCACAAGACAGTTCAACTTTTGCGGTTCGCCGCAGCGTCTCCCGCAAAATCTCTTCCTTGATTCTGAGCTGATGCTCGTAGCTTGCGTGCTGGTAATGGCATCCCCCGCAGCGCTGAAAATAGGGACATCCGGGTTCAACCCGGTGCGGCGAGGCGTCGGCCACCCGCTCGAGCGACGCGCGCGCGAATCCAGGTTTTTGCTCGGCCAACTTGGCATCAACTTCTTCGCCTTCAAGCACCAAGGGCACGAAGACCGTCTTCCCCGGGCCGTGTTCGTCGGCCGGCAGCCGCGCCAGCCCATCCCCGCCATAGACCAGTTTTTCAATCTTCAGACGCATGCACACTCCTGTTATGAAGCTACACCTTGGCGGCCTTTGGCTAATGAAGGAGCATGCGATAATCTTCCAGCCTGTCAGCCGCACAATTTTGGACCGTAGGAACCGCTGAGTGCTTTGGTATTTCTTGTTTTTCTTCATTTCGGGCTTCTGCGGCATTCTGTATGAACTGATTTGGCTGCGGCTGGCTATGGCGCAGTTCGGGGTCACCACTGCCCAGGTTTCGATCGTGCTTTCGATGTTTATGGCAGGTCTTGGCGTCGGCTCGCTGGGCGCCGGATTCCTGCTGCGCCGGAACGCTGACCGCATCGCCTTCCCACCGCTGCGTCTTTACGCCTTTACCGAACTGCTGATTGCCTGCTCGGCGTTCGCGGTCCCTTACGAATTTGTGCTTGGTCACCGCCTGTTGGCGCACATGGCCGGTGCGACCGCCTTTTCTTCGATCACCTACTACGCAATCTCCGGCGCGTGCGTCGGGATCGCGTTAGTTCCATGGTGTGCTTGCATGGGCGCCACCATCCCGCTGGCAATGTTTGCCATTCGGAGGACTCCCGCTCTCGAATCGCAACGCTCCTTTAGCTTCCTTTATTTGTCGAATGTGGTGGGTGCGGCCGCCGGCGGAATCATACCGCTGTTTCTAATCGAGGCCCGAGGATTTCACGCGACACTGAAAATCGGAGCAATGCTCAACTGCGCCGTCGCGCTCACCGCCTTGGGAGTGAGTTTCGTTCAGCCAACCAGTGGGTTTGCCACGGCAGCGGAGAGGCCAAGCGCCACCCGGGACCAAAACAGAAGCCCGCTAGTGCTGCTCTTCATGACCGGACTTGCCAGCATGGGCATGGAAGTGGTCTGGATTCGATTGTTCACGCCCTACATCGGCGTCCTAGTGTACTCGTTCGCCACCATCCTGGTGGTCTATCTTCTCGCGACGTTTTGCGGATCGGCAATCTACCGCCGCTCGTCAGAAAGTGCAAAAAGCGGAGGTCTGCTCCTTTGGCCGACGCTCGCGGTGTGGGCAGTGCTCCCCGTGCTCGCCGCCGATCCGCGTCTGGATCTTTCCCATAACGCCCGAGTTATCCTGGGAATCGCTGGCTTTTCGGCTGCCGCTGGCTTCTTGACCCCGATGCTCGTGGATCGCTGGTCAAACGGAGACCCGGATCGCGCGGCGCATGCCTATGCGGCAAACATTCTGGGCTGCATTCTAGGTCCGCTGTTGGCTGGCTTCCTGTTGTTGCCGTGGATCGGCGAAGGCTGGGCGCTGTTTTTATTTGCAGTTCCCTGGCTCTTCGTGGGGGCATCCACTCTTCTGACTGGAAAACGTGCAGGCCGGCCCACCTGGCTTCCAGTTCCAACCCTCATCTGCGGGGTTATGACCCTCGCTATTTTCGCCGGATCCAAAGGCTCTGAGACCGACTATCCCGACCGCGTCGTGCTGCGGGACAACACCGCTACGATCATCGCCACTGGCGAAGGAATGAAGAAACGGCTATTGGTAAACGGAGTGGGAATCACATCCCTGACTCCGATCACCAAGACAATGGCCCACTTCCCGCTGGCGTTCCTGGACCGCCCCCCTCAGAAAGTCCTGGTCATTTGCTTTGGCATGGGCACCACTTTTCGCTCTTTGCTTGCGTGGGGTCAACCAACAACCGCCGTGGACCTGGTCCCCAGCGTGCCGAAAATGTTCTGGTACTACCATTCAGACGCACCCGAACTGCTGCGCTCCCCGAATGCGCACATCGTAGTTGACGATGGCAGGCGCTACCTGGAACGCAGTTCAGATCAGTACGACTTGATCACGATTGACCCTCCGCCCCCGGTTGAGGCCGCTGGATCTAGCTTGCTTTATTCCGAAGAGTTTTACGCCCTTGCCAAGAGGCACCTGACCCCACATGGGGTTCTGCAGCAATGGCTGCCGGCGATTGACGACCGGCTCGTTCGCTCCTCGGTGGCGCAAGCCATTCAGCAGTCGTTTGCGTACGTCCGGGTCTTTCACTCGCTGAATGGCACCGGGTATCACTTCCTGGCCAGCGATTGGCAATTGCCGGAGATGAGCGCGCGCCAGTTAGCGGAAAAACTTCCCGCTGCTGCGGCCAGCGATTTTGTTGAGTGGGGCCCCAAGACCACGCCTGAAGGTCAGTTCGAAATTCTATTGGGCAACGAATTTCCCTTAAGCCGAATGATCGCTGCTTCGCCCGGCGCTCCACCACTGCAGGACGATCGCCCCATGAACGAATACTTCGCATTGCGTTCCCGGCGGCACCTCCGGAGGGGTTCACCCGATCTGCCACTTTCTGGTCAACCAACGCGGAAACCTGATACCCCCGTCTCGCGATAGACTGGTTCGCCTGTGAGTTCCGGTTCCAATCCGACCCTGCGCGGCTCGGCCGTCGGCCTGTTCCTCTTCGACGTCTGCGAAGAAATGCGGCTGGATGAACTGCGCTCTATTCTGGGCGCCCGCCGGCTGGGAGAAGGCATGAAGCACGCCGCCGCCGAGCAGCTGTTCTTCGAGCGGCCTCCGGTGGTCGAAGACGCGCAGCTCCCAGGCCACCCCGACGCGCAAGTGCGAATCAAGTATTACGACTATGGCGTCGTAAGTGTTCTGTTTGAGTTCCCGTTTGCCGGCGAATGGCAGGACTTAATCGCGCTTTCGTGCCGCTGGATCTCAGAAACCGAGTTGCAGACCCGTGCTGAGACCATCGCCAAAGAGAAGGTCGAGCGCACCCGGTCTGCGCTCATCAAGCCGTACGAAAAGTGGCTCAGCGAAGATTACTTTATTTTCTTCATGCGCGAAATCAGCGGCACCCCCCCTGCTACTCAGCTTCTCAGCTCCTGTGGTCAGCAAATCGCCCAGGTTGTCCGCGGAGAGAATGCCGCCCTCTCTGATGGCGAACGCAGTGAAGTCTTGCAGTCCGCGATGTCCTACTACCCGAACGACGTGGCCGTCTTGGGATGGAATGCCGCCTTCGTTTACGACTCCATTTCCGGCTCCGAGACCACTATGCAACTGCTCGAATACGCCAACTCCCAGTTGCTTGAATTCCGCTACTATGACGACCTGCTCACCCAAGAGCTGGCGGTGGTTTACGATTCATTGGGGAAAAAGTCCACCCTGTTCGGCCGCTGGCGCCTGCCGCAGGAAGCCTCACGCCTGCAAACAGTTCTGCTCGACGTGACGGAACTCACCGAGCGCGCCGACAACGCCATCAAGTTCCTAAGCGACATGTTCTCCGCCCGCCTCTACCGTTTGGCCGCCAGCAAAATCGGCGTCCCCGACTACAAAAGCCTGGCCAAAGAAAAACTGCGCACCGCCGAAGACCTCTACCGCTTCCTGATCGACCAATTCCACCAATCCCGCACATTTGTTCTGGAATCCATGGTGGTTTTGATCCTGCTGATTGAGCTAGTTTATGTGTTTCACGGGAAAATGTAGGATGGCGGGAAAGCTCGCCCGTACATTTCTCAATTAAGGGATGAACCGAAGAGGGTGTTCCGGGAACAGAGCGGGTCGCACAGATTAACATTCACATTTCTTGTATGGAACCGGTTACCTACTTCAACTTGCACAGGCCGCACTCGGAGCTCCTTTTAGCTGATGATAGCAAAAGTGCTCCCGTGAAACAGGAGAGCTAGATCAGTGCCCAATTGATGTTTATCACTCGGGGAGCCGACGAATCAGTGACCTCGCATTGGAAATGAAGCACAACAGGCGAGACGAGTTGATTATTTGGCCTTTGATTCCCGGGAGGGAATCTGTCGTTCACAAGGAGGGTCTCGATCAATTCGAGCGGGGCGGCTTTACTGGATATCGACTTCGGCCTGCGACGGTAACGTTTTCGTGACGGCGCAGTGTCGAATGATTACCAAGAATTGATCGTGACAGGGTGGGCGGGGATTGCACGACCCGAATCTGGGATTCAAGTCGTTAAAAGCTGCCCGGCGTGCCATTGGAAAAAATACAGTGGCCTCAGGGACGCCGAGCAATTGATTCATTGGAACCAGTGGACGGGTGAGGATTTCTTTGTCGTTTGGCCAAAGCCAAATCACATTCTGATTACAGACCGGGTGGCTCATTTGTTACTGAACCATCGCGTCAAGAGCTTCGAACTCCTCGATCTCCAAAGTATTGATCCCATGATCCGAAACAGTGGTTTCACTGTCGCGCAATTATCGGAGGTCTTTCCCGCCGATTTGGCGGTGAAGTACGGAAGGCCCTTGGGCCTTGAGTAAGGGAAATGCCTGTGGCTGACATTGAACAACTGATGCAGGAGGTTCGAGAGCAACATGGGTCGAGACGACAGGTTGCAATAAGCAGTCTGCTCGACTTGGCGCGTCTCCCGGAGTTGAACTCTAAGATTTTCGAGAGGCTTTCTAAGCTCTGCCAGAAACAGAAGTTGACATCGATAACTTCGCTCAACATGTTCCCACAGTACTGGACATCTGGAAAAAGTTGGTCGAAGAGGCTAAAGCGTTTCAACAGGACCCAAGCAAAATCGAATGGATGATCGGAGATGAGTATCAGACCGTCAGAACGCCACTGGAGTGGCTGATTGACCTCTTGCGATATTTTCCTGGCGAAGATGTTTCCTCCGTGCTTCGGGAAAGCCTGAAGCTGTCTGATCCGCTCCTTAAGTTGTTCGCTGCCCTGTCTTTGCTCCGACGCCTCGAACCGGTAGGTGCAACGGACTTGGAGTTGATTGCTGCCAGTCACCAGACCAGGCAAAAACAGTGGAACCAGCTAAGAGAATTGCAAATGGAATCCTTGATGCCGGAAAGGTGGTCAGCGCCGGAGCTGCTCGCCGCGTCTGAGCTGGTGAACTGGGCAAGTCACCCCATGGAATTGGGAGTACCTCCGGAAGAGATTGAGCTGATGCAGAAATTTCCGGTTGAAATCGACGGCAGAGAGGGATGTGTACCTCTTCCGATTCCGAGAGTTCCCAAAGCCGTGGGAACCTGGTGAAGGGTGGATGGCGGGAATTGCAGATCCTTACCAGAACGGAACTGCACTGCAATCTCCCTGGAGCAGGTTTGATCGTTGGGACTCAATCCCTCCTGAAGAGCATTTCTCAAAGCTGATCTCAGCTGTGAAAGGTGATTGAGTCAGGCAGGAAAGGGGCTCAGAAACCTGCGAAAAACGCTCCTTTCAGCGACATTTGGCCTTGCTTTTCCCTCCGCCGGGGGTAACAATTCCACCCAGCCACTTCCGGGCTGCCACCGGGCCGCAACCCGTGCTACTTTCAGCGCCAGGAACGAAGTATGGCCACCCAACCCATTTCCGGCCGGACCCTCGGTCATTACCGCCTTCTGGAGCGAATCGGCGAAGGCGGGATGGGGGTGGTGTATCGCGCCTACGACGAGCACCTGCAACGCGAAATTGCTCTTAAGCTTTTGCCCGCCAGCGTCGTGCGCGACGAGTCCGCCCGCCGCCGCTTCCGCAAAGAGGCTCTCACCCTCGCCCGCCTAAATCATCCCAACATCGGGACCCTCCACGGCTTTGAGGCAGACGGCGACGTGGATTTTCTGGTCATGGAGTACGTCCCCGGGATAACCTTGGCCAGCAAACTGGCGCGAGGCCCGATGCGTGAATCCGAGCTTCTTGAACACGCCACCCAACTGGCGTCGGCCCTCGAGGAAGCCCACAAGCAAGGCGTGATCCATCGCGACCTGAAGCCCGGCAACATCCTTGTCACCCCCAGCGGGCAAGTAAAAATCCTCGACTTCGGCCTAGCGCGCCTGCTCACCGCCGGTGACGAGAGCGACACCGACACCGGAAACCTAACCGTCGCCGGCACTCTGCCTTACGTCTCTCCGGAAGAATTGTCAGGCTCGCCGACCTTGGACAGCCGGTCCGATCTGTACTCGTGTGGTGTGGTTCTGTACGAAATGGCAACCGGACGCCGACCGCACAATGAGACAAGCGTCGGCGCACTGCTGGCCGCCATCCTGCACCGCGAGCCGGCTGCGGCGCGATCGCTGAATCCCGCGATCTCTCCCGAACTCGAAACGATTATCCGCAAAGCCATGGACAAGGACCCCGCCCTCCGTTACCAGAGCGCGCGCGAATTCAAAGTTGACTTGCAGCGGCTGGTTTCCGGGCGGAAGCTCGAAAGCTGGCCTGCCCCGGCACGTACGACGGTCAGAAAGCGTTGGCTCACACCTCTGTTGATAGTTTTGTTAGTGCTGGCGGTAGGTTTGGAGTTAGTCACGCTCCGCTGGAGAGCGGCACGATCGCCTGCGCTGCCCGTCGCGCCGCGAGTCGTGGCGGTTCTTCCCTTCGACGCCATTGGCGGAGATCGCGAAAACCAGGTCCTCTGCCGCGGCTTGACCGACCTGCTCACCACCCGCCTCACCCAGATCAGCAAGCAGTACGGCGTGGAAGTAGTCCCCGCCAGTGAAGTGCGCACCCAGAATGTGAGCTCGGTCGGCGACGCGCAGAAAAAGCTGGGTGTAAGCCTCGTAGTCGAGGGGAGCTGGGATTTCGCCGGCAATCAAGTCATGTATAGCCTGGTCAATGCGCAAAGCCGCCGCAATATGAGCGCTGAATATATCCGCGCCGACGTAAGCAATCTCTTGGCAGTCGAACGCCAGGTGACCGACAGTCTGCTCACCATGCTGGCAGGCGAGTTGCGTCCTGAAGACCGCAAGCCTTCGCCGTCGGATTCCTCCCCGCATCCTGACGCGTATCAGTACTACGTTCGCGGGGTTGGCTATCTGCTCGAATATCAGAATGCCAACAGTCTGCAGGCCGCGGTCAGTTTGTTTCGCGCGGCCTTGGATCGCGATCCTGCCTTCGCGCTCGCCTATGCCCGCACCGCCGAAGCCTACTGGCGTTTGTTTCAGGAGACCAAAGACCAAAGCTGGATTCCAAAAGCTCTCGATGCCGGCCGCCGCGCCTCCGAATTGAACGACCGGCTCGCCCCCGTGCACACCACCCTGGGCTTGATCCACCAGGGCCAGGGCAAGTACGACGACGCGGTGAAAGAATTCCAGCGTGCCCTCGAACTCGATGCGACCAGCGATGCCGCCTACCGCGGTTTGGCAAGTTCTTACGAGGCCCTGGGGAAAACTGCGGACGCTGAATCCGCCTACCGCCGGGCCATCGAAATCCGCAAAGATTATTGGGGCGGATATTCCGCTCTGGGCGCCTTCTACGCCAAGACTGCTCGCTACGACGAGGCTGCCTCCCAGTTCCGCCACGTGATCGAACTGGCTCCAGAAAATGTTCGCGGCTACACCAACCTGGGCGGAATCTACGTGCTCCAGGGAAAGCAGAAGCTGGCGGAAGAAACCCTCCAGAAATCGCTGAACATCGAACCCAACTACCGCGCCTACGCTAATCTGGCGACCATGTATTTCGACCAGGGCCGGTACTCCGAATCCGCGCGCATGTTCGAAAGAGCTGTGCAGCTGAACGATCACGACGCCCGCGTCTGGCGGAACCTGGGTGACGCTTACTACTGGACCCCCAGCGAACGCGAAAAATCCGCGCCAGCCTACAAACGCGCGGCCGACCTGCTCGACACACAGAGGAAAGTCAATCCGCAGGATTCGAAACTGATGGTCGAGCTTGCGATCTGCGATTCCATGCTGGGCATGCCGACCCAGGCCATTGGGCTGATACGCCAGGCACAGGCGCGCTCGCCGGCTGACCCAGAAACCATGTTCCGCGCCGCCGAGATCTACGAGCAGAGCGGGGACCATGCCACGGCGCTCAACTGGCTCGGCCAGGCTGCACGGGCGGGCTACTCCGTCGCAGACATCCAGCACGACCCGACTTTACAAGGGCTCCGAGAGGATCCCCGTTTCAAACACATAGTGCATGAATCACCGGCACAGCCGCCGGCTAAATAAGGAGGAAAGATATGCAAAGAAATGTGCTGCACAAAATGCCCGAGGCCAATAAAGTCCCGCGGGCAAAAACCTGGCGCGACGAAAAAGTGTTCATCTACTTTTCACCGCGCGGAACCTCGAAGTTCGCCGGACATTCCGCCCCCGGGGATTGGGTTGTGGCAGAGCCGCGCAAGCCTGTTTCGCCGGGACAAGAAGTCACCTGGCAGGTAGCGGGCAACTGCCGCAAGCTGGAGTTGAATCTCCCCGACGTGTTTGAGGAGCCCCGCCAGATTGTCGTCGAGGGCAACACCGCCACCGCCACGGTCAGGAGCGACGCCGCGCCCGGCTTGCAGTTGTATGACGCATACGTCAACGACCAGCTAGCCACTGGCGGGTCGTCGCCGGGCGTTATCATCGACCCGTAGCTCGGCAGCAGTTGGTTACGTCCTTCGCATTACCAGAACTGCACGACAGAACTGAGGGTGACCCACCTTTTCGCGTCCTTTGCGTAAAGGTGGGTCACCTCGACAGTTTGCGCAATAGCCAGTTCCCCGGCGCCGCTCATCTTCTTCCTTTTCCTTCCGTTCCGAGTTTTGGCCGAACTATTTGAAAAGGTCCCCCATAACACTGACCTTCTCATCGCAGGCGTGGTTCAGGCAGGGCAGACCGATCCCGCCTTCGATCGACTTGAGCAGCGAAAAGTGGTTGTAGTATTGCCCGCTCTTCATGCCGTGGGCACCGTAGTTGGTATCCACGATTGTGAGTACCTGGTTGATGTTCGGCGCCAGACTGTAGTCATTCTCATCCCACACAATAACGATTGCGTTCTTCCCGTTCGCCCACGCCGGTGAACCTTTGATCGCCGTCACGATGCGCTGTAGCGTGACGTCGCCCAGGTAGATCAGAGCCGGGTTCAAGCCCGCCTGCGTGCCGTTGCTGGTGGGATCAAAGTTGCAAAATGCGCCGGCATTCCCGCGTCATGCTGGTCATTGCACTGATTGGGCACAATAAACGAGAAAGTCGGCACGTTCCCCGAACCCAGGTCGCCATAAAGGGTTTCAAAGCCAACCGAGTTAGCCAGAGTATTCCCCGGATCGGTACCCTCCTGCACATTCTGGAAATAGACAAACGGATTGTGCTTGGAGGCATAGAGCTTAACCACATTGCCCTGCGACAGTGGCGGGTTGAGGGTGGGGAAAATCTGCGTGAAGTCGGTGCTGTCGGTGTAGAAGCCGTCGCTGTAGTTCACCTTGTTGGCGCCGGCAAGGGGCAGGCTCTCCTGGTAGCTCTTGTAGCTGTGCCCCCAGGCCACCAGTTGATCTGCAATCGTTTTGCCGGAGGTGTTGAAGGCGCCTGGAATGTGCTGGATTCCATCAATGTCGTTTTCGCCGGGAAGACCGGTAGTCTCGTTTGTCGTATCCACGGCTGGCGTTTCCGCGTCGCGCCCCACTCCCCAGATCGGGCAGATGCTGGGGCTCGCAGGGTTATCAGTGTTGACGGTCTTGGCGACGATGTTAGGAACACATGCGCCATTGTGCCAGTCCGGATTGTTGTCGCTGCGCACGCCAAAATTCGATCCCCCGACAAGCTCCAGATAGTTAGTCAGGCTGGGGTGCCCAATGGCAAAGTAATTGGTCGCGGAGTTGGCCGAGTTCGCGTACTGGTTGGTAAACGGCGCATTGGGGTTGTTGATGATCTGACCGTAGCCGTGGTTCTCCATCACGATGAGGAAAACGTGGTCCAGATGGGGAATGCCTTTGGGAGTAGCTCCCTCCCCGGCAAATGCAGCACTGACCAGCGCTATCGCGCAAATAAACAGAGTGGCGACTTTTTTCATTTTCTTGATTTCCTTCCTGGAATGAGAGTGTCGTTCCGCGCACTCTCGCTTTGGGCGCAGGTTTCGACGCACCGGATTCTATCTGGCAGGTTGTTACGGAGACGTTAAAGGCAGGTCAAGAGGTGATGAGAGTGTGGAGAATGGTTATCACCAATTCTTTCCGATGTAGCGGCAGAGCCTGTCCCGAGCGAGTCGAAGGATGCCCTCACCTGCCTCCCAGAGATGCATGCGGGCGCGGCAATCTCACATGTAAAACAAACTCAGCCGGGGAACGCCATACTTCTCCAGCAGCTTTTTGTGCGCATATTGCTTTTGCAACTGCTCGATCTGCGCCACCGGCATTTTGCTGCGATACGGAGCCAGTTCCCCGTCGGCCTGTGCGCGCACGGCTACCACTTCATCGTCAGGGATAACAGCAAGCAGAACGGCGAAGAGCTTTTCCTCCAGCACCGTCAGCTTCCGCTCCAGATCTTCGAGTCGCGGAAGCTTGGTTGCGATCTCCGAAGCCATGTCTTTGAGAGTTCGAGCAGTATCGCGCGCGATTTCCTCCGGCGAGATGCCCGGCCGGGATGGCAACCAGGCTTTTTCCAGTTCGGCTGCGGTCCGCAGCAGGAACGCCGTAATCTCCGCCGGATCAAATCCGCTCGTACTTCCTGACTCACGGACGCTGCCTACCGCCGCTTCCTTCATGTCTTCCGCAGCCGCCAGAACTTCTTGCGCGCAATACGCCAGGCTGTTCACCTTGCGAGTTTTCGACGGACGCTGGTCATACTTGTCGAAGGCCGCATCCACTCCGCGCAGCGCCGCTTCCAGTGGGATGCCCGCATCCTTCCAGGTCTCGATCAGCGCCCAATCGAGAGTGGAGAGCAACAGCATGTCTCCTCGCCGCTGCTGGAAGTGTTCCTCAATCTCGGTAAAGTAGTTGAAGTAATTGTCCACGTTCTCAGGCTGGTCTTCGCGATCTTTGCGATACCTTCGCGTCCTCTGCGGTTAAAGGCTCTAAAGATTTTAACCGCGAAGTACGCGAAGGCATCAAAAGATCGCGAAGGCTCTAGCGGCGACGGGGCGCAGTTTCGGCGCGAGTCTTCGATTCCGGTGTCTTTGAGGAAAGATTTCTTTCCCACAAAATACGCAGCCCTTCGAGGGTGAGAAATTCATCCACATGCTGAATATATTTCGATCCCGATCCAAACAGTGCAGCTAGCCCTCCGGTGGCAACTACTTTGACCGACTTGCCCAGTTCCCCCATGAGCAATTCCAGCACGCCGTCCACCAGCCCGAGATAACCGTAGTAAAGACCAGACTGCAAACTGCCTACCGTCGTCGTCCCAATCACGCGCGGAGGCCTGCGAATGTCCACGCGCTGCAGGCGGGCGGTGCGGCTGAAAAGCGCGTCGGCGGAGATGCCAATCCCCGGCGCAATCACTCCGCCCTGATACTCTCCCGTCAGCGTAACGCAATCAAACGTGGTCGCCGTCCCGAAGTCCACCACAATGCAAGGTCCTCCGTACTTCTCGAACGCCGCAACCGAATTGACGATGCGGTCCGCACCCACTTCCGCCGGATTCTCATAGAGTACCGGCATCCCGGTCTTGACTCCCGGCTCGATGAAAAGCGGCTTGCGATTGAAGTAGCGTTCACAGACCCGCCGCAGTGTTGAATCCAACGGAGGCACCACCGAAGAAACCACGATCCCGCCAATGTCCTTCGGCTCCAGGTCTTGCATGGCAAACAGGTTGCGGAAGAGCACGCCATATTCGTCCGTGGTCTGCGACGCCCGCGTGGTCACGCGCCAGTTCGCAACCAGCTTGTCGTACTTCGGCGGAGGCGCGAGGTCCGTCAGCGACTTCGCGAAAACTCCAAGCACCGTGTTGGTGTTGCCGACATCAAGGACAAGAAGCATAAGCAGTTGCCAATGTTCAGCGGTCAGTGCCCCCTTATTTGAATCTCACCGTGCCGCTGTAAACAATCCGCACTCCCTCGCGCGTGCGCACCCGTAGAAACCCTCGCGGATCCAAACCCTGAGTGACGCCTTCAAAGCCGCCGTTCTCCTCGATGCGCACTTGCCGTCCACGCGCCGAAGAAGAATGCTCTTCGAAGCGCCGCAGAATTTCCGGGTGAGCTTCCGGGTTCGCCAGTAGTTCCTTGTATTCCCGGTCGAGCGATTTTAGCAAGGCGGCACACAACTCAACCCGCGACCATTCCGTGCCCGCAGTCTGCCGCAACGAAGTCGCGGTGTGCTCTAGTTCGCCCGGAAAGCTCGCCTGATTCACATTCAGGCCCATCCCCACAACAATGTGCCGCACCCGGGTGGCTTCAGCGCTCATCTCGGTGAGAATCCCGCAGAATTTCTTGCCATGGATCAGCACATCGTTCGGCCACTTCAGATCGGGAAGCACTCGCGAGTCAATCTCCTGAATCGCCGATTGCACCGCCAGACCCGCGGCCAGCGAAAGCGTCAGCACCTCCGACGGCGGCAGCGCCGGACGAAGCACCACCGAGCAGTAGATCCCCGTGGATTGCTCCGAATGCCATTGGTTGTTGCCGCGCCCTCTCCCTGCGGTCTGCTGCTCGGCGAGAAACACGCTGCCCTCGGGAGCGCCATCCGCCGCCCCTTCCATCGCCAGCGTGTTGGTTGAACCAGCGCGATAGTAATGATGAATGTGCTCACCGAAAATCGTTCCGCGCACCAGCGGCGCCACCATCTCCGGCAAAAGCAAGTCGGGTACAGCGGTCAGTTGATACCCGCTCGCGGGATGCCCCGCAATCTCCACTCCCAAAGTCCGCAACTGCTGTACCAGCCGCCAGACTTCCGACCGGTTGGTGCCGATCTCCTGCGCCAGTTTGGTTCCGCTGATGACCACGGTCGGGAAACTCATCAACACGCGGACGATCTTGCCCAGACGAGCGTCGGTCTGCTGCGCAGTCTGCTGTAGCGCGGACCAGCCCTGCGCGGAGTCGGATCTTGCCCCCGCCCTCGGGCGCCGAGTTGAGGCTGTTTTGACGATGCTGGAATTATGCGGGAGAGAAGGCGCGACAGCAACTAGCGCGGTTTCGTTGAATGCTGGGGCTGTCGGGTGT
>WNFF01001250.1_pt1 | contig 22916 bp, 15 predicted proteins | sample 5400441 | NCBI WGS metagenome assembly WNFF01 (sample SAMN13153345, study PRJNA577476) | soil metagenome | isolation source: 120 cm saprolite under Douglas fir tree site 2 hole 3 replicate 1 | place: USA:California | collected 2015-04-18
ATCGCGCGCGGAGCAGACGTCTTTCGCATAAACATGAGTCACGCACCACGCGAGTGGGTGCGCAAGATTGTTCCGCGCATCCGTAAGCTCGAACAAGAATCTGGCCGTCCGGTCGGAGTTCTGCTCGACACCCAAGGACCGGCAATCCGAACCGGGCCGGTAAAGACGCCTTTGGAATTAAAGAAGGGGGACGTGCTCGAGTTTACCCTGGGTCATGCGAAAAAGACCGAAAAGAAATCGGTCGAGGTCAATTACGACAAGTTCGCCGACGACGTGAACGTCGGCGACACCGTTCTGGTCGACAACGGGCTGATCAAGCTCACGGTGACCGCGAAGAAAAAAAATCGCGTCCTTTGCAAAGTCGTCACTCCGGCGGCACTCGGCTCGCGGCGCCATATCAATTTACCCGGTATCCATGTCAGCCTTCCGCCGCTAACAAAGAAGGACATTGCTGATGTTGGACTCGGGGCGGAGCTCGGTGTCGATTTCGTCGCGCTTAGTTTTGTCCGCAAACCCAGCGATTTGGTGGAGCTTCGCAATTTGCTCGTCCGCAAGAAAAGCAAAGCACAGGTGCTGGCTAAGATTGAGGACCAGGCGGCGGTCGAATCGATCGACCACATTATTAAGACTGCCGACCTTGTCATGGTCGCCCGCGGCGATTTAGGCATTGAAGTGCCGATGGAAGAGTTGCCGATTATTCAGCGACGAATCGTCAAGAGTTGCATCCGGCTCGGCAAGCCAGTGATTGTCGCGACGCACTTGCTCGAATCGATGATCCATAACCGCGTGCCAACGCGAGCGGAGATCACCGACGTGGCGAACGCAGTCTTCGAACAAGCGGACGCGATCATGTTGAGCGGCGAAACCAGCATCGGCCATTATCCGGTCGAATGCGTGGAGGTCTTGAATCGCGTGGCCACGCGGATTGAGCGGAGCGGCGGCGCCGGTTATGCCGAATCAGCTATTCTGGAAGACGCGCGACAAAAAACCGTTGCCTCCGCGGTTGTCCTGGCCAATTCGCTAGCCCGGTCCAAGATCATTGTTTTCACGCGACATGGAAGGATGGCGCGCTATACCTCAAATCTCCGCCCGCAACGCGCCACTATTTTTGCATTTACGCCGAGCGAAGAAGTCCGGAGACAGTTGTCGATCTGCTGGGGTGTTTACCCAATACAGATCGAATTCAGCGATGATCCGAATGTGACGATTGAGACCGCACAGAAATATTTGCGCGATCAAAAGCTGACTTCAGCTGGCGACAGTCTCGTCATCATCAGCGACGTGCGCGCGCGGGATGCGTTAGTCGATTGCGTCCAGTTGCGCACCGCAAAATAAAAACGCGCGGATTTGCATCCGCGCGTTTCAAAAAGACGATGTCGATCTCGCGTTAAGCTTCAACCGGCAATTCGACGTCGATCGGCTTTTCCTTCTTGCTCAGTGCCCGCCGCAATTTCGAGAGCGCAATGTTCTGCAGCTGACGGATACGTTCGCGGGTCACGCCGAATTTCTTGCCGACTTCCTCGAGCGTCTTCGGTTTCCCGCCATCGAGGCCGAAGCGCTGGAAAATAATTTTCTTCTCGCGATCATCGAGCACGTCGAGCAAACCGCCCACTTCGTTGCGTAAGTTTTTGTCGCGCAAAAGCTCAAACGGTGTCTGCGCATCCTCATCGCCGACGATTTCGCCGAACTCGGTCGAATCGTCATCGCTGATCGGTGCATCGAGTGAAGCCGGACGGATTGAAACGGTTTTGAGCTGCGAAACTTTACCAGAGGCAATTCCGATCTCCTCGCCGAGCTCATCATCGCTCGGTTCGCGGCCAAGCTCCTCGCTCATCTGCAAAGAAACACGGCGCATCTTGGAGATTTTGTCGACCAGATGAACCGGCAAACGAATCGTCTTCGATTGATTCGCCAGCGCGCGCTTGATCGATTGTTTGATCCACCACGCTGCGTAAGTGCTGAGCTTGCCGCCTTTGGCGGGATCAAAACGCTCGACTGCTTTCATCAAACCGATGTTTCCTTCCGAAATCAGGTCGAGCAATGGCAGTCCGAGATTGGCGTAATCGTGCGCGATCTTGACCACGAGTCGCAAATTGGAGCGGATCATGAGCGCGCGAGCCTCGCGATCGCCCTTTTTGATCTTGGCGGCGAGCTCAATCTCCTGCTGCGGCGTCAAAAGCGGGATTTGCCCGATCTCACGCAGGTAAATCTTTATTCCAGTATCGCTATCTTCAGCGGCCATATAGCCTTTCTTCATGAAAAATTGGGGGTAGGTCCGACAAGTTGCCGGCTTTTAGTTTCGTGGCTGGCTCCTTCAACGGATTTCCTAACATCAAGAAAACTAGTTAACAAGGTTAAATATTCCGAATATTGACATTCCTCCAAGTGGCTTTGTTCAATTTTTCTTAAAACAATTGGGAGACCTGTTCACCAAGGCGAAGGCACCGGGATGCGCGGCTATTTGCCGCTTTTCGCCTATGTCATTTTCTGCAAGTCTATGCCCAATCGTTCCCTCCCATGCTGGCAAAGATTTATTCGGCCGCAGTTTACGGCGTTGACGCTTACGAAGTGGAAATCGAAGTCAACGCCGGCGCGGGCGCGAAGATGGTCATTGTGGGCCTGCCGGATGCCGCCGTAAAGGAAAGCAAGGATCGGGTCCGAACAGCAATTGCTAACAGCGCGTACAAGTGGTCGCGCAAGCGGACCGCGATCAACCTGGCGCCGGCCGACATCAAAAAGGAAGGACCGAGCTTTGACCTTCCGATCGCGCTCGGAATGATTGCGGTCGCGGAAGGGCTGAATACTTCGGCTAAACGCCGATTCTCAGGAGCTGATCCGCATCGCGATGACAGAGCTGAACCTGAGTGCGCGCGCTTACGATCGAATCCTGAAAGTCTCGCGAACCATCGCCGATTTGGACGACAGGATCGACATCGCGCCGGAACACGTGAGCGAAGCGATTCAATATCGCACGTTCGATCGAACGCTTTGGATTTGAAGGCGAGAATCATTTCTTTGGTCGCGTTATTTGCGCTCGCCGGCTGCGGCCGAACTGAGCCAACGATTTCCGGGCCGCTGAAGCAACGCGGTTACGTCTGGCAACGCGAATGGACGCCGGCAGTTGTCGATGCGCTCGGCGAAACCAATCGACGAATGGATGGCGTTGTCATTCTCGGTGCGGAACTCAACCTCGCTGGAAAGAAGCCCGCGGTCGTTAAGGCGACGATCGATTGGGACGCACTGAAACGACAAGCCGGGCACTGCGCAATCGCGATTCGGGTTGCGCCATTCGCCGGCCCATTTCGCTCAGACGGCGAATCCGCGCAGGCGATTGTCGATCTTGCGAAGCAGCTCTTGGCGGAAGTTCGCGAGCACGATGTAAAAATTGACGAATTTCAATTCGATTTCGATTGCGCAGAAAAGAATCTCGGGAGTTACCGGGCATGGCTGCGAATGTTGAAGCCAACCATTCAGCCGGAACATTTTGTTATCACCGTGCTCCCCGCATGGTTGACGAGTTCGAATTTTCTCCCGCTCATTCGGGAAGTGGATGGATACGTTTTGCAGGTTCACTCCGTTCCGATTTCCGCGGGCACGGCCACGACGTTATCCGACTCCCGTCTGGCGCACGAATGGGTAAGGAAAGCGGCGAAATTTGGAAAGCCGTTTTCGGTCGCGCTGCCGACCTATCGGTGTGCTGCCGGTTACGGACCGGATGGAAAACTGCTGAGCGTGGCAATGGACAGCGTGCAGCCGTTCTGGCCACCGGGCACGCGAATTTTAGAATTCGGCGCGAACGCGGACGAGATCGCGGCGCTGGTCAACGATTGGCAGAGAGCGCGACCGCGGGAAATGCGCGAGTTGCTTTGGTATCGTGTTCCAATTGCAACCGACGCACGCAACTGGCGCTGGCCGACATTGTCCGCGGTGATGGCGGGCCGGCTTCCCGAACACAAGCTGAACATTTTGCAGGAGGGCGAAAACCCAATCGATTTGTCGATCTTCAATGCGGGCGAGGCCGATGAGCAATTGAGCGCAAACGTGACGGCGACATGGAGCGGCACGGAATTGACCGCCGCCGACGCGCTTTCAGGTTGGAATGTTCGATCACAGATCAATCGCGCGGTCTTCAGCGTAGTCGCATCGCACGGACTGCGATTGCCGCCGGGCGCGACGCGGAAAATAGGTTGGCTTCGTTTCGATCGAACGACTAATCTCGAGACCGAACTTTCAAAATCAAAGTGAGTCGCTTCGCTAAATTATTGGCGGCAGTTGGGGCGACGCTGTGCTTCGCGGGCGGATTGCACGCCACCGGATATTTCGGACCGGATGTTTATTTAGATGACGGCGGCAAAATTGTAGACGCATCGCCGGAATTCTACTGGGAGCTCGAGCTGCGGCGGATCGCGCAAGAATTTCATCCAACCGAGAAACTTATAGTTTCAGAAAAGCCCTCGCCGAACTATGAGGAACAGGAGCCGGACAATCGCGGCAACGAAGATTCGGAGAACGCTGACCTGAAGGATTTTGATTCAGCGCTAAAGGAAGGACGAATCAAGCCGCCTGATCAGACAAAAGCGAAGCAGGCTCATGGCGATGCGCGGAATGTTATTCATGCAACGTCGGCAGCGCTGAAGAGCGCGCAGAAACCGCTCCCAGCCGAGTTCGATTCCGAATTCGCGGATTATCATCGCGGCGCGCTCGCGTATCGAAACAAACAATGGGATGAAGCACGCAAAGCCTGGGAAAATCTGCTCAAGCGACCTGAGCAAGATCGACATTATCGGACGGTTTGGGCTGCGTTCATGCTCGGGAAAGCCGCGCTAAAATCGGATGATTATCCAGGCGCCGCGCGATGGTTTCAGCGGACGCGCGAATTCGCCAAGGCCGGTTTTGCCGATTCGTTAGGCCTGGCCGCCGACAGTTACGGCTGGGAAGGCCGCGCCGAATGGAAACAGGATCATCTGGAAAAAGCGGCGCCACTTTTTCTAACCCAACTTGCACTCGGCGACGAGACAGCGGTCGTTTCATTGAAGGCGCTCATTCCGGATCGCGACCCGGTTTATGGATTGTTGAACTACGGTCCAAGATCGGCAGAAGACTCAGAAAAGTGGACGGAAGAGCAGCAACGGGAAGAGGCTCAAAAGGAAGTCGCGAAATTGAAATTGGCGGCGAAGGACCACTTACTGCGGCGATTGATCACCGTGCACATCCTGGCGGCATCTTTTTTGTCCGATGCGGAATCGCCCGATCAAACGAACGCGCCGGTGAATCGGTCCGAACGCTGGCTCAACATCATTAAGGAAGAGAAACTGGATCGAGTAGAAGACGCAGAGTATCTCGGTTGGCTTGCCTACGACAACGGCGATTACAAAAGCGCTGCGCATTGGCTGGAATTGAGCAAAGGCGACAGCGCAGCCGCGCTTTGGCTGAAGGCAAAATTGCAGCGGCGGGCCGGAAAATCAGCCGAAGCGACCAACACGATGACGCAGGCAGTCGAAAAGTTGAGAGCGTCCCCTTATTATACAGAGGGGTTCGATTATTCCGGCGGCGGTCACTGGGGGTTTTATGCAAGTGCGAGTGGCGATCTTGGCGGCCTTCGCTTGTCGCGCGGAGACTTCGTTCAGGCGCTCGACGCTTTATATAAAGGCAAGGTTTGGGAAGACGCCGCCTTTGTTGCGGAACGGGTGCTGACCACCAACGAACTCAAGCAGTACGTCGATTCCCTTCCTCCAACCGAGAAACCGAAAGAAGGCGAAGATTATTATGTGAAGCTTCGTTACCTGCTGGGGCGGCGTTTGGTCCGCGAAGATCGATACGCTGACGCCAAACAATATTTGTCGCCACCCTACGACAAGGTGCTCGAAAAATATGTGAAAGCATTGAAAGACGGCGCGAACGAAAAACTTTCGAAAACGGAACGCGCGCACGCCTGGTTCACGGCGGGATGGCTCGCGCGTTACGATGGAATGGAATTGATGGGAACAGAAGGCGCGCCGGACGCGTTCGCCGAAGGCGGATCATCGGAGATGCCGGACTTGGCCAAGCAGCGCCGCACGGGTTTTTACGAAACGGTTGCCTACGACAAAAACAACCACGTCATTTTGGACAAAGAGGGGAATCAAATACCGAAGAAGGAGCCGATCCCGCTAAAAGCAACGGCAAAGGAAGTCCAACGATTGACCGCGAACAAGATCGAGCCCGACGTCCGCTTTCATTATCGGCTCATTGCCGGCGCATTAGCGATGAAAGCCGCCGCGTTGTTGCCCGATAACTCCGAAGAATTAGCGGACGTCGTTAATCAAGCCGGCCTTTGGGTGAAAGATCGAGATGAGAAAATCGGTAACCGCTATTATCAACTGATCGATCGCCGCTGCACGAAAACGAAAATCGGCCAGGCCGATATGGCAAAGCATTGGTTTGTAGATCAAGAGGGTCCGTGGAGTACCGCGGAGCAACAGGCTTATCAGGCTTTTCATAAAGAGATCGAGCCCGAGTCCTCGCCGGAACCCGAATCTTCGCCGACGCCCGAATCGTCGCCGCAATAACTGACATTTCCGGTTCGAGCTGGTGTTGAGACTTTCCGGCGCCGAATTTTGTGAGAATGTTGAATCTGATTTGGGATCGGCAGCGTCTTTATTATAGGAGGAGATCGAGCAGAGGGATGAAACCAAGCTCCGAAGCGAACGATGTTCGGAGAATTTTTCGCCCGCGACGGCGTTTCCCCATCACCGACTACAGTTACCAGACATTCTCACTCGATCGTTCCCACGGCGGTCCAATCGGCAACTCCCGGCCGTCGTTCCTCAATATCAGTCGCGAGTATTTTGGTTACGAAGCGCGACGAAATTTTCTGGCCGAGAGCGCGTTCTTTCTGGCGATCATTGCCATTCTCGCGGCGACGTTCATCAGCGGCGCGCGTGCGATCATTCATTTCTTGAATCTTCCCGCCGCTTGAGGCTGACCCGACTGGAGAACATGGACATGACAAAAGCGGTTCGGTTCGCGCCGGCCTCAATAGCCTTTTGTTTGCTGCTGAGTTGTCGCCCGGCTGTCGATCGAACATTGGAGGAAATGATTGATCACAGCTATCCAGTCGAGCCGACCGCGACTCTCAGTGTGACTAATCGCGATGGTTCCATTCGCGTTTACGCCGCTGGGGCCGAAACACGCGACGTCCGAGTTGAAGCGATTAAAAAAGCGTACCGCGCTGACCGGCTGAAAGCGATTTCGGTCCAGATATCAGCGGGGCCGAATTCAATTTCGATCGAAACAATCTATCCGTCAGATTCAGGAGCCGGATTTGCCGACCGATCCGGGACGGTGGATTACGTGATTATCATTCCGCAAACAATCCGCATTTCAAAATTGGAATTGGCCAACGGCGAAGTGCAACTCGACGGAATGCGCAGCAATGAGGCGCGCGCGCAACTGGGCAATGGCCGATTATTCGCGCACAATTGTTTCGGCAACCTCGACCTCAACCTTAAGACCGGTAATCTTGCGATCGTGTACGAGTGGTGGGAAGACATTGAGTTCTCAATTCACGCCACCATCCAAGACGGGAATGCATTCGCTTACATTCCAGCCGAAGCGGCATTTCACCTGATCGCACACACGGCCACCGGTAAAATTGCCAATGATTTTGCGGAGAAGGAGCAGCGACATGCCGAGCCGACCAACACGGTCGACATGTTAGTCGCCGGCGGCGGCAAAACGACCTTTGAGTTCGAAGCACAAGATGGCAACGTCAAAATTACCGGACATAATCCATAACCAAATCGCCTACGATGCCTTCGTTCGATATTCTTTCTGAAGTCGATGAGCAGGAAATCGATAACGCGCTCAATCAGGCGCGGAAAGAACTCACGACCCGGTTCGATCTTAAAGGTGCCAAGACTGAGATTGTTCAAGAAAAGGACAAGATTGTGCTCTCAGCCGATGACGCCGGCCATTTGAAGGCACTCCGCGAGATTGTGATTGGCAAACTTTCCAAGCGCGGTGTCGATCTCCGCAACGTGAAACAGGACGAACCGGCGCTTTCTTCAGTTGGTCACGCCCGGCAGGAACTGAAAATTCAGCAGGGTCTCGAAGGCGAAAAAGCCAAGGAAATCATTCAGGCGATCAAATCCCACAATTTCAAGGTGCAAAGCCAGTTGCAAGATCGACAAATCCGCGTGACCGGCAAAAAGAAGGACGAGCTCCAGACCGTGATTCATTTTGTCCGCAGCCGCGACTTTGGCGTCGCGACAAATTTCAAAAACTTTCGGGACTAGCCGCCCTGCACCGGCGGCATGATCGAAATCTCATCCCCCGGTTTCAGTTTGTATTTGCGATCGACAAAATCGACGCCGGCGCCAATCAGAATATTTCTATCGTGTGATCGCAGCGCGGGAAACTTGACATAGATATTTTCCAATAAATCCAAAACCGCCGCGCCGTTTTTAAGATCGACATCGGTTTCCTGAGTGCCGGCCAAATCGCGCAGTTGAGAATAAAATCGGACATGAAACTTCATTATTTCGACGAGGTAATTAATTCTTTCCGCAGAACTCCAATGCAGGGCAAATTACGATACCGCTCGTCGTAGTCGAGACCGTAGCCGACCACGAATTCGTCTTCGATCTCAAAGCCGAGATAATCAGCGTCGACCTCGCGCGCGCGCCGCTTCTTCTTGCTCAAGAGCACGCAGATGCGAATGCTGCGCGGTCGCGCCGTTTCGAGTTTCTCCCGAATAGCGGCGAGCGTGTGTCCGCTGTCGAGAATGTCGTCCAGAATGAGAACGTGTCGATCTTTAACGTCCGGCGGCGCGACTTGTTTGAAAATCACTTCGCCGCTGGTTTGCGCTTGGCCATGGTAACTCGCCACGCTCAAGCAATCGAGCTTTAGCGCGAGCGGTATTCTCCGAAGCAAATCGGCCATGAACATCAAGCTGCCATTCAATACCGCGATCACCGTCAGTTCGCGGCCGCGGTAATCAGTGGAGATTTGGGCGGCGATTTCGTCGAGCCGCCGCAGAATCGTTGGCTCATCAAAGAGCACACGCTCGAGGTCGCCTTGCACTGAACATTACTAGGTCATTGCTTTGGGCAAAGATCAACGCGCGACTCACCCGTGCCCAAATGCTAATTTTTGGCTATGCTGGTGCAGCACGAAAAATTCGAGGTCGCCACAAATGGCAAGGGGACTTACGAAATTACCAATGCTGTTCAGGACAAGATCGACAAATCGGATGTGCGGAATGGGATCGTGACGATTTTCGTGCAGCACACGAGTTGCAGCCTGACCGCGATGGAGAACGCGGCCCCCGAGGCACGGCGCGATGTCGAACGGTTTTTCGAGAAGCTCGTTCCCGAAGACGCGGACTACGAACACGACGATGAGGGCCCTGACGACATGCCCTCGCACATTCGGATGCTGCGAAACGACTATCATCAACAGAAACGCATCTCGAGCCAGGCAATCATTCTCCTATGATCGACACCACAATGCGCCGGCGATGGGGGGACCGGCGATGCTCAAACAGGTAAATACCCTGCCAGGTCCCAAGTTGCAGCCGCCCTTCGACAATGGGGATAACCTCGCTGGAGCGGGTCAAGGCCATTTTGATGTGTGAGGTCGAATCGTCCGGCCCTTCCGAAGTATGGGTGAAGTATTCACTGTCTTCAGGGACCAGCCGCTCGAAGAAAGCGTGCAAATCGACCCTTGCTGATCGGTCTGCATTTTCGAAGACGATTAGGCTGGCACTGGTGTGCTGAATGAAAACAGTCGCTGTTCCTGTGGCCACCGCGCTGTTCGCGACCGCATCAGCGATCCTGTCGGTGATCTCGTAAGTTCCTTTGCCCCGTGTTGCAACCTCAAAGAATTCGCTGTGTGTCTTCATAATCTCGCAGAGGGCGGGCACGAGGCACGCCCACAACCAAGCTATAGTGGACTCGCTCAAAGCTGTAGGGAATTGAGGATGCCAGAGTGCGCACATCGAGCCGAAGCATCGCTTGGGTCGTCGCTCACGATGGACGAACCGCCATTTATGCTCGCTGTCACCCCCGTTTGAACCCGCACGGGCGCGGCGATCAGCGGGAACGCTCTCAAATCCAATCAGTTGATTTGCGTTTGAGCGAACCGCTAGACCCTACAGACTCTGTTGAGGCCCTGCCCAGTGCCGCCGTTGTTACGATCGCTGATTAGCCAATACTTCGGCACATTTTTATTTTAACGGCTGAAGCGGGTCGCAATCAACGGGATTCGAGAGTCGCAACATTGTTCCGCCAGCCTTTAGATTTCAGGTGTACAATACTGGTGGACAAAGGCTCGCGTTCCGCAGCTTTCCCCCAACTGGAGACGAGGTAGAGCGTCTCATACGTTCTGAGTTCAATGATCATTTCCACGTGTTCCATAAGCGAAACGGAAAATCTCGAGGCTCGATTCCGCCTGGGTCGAGCCCTTGAAGCGGAGGGGTCCGAACCCTTTTGACACTAACTTCTGATCTCGGACCTCTGGGCAGACGGGTTACGGACCCTTTATTTGATGCCCTTTTGACGCCGCCGCCGATCCGGCCGGTGGAAATTTTTCCTTCCGTGGGAGACACTCCCATCAACTACGGTAGTAAAGAGCAGTGCGTAAACGCTCTTCTAAAGTCTTGCTTCGCTGCAAAGCCTCATGGAAATGTTCTTTTGCCAAGGTAAAAGCTTCTACGCGATCACGAGCTATCACTGTTGCGTTGCGAGGCGCGCCCGTTAAAAGCGCAACTTCGCCGAAAAAATCGCCGGGACCGAGGGTAGTACGAGCAACCTCAGAGTCCCCCGACGTCTTTTCACGCAATACCTCCACCGAGCCAGATTCAATGACGTAGAATTTGTCCCCGGCTTCGCCCTCGCGAATGATATCTTCGCCTGGATCAAAACTCTCACGCCTCATAAATGCGGCAAACTCCGTGAGCATGGCAATCGGTTGCTGCGCAAAGATTGAGCATCTCTGCAATGATGTGGCGATCAGTAGTGCTCTTTTTACCGAGGTGTCTGAGACAATTCGGCCATCTACGAGTTTGATGATTCGATCTGCTAAATCGAGAATGCGAGTGTCATGTGTGACGATCAGAACGCTTGACTGCTCCTCAAGCGCGAGAGTTTTCAGAATATCAACAACTTCACGGCCCGATAATTTATCCAAGGCCGCCGTTGGCTCGTCAGCAAGTACGAGTTTTGGCCGGTTAGCAAGGGCACGAGCAATAGCGACTCGCTGTCTTTCACCACCGGAGAGACCATTCGGTTTGTACTCGACCCGATCGGATAAGCCAAGTCTTGTCAGAATGGCTTCGCAGCGTCGATCGCGCTCGCGCACATCGCAATTCGTGAGTTCGATAGCCATATTGACGTTTTCTCGCGCCGTCAGTGATTCAAAGAGGTTATGCGCTTGGAAAATGAAGCCGATTTCGCGACGCAGTCGGACAAGCTGTGTCCCGGTCAGTTCTCGCAATCGGCGTCCCAGCACCACCGCTTCTCCTTCTTGCACTGAACGCAGCGCCCCGATCAGGGTGAGCAGGGTGGTCTTCCCGGAGCCGGATGGACCAGTCAGGATTGCCACCTCACCCGGCATGAGGTCGAAATCGATGTCGTGCAGTACTTGTTTAGGATTCTCCTTGCTGCCGTAACTGTGACAAACCCTCTTCATACTTACGGTCAATCCGGTGGCTGCTTCTGCGCTCATTAGAAGAGCTCCGCTGGATCAAGCATGATCACCCTGCGGACGGCGAGGAGTCCGGCGGCGATGCACATAGAGCTCGTTAGGATTAAAACGACGCCAACCCGGAAGACCGTTAACCGGGTAACGACCCCGGTCGTTGCTGTTAATATCGCGTAGAGAACAGATGTAATCGCGACAGCCGGAATGAAAGCGAGAAGTGTCAGCAACGCGGCCTGCGCCAAGACCAACCACATCAAGTACCCATTTCCATTCCCAATCGCTTTCAGGGTGGCCAATTGGGGAAGATGGTCCGAGATCTCTATATAGAGGATCTGGTAGATAATGAACACACCGATGATGAACCCCACGGCTACCCCCATCTCAAAGATGTAGCCTGCGGCGGTCGTCTTTTGCCAGATTGCCTTTTCACGCGCGATCAGTTCATCCTTCGTCACTACTTGAACGTCTGAACCGACCCTATTGTTGACCTGATGCATCGTCTCGGTCATTGAATAACCGGGATGTAATTGGATCAGACCGAGAAAAACAGCATCACGGTTCTGGTTGGGAAACAACTGAAAGAGCGTGTCTGCGCTAACCAAAACATTGCCGTCGTAACGATAGTCCGCTCCGAGATCAAAGGTTCCGACGACGGTGACAGCGCGGTCGGCAAGTTCTGTCCTCGTTTCGGCCCCTATGGGCCCGAAGAGACGCCGTGATCTCCAATCGAAAAGGACGGTCAGCGGTTGCCGAAGAGCGCGGGACAACACATTCATTTTGTCGTCCTGAAAAATGTCATTGCCGGGCGCGAACGCGATAACACGGATATTGTTTCTGGTGCCCGTGATCGAATTCCGAAAAAGGGAAAATTTATCTTCGATGTAGATCGGATAGACCGCTTTGACCGCCTGAACGCCTCTCAGCTGTTCGAGACGCGAACGCGGAAACGTCTCGCGACTGGTCAAGGCATGCCATGCGCGACTAACCATGATTAAATCGGCGCGCAAAAACGCGGCGGCACCGGTCTGGCTGTCGTACAGGCCGTTCAAAAAGCCGAGTTCCATGAACATGATTGCAATGGCGAACGCGACCGCCGCAATCGAGATGCTCGTTCGTCGCTTATCGTGAAAGAGGTTTCTCCATGGCAGCAGGGTCCACTCGAGCCACTTTGCTGCTGGCGGAATCTTGTTGATGACGGTCATCAGAATAGATCCGCCGGATCAGACGTCTTCAATTTCCGCAGGCTCAGAAGGGTCGCGCAAAGACACATGATCGAAGTGAGAAGGATCACGGCTCCGACACGGCCGATGTCCATCCGAATCGGGACAAGGGCCTTCATCCGCACCAAAAGGTAGAGAAGGAGAGAAAGGAAGAAGGCGGGAATAAACGCCAGCCAGGAGTAGATCAGTCCCTGCCTAACAACCACGCTGTAAACAAACCGATCATGGTATCCAAGAGCCTTCAGGGTTGAATATTCTCGAAGCCGGGTTTGCACTTCGGCCACGAGCACCTGATAAAGAACAACCGTTCCTGCCACGACGGCGACGAGCACGCCGGTCTGGAACATGATTCCAATCGGCTTCACCCTGAGCCAAAACGCCTGTTCGTTTTTCAAGAAATCGGATCGAGTCAGAGCAGTTGCGACCGGCGACATTTGCGCGGTGATTTCCGACGCGATCTTCCGGGGAGACGCGCCGGGAGCGATCTTGACCAGTCCGATGTTCGGCCGCTCGTGAGAGGCCTCCTGAAACACGTCAAGAAATGTCTGTCGACTGGTTATGATCGCGGAACCCGCGACAAAGCCTGCCCCCATCGTGAACTGGCCCACGATTCGAATGCGATGGTGTACCAGTTCGGATCCGACTCCCGCGGTCAAGATGCCGTACTCCGAGCGCGAGACGGCATCGCTTAATGCGCGATCGTGCATGGCTACCTCGGGAAGCCGACCGTTCAGTGCGCTATCCCGAAAAGGCCGCTCACTTGGTTCGACCGCAATGGCCAGCATATCCCAATCTTCGCGCGTGTCGGAGTTGCGCCATCGCCCCACCTGAAGCCACAAAGGAGAGAGCGATTCCACGCCGTCGATTGAGCGAATTTCTTCAAAACGATGCCTGGGGAAATCGCCCAGTTGTCCGAGATACATGCATTCCGGCGACACCACCGCGACATCGAAGTCCAGCATGTCATAGACGGCGATCGCGTTCGTTCGCGCTGCGCCGTAGAAGCCGAGCTCCATGAAGATAAGCAAAATGGCAAACATGATTCCGCAGAGTACCACCAGCGAACGCACCTTGTTGTGCCACGCATTACGCCAGCTCAATGGCGTCTTCATCGCCCGGCGTGGTTCGCTGCCGCTGGTTGAGCCTTTGTGTCAATGCGAACGGAAACTTCCAAATACGTGAGGCCTGCGACGGGCTGCGGCGTGTCCAATTTGATCCGCGCTTCGACGATACGCGTGTCTCGGTTGGCCCGCGGGTCCAGGTTGAAGATGTCGTTCTTATAAATGAGACGTCCGATTTCCTCGACCGTGCCCTGCAGCGGTTCATTCACCGCCTCGCTTGTGATCGTAGCGCGCTGCCCCACATGAACAGCGGCGACGTCGTTTTCTTCCACTTCCGCGACCACATACATATTAGTGGTGTCGCCCATTTTCAGGATCGGGTCGTTTCCAATCCGTTCCCCGGGATAGGTGAGGATTTTCAGAATCTCACCGTCGATCGGCGCTCGAATGGTGGTGAGCTCGAGCTGGGCCTCCGCGACATTCAGGTTTGCCTGCGCGGACGGAAGCCCCACCGTGCTGCGGACACGAGCCAAAGCCGCCTGCGCGGATTGCAATTCGGATTTCACTTTGCCCAGCTCGAGTTCGCGGCTTTTCGCGACAAATCTTTGAGTGTCGAGGCGCTGTTCCTCGACGGTTTTTTCCGAGGCCAGCTTCTCGAAGCGATTCAATTCCTGACGTTCATGCTGGGCGGCCAGCTCGAGCATTTGCACGGCGTGTGAGCTTTGATCGACAAGCGCGTGCGCGTAGGCCGTTTCGGTTTCCTCGCGTTCCCACGCCTGGTCCAGCGCGGTCTTGGCCGCATCCCGTTCGGCCAATCTCAGCGAGTGCGCGTCGAGATAGGCCAGCACGTCGCCAGCTTTGACCTTTTGGCCTTCGACCACTTCCAGTTTTGCGATTCGGCTGCCGGGCTGCGCTGCGATTGCAAGCACAGACCGTCCGGGAGTAACACGCCCAAGAGCAGTTACGGTAAGCCGATCTCCCGCCCTGTGCGGTCGATCGCGTGACGCATCGTGTCTTCCGCAACCGCTTGCACTTAGCATCAGTGCCAGCAGCAAAGTTGAAGTCGTTCTCAACCGCGTTTGGTAACGGAGCGGCATGAAATCGGCTCAATTCACCGCGACCTTGGCGGGGTTCGGGCGCGGTGATCTTCCAGTTCGCGGCCTAACGAATTGGCCGGAAGGACCTCGTTTGTTCCGTTAAGTGCCGTTGGCTTCGCTCCATCGGAGCGATGATCGATTTCGGGGGATGAGCTTTTGATGATCTCTATCAGGGTCGCCGCCATGGCGGACAAATTCTGACTGCCCATGAGTGTTCCGCTGGGCAGAGCCAGACCGAGTTCGCCTTCGATCCGGTTAGTCAATTCGACCGCCATCAGTGAGTCCAGGCCGAGCTCGTGCAGTGGTTTTGAGACGTTGAGGCTGGCCGGGGAGCTCCGCATGACCTGCGCGGCCTGCCGACGGAGAAAGGATCCCATCAATTCGCGGCGCGCCGCGTCCGTCGCTGAAAGAAGAGCTTCCCGCAGCGCCTTGCCTTGCGCGACCTCTTCGTTGGCGTCATCAGTGCGGGAGATTAACGACGAGAACCTCGACGGGAACCGTCCGAAGAGGCCCTTGACCCACACGTTCCAGTCAACCTCAAAAACCCCCATTTGCGCACAGGGTGTTTGCAACAGGCGACCCAGCACGACCAAAGCCGCGTCCACGTCCATCGCCGCGAGTCCCATGTGAGCGAGGGATTCTTTCACCGCCGCGTGCCGCTCGACATAACCGACTCCCCGGATTCCTCCCCAGTTCACGCTGAGACCGGGCAGATCCTGGCTGCGCCTGTAATGAGCCAGGCTGTCTAGAAATGTGTTGGCGGCGGCATAGTTTGCCTGCCCGGTAATGCCGACCGCCGAGGAAACCGAAGAAAAGAGAACAAAAAAGTCCAGCGGATCGCTACAAGTCTGGCGATGAAGATTCCATGCGCCGTCGATCTTCGGCGCCGTTACCGCGCGGAAGCGCTCCGGATCGAGTTGGAGAATAGTGCTGTCGCCCAGGACCATCGCAGCGTGGATCACACCTCGAAGTGGTGGCAGGCGACGACGAACATCGTCAAGCACGGCGGCGAGTTGTGCTTCGTTCGACACATCAGCCCGGCCGATGGTGACGTCGACAGATTTCCGTCGCAATTCCTCCACGGCTCGGCGCGCTTCCTCGGTCGACGCCCCGCTTCGGCCGACCAAAACAAGATGGTGCGCTCCTCGTTCGGCCATCCACTTGGCCGTGGCCAGGCCAAACCCGCTTAACCCACCCGTGATCAAATAGCTGGCATCGTCATCAAAGCGCAATTTTCTCGCCTCGGGCAGCGGTTCCATGACCGCTTCTTTCCCGCTCACGGTCAGGACAATTTTCCCGACGTGCGTGCCCCGCATCATGCACCGAAAAGCGGAGACTGCCTCCGTCATCGGAAACAGCCGTCGCGGCAACGGGTGCAGCCTGCCTTGTTCAATGTCGGACATGATCTTCTTCCACATTCGTTTCACCAGCCGCGGGTCCCGAAAGACTAGCTTGTGAAAATCCGGCGCCCGCACAGTGATATCGGTCCGAAATGGTCGCAGGCCGATTTTGCTGTTTCCGTAGATATCGCGTTTGCCGATTTCGATAAACCGGCCACCGTGCCGCAGCAGCTCAAGACTGCGGGTGAGGGCCTCACCTGCCAGTGAATTGAGCACGATGTCGACGCCTTCTCCGCCGGTAATCTCCATCACTTCGTCGGCGAAGTTGAGGGTGTGGGAATCAAGGACGTGGTGGGCGCCGAGAGCGCGCAGTAATTCCCGTTTTTCGGCGTTGCCAGCCGTGGCGAAAACTTCACAGCCATCGCTCAGAGCCATCTGCACGGCGGCCAATCCGACGCCACCCGCGGCCGAATGAATCAGCACACGCTCGCCTGCCGTCATTTTGGCGATATGCCGGAGCGCGTAGGCGGCGGTAACGAATGCAACTGGAATTGTCACGGCATCGATGCTGCTCAGGTTGCGCGGGTAACGAGAAAACAAGCCCGCGGGGCAGCAAACATGCGAACACAGGGCGGGAGTAACCAGAGCGAGGACTCGGTCTCCGATGCGAAAGTCGGCCACGCCCTCGCCGATTGCCACGATACGCCCGGCGGACTCCGAACCGAGCATGAAGTAATCGTCCAATTCTCGCGGATACATGCCGAGCGCTTTCATGACATCTCGGAAGTTCAACGCGGTGGCCTCGATCTCCACTTCGACTTCTCCCGGGCCGGGACGACGCCGCTGGATCGGTCTCAGCATCAAGTCGTCCAATACCCCGGGCTTGGTGATCTCCAGGCGGAACGGGGTGCCCCGAGGCAGCTGACAAACTCCGCGCGCTGCCGCCGAACTGCGCGTCACACGCAAGGCGTATCGCGCCGAGCCGCGCAGAGCAATCTCTTCGTCGGCGGATTCGTTATCCAGTTCTTCAATTAACGATTGGATTTCGCTTTGGCTGCGGTCGAGGTCGAGATCGATCATCCGGCAGCGAAGCCGCGGATGCTCGTTCATGATGACCCTCCCCATGCCCCACAGTGAGCTTTGCCTTACGGACATGTGCTTGACTCGTCCGGCCGGCTGCGCTCCGCGCGTGATCAGCCAGAGTTGGGGCGGATGATCTAGCGCCGCCAGTGCCTGGACGAGTGTGAGCACACTGTCGCAGCCCCTCCGCTGGCTTTGTTGAATTTCTGAAAGGGACGGCTCAGGCTTTCCGGCCCGGTCGGCGCTCCAAAGAAAAATGACACCGGTCAGCCCGGCGTTCCGAGCAAGAGCGGCCTCGACCACGCGCTGCATGTCTTCTTTCTTCGCCGGCCGAATCTGGAAATTGCCGTCCGCGATTTCTCGATAGGCCGGACCCGCCGTGACCAGGAAACACCTGTCTCCACGCGCGGCCATGTGCGTCGCAACGTTTTGCGCTGTCTCGTCCTCACCGGCAAGCAAAAGCCAGCTTCGAATTGTGTCCGTCGTCGCTCTCGGAATCGGCGCTCGATGACGAATCCGCGCAGGACCTCGTGCCAGCAGGACCACCTGGTAAGCCTCGCGGTTCTTGTCTGAGTCAGGGACAGCGGCTGCGTCGCGAAACCCTTCCTCATTTAACAGCGTCAGCCATTGGGCGCGGCTTAGCAGGGGCGAGCCTGAACGGAGATTGGAATCGGCAAAGCCCCACCAGCCCTTCGTTAGTCCAAAAACGAGGTCGATCCAGCGCTCCGCCCGATCAAACTCGACCAGGACAAGGAAGCCGCCGGGCGCCAAAAGCTGTCTGATATGGCCGAGCGATCGTCGTAAATCCGGAGTGGCGTGCAGAACGTGCGACGCGAGGATGACATCGAATGAATGCTCGGCCAAACCCTGTTCAGGCGGAGGTTTGTCCAAATCGAGCGTTTGAAAACGCATGAAAGGGCGGTCGTGGAATTTTTGTTCCGCGTTCGTAAGGAAATGGCTCGATAAATCCGTGAAGACGTATTCGACCTGCTCCGGCAGCGATGTCGCCAGTTCCGTTAGAACGGCGGATGTCAGGCCCCCGGTACCTGCGCCCACCTCGAGAAAGCGGAGCTTGCGTCCCTCGGGCAAATTTGCCACCACGGCCTCAATCGTTTCCCGGACGATGCGGAAGTATGGGCGGACGCTGACACTGTCGCCGTAAATCTGTTCGATAAACGAATTCTGGCCGAACAGAAGCTCCAGCGGATCGGTTTGTCCTCGGAGCACCTCCGCCAATCGCAGCCCGCACAATCGCAGAACGGATAGTTCCGGAAGGAAGGCGGGGACGCGGCTGAAGATTGAGCGCCAGACCTTTTCCACATCGGTCTTCGCCGGTGTCTTTCTAACGATCCAGTCCGAATCCGTCTTTTTAAGGAGTTGGTCTTCTTCCAGAATTTGGAGGAAGCGTCCGAGCACCATGTGGTGTGGCGAGACGACTTGAGCGTAGAGCGACGCCGCGGCGATACGCTCGCCCGCTCGCAGTTCAACGCCGAGCTGCCGAAGAGCCCTTATAATATAGTACGCACACAAGCGATCGACGTCCCTTTTCAGAACGCCGCCGATGATCTCAGAGCTGCTTTGCCGGGCGGCTTTCCGTAAGCCCCGGGTCAGGGATGACAGATCGGGAAGGAAATCCGATCGCGTCCGGGCTTCATTCTCAGCACGGCTCTGGAGTTGCCACTGAAAGTCATGAAGGGCGTTGTCGAGATCGGATCCTCCAACGTGGCGCGAGCCTTCGACGGCCTGGGCCTCGAAGCCGTCGATCTCCAATAAGACTTCTCCCCCGGGTTCCATCATCCGAAAGCGTGCCTCTACGATTCCGCCCAGCTTTTTTGTCATCCGCGCGTGGACCCAAAACTTCGTTGGGAATTTTCCATGCAAGCGGAGTCGCTTGATACGAATGGGAAGAAAGAGCCTCTCTCCAAAAAGGTCCTCCGACGCGGTCATGAGTGAATGAAAACAGCTGTCCAGGAGCTGTGGCGGCACTTGATAGGCCTCGTCGTCTCCCGCAACCGGCAGTTCAATCCAGCTGAGCGCCTCGTCCTGCCCGCGCCAGGTGCTGCTGATACCCTGAAACCGAGGTCCGTATTGAAGTCCGAGATCGGCGAGTCGCCGATAGACTTCGGTCCGGGACGTCTCGTGCTGACACCGCTCCTGCAGCCCGGCCAGACCTTCGATTGGACGATCGGCCGCCGGCGCTTGCAGCAATCTGCCGGAACAATGAACAACCCAAAATTCCTGCGAGTCTTTGGGCCGACTAAGAACCTGGAACGCTGTTTCAGTTGAATTGTAGCTGAATTGAAGGCGGGGGGCTTCGCCGGATTCGGGCAGGAACAGGGGCTTGCGAAATTCGACGTCCTCTACAACGCAACTATCAGTGCCATAAAGCTGGCGGCCGGCGCCCAATGCCATCTCGACATAGGCGGCTGCCGGAAAAACGATTTTCCCCTGCACGCGATGATCCGCCAGAAGTCGACGGGCTGCGCCCTCGATCCTGGTCGTCCAATAGGGATTCGCCGCCATGAACCTGCGGCCGAGCAGGGGATGCAGAGAATCGGGGAGCCGGTTTCGGCGCGCCTCATCTCTTTCCTGCCAGTAGCGCTGATGTTTCCAGGGATATGCCGGAAGGCGCAGACAACTCCCGCCAGCCGGGAACAGGGCGGCCAAATTCGCCGGGTAGCCCGCGCCGTGGAGCGCGCCTAACGATGAAAGCATTGTGACCCGCTCGCTTTCACCGCGCTTTAACGAGGGTAAAACCAGAGGTTCGTTAACCCGGTGTCGCGCGCACTCGGCCAGAGAACCGGCGAGAACCGGGTGCGGACTGATCTCCACGAAGCTGGTGCAACCGTCTTTCAGCATCCCGTCGACGGCGTCGGCAAAACGCACCGTCTCGCGAACGTTGCGCCACCAGTATGCCGCATCGAGGCGGGCCCCATCCACGGCGGCACCCGTGACGGATGAAAAGAGCGGCAGTTGGGGCGACTGAACCGCGAGATTGCGCAACGATTCGAGGAGATCGTGTTGCACTGGATCCATCTCTGCGCTGTGGAACGCGTATTGAACGCGCAGAAACTGACAAAAGACGCCGCGCTCCTTTAATGCCGGTTCAAGTGCCAGAAGACGCTCGGCCTCGCCGGAAAATGTCACCGACGACGGACTGTTGACCGCCGCGATGGAAACTCGGCTATCTCCTCTCTCTTGCAGGAAACTGCGCGCTTCAGCTTCCGGCAACGCTGCCGCCAGCATTCTCCCCGTCTCCGGAGCTAAACGCATGCAGCGGCCGCGATGGAAAATGGTTCGCGCCGCCTCTTCCAGCGACAGCACGCCCGCGACATGAGCGGCGGCGATTTCTCCGACACTGTGGCCGACAACCATGTCTGGCTTGATCCCCCAGGAGGACCACAACGCTGCCAGCGCCACCTGAATGGCAAAAATCGCGGGCTGCGCGAGCGCGGTTTCCTGCAGGCGAGAATAGACCTCGCGCGCTGACATTTCTTCCTGTAGAGACCACGGGCTCCATTGTCGCAGCAAGCGATCGCATTCCTCGATCTTGGCCCGAAAAACCGGTTCTTGCGCGGCAAGCTCGCGGCCCATCGCCCACCATTGCGGTCCCTGGCCGCTGAAGACGAAGGCCAGCTTGCGATCTGGCCGGACGTGACCGGACGATAAACCAGGTCGCGATTCACCGTTGGCGAACGCCTCCAGCTTTTCCGCAAAATCGGCGGCGGTTCCGGCTACCACCGTCAAACGGTGCTCATGGTGCGCGCGATGCAAGCTCGCGGTATAACAAATATCGCGCAGCCAACTCGCCGGTTGCCTCACATTCTCGGCCATGAAGCCGGCGTAGCGGCGGGCAGATTCAGGTAAAACCTCAGCAGCCCGGGCTGAGATCGAAAGGAGCCATGGTCCGTTAGTCTCCGGTTGCTTGTTTCGAACCTCAAGATTCGAAATGCTCGACTCGGCCGGCGGGCTCTCAAGAACGGCGTGGGCATTGGCCCCGCCGAACCCGAAGGAATTAACACCGGCCAAGACGCGGCCGGTCGGAAGTGGCTCCAGATCTCGAGGCACCCGCAGCTTCAGTTTCTCGAACTCGATGGTCGGATTCGGTGTGACAAGGTGCAGATGCGGCGGGATCATCCTGTGCCGCAGCATCAGCGCCACCTTGATCAAGCCCGCGATGCCGGCTCCGGCCTCGAGATGTCCAATGTTCGTTTTAACCGAGCCAATTATGCACTGGTTGCCATTGGCGCGTTCACAGCATAAAACCGCGCTCAACGCGTGCGCTTCAATGGGATCACCTACAGGCGTGCCTGTCCCATGAGCTTCAACATAATGAATTTCGCTCGGCAGAATATCCGCTGCTCGACAGGCCTGTCCTACCAACGTTTCCTGCGCTTTGCCATTTGGTACCGTTATGCCGATGCTCCGGCCGTCTTGATTAGTCGCCGTCCCGCGAATTAACGCATAGATTGGACTGCCGTCCGCCAGCGCCCGCGCCAAAGGTTTTAGCAAGACTATGCCTACCCCTTCGCCGCGGACATATCCGTTCGCACTGGCATCGAACGCTTTGCAACGTCCATCCGGAGAAAGCATCGACGCGTTGCCGAGAGAGATCGAGACCACCGGCGAAAGCATCGCATTAACTCCGCCGGCCAATGCCAGCGAGCACTGACCATCCCAAAGACTCTGACATGCTAGGTGGACGGCACTTAATGAAGAGGAACACGCCGTATCTAGAGCGATGCTCGGACCCAGGAGATTTAGACAATACGAAATCCGATTGGCCGCGATGCTCTGCGCGCAACCCATATTCGTGTAAAGATTGACGAATGCACCTTCTTCGAGCGTGCCTTGGAGGGCTTGATAGTCACACGTTGAAATCCCCACGAACACGCCGGTGCCTGAACCATGGACCAGATCGAGCACCTCGCCCCCATCTTCGATGGCCTCCCAGGCAACCTCTAATAACAACCGTTGCTGCGGATCTATGCACGGCGCCTCTCGAGGAGAGATGCCAAAAAACTCCGGATCAAATTGATCGATACCGTCGATAAATCCACCGTGGCGGATGTTCGTCTTGCCTGGCGTCGCCGGAGCTCGATCGTAAAAAGCGCGCAGATCCCATCTTTCCTTCGGAACTTCGACGATAGCGTCGACACCATCACAGAGTAGTTTCCAAAAGGAGACCGGGTCGTTTGCTCCTCCAGGAAACCGGCAGCCAATTCCAGTGATGGCGATGGGCTCTTTCGACATCTGGTCCAGGTTTCCGCTTCCCGCTGTAAATCGGCAACAGAAACTATGTCAGAGGATGAGCAACTCGGCTGTCGTTAGGCAAGGAGAAAACACGCCAATCCATTAATTTGATGCAAGACGGGATACTACATGCGCAAACACGATGTTGCACGATGTTTTTGATCGAAATAGCTCGGCCTAACG
>WNFF01002716.1_pt1 | contig 22902 bp, 18 predicted proteins | sample 5400441 | NCBI WGS metagenome assembly WNFF01 (sample SAMN13153345, study PRJNA577476) | soil metagenome | isolation source: 120 cm saprolite under Douglas fir tree site 2 hole 3 replicate 1 | place: USA:California | collected 2015-04-18
GAGGACGCGGTGGCGGACTTCAGGGCTGTCCTGTCTCGCACCGGACCGGCGGATCCTCTCAACGTCCGAGCCACCGACGATCTCAACAAGCTTGGTGCCGGACGCTAGCGGCCTAAGTCCTATTGCGTGGATCGTCCGCCGGGTTGACGTACTTGAATTCAATCGGGCCAATCCCGTGGAGCAGGATGACCGTCTCCGCTTTGGTGAAGGCGAAGTGATTAGCGTTGGCAGGCATCAACCCGAAGCCGCCGACGGTCAGCATCTTGGCCAACTTCGGATCCAGCTTGTCACCCATTCCGATTTAAAGCACGCCGGAGATTACGGTTACATGCTCGTCTTTCGGATGGGAGTGGGCAGGAACCTTGTAGTTCGCCGGAAACTTCAGGCGCACGGTGTAGAGGGCATCGCCGCTGGGATTGCCCTCGAGGACCTCAATCTTCTCAGCTTTACTCTTCGGTATTTCATCGCGACCCCTCCTCCTTTGGGTTACTGCGCACAACTGGACCGAGCTCCTTACTACGAAACGAGTGGTCGATCAGGATGTCTTGGGCGGCGAGTCTACTCGATCGCAGCAGTCGCGCGCGTCCGCTGACGGAGAATATGCTTCTGGACCTTGCCGGTCGACGTCTTCGGAATCGGGCCGAAGATGACTGTCTTGGGGGCCTTGAAGTGGGCGAGCCGCGCACGGCAATGCTGGATCAGCTCTGCTGGGGTGGCCTAGATGACTGTCTTGGGGGCCTTGAAGTGGGCGAGCCGCGCACGGCAATGCTGGATCAGCTCTGCTGGGGTGGCCTGCGCCCCCGGCTTGAGCTCGACAAAGGCGCAGGGCGTCTCGCCCCATTTGGGATCGGGCTGCGCCACGACTGCCGCGGCGAGCACCGCTGGATGATCGTAAAGCGCGTCTTCCACCTCGAGCGACGAGATATTCTCGCCGCCTGAGATGATCACATCTTTCGCGCGGTCGGTAATCTTGAAGTAGCCGTCGGGCTGCATCACCGCCAAGTCGCCTGAGTGGAACCAGCCGCCCTCGAAGGCTTCCTGGGTTGCCTTGGGGTTCTTGGCATAGCCTTTCATCGTGATGTTGCCGCGGAACATGATCTCTCCGACCGTCGTTCCATCCCAGGGAACCGGCTCCATGGTGATCGGATCGAGGACGGTGGCGCCCTCCTCCAGCAGGTAGCGCACGCCCTGCCGGCCATTGCGTTCGGCGCGGCGATCGACATCCAGCGCTTCCCATTCCTGCTGCTTCACGCAAATCGCCGCCGGCCCATACGTTTCGGTCAATCCGTAGACGTGGGTCAGCTCGATACCCAACCGATCCATCGCTGCGATCGTCGCCGCTGGCGGCGCCGCCGCGGCCACCAGAGCGTGAATTTTGTGAGAGATGCCCTCTCGCAGCTCGGCTGGCGCGTTGATCAGAGTGTTGTGGACAATCGGCGCGCCGCAGTAGTGAGTCACGCGGTGCTCCCGGATCAGGCCGAAGATCATCGCCGCATCGACCTTGCGAAGACAAACGTTGGTGCCGGCGATCGCGGCGATCGACCAGGGGAAGCACCACCCGTTGCAGTGAAACATCGGCAGGGTCCAAAGGTAGATCGAATGTCGGGGCATGCTCCAGCTGAGGACGTTGCCAATCGCATTGAGGTGCGCGCCGCGATGATGGTACGCGACGCCCTTAGGGTTCCCGGTGGTACCCGAGGTGTAGTTGAGCGAAATGGTATTCCACTCATCCGAGGGCGGCTGCCACGCGTAATCAGGGTCGCCCGCGCTGAGGAACGCCTCGTAATCGATCTCGCCGATTCGCTCGCCTGGTCCTGAGTGCTCCGGGTCGTCCACATCAATGACCAACGGACGCGACTGAACCTTGGTTAGCGCTTTCGCGATCGTCGGGGAGAACTCGCGATCGGTAATCAGCACTTTCGCCTCGGCGTGATCGATCATGAAGGCAAGGGCCTCGGCATCGAGCCGGGTGTTGAGCGTGTTGAGCACGGCCCCGGTCATCGGCACGCCGAAATGGCACTCGTACATCTCGGGCGTGTTGGTCAGCATCACCGCGACCGTATTCCCCACACCGATTCCGCGGGCGGCGAGTGCCGAGGCGAGTCTCCTGCAACGGGCGTAAGTTTCTCCCCACGTGAAGCGACGCCGGCCATGCACCACTGCCGGCTTGCGCGGGTAGACATACGCGCTCCAAGCGATGAAGGTCAGCGGGGTGAGCGGCGCGAAGTTGGCGAGGGTTTTATCGAGTCCAACCTCCAGCGAATTTCGGCGCGCGTCACCCATGGCGAATCTCCTTTCGGAATCCTACCACTACTGGATTCGGCGGTGCGCGACCCCGTCCGACCGGACCCATGGCAATCAGGGTGGCAATCCCATCCGGTGCACGAGATCCGCGAACCTGGGATCCGAGCGAAGGGAATCGAGCGCCGGATCGACCTTGATCGGAATCAGCGTAGAGGAGCGCCGTCGATAGGCCTTTTCAAGCCACTCGAATGCACGGTCCCTGTCGTCGAGTCCGGCGTAGGCGCCCGCAATTACCGGAGCGACATCCTCTATCCGGTCTCGTTCTTTCAGCTCGCTCAAAATGGTCAAGGCGCCGTCTTTGTTGCTCGATCGAGCGTAGGCATAGGCCAATTGGCCCCAAAATCTCGGGTCGGTTGAGCGCATCGCGATCCCGCGTTTGAGCTCGTCGATGGCCTCCCGGTATGTCTTCATTCGCACGTAACAACCCCCAAGAAGCAAGTGCGCATAAGGTAAATCGGGCGCCATTCGCAAATCTTCCTTCAGCAGTGCAACGCCGCGGTCGTATTGCCCCGACAAGCAAAAGGTCCATCCCAGATTTCCGATGTACGCGACAGAAGCAGGATCGAGCTGCAGTGCTTGGGTGAACTCAGCCGCGGCCTCCTCAAAACGCGCCATCCGAAGAAGAAGGACGCCATACCAGCTATGCGCCAGGGCGTAGCTCGGGCTCAATGCAATCGCTCGCTTGCATTCCTTCTCGGTGGTGAGCCAGTCCCATTGGGTCATCTTGATGTATCCGAGGGCGGCGTGTGCCTCGGGCAGCTCTTCATCTAGGGCCAGTGCCTTCAGCGCCGCCGCCTCGGCCTTCGGGTAGACTTCTTCGGTGCGCGCATATTGTAAGTGGGCCAGCGAACCGTACGCATCCGCGAGGCCTGCATAAGCAAGCGCGTAATCGGGGTCCAGCTCAGTTGCCCGCTGGAAGTACTCGAGGCTCTGATTCACGGCTTCCTTTGTTCTCTTGTTCCAAAAATAGCGACCCCGCAAATACAGCTGATAGGCCTCCAAGTTGGTGTTGCGCTTGGCGACGCGTTGCTGCATCCTCGCGGTGAGGCGAGGCCGGAGCTTCTCGGAGATGGCTGTAGCGATTTCGGCCTCGACGGCAAGAAGATCGGTGAGCTTTCGGTTGTACTTTTCCCCCCATATTTCCGAGCCGGTCTCGAGATTGACGAGGTCCGCGCGAACCACCAACGTATTGCCGCGCTGTTGGACACGCCCGGTGACCACCGCTCCCACCGAGAGCTCGCGCCCGAGCCTTTGGAAATCGACGTCCTTCCCCTTGTAGCGAAAGGCGGTGTTTCGGGCGATCACCTGTAGCTCGGGTATCTGCGAGAGGTTGTCGATCACGCTCTCCGCGATGCCGTCGGAAAGATATTCCATCTCTGCATTTGCACTGTCATTGACAAACGGCAGCACCACGAGGGATTTGATTGCGCTGGCTTGATTTCGTGTTTCACGGCGCTGAAGGACGTACAGCCCGGCCGCGCCAATGATTAAGGCGGCGACGCCGAGCACCCGTAGGAGAGCGAATCGGCGGCGTTTGATTTCCAGAGACGGATGCGGGCGATGTTCCAAGCGCTGCCGGACCTCGCTCGCGCTCTGGGGCCGCTCGGCCGGTTTTTTCTGGAGCAGCTGTGAAACGAGCTGCGCGAGCCAATCGGGAACGGCGGGAATGGAGGCCAAGGAAACCGGCTCGTCATTGAGAATGCGCGCCGCAGTCGCCGCCTTCGAATCCGTTTGAAATGGCGAGACACCGGCCAACACTTCGTACGCGACCACTCCCAGGGACCAAAGGTCAGTTCGCCCGTCGACGGGCTCACCTCGCAATTGCTCAGGAGACATGTACAAAAGCGTCCCCATCGTCTGCCCTTCCTGGGTCATCATTTGGCCTTGGGAATCCGAAACCAGTTTGGCCAGGCCAAAATCGAGGATTTTGATGATTCCCGCGGTGGTGATCAGGATGTTGGCCGGTTTGATGTCCCGATGGACAATCGCGACGCGATGCGCGGCCTCGAGGCCGAGTGCCACTTGGCGAAGCACGTCCACCGCGTCGGGAATGGTCAACCGTCCCTTCTCCAGGCGCTGCTTGAGCGTCTCGCCCTCGTAGAGCGCGATCGCGATGAACAGCTCGCCGTCCTGCTCGCCGAGTTCGTAAATCGCCCCGATGTTCGGATGGTCGAGCGCGCTGGCGGCCCGCGCTTCGCGCAGGAATCGAGCCTTGGCGTTCTCGCTGGTGGCAAATTGTCTCGACAACAGCTTGATCGCCACAGCCCGACCGAGCTTGAGGTCCGTCGCTCGATAGACAACCCCCATCCCACCCGACCCCAACCGCGCCTCCACCCGGTAGTGCGACAGAACGCGCCCGGCGAACAAGTCGATTTCGCTGGAAGCCGCAACCGTCTCTTCAGCGACTCGGGAGAGCTGAGTGCCGGTTACCGCCATGAAGCTGCCCGCCTGCTCGTGCGCCGCAAGCAGCTTTTCGACTTCCTTCTGCAGCTCGCTATCCCCACCGCAAGCCTGCGCAAGGAAGCTGTGCCGCGAGACGGCGTCCCGCTCAAGTGCGGCGTCGAACAGCCGCTTCACCTGCTGCCAATGCTCGGGTGTCATCAGCGCGCCCCGCCGGTTACGGCCCTCCCACCGTTCGCCTGCAGCTCCCTCCGAACTAGAGCTCCCCGGAGTTGGAGCCGCCACAGGCGGCCGGATATTAGCGCGCCGGCAGCTTCAGAAGAAGCTCGCTGCAGGCGCGCATCGCCGACCGATTACGGTCGACGGCCCGGGAACGACAAAGCCGCGGGCGCCACGGCAATCGTGGCAGCCGCTACCTTGTGGTGATTCACTTTGGAGATCCGGAGCTAAAATGGTGAACGCGATGAGCACACCTTCGACTTCACAAATTACCGAGCTGCTTCGCCGATGGAGCGGCGGCGGTACAGGCGTGCTCGAGGAGTTGTTGCCGATCGTCTACAAGGAGCTACGTCGCCTCGCGGCGGGCCACATGAAAAAGGAGCGGGGCGCTCACTCGTTTCAGAACCACGGCTCCGGTGCACGAGGCGTACTTGCGTCTCGTGGATCAAAGGGACCCCATCCCCTGGCAGGGCCGGTCTCATTTCTATGGCATCGCTCCGCGGGTGATGCGCCAGGTCCTCGTCGATCACGCTCGCCGCGACGCCGCCGGCTCGGCGTGGAGGGAGAGGCCCAAAACTGACGCTGAGCCAAGCTGAGGATGTTCCGGCGGCATCAGAGGGCATGGACTTCCTCGCCCCGGATAGTGCCCTCAGTACCCTGGCGGCGGTCGATCCCCGCCAAGCGCATCTGGTGGAGCTCCGATACTTCGGCGGACTCACGATCGAGGAGACGTCGGAAGTGATGAATCTTTCTCCTACGACAGTGAAGCGAGAGTGGACCCTCGCGCGGACCTGGCTTTTCAAGGAATTGAGCGAGCGCTGATTTGGCTCACGGACCTACCTGCCTCAATCAGGCGGCAGGTTCATTTTCGCTAGCATCGCCGCATAGCGGGGATCTCCGCGCAATCCGCGCAGCAGCGGGCTGAACTTCACCGCCCTCAGCCCGGCATCGCGCTGTACGTAGGCCCGGTCCAGCCACTCGAACGCCTTGTCGGGCTGCCCGAACCACGCATACGTCTCCGCGATCTGAAATGCACCGTCGTGGCCGTGGCGCGCGATCAGCTCGGCGAGCAGGCGTTGCGCCTCCGCGTCGCGGCCGAGATCGTGCAGCGCCAAGACCTTACCATTGAGCTTGAACACTTCCGAGGTGGAGCGCTCGGCTGCCTCGAGCGCCTCAGCAGGCTTCTTCTGCAGCAGGAGGACGGCGTTGAGATGCGCCGCGGCATAGTTCTGCTCGGGCGCGATCTGCAGCGACTTTTCCAGCGCGGTACGCGCGGCCTCGAGCTGGCCCGATGAGTAATACATCCGGCCCAGCGTCGACCAGGCCAGCGCTGAAAGCGGGTCGATCTCGGTGGCCTTGCGAGCCTCCTCGATCGCTTCGGGGAGTCGTCCCATCGCGGCCAGCACCGCCTGGGCGTAGAGCCGGTGCAAGTCCGCCGCGCCGGGGTTGAGGTTGAGGGCCCGCTCGAAGTCGACGCGCGACCCTTCCCAGTCAGTGCCGGTCGCGGCACGCAGGAAGCCACGCGCTGTGTAGCCGTCGGCCAGGTCGGGATCGAGTGCGAGCGACTTTTCGACGTACGACATCGCCTCGTCGAATCCTTTGGAAATGGCAGCTACCGACTCGGCGCCGTCGGCCACCCAGAACCTCGCCATCGCGAGCGCCGCCCAAGCCCGCGCGTAATCGGGGTCGAGCGTCACGGCGCGCTGGTAGGCCGCTACAGCCCGGACGAAGTTTTGGTAATTCAAGCGACGAAAGAGCGTGTTGCCCAGCAGGTACTGGTTATACGCTTCGGGAGTGGGCTCATGCCGGCGGCTGACGGGCACCAGCCGCAGCTTCAGAGCGTCGACGACCGCCCGCGCGATTTCGTCCTGAGCCGCAAATACCCCGGTCAGCTCGCGATCGTAGTTATGCGACCAGAGATGGAACCCATCAGCCGCGTTGATCAGCTGCGCGGTGATACGCACGTGCGTACCCTCCTTGCGCACGCTGCCCTCGAGGAGGGTGGCCACGTTGAGTTTCTGGCCGATCGTCCGCGCGTCGTCGCTCTTTCCCCTGAACGAAAAGGACGAAATGCGCCCCGCCACGTGCAGCGACTCGATCTGCGCCAGCGAATTGAGGATCTCCTCGGCGATCCCGTCGGCGAAGTACTCCTGGTCCTTCTGCGGGCTCATATCGCTGAACGGCAGCACAGCGATCGACGGACGCGCAGAACCGATCGTGGCTTCGGGCTTGCGGTTGCCGCGGACGACGAAGTACGAAACGAGCGCCGCTACCGCCAACGCCCCGATGCCCGCAGCCGCGAGCCACTTTGCGCGCATCGACTGCGAATTTGGCCGAAGTGTCGGCGAAACGGGTTCGCCCAAATCAGCTGGCGCGCGCTCAACCTGGTCCAAACGCGTGAGGACCTCACCGGCAGACTGGGGTCGCTCGGAAGGATTTTTCCGGAGCAATTGCGAAACCAGCTGGGCGAGCCAGTCTGGGACGCCAGGCACCGCGACCAAGGAGAGTGGCTCGTCGTTGAAAATGCGCGCCATGGTCGTAGTGCTCGAATCCGTTCGAAACGGCGAGGTGCCCGCTAGCAACTCGTACGCCAGAACTCCGAACGACCAGAGGTCGCTTCGCGAGTCCACTGAAGTGCCTCGCAATTGCTCGGGCGACATATACAGGACGGTCCCGAACGCCTGTCCCGCCTGCGTTATTGTTTCCGCTTGCGAGTCCGCAATCAGCTTCGCCAGGCCAAAGTCGAGGATTTTGACGGTCCCACCGCTCGTGATGAGGATGTTCGCGGGCTTGATGTCTCGGTGAACGATGCCCGCGCGATGCGCGGCCTCGAGCCCGAGCAAAATCTGTCGAAGGGTGGCGATGGCTTCGTCGACGGAGAGGCGGCCCTTTTCGAGGCGCTGCTTGAGGGTGTCGCCTTCGTAGAGAGCCATCACGATGAACAGCTCGCCTTGCTCTTCCCCGATGTCGTAGAGAACGCCGATGTTGGGATGGTCGAGCGCGCTCGCGGCTCGCGCTTCGCGAAGGAATCGAGCCTTGGCATCTTCGCTGGTGGAAAATTGTCTCGAGAGCAGCTTGATTGCCACCGCCCGACCGAGCTTCAGGTCGGTAGCTCGATAGACCAGGCCCATCCCGCCCGAGCCCAACCGCGCCTCGATTCGATAGTGCGACAGAATGCGCCCGACGAACGGATCGACATTCGAGGCCGAAGCCGTCGCTTCGTTCCGATGTTCGGGCGTCATTTGAACCCCGCTGGTGGGTTAGCCGCCGCAGCGCCGTAGACCTTGACCAGGTAGTCGTTCACCATCCGGGCGGTGCAAAACCTCGGACCAATCGTGCGAAGCGAAGATTTGATCCGCTGGATCCAACGGCGAGGCAACCCGGCGGCATCTCGTTCGTAGAACTGCGGCACCACCTCGCGCTCGAGCAGGCCATACAATGCCTCTGCGTCGCTCGCGTCCTGGGTCTTCGCGTCAGGCGCCGGCTCGCTGTCGATCGCCCAGCCGTTCTGGCCATCGAACGCCTCAATCCACCAACCGTCGAGCACGCTAAGGTTGAGACCGCCGTTAAGCGCCGCCTTCATTCCGCTCGTGCCGCTCGCCTCCATCGGCGGGCGCGGCAGGTTCAGCCATACGTCGCAGCCCGATACCAGCGCTTGGGCGATGCGCAACTCGTAGTCTTCGAGAAAGGTGACCCGGGCGCCCACGACTGGCGCATCATCTCTGAGGCCAAAGATGAGCTGAAGTCCGCGCTTCGCTTCGTCATCGCGCGGATGTGCCTTGCCCGCGATCACCACCTGGATTGGCCGAGAGCCCCCAAGCAATGCAAGCACTCGCGGCGGATTTTGGATCAACAAGTCAAGCCGCTTGTACAAGGCCACCCGGCGGGCGAAACCAATTGTCAGCACGCCCGGATCGAAGGTCCGTGCCGCCAGCTCGGCGTAGGACAACGGCTCGCCGCGCGCGAGTCGGTCCGTGACGCTGCGCTCCCGCACGAACTTGACGAGCGCCGCCCGCTGCTCGTTGCGAACCGCCCACAGCTCCTCATCGGGAATGGCGTCTATCGCTGCCCAACGAGCCGGATCGGCCGCGCTGCGCTCCCAGTCCGGCCCCATGTGACGCGAAAGCAATTCGCGGAGGGGATCGTCGATCCAGGTGGCGCCGTGTACCCCATTGGTGACGTAGCTGATCGGGACGGCTTCGCTTTGCCGATCGGGCCAGAGCGGCTGCCACATCGCGCGGGCGACCTCGCCATGGCGACGACTGACCGCATTGGCGGATCGGCTTACGCGCAGTGCCAACTCGGTCATACCGAATCGCTGCCCGCCGTCCGGTCCAATCCCGCGTCCAAGTGCGAGCAGCACGTCCAAGTCGATGCCCAACTCGGCCGGAAGTGTACCGAGGATGCCCTCGAGAGCGCTGGTGCTGTAAGACTCGTTTCCGGCTGCCACGGGCGTGTGGGTTGTGAAGACGATTCGGCTCCGCGCACTCTCGATCGCTTGTGCCACAGACCGACCGCGGGCGATCTCTTCGCCAGCTAGCGCCAGCGCCACCATCGCGGCATGCCCTTCGTTGAGGTGAAAGACCGCCGGATGGATGTTCATCGCGCTGAGGGCTCGCACGCCACCGACGCCAAGCAGCGCATACTGCATCAGCCGCACATCCGGATCGCCGACGTACAACTCCGCGCCGATCCAGCGCGCCAACTGTGAATTCTCCGGCACGTCCGTATCGAGCAGAAACAGGGGGACTCGCCCGACGTCCGCTCGCCAGATCCGAGCAGTGACGCGCTCGCCGCGCAGCGGGATCGAGATGGTGAGCGGAGTTCCGTCGGCTTTGGTGATGCACCTGACGGGCAAATCCTCTGGATGCTCATTGTGCCACCACTCGTGCTGCCATCCGGAGCGATCCAGCCGCTGGTGAAAGTAGCCCCGGCGATACAAGAGTCCGACGCCAACGATTGGCAACCGCTGATCGGAAGCCTCCTTTAAGTAGTCGCCTGCGAGCACGCCAAGGCCGCCAGAATAAATGGGCAAAGACTGGTGAATTGCATACTCGGCGCAGATGAAGGCGATCGGCTGTTCTGCGGAGGCGGGTGGCGCACTGGCAAACGGGCGGGCCAACTCCTCCGCCAGCGCCTTATCCATAGCGTCCGCGCGCGCGACTAGCTTCGGGTTCGCCGCCGCTTGGTCCAGGCACGAGGTTTCGACCAGCAGCCGCACCGGATTCTGGTTGCAGGACTCCCAGCGCTCTGGGTCGATCGCGCGAAACAACTCCGGACCCCCGGGCTGCCACGACCACCAATAATTGTAGGCGAGTCCAGCAAATGCAGAGAGCACCGGGGGCAGGGCCGAAAGAAATGAAGGCCCGCGAGGCGCCTCACTGCCGATGTGTAAGACCGTGTCCATCGCTTTACCGTGTCAGGAGAGAAACTCGGATGCAAGCCACGTCCGCTGAAGGCATCGCCACGAGATCAGTAGTGGGACGTAACGAGCCTGCGCACCGAAAAGGGAGCAAGATCCACGGGTGAGCTCCGGCCGAGAATCGCCGCGGATACCGCATCTGCACTGATCGGGCAGAGCAGGATCCCATTTCGGGTATGCCCGGTGGCGTAATAGAGGTCCTCCACCGTCGAGGCGCCGAGGATCGGCCAGCCGTCGGGGGAGGCGGGACGGAAGTTGCACCAGGCGTCGATTAACGGTGCATCGATCAACGCCGGCGCGATCTCAATCGCCAGATCGAGCACGCTTCGCACGCCTCCTGCGGTTATTGCCCGCTCGTGCCCGACCTCCTCCATCGTCGATCCGCAGAGGACGCGGCCGTCCGCGCGCGGCACGACGTAGCCCTTCTGCGAAAATACAACGCGCTGAAGCAGTGGAGGCCGCGTGTCGAGCAGCGCGATCTGACCCCGCACCGGCCGCACCGCGCGAGGCGGCAATCCGTTCCCCTCCACTCCGGAGCTCCAGGACCCGGCCGCCAGCACCACCGCTCCGGCCTCCATGCGGCCGCGCTCGTGGTCGACCCCGACCGCACGGTTGCCCTGATGGACGATCCGCACGACCTGCCCCGTGAGGAAGGAGGCCCCTGCCTTGTGCGCGGCAAGATAGAGCGCGCGAGACAAGAGCTTCGGGTCGATGGAGGCCTCGTCGCGCAAGAAAAGTCCGCCGCGGACGCGCGGATTGATCGCCGGCTCCAGTTGGCGGACTTGCCCGGGATCGAGCGCCTCGACCGAGGTGCCGCGAGCCTCCAGCCTGGCCGCGCGGGCGACGAATGCTTGCACGCTGAGGTCGTCGAAGGCCACCTGCAGCGTTCCTCCGGGGCGATAGCCGACCTCGATTCCGCTGAGCCGCTCCAGCTCGGCGGCAAAATCGCGGTAGAGCGCGAGGGAGGCGGCGCACAGCTCATAGAACGGCCCCGACTCCTCCGCCTCCACCCCGGGAGAAAGAATTCCGGCGGCGGCGCTCGAAGCTTCGGCGCCCGGGACAGCCCGCTCCAGGACCACCACCTGGCGACCTGCCTGTGCGAGCCGCAGCGCGACGGCACAGCCTTGCACCCCCGCACCGATGATGATCACGTCCGATGTCATCAACGAAAAGTAACGCTCGACCTGATTGTGGACCAAGGGAGATGTTGGCCGGTCAATCGAGCCGTTGCGCGAAATGAAAGTAGCGTCATTATGCCAGTATGCAGACTCGACTGGTTTTACCCCCTCATTGGCGTCAGGTAACCGACTGCGTCTTCGAGCTGGATCGGCTGTTTCGCCCCGGGATGCAGGTCCCGGTCCGATTGGTTGCGGACGTACCCCTTTTTGAAGAATGGATCGCGGAGGACCGACTGAATCCGTTGATCGACTTGGCCTCGGTGCGCGGTTGCGCGGCCCAGGTTGTCGGTCTGCCCAACCTCAAGCAAGGTGAGGACCTTCCCTCGGGTACGGCACTGGCGATGCAGTACCCGGACGGCTTTTTGGTTCCTTCCGCGATTGGACCTGACATCAACTGCGGGTTTCGGCTGCTCACTTCTCCCTTGAACCAGGATGAGCTCGTGCCGCGGCTCTCGGCGCTCCTCGATGAGCTCGAGCGCACCGTTCCGATCGGCGATGACCGAGGAGGGCCCCTGGGGCTCTCTCGCCAGGAGCTCGACGAGCTTTTGCGGGAGGGATCCCGTTACCTGGTGCGCGAAAAGGGAATCGGCATCGAGGAGGATCTACTCACCGTCCAACATGAAGGCCATTTCCACGACGCTCACGCAGACCACCTTTCGGCGTCGGCGAGATCGCTTGGGTTATCTCAGCTCGGCACGCTCGGAAGGGGACATAGCCACTTCGTCGAATTGGGCGTGGCAGAGGAAATCTACGATCAGGCGGCCGCTTCGAAACTCGGGCTGGAAAAAAATCGAGTTACGGTGCTGATTCATGCCAGCGCCCGATCGCTGGGTGAGCGCACCTACCAAGAAACAGTGGAGCAGTGCGCACAGACGATGGCCCGGCGGCAACTTACATCTCCACGCCGCGGCTACGTCTATGCCCCGCTCGATTCCGCCGAGGGGCTGTCCGCCTATCACGCGCTCAGAGCTGCGGCCAATTACGGATGGGCCAATCGCCATGTCATCACGCACCAGGTGCGCACCGCCCTGAAACAGGTATTCAGCGGCAATGGGGCAAAGCTGCTGACCGTCAGATGCGACTCGCCCAGCAATACCGTTGATCTCGAGCGAATCGGCGATCAGCTGCTGTGCGTTCATCGACACTCGGCCACCACCGCCTACGGGCCCGGTAAGCGCGAGCAGGTTCCTCGCGCCTACCGCATGCTCGGCGAGCCCATCGTGTTGCCCGGGAGCATGGGCAGTAGCTCGTACGTGGCTCTCTCGATGGAGGGCGCCACCGAGCTGTCGCTAGCCAGCGCGAGCCATGGCGCGGGCCGTCGGGAGAGTAGAAGGCTCGCTCGAAAAACCTTCACCGCCGACGAGGCGAGACAGCGCGTCGAGGAGCGCGGCGTGATGGTGCGCTCCCCCACCCCGGATTTGCGCGAGGAAATTCCGGAGGCCTTCCGCGACGTCGAAAAGATGTTGAACGTCCTGGAACGAGCGGGCATCGTCCGGCGTGTCGCCCGCCTGGGTCCGCGCGGCGTGCTCAAGGGATGAACTGACTTACGGCTGCGGGTTCCAACCGCCTCGTCCGGATCCGTTGCGTACGAGTTTGTCCCGTCGATCAGTTCGTCATCCGGAGCAATTCCATATCCGACCGAGCCATTGAAATTCGCGACCGCGACCGGGCGAGCCCAGCAATACGATCCGATCACGAGCGAGACAGCGCAGCCGTACCGCCACAGCAACCCCCCCATAACGCACTCCTGTAAAGGTCGGTGCAGGTGCGTCGCGAGTTCCGCGATTTCAAGCTTCACGCCACACTCGCAGGCTGCTCGCCAAGTTGCTGACTTAGTGGGGACGATGACCGTTCGCCCCCCGTAGGGCCAAGCGGGGCTTGAGCTTGAATTGTTCGTTACCCATCGCTTTCACCCTTGAACCTGGACGCCATCCAGGGGTCGTGCGGGTGAGTGGCTTGACGCATGCACTGAGTGGATTGGCGCAGTGCGCTGAAATGCACGCCGGTGAACGGGAGCAGGCTCGAAACTGTACTGAAACGAATGACTATGGCAGGGTCTTTTTACCGGTGGACGTTGTCGTCTCGCGTTTAGGAGCGAGCAGTGAGCGATATTGCCACATTGTTCACCGCGCTATGGGGGCAGACCGAACAGGACCTCGCTCGTGCATCCGTCCGTCCACGTCTGTCGAAGGGCACAGTGGCCTATCGTTTCCACTTCGTGGGCTTGGAGGCGGGATCGTACGAATGGAACGCCGGGGCGCCCAGAATTCAGCTCTATCGCAGCGGGAATCTGCCGGACGATGTCGAACGGCCCGATTTGGTCACCCAGCCGGCCGACGACGCCTGCATTCTCGCGTACGAGCGGGGACACTTTATTTCTGATCCGATCGGCGACCGCTCTCAATCCGCCTACGCTTCGTTCCGTGAGGGCATCCCGCTCGCGCTGCCGCAAAAAACCGCCATTTTCGAAGAGGAACGACGGGCCTGGCATAACGCCCGCCTCGTGCTGAAGCGGCTAGGCTGGACCGATTGGGCGAGCTTCGAGGCCATGCAATGGCGGCTGCTCCATGGCTACTCGGAGGGGCTGGCGCAGCCAAGGGAGTAAGCATCGCCCTGAGGAGCGTGCCGCCAGCACCCCGATCGGGATTCTGAAAGCTACAAATGAGTAAACTCGACGACGCCGCTGCCACCGGATGAATAGACTCGCTTTACTCCGTCGCCACGCGCGTCACCGACGCTCACCCGAATGACTGGACCCGCCAGATTGCCGACCAAAGCGGTCTGCCAGGTGACGCCATCAAACGTCGCCTCCATCACCCGAGCAGGACTGTACTGAGCGGTATAGAGTCGATTGATCCCGTCGCTCTGGCCGTCGCCGACTGCGACACCGAACACCTCAGAACCAATCGAAATGTCCGCGGTCTGGTCCCACCCACTGCCATTGTATGTGAACTCGCGTACGCCAGAATCCCGCACGGCCACATACACGCGGTTCGTTCCATCATTTCGCCCGTCGCCAACCACGATTCCCATCACCTGTGAAAGCGAGCCGCTGTTCAGCCGTGAAGAATCCCAGCCCGCACCATTCCAGGAGAGCTCATACGCGTGAAACTGCCCTAGGATGGCGTCGAAGATTCCTTGGTAAATGCGCAGCACGGTATCGTTGCGGCCGTCGGCAACGGCCATCGCGAACGTACCGTCGCTGAAGCCAGCTAACGGGGACGCGATCGGCGTTGACATCCAATCGGTTCCATTGAAGGTGTACTCGTAGGAGACATTGTTCGGCGGAGCGCTGCCGGTCGAGAAGTACAGATGCGGGCTGCCGTCGCCGCGAGCGTCGCCCGCGGCCGCGCCGATCAGTTGTTGTCCGGCCGGGCCCATCGCGGCCGCCATCCATGAAGCGCCGTCCCAGGTAAACTCCAGCGTGTTACCGCCAAAATTGAAATCGCCGACGTACAGATGTTCGCCGCCATCGCCACGCCCGTCGGTCAACAGCAGTGCGCCCTCAGAGTAGAAGGGCAAGTTGATGTTTGACGTGTTCGCCCAAGACCCATCGAACGTGAATTCCTTCAGGGAGCTGCTCGGGAAGGTGATCTGCGTTGCATAAAGGCGCAAAAGCCTCCTGTGAAAACCGGCAATGGTACCCAACCCGTCCCACCCTGCACCTGTTCGTTGCCAACGCCATTCACGGACGAATTGTTCGCGGTGACCGCAGCATTCTTCGTGCGCACCACAGCATTCGGCCTGCTCTCCTGCGCGATGGCTACGCTTCGATCGACACCCGTGAAGATCAACACCAGCGATAGCTGCGCCAACAGCTTGCACCAACGTTCTGCCTTCATGAGTAGCCCCCTGGTTGCACTACCAGCTGAGCCTACGCGTTCGGCAAATCAATTGAAACAATTCTCGGATTGTATTTGTAAACAGCGTTGCACTGCCGAAACAGCCAAATGCCGCTGCCCCGGCGCCGCGCACCTCCTGATTGGCTGCAAATCGCAACCGGCCGGGAGTTGACGGCGGGACCGAGTAGCCGTAATTAGCGTCCAGGTGGACTGATTTCCGGACCCTTGCAACCACCTTAAAAAAGCTAAGGCGCCGGGTTTCTGGAGCGATCGTGCCTCGGAATCCGCGCACCTTGGCGTGGGACTGGACGAGGAGACGGACGATGGCGATCGCGACGAACCTGGGTTTCCCGCGGATTGGTGCCGGGCGAGAGCTGAAGAAGGCATTGGAATCGTTCTGGGCGGGCGAGTTAAAGCAGGATGCGCTCGTCTCCGAGCTTAGGCGGATCCGCAACGAGAACTGGCAGCTCCAGAAGCAGTTGGGCATTCAGCACATCCCAGTCAACGACTCTTCCCTCTACGACCACGTGCTGGACACTTGCGCGATGGTGGGCGCCATCCCGTCCCGGTTCGGCTTTTCTGGTGACCGAATCGATCTCGATACCTATTTCGCGATGGCCCGGGGCCAGGGGAGAGCCCAGAAGGAAGTAGCGGCGATGGAGATGACGAAGTGGTTTGATACCAACTACCACTACATCGTGCCGGAGTTCGAGAAGGGGATGAAGTTCCGGCTTACCTCGCAGAAGCCCCTCTCTGAATTCCGGAGCGCGAAGGAGCTGGGGATCGTTGGACGCACGGTGCTGCTGGGTCCCGTGACGTTTCTCCTGCTCGGCAAAGCGAAGGATCCGTCGATCGATCGGCTGGGCCTGCTTCCGGGCCTGCTGCCCTTGTATGAGGAGATTCTGAGCGCGCTCTCAGCAGGGGGAGCGGAGTGGGTCCAGATCGACGAACCGTGCCTGGTGCTCGACATCGACGACGCCGAGCGAGCCGCGCTCCGGAGCGCGTACGCGCGGCTCGTCAAAGCAGCTCCCAAGCTCAAGATCCTCGTCGCGACATACTTCGAGGGATTGCGGGACAACTTATCGGTGGCACTCTCGCTTCCTGTGGCCGGGCTGCATCTAGATCTCGTGCGGGCCCCGACACAGCTTGGTGAGGTCCTGAATTCCAATTCGCTCCGCTCGGGGATGTCGTTGTCGCTCGGCGTCGTCGATGGGCGGAATATCTGGAAGACCGATCTCGAGCACGCCTTGGGGTTCGTCGAGCGGGCGGTTGAGGCCATCGGGACGAGCCGGGTCATGGTCGGTCCCTCCTGCTCGCTCTTGCACTCCCCGATTGATCTAGAGCTCGAAACGAAGTTGGACGCCGAGATCAAAAACTGGATGGCGTTCGCCAAGCAGAAGCTCGAGGCCATTGTGACGCTGACGAACGCGGCGACCGAAGGGCGCCGAACCGTCCAAGTGGCGCTTTCGGAAAACGCCGCGGCGATGGAGTCTCGGCGTAGGTCGCCGCGGATTCACAACAAGGATGTGAAGATCCGCGCAGGCAAGGTAACCGAGGAACAGCTTCGGCGGTCAAAACCCTATGCGGACCGTCACAAGATCCAGAGTGGCCAGCTCCGCTTGCCGAAGTTGCCAACCACCACCATCGGGTCGTTCCCCCAGACGCCGGAGGTTCGGGCGCTTCGGGCCAACCTGAAGTCCGGGAAGATCACCCCCGGCCAGTACGAGGACGCAGTCAAGACGGAGATCGAAAAGACCGTCCGCTTTCAGGAGGAGATCGGGCTCGACGTGCTCGTGCACGGGGAGTTCGAGCGCAATGACATGGTCGAGTACTTCGGCGAGCGGCTTTCCGGTTTCTGCTTCACCCAGAACGGTTGGGTGCAAAGCTACGGCTCCCGCTACGTCAAGCCGCCGGTGGTTTTCGGGGACGTGTCGCGGCCCGAGCCGATCACGGTCGCGTGGTCAAAATATGCCCAGTCGCTGACGGCGAAGCCAATGAAGGGAATGCTCACCGGGCCCGTCACGATCCTCCAGTGGTCCTTTGTGCGCGACGATCAGCCGCGCTCTGAGACCTGCAAGCAGATCGCCCTCGCGATCCGGGACGAGGTCGCAGACTTGGAGGCCGCCGGCATCGGCGTGATCCAGATCGACGAGCCGGCCTTCCGCGAGGGGCTGCCGCTGCGGCGCGCAGACATGGAGGGCTACCTTCGGTGGGCGGTGGACTCGTTCCGCCTGGCGGCGGCGGGCGTGCTGGATGCGACGCAGATCCACACCCACATGTGCTATTCGGAATTCAACGACTTCATCGATTCGATCGCTGCGATGGACGCCGACGTGATCTCGATTGAAAGCTCCCGCTCGCAGATGGAGCTGCTGGGCGCGTTCAGGCGGTTCAAATACCCGAATGAGATCGGACCGGGGGTGTATGACATTCACTCGCCGCGGGTGCCGGGGCGCAAGGAAATCGAGCAGCTCTTGCGCAAGGCGCTGGAGGTACTATCGCTGAACCAGCTCTGGGTGAACCCGGACTGCGGCTTGAAGACTCGGAGGTGGGAGGAGGTCAAGCCCTCCTTGACCGCGATGGCGGAGGCTGCGCAGAAGCTGCGGTCGGAACTCCTGGAGCACCCGAGGTAACTACTCATGCGGACTCTGCTGGTTATCGCGCACTCCTGGTCGATGCTGGTTTTGGGCGCTTCCGAGGACGGCGGCCTTCCCGCGCAGCGTAGATCCGTGCAACTGCGGGTCGCCGACTACCGCCCGATGTCGCAGCGCGCACCCACTTCAGACGAGATACGCGCAGCTCTGGTGGAAGTATTGAGGGCGCAAAAAATCCTCGTGACCTCGGACGCTAAGACGCATCTTTGGCTGGAGCTGGTGGAGTCCGAAAAACGTGACCAGGAAGGTATCCAGGCGTGCGCCCGGGTTCGGAGTTGGATTGTCGAAATCGGAAAGGAATATTTGCCAAAGCGAGAAGTAGTCACTGAGCGCTGCGCGCTCAGCTCGCAGCCCAAGATCCCTGCCGACGGCAACATCAACTGGATCGGCGTTGCAGACGCCATCTCGCGCTCCTCGCGAAAAAAGGATTCCATCACCGACGCATACGGGGAGGCGCTCAGCGAGGTCATTGCCAACCTCAAACGCACGCTCGACTGGTGATCACGGCGGTGCCCATATCCCCGACTCTCGAGGAGAGCGCCAAATAGTACGGGCAAGTGCGGCTTGCCCCTACCGACTCGCAGCTGTGCCCTCTCGATCGCTTGAGTAGACTCAGTAACGGGGCGCCGGAGCGGCGGAGAGTTCCACGCGCTGAGCTTCGGCGACAAGTGCGAGAGGGTTCGACGAATGCGATCATCATTGAGGGAGCTGCTCGTGGGAGTCGGCACGTTGGGCCTGCTCATCGGGTTGAGCGCACGGGCCGATGCTCCGGTGGCGATTTCATGGGATGAGGGCTTGGCTTTCGACTACGACCGGGAGAACTACCAACGACTGCTCACGGATATAATTCAGAGGGGGCATTCGGCGGTGTCGGCCGAGCTCGGCTGGACGCTGGAGCGGCCACTGAAGATCAACGTTTACACGCCTGTCCACTACGAAAAGCAGTTCGGGAGCGTGGCTGCGTCCACCCGGGGCGCGCACTATGGCTATGGCGCTATCTACGTCAACGGTGGAAGCCGACTCAATGATGAGTTCGCCGGAACGATGGTACATGAGCTGACGCACGCGTTCCTGGACTACCGAGGCACCGGGAGGCGGCTCCCGACCTGGCTGAACGAGGGATTGGCGGAGCGTCTCGGCTGGAAGCGCAAAGGGCTCGATCAGCTCGCGCCGAATCAGGTGATGACGATCCAATACGAGCGGCGGCAGGGCAAGCTCACGCCATTGCCGGTGTGGGGCGTGATTAGGATGGACTACTTGCAGTTCTACGCAGCGGCCCTATTCGTCGAGAAGAAGGTGGGAAAGGACAAGTTGCTCGCCGTGGTGCGGCGTACGCTGCAGGGCGAGTCCTTCGAGCGGGTTCTTGACCAGGAGGTCCGCTGGACGGTCAGTGATCTTGAACGCGAGTTTGTCGACTGGGTGGACCGCCTCTAGCTGGGAATCTAGACTTGGCTCGCAGAGCGCACGCTGCGTCGAGTCGGCGGCGCTGGTCCACACCGTCAAGGCGAGCAACTTGGAAAGGTTGAGGGAGAACCGCGGAAGGGCGAACCTTCCGCGATTCTCCTCCGCGCGCATCGGACGAAACCCTATAGCGAGCGCAGGAAGTTGAGGATGTCCTGCTCCTGCGATGGGGTCAGCGCGCTGAACTGGCTGATCACCGCATTGGCTTCTGAGTTGCTACCCCGTCACATTTCCCTCTCCTGTTTGGGTTGAAGCGGTTTGGTCAGGCCCCTCGAGCCGGCCGATTCGCCGGACAGTCGAGAAATATATGACTTAGTTGAAAAACATGTAAATCGTGATTAGTTAGTTTTTGTTGGTCATTGCACATTTGTGCGGGTCGAGGTCGGAGCCGCTTTTCGCTGTTGATGGCGTGCTCTTGCCTCGTGCTCGAGCGCTTTCTCAAACGGCGCGAGTGAATGGCAAGACTCCACCGTCCAGCTCCAAGAGTCGCGCTGCGATGCGAGGCCGCTAAAGCGCGGGACATTCACTGACCGGCCGCGACACCGTGACCTGACAATCGTTGCATCGGTTCGCGCGCGTTCTTTCGCTTCCCAGGGACTCGTCCGGTTCGTTGAAACGTTTAAGTAGAGAAGGAGTCCCCTGATAATGCCTGAAAAAGCTCATTCTAAGACTGGCAACCACCGGTGAGAGATTCCTCTCGAGTAGTCGTGGTCACTGGAGCCGGCGTCTGCTGCCATCTCGGAGATGACCTTGGCCAGATCGAGTCGATGCTCCGAACTGGGCGGACCCTGCCGTTCGTGCGCTATCCGCCAGCGGTTCAAGCTGGAGCGCGTTGCCAAATCTTTGCGCGCTTCATGGGACGCGCCGCGCTGATGGCCTACAAGGCGGCCCTCGCTGCCCTCACCCAATCAGGGCTCGATCGCCGCGACATCGCGGTTGTAGCCGGAAGCGGTACGGGAGACGTTGCCACCCACATCGAGATTCAGGAGAAGTTCTCGCGTGGCGATGGCTTCCGCAAAGTATCGCCAGCGGTCATCCCGCGCCTGATGGCCTCCACTGTCTCCGCCAACCTGGCTACGGCGCTGTGCACGAGTGGGCCGTCGTTTAGCGTGAGCGCCGCTTGCGCTGGCGGCGCCTACAATATTCTCATCGCGGCAGAGCTGATCGAGCACGGCCATGTCGAGGCGGCGCTGGCGGGCGGAGCTGAGGCGGTGGATCCGCATTTTCACGCTGGCTTCGAGGCGATGCGCGCGCTCAACGGCCACGACAACGAACTGCCCGAGCGCGCATCTCGGCCGTATTCTGCTGATCGCGCGGGCTTCATCTTCGGCGAAGGGGCGGGCATGCTGGTCCTCGAAACCAGAGCCCATGCAGCCGCGCGGGGGGCAACGGAGCTTGGAGTGGTTTGCGGCTACGGCATGTCCTCGGATGGCACTGGAGAGATGGTTTTCCCCTCAGAGCAAGGGGCACTTCTCGCGATGCAGCGTGCGCTGCGTCACGCTGAAGTGACTCCCGAGGCTATCGACTACGTGAACACCCACGGTACTTCCACGCCGAGCGGCGACGTGACCGAGGTGCGCGCCCTGCAGCGGTTATTCGCTGGCCGGATCGTTCCGTATTCGTCGACCAAGGGCTATACCGGGCATCCCATCTCGGCCGCCGGAGCAATCGATGCGATTTTCACGCTATCGATGCTTCGCGGAGGTTGGATTGCTCCGTCTGTGAACGCGGAACCGCTCGACCCGGCCCTTCGAGAAATGCCACCGGTGTTGCGGCCGGTCTCGCAGCCACTAAGGCTCGCGATCTCCAACTCGCTCGGCTTTGGCGGTACCAATGTTGCTTTGGTGCTCGGTCGCGCAGAACCGCGATCCCGCAGCTAGCGAGATTCTGAAACCGATTCGCGGTTCCAACCTCGAAACCGAAGTGCGGCAAGGTTGACTTTTGTTGCCAGAATGGTTAACCGTACGGTTAATTATTCACCGAACTTCAACATGAATCGAAAGGACCCCGCGATGAAGAATCCACCCCCAGGTTGGCCTCGTATCTCGTCTTCCCTCTTCTACCGAGAGCCCGCCAAGGCGATCGACTGGCTCTGCCGAGCGTTTGGCTTCACGGTGCGTCTCAAAGTCGAGGGTGAGGGAGGTCGCATCGAGCACTCCGAGCTGGAATTCGGCGAGGGTCTAATCATGGTCGGCGGGGCCGGCGAGGAGTACACCCGGCCCGAGAAGGCCTGGCGAGCGCGAACCGCAAGTCCAGCAATGGTCGGCGAAAGAAACACCCAGACACTTTGCCTTTACGTCGATGACGTCGATGCTCATTGCGCACGAGCCAAGGCGGCTGGCGCCACTCTCTTTTACGAGCCGAAAAACACCGACTATGGCGGTGACTACTGGGAAGATCGCTCTTATGGAGCGATCGACCTGGAAGGCCATATGTGGTGGTTCATGCAGCGCATTCGCAGCCCGAAGGGCGATGAAGAATAGCTCGCTTGATCGCACCCTCGCCGCGCTCGCTGATCCCAACCGGCGCGCGGCGGTCCAGCTGTTGCGCAGAAAGCCTCGACGCGCGGGAGAGCTCTCCGAAGCGCTGGCGATGAGTCCTCCAGCGATGAGCCGACACCTGCGCGTCCTTCGAAAAACCGGGCTGATCGAGGGGGACGAACATGAGCACGATGCTCGCGTTCGAATTTACCGCCTCCGACGGGAACCGTTCCGCGAGCTTCGCGAGTGGCTGGAGGACGTGGAAGGGTTCTGGAGCGCCCAGCTGCAGTCCTTCAAGGAACGCGCTGAACGCCGGGGACAAGGCTGATGAGATCTGCCGTGCGGGCGATCAAGTCAAGGTGTCGGTCTCGGTTGCGGTGGAGCCGTCGGTTGCGTTCCAGGTCTTCACCGAGGAAATCGACCTTTGGTGGAGGAGTGGCCTGCGCTTCCGGGTCGCCGGGAAGAATCGGGGGATCATCCATCTGGAGCCGCGCGTCGGGGGCAGGTTGTTCGAGTCTTTCGAGACCCACGCTGGGACCCGGGTGTTCGTGACCGGAAATGTTACGGCGTGGGAGCCTCCGGCGCGACTCGTCTTCGAATGGCGAGGGGTGAACTTCGCCCCAGGTGAGAAGACGGAAGTCGAGGTGACGTTCGAGCGCTCGGGCGACGAAACAGTCGTCACCGTTGTTCATCGCGGCTGGAGCGCCATTCGAGGCGACCACCCCGTGCGGCATGGCCTCGATGTCGCCGGATTCTTGCGAATGAACGGGCTCTGGTGGGGAGATCTGATGTCCTCGTTCAGGCTCCGCACTGGCCTTTCGAGGCAGAACAGAGCCGATTATTTCCTCACCACCGAGCGCCTGGGATTCCGCACCTGGAAAAGCGAAGACATCGGCCTCGCGCAGGGCCTCTGGGGCGATCCGGCTGTCGCACGTTTCATCT
>WNFF01002219.1_pt1 | contig 22890 bp, 20 predicted proteins | sample 5400441 | NCBI WGS metagenome assembly WNFF01 (sample SAMN13153345, study PRJNA577476) | soil metagenome | isolation source: 120 cm saprolite under Douglas fir tree site 2 hole 3 replicate 1 | place: USA:California | collected 2015-04-18
CATCGTCAGAGGACTGAACAATCGCCGCCAAAAGCTGAGACTCCTGCTTAGTCTCCTTTTGGCCGGCGATGTCGACAACAAAGCAATGGCTATAGGAGGACGATGACTGATTTTGCGCCAGGGCACTCGAATATAAATGGACATTACGGACCGAGCCGTCTTTGCAGCGCAGGCGCACTTCGTAATCGCGCAGCTCCTCATCGCGATTGATGCGCTGCAAGATGTCCCAAATCATCATGGGATCTGCCAGAAAGGAGGAGAGATTGCGGCGGACGTATTCGTCGTGGCGATAACCCAATAATGCCAGCTCGGCCTGATTCGCCCATAGGATCGTGCCATCGGTGCCGAGCCAATGCATGGGGATGACGGCGTTTTCCAGGAACTCACCTGGCTCGGGAGCGCACTCCTGAATGTTAGTTGCGGTGGCGCGTGACTGTGATGAACGTGCGAATGACCTAAAGGTAGACTTGGACTTCATCGTAATTATTGTGGCCCTGTATCCAATGCGAGCGTCGCGACAGATTCGACGGAATTGTAATTGAAGAACTTCAATGATTTCAAAATGTGAGTCTTGCCCGAATAAAGGACGAGCTATGGGTTCCTGTATTTTGTAAAGGAGAGTTCTGCACTCTGCTTGTGGAAGATGCGTGTTGAATGCTCGAAGTTGCCTGAGCATCGGCAGTTACTCTGACGTGAAGTAATCCACGGTGACCGGACTCTCGAACAGAGAATAATCTCGCGTTACGACTGTGATGCCGGTGTCGGTGACGAGATAGTGTTGCGCGTCCAACTCGGGGTCAAAGCCGATCACGGCGCCTTCGGGGATCTGGACGTCGCGGTCGATGATGGCGCGGCGGATGCGGCAATGGCGGCCAATGTTGACGTGCGAGAAGATGATGCTGGAATCCACTTCGGTATACGAATTGACGCGGACGTCAGGGGAGACAATGCTGTTGCGCACCAATCCGCCGGAGACGATGCATCCGGGACAAACGATGGAGTCGATGGCCGTGCCGGTGCGTCCGGGTTCGCCGAAGACAAATTTTGCCGGCGGATACTGCCGCTGCTGGGTGCGGATAGGCCACTCTTTGTCGTACAGGTTGAACACCGGCGAAACCGAGACCAGGTCCATGTTGGCTTCGTAATAGGCTTCGAGCGTGCCTACGTCGCGCCAGTAGAGGGCTTCTTTCTTGTTTTCGTCGATGAAGTTGAACGAGTAGAGCTTGTACTGCTCCAGGATTTTGGGAAGGATGTCCTTGCCAAAGTCGTGTGATGACTCGGGGTCCTCGGCGTCCTTGAGCAGCACCGGCAGCAGGACATCGGTGTTGAAAAGATAGACGCCCATGGATCCGGAGACCATCTGCGGGTTGTAGGGCGAGCGCAGGCTGGTGACGCGCGGCTTTTCTTCGAAGCCGGTGATGCGTCCGTAGTGGTCGATTTCGACCACGCCGAAGCGGTCGGACTCGCTCGGGTCAATCAGGATCGTGGCCAGCGTGACGTCGGCGGCCGCGGCGTTGTGCTGGTCCAGCATAAGCTGGTAGTTCATCTTGTAGATATGGTCGCCGGAGAGCACCAGCACGTGCCGGGGCTGCTCGCTGCCGATGGAGTAGATGTTCTGGTACACGGCGTCGGCGGTGCCCAGATACCAGTTGTCGCTGACGCGCTTCATGGGAGGCAGGATCTCAATGAACTCTCCCAGTTCGCGCGCGACGACTGAGCTCCAGCCTTCGCGGATGTGGCGGTTCAGTGAAAGTGCCTTGTACTGGGTAAGGATGTGGACTTTGCGCAGGTCGGAATTGATGCAGTTGGAGAGTGTGATATCGATGATGCGGTAGTTGCCCCCGAAAGTGACCGCAGGCTTGGCGCGGTCCCGTGTCAGGGGATAGAGGCGCTCTCCGGCGCCGCCTGCCAGTAACACTCCCAGCGTGTCTTTCATAGTTCCTGCGGAGCAACTAACGTGTAAATGCTATCAGAAAAGAAAGGCGCGGCGAAGAGCGGCGCCGTTCGGATCGAGCAGACGTTCTCACGGTCAGCGATGGTCGTCCACGCTGATGCGCAGGGCCTTTAAAAAGCGAACGTCGTTTGCGTTGACACTGAATTCCGGTCCGGCGCCGCCTTTGCGGCTGGCCACCAGCTCTGGCGATCCGGGAGCTTGCTCGTCAGTACGATGGTTGAAGCCAATCGTGGCTTCCAGCACCAGGAAGATGTCATAACCTTCCTCTTTGAGGCGGGCAATGGCGCGTGCGATCTGCTCCGACTCCGCGAGAGAGCCGTTAATGGCGTCGCTAAGCTCTTTGATCAGTTTTTTCAGCCGTGTATTCACTTTCCGGCGCTCCTTGAACCTGGATATTTAGATGCCGCGAGTGAGACGGACGTTTGCGACTTTTGTGGTGCAGTTTGGGAATGACTATGAGGTAATCGCGTGAATGCAATCCTTGTCGCGTTTACAATCAATCCAGATGCCGGATTCTCCTGCCCTCAAACTAAGCCGTGCCATGGTCAAGAGCCGTCTGGGGAAAGCCCTGTTCGTGGGCGCGCGGACAGCCGTGGTTTCGTTTTTCCGTACCCTGTACGTGCTCTGGCTGCAAGTCACGGGATTCATGTTTGGCGTGTTTACCGCTCTGGGCGTGTTTGCGTTGGTCCGGCTCTACAAGGCGGGAACGTTTTGGACCGACCATCAGCGCATGTGGCTGACGATGGCGTTCACCCTGATTTGTGGATGGTTTACACTGGTCTCATTCGTGCGCGCCGGGCGCGGCAACAAAAGATAAAGATGGCAGGCGAGAGCAAAGTCGAGCCCCAAATCGGGGACCTCAAGACCATCGATGCTCATCCTCTTTATACGCCGGCCAATCTCCAGAACTGGGACTACGATCGCGATGTCGGCTATCCCGGAGAATTTCCCTACACCCGCGGCGTTCAAACCACCATGTATCGCGGACGCCTCTGGACCATGCGCCAATACGCAGGCATGGGCGATGCCGAAGAGTCCAACAAGCGCTACAAGTACCTTCTTGCCCACGGAACCACGGGGCTTTCCGTAGCGTTTGATTTGCCGACCCAGATCGGCCTGGACTCCGACCATCCCATGGCCGCGGGAGAGGTAGGAAAAGTCGGCGTCGCCATCGATTCGGTTGAAGACATGGAGCGTCTCTTCGCCGGCATTGATCTGGAGAAGATCTCCACGTCCATGACCATCAATGCGACAGCGTCCATTCTGCTGGCGCTCTATATCGCAGTGGCAAAAAGGTCGGGCGCGGATATCCGCAAGATAAGCGGCACGGTACAGAATGACATCCTGAAGGAATACATTGCGCGCGGGACTTACATCTATCCGCCGCACCAGGCCATGCGGATCATTACCGACATGTTTGCCTACGCCAATGAGCACGTGCCGGAGTGGAACACGATATCCATCTCCGGATACCACATGCGCGAAGCCGGAAGCACGGCCGTCCAGGAAGTTGCGTTCACGCTGGGCAATGCCATCGCCTACATTGAAGCGGCGCGGCAGGCTGGACTGGAAATTGACCGCTTTGCGCCGCGCATTTCGTTTTTCTTCAACGCGCACAACAATTTCCTGGAAGAAGTAGCCAAGTTTCGCGCGGCCCGGCGCATGTGGGCGCGCATTATGAAAGAGCGCTTTGGGGCGCGCAATCCGCGATCGCTGATGTTGCGCTTCCACACGCAGACCGCCGGTTCCACGCTCACCGCGCAGCAGCCCGAGAACAACATTGTGCGCACGGCGGTGCAGGGCGCTGCGCACGCAGCAGATCATCGGACACGAGACCGGAGCGGCGAATACCATTGATCCGCTGGCCGGGTCGTACTATATCGAGTCCCTGACCAATGAAATCGAGACGCGCGCGCAGCTTTATCTCGACAAGATCGAGGCGCTGGGCGGGACTTTGAAAGCCATTGAGCAAGGTTATATCCAGCAGGAGATCCAGAACGCGGCTTACGATTTCCAGCAAGCGGTTGACCGCCTGGAAACGGTTGTTGTCGGCGTGAACCGCTTCCAGATTGAAGATGAAAAGTCAGTCCCGGTGCAGCGGATCGATGAAGCTCTGGAGCGCAAACAGGTGGACCGCTTACGCAGCTTGCGTAGTCGGCGCGACCGCGGTGTCTGGGAGTCCGCGATCAAGAGCGTCGAAGATGCCGCCCGTGGCGGGACCAACCTTATGCCACACATCGTTCGCGCGGTGGACAGCTATTGCACGGTCGGTGAGATTTCAGACGCCCTGCGCAAGGTTTTTGGCGAATATCAGGAAACCGTGGTCATTTAGCGGTCATTGCATCCGTCATTCGCCCTATTTACCACAAGGACATGGCCTTATGGCGTTCAATGTTACTTCCTAGATAACAGTAACCCGATTGACAATTTGTGTCACTCAGCTTACGATTCGGCCTTACTCAAAGTTTTCTACGTTCTGGCGGTCCCCCGAGCCCTCGAAAGACACGTTTGAGTTAATTTGCGTTCAGGATCAGCGGGATTATGTCTCAAAGACTTGGCGATCTTCTGGTTAGGGAGAAGATCATAACGGTAGACCAGCTGGAAAGGGCCCTCAAAGCGCAAAAAGAGGCCGGCCCGCAGGCGCGTCTAGGGTCGACCCTGGTCAATTTAGGGTTCATTACCGACGAAGAAGTCACCAATTTCCTCTCTCGCCAGTACGGCGTCCCTGCCATCAATCTTCAATATTTTGAGATAGATACATCGGTGGTGAAGCTTGTCCCGGAAGAAACAGCCAAGCGATATCAGATCCTGCCTTTGAGCCGCGTGGGAGCATCTTTGACCATCGCCATGGTCGATCCCACCAACGTCTTCGCCATGGACGATATCAAGTTCATGACCGGGTTCAACATCGAGCCGGTAGTGGCGTCCGAGTCGGCCATCATGGAGGCGATCGACAAAGCCTACGGCCAGGCAGGAGAAGAACAAGGCAGCAACGTAGATGAACTGCTCGCCTCGATGGGCGACGACGCTGACGTTGAGCTTCAGGCCGACCAGGGCGAAATGGACCTAGGGGAACTGGAGCGGTCGGCCGAAGAGGCTCCGATCGTCAAGCTGGTGAACATTATTCTTACCGACGCGGTGAAGCGCGGGGCCAGCGACATTCACGTTGAGCCCTATGAAAAAGAGTACCGGGTGCGGTTCCGCATTGATGGTGTGCTGCAGCACATCATGTCGCCGCCGCTCAAGCTCAAGGACGCAATCATCTCCCGCATCAAGATCATGGCCAAGCTCGACATCAGCGAAAAACGTCTGCCGCAGGACGGACGCATCATGCTGAAAATGCAGCTGGGCGGACGCAAGAAGCAGCTCGACTATCGCGTGAACTCGCTGCCGACGCTGTGGGGAGAAAAGATCGTTCTTCGGCTGCTGGACAAAGAAAACCTGCGTCTGGACATGACCAAGCTCGGGTTCGAACAGGATTCACTGGAAAAATTCCAGCGCGCGGTCCTGAAGCCTTACGGCATGGTGCTGGTCACGGGGCCTACGGGATCGGGCAAGACGAATACCCTTTATTCCTCCATCTCGCTGCTGAACAAGCCGGATACCAACATCATGACCGCGGAAGACCCGGTTGAATTTCAGTTGCACGGCGTAAACCAGGTGCAGATGAAGGATTCCATCGGCCTTAACTTTGCCTCCGCGCTTCGCGCCTTTCTGCGGCAGGATCCCAACATTATTCTGGTAGGCGAGATCCGCGACTTTGAGACTGCGGAAATCGCCATCAAGGCCGCGCTCACGGGACACCTGGTGCTTTCCACGCTGCACACCAACGGCGCGCCGGAAACCATCAGCCGTCTGATGAACATGGGCATAGAACCCTTCCTGGTGGCCACGGCTGTGCATTTGATTTGCGCGCAGCGTTTGATCCGGCGCAACTGCTCGGAGTGCAAAGAAGAGGTCAATCTTCCGCCGCAGGCGCTGCTGGAAGCGGGATACACTCCGGCGGAATCGAAGGTCGTCAAGATTTTCAAAGGCAAGGGCTGCGCCAATTGCAATGGCACAGGCTACAAAGGCCGCGTCGGCCTCTATGAAGTCATGGAAATAGGCGACGACATCCGCGAATTGATCCTGATTGGCGCGTCGGCGGTTGAGTTGAAGAAAAAAGCCATGGAGCAGGGCATGATCACGCTGCGCCGCAGCGGACTGACCAAGATAAAAGAGGGCGTGACGACGCTGGAGGAGGTGGCGCGTGAAACCATCCACTAATTCGTCAGCAGAAAGCCGGAGACAATGAGCGTAACTCTTAGTGAATTGCTAAAGAAGATGCTGGACCTGTCGGGCAGCGACCTGCATATCACCACCAATTCTCCGCCCCAGGTGCGGGTCCACGGACATCTCCAGCCTCTCGATATGCCGCCGCTGACTCCGTCTGAGACCAAGCATCTGGCTTACAGCGTGCTCACCGACGCGCAAAAGCACCGCTTTGAAGAGAACCTGGAACTCGACTTCTCATTCGGACTCAAGGGCCTGGCGCGCTTCCGCGGCAACTGCTTCAATCAGCGCGGCGCCGTGGGCGCTGTCTATCGCGTAATTCCTTTTGAGATCAAGTCATTCCAGCAGTTGGCCCTTCCTTCCATCGTCTCCAAGCTGTGCGATAAGCCGCGCGGACTGGTACTGGTGACCGGCCCCACGGGGTCGGGGAAATCCACCACGCTCGCGGCCATGCTCGACAAGGTCAACGTTGAGCGTCACGACCACATTATTACCATTGAAGATCCCATCGAGTTCGTGCACCAGAACAAGAACTGCCTGGTCAACCAGCGCGAGGTGCACGCGGACACGCAGTCCTTCAGCAACGCCTTGCGCGCCGCGCTCCGCGAAGACCCGGACGTGGTGCTGATCGGCGAAATGCGCGACCTGGAAACCATAGAGTCGGCGTTACGAATCGCGGAAACCGGCCACTTGACTTTCGGCACCTTGCACACCAACTCCGCAATCTCCACTATTAACCGTGTGATCGACGTTTTTCCATCGCACCAGCAGTCGCAGATCCGGGCGCAGCTTTCCCTTGTGCTGGAAGGGATCCTTTGCCAAACGCTGTTGCCCAAAGTCGGCGGCAGCGGTCGCGTGATGGCCATGGAGATCCTGGTACCCAACGCCGCTGTGCGCAATCTGATCCGGGAAGACAAGATCCACCAGATTTATTCCGCCATGCAATCCGGACAGGACAGGTTCGGCATGCAGACGTTCAACCAATCACTGGCGGCGCTTTACTTCCAGCGTCTGATCACGCTGGAAATGGCGTTGATCCGTTCGTCCAATCCGGACGAACTGCAGGACATCATCAACCGCGGCGTAGGGGCCGCCAAAGCAACCGGGACGGCGGCAGCAGCCGCTCCGCGCAAGTAAGTATTCTCAGTCATGGCGTAGGTCGCAACGACGAGAGGAGTTTCAAAAATGCCGGTATTCACATTTAAAGGGACTGATGCCCAGGGCAAGAAGATCTCAGGGGAGCGCTCAGGCGAAACCAAGGCCCAGGTGCAGGTGCAATTGCGGCGCGAACGCATCGTTCCCGGCACGATCAAGGAGAAAGGCAAAGAGTTTGTTCTGCCCAAGTTCGGGACCGGCAGCGTGGCCACCAAGGACATTGCCGTCTTCTTCCGCCAGTTCTCCGTCATGATCGATGCCGGCCTGCCTCTGGTGCAGTGTCTGGAAATTCTCGCCGGCAACCAGGAGAACGTCTCCTTCCAGAAGACGCTGACGGCGGTGCGCACTACGGTGGAGGGCGGGTCGACGTTGTCGAACGCGATGCGCCAGCATCCCAAGATTTTCAATGACCTTACCAACAACATGATTGAAGCGGGAGAGACCGGCGGTATTCTCGACACCATCCTGCAACGTCTGGCTGCGTACGTAGAAAAAGCGGTGAAGTTGAAGGCGGCCGTGAAATCGGCGCTGATCTATCCGGTCGCTGTCATTTCGATTGCCACGTTGATCGTGGGCGCCTTGCTGAAATTCGTGGTGCCGATCTTTGCCAGCATGTTCACCGGCATGGGAGTGGACCTGCCATTACCCACCCAGATCGTGATCGGACTCAGTAATTTTGTTGGGCGCTTCTGGTGGGTGGTGTTCCTGACCATCGGTCTGATCGCCGTCGCCATCTGGCAGATCCGCAAGAACCCGAAAGGCAAATACTACTTCGATAAATTCCTGCTGAACCTTCCGGTACTGGGTTCGGTGCTGCGCAAGATCGCCGTGGCCAGGTTCACGCGCACGCTGGGAACGCTGATCACCTCCGGCGTGCCCATCCTGGAAGGCCTGGCGATTACCGCTCGCACTTCAGGCAACGCGGTACTGGAACAGGCCCTGATGAAAGTCCGGAAAGCGGTGGAAGAAGGCCGGACCATTGTCGATCCGCTGCGCGAAAGCGGCGTGTTTCCCAACATGGTCACCCAGATGATCGGCGTGGGCGAAGCCACTGGCGCCATGGACGCGATGCTCCAGAAAATCGCTGACTTCTATGAAGATGAAGTGGATGCCGCCACCAAAAATCTGCTGACCTTGATGGAACCGCTTCTGATTGGGTTCCTCGGAGTCGTGGTCGGTGGAATCGTAATTTCCCTCTATCTGCCGATGTTCTCGATGATCGCAAAGCTGTCGGGATAAAGACCGGCGGCGCACGGCGGAAAAAATGGCGGACACCAGATTCAACGAGCGGGCGTGGCTGGCGTGGCTTGTCAAAGCCCGCGTTGTCATCATTACCTTCCTGCTCGCCATTGAACTGCTGATCATCAACCTCACGCCGAACGTGGTGCCGGCCCGTCTTTTTACCACGCTGATCGTCGGCTGGTACGCGATCTCATTTTTCTTTATTGTGCTGTTCTCGCTGTGGCAGGAATACAAACTGCAGGCGATAACCCAGATATTCACCGACCTCGCGTTTGCCACGGCCATTGTCTACGTGACCGGGGGCATTGATACGTTCTTCAATTTCCTCTATCCGCTGGTCATCATTGTTGCCAGCATCCTGCTGCCTCGCTATTGGGCGTTTCTCACAGCCGCGGTCTCTTTCATTCTGTTCGGATCGCTGCTGGAGTTCTCGTACTTCGAAAAGATACCGTCTTTCCAGATGAGCGCGCGCGGCGACCTCAAGTCGCTGCAAGCGGTGGTGCTCACCAACTTCTTTGCCTATCTGGCGGTCGCGTATCTTTCCAGCGCTCTGGCCGCCAAACTGCGGCAGGCCGGGCTCGAGTTGCAGGACAAGAGCGGCGCTCTCGTGAGTCTCCAGGCGTTGCATGAGAACGTGGTGCACTCCATTCGCAGCGGACTGATTACCACCGACCTGGAAGGGCGTATCACGCTGCTGAATTCTCCGGGCGAGGTGTTGCTGCATCGCGCTGCTGTGTCGGTGCATGGCCGGCATATCTCCGATCTTTTTCTGGACCGGTTACCGCACCTGGAGACCTCGGCGCAAGGTGAAGTCCGGGGGATGACTCCCGCGGGCGAAGAAAAAACTTTCGGCATAACGGTAACTGCTCTGAGCGTTCCCGGGCAGGGAATCATCGGTTACGTTTACACCTTTGAAGACCTCACGGAGATACGCCGGCTGGAGCGCGAGATACGCATGCGCGACCGGCTCGCGGCCGTTGGGCGACTGGCCGCGGGCATCGCGCATGAGATCCGCAATCCGCTGGCGTCGATTTCCGGGTCGGTGAACGTGCTGTCGCGCATCTCGCCTTTCAACGACGAGCAGAAGCTGCTGATTGATATTGTGACGCGCGAATCGACACGCCTCAACGCCATCGTGACCGACTTTCTGGCTTACTCCCGGGAAAAGAGCTACAAGTTTGCGCGTGTCGACCTGGTTCCCATGCTGGAAGACGCCCTGGTCCTGCTGGAGAACCGCCCCGAGAACAGGGAAATCAAGATCGCGCGGAAGTTCGAAGCGCCGGTGGCATTCGCCGTGGTGGACGCGGACCGCATCAAGCAGGTTTTCTGGAACCTGTTGACCAACGCCGTCAGGGCAGTCGGACAAAAGGGGACCATCACGGTCTCGGTGCAGCCGGAGGGCGACTACTGGCGCATCGGGATCCGGGACACCGGTCCGGGGATCCCACGGCAGTTCATGGAAAAGATCTTTGAGCCGTTTCAATCGCAGTTTGAAGGGGGCACGGGCCTGGGTCTGGCGATTGTGTATCAGATCGTACAGGCGCACGGCGCCAAGATTTACGCGACCTCAGAATCCGGGAATGGGGCGGAGTTTGTGGTCGAGATCCTCCACGCCAAAGCGGCGGACGATTCCATCAGCCTGACGGCGGGAGCGGGTGTCGCGCATGGCTAGCATCCTGGTTTGCGACGATCAGCGCTCCATCTGCGAGATGCTCGACATTTCGCTGCGCAAAGAAGGCCACCGCGTGGAGACCGTGAACGCCGGCGAAGCGGCCAAAAAGAAACTTGGCTCGGCCAACTATGAAGTCCTGATCACCGACATCAAGATGCCGCAGACCGACGGCATTGAAGTGCTGCGCTTCGCGCGGCAAGAGTCGCCGGAAACTTCGGTCATTCTGATTACCGCTGTCGAAGACTATGAAGCCGCGGTGCAGGCGGTGAAAGGCGGGGCCTTCGATTACATCCACAAGGGGCCGGGATTGCTTGAGGAACTGAAGGTCTCCGTCGGACGGGCCGTGGAAACACTGGCTTTGCGCCGGCAGAACTTCGCTTACAAGCGCGATGCCGCCAGCCGCAACTCGCTGGAAAACATGGTCGGCGCGAGCCCTGCCGTTTTGAAGCTCAAAAACGTTATCCGGACAGTCGCCTCCACCAGCAGCACCGTCCTGATCTATGGCGAAAGCGGGACAGGAAAAGAGTTGGTGGCCCGGGCCTTGCACGCGTGTTCGGCGCGCGCCTCGGAGCCTTTTGTTTCCGTGAACTGCGGAGCGTTTCCGGAGACGCTGCTCGAAAGCGAGCTGTTCGGCTACGTGAAAGGCGCGTTTACCGGCGCCACGCAGAACCGGCGCGGGCTGTTTGAAGTCGCCAGCGGCGGAACCATGTTCCTGGACGAAATCAGTGAGATGAGCGTCTCCATGCAGGTCAAGCTGCTGCGCGTGCTGCAGGAGCGCAGCTTGCGTCCCGTGGGCGGCACGCAGGAGACCGCGGTTGACGTTCGCGTCATCGCCGCCACCAACAAGGACTTGAAGCAGATGGTGGCAGACCACACCTTCCGCGAAGATCTCTACTATCGCGTGAGTGTGATCCCCATTCAGGTCCCGCCGTTACGCGAGCGGCGCGACGATATCGAGTTGCTGGCGAGCCACTTCCTCAAGAAATATGCCGCTGCCGCGCAGAAGAGCATTTTACGAATCAAGGAAGAGTCGGTGGAAGCGCTGCGCAATCAGGACTGGCCGGGAAACGTGCGCCAGTTGGAGAACACGGTTGAGAGGGCCGTGGCCATGGAGACCGGGGAAGAACTCAGGATCGAAATAGACGCGGACCGTCCGCTGGCCCGGGCCGCCGCCGCTGCCGCGGACGGCTCGAACAACCATCACGATCTTCCCGCCACCGGCATGGACCTGGAGCGCTACGTTGCGGACATTGAGCGCTCGCTGATCGCGTCGGCGCTCAACCAGTCGGGCGGCGTCCAGACGCGCGCCGCGGAAATGCTCGGAGTTTCCTACCGCTCCCTGCGGCACTTGTTGAAGAAGTATGGAATGTGACATTGATGTAACTAGGGATTCTTCGGCTTGGGGCGCGCGTAGTTCTGCATCTCGGCCGTCCATCTCAGAAAGTGCGCGAGCTGCTTTCTTTCCCGGAACATGAATCCCCAGAACTCGACGAAGCCGATCTTGTCCATCTTTAATCCCGCGTAAGTCTCCATGCGCCATCTGAGATAAGGACTGCGCCAGGGCGCGAGACGGTGTCCGCGAGTGGCGTGCCAGAGAAAACGGATGAGCGGGCGCATGTTGGAAGTATAAACATTTCTGGAATCCCGAAGCTCGTTCTGCAATCCCGAAGCGCAGCGAGGGATGTATATACCTTCCATGGAACCATGGGGCGGGACGCGTTGCCCTTGAAAGCCTTTGAGCTTATATGGGCCCCTCGCTGCGCTTCGGGGTTTTCAGACAAAGCTTCGGGACTTCAGAAAATCCTAGCCGAGCACAAGCGAAACTTCACTGCCCTTGTCCGCGCCGGTAAGCCTGGCCGCCGAAGCGCGGTTTGCCGATATCTCAAGAAATCCGGCGCTGCCGGGGACGGCGAAGATTTCGTTCTGCTCTCCAGTCACATAGCTGGCATGAATTGTGGTGACCTCGGTTTTGCCGACTGTGATCTTGAATGGCGGAGGATCATCGGCAAAGAGTTGCGGCAAGTCGCGGGCCGTTATGTTGGTGATCAGGTTGCCGAACTTGTCGGTCTTGAGGACGACCGCTTTCCATGAGTTGGCGTCGACTGCCTTCGGCTTGGGCGAGAGGAAGCGGACGTAGTCCGTGATCTCGTCACCGAACTTGGCTGCTTCCACGCCTTTGGCCAAATAGGCGGCCACGGGCGCGAAGATGTCGCGACCGTGAAATGTGCTGCTGACCGGCTGGTGAAAATAGTGCTCAGAGGTGATGTGCCGGACTGAGACTCGTTCTTCGCGCTCGTAAATTAAAGACAGTACGCCATTGTCCGGTCCGACAAAGAAATGGTCGCCGGCGCTGGCCAGGATCGGACGCCGCGCGCCGCCTACTCCCGGGTCCACCACCACGATATGCACCGTATCCTTGGGAAAGTAGCTATAGGCCTGGGAGATGGCGATGGCGCCATCGAGAAGATCGAAGCTCTGTACCCCATTGGTTATGTCAACCAAAGCGGCCCCGGGCTGGATACCACAAATAACCCCTTTCATTGCACCAACATAGTGCTCGGTAGAGCCAAAGTCGGTCGTAAAGGTGATCACCCGCTGTGTGGACACATTAATCTCCGATGTAGGGAAGCAAATGGGGAAGTTACCGTTTCCTCTGTTACTAAGTCAAGCCTTGCTTGTAAGGGCAATTCCGGAAACGGGAAATTCTCGCACATGGCAGCTTTTTTTTGAAACGTTTTGCCTTTTCGCTTCACATCACACCGGAAGGGTGTCCAGATGCCGGCGCTGGCGCAGCGGCATGGCCACAACTACGAAAGGAAATGGGTATGTCAAGCAATACGGTATTGCTCCACGAGAAGACCTCGGATCTGCCTTCCCATGGTTTGTCATTTCTCATTGTCGCCGCGGAGCGCGGAGTCCGGGACATGTGTAAAGAGGTGGCGGAAGAAATGGGATTTCGCGTTCGCGCCGTCGAGAGCACGGCCGCGGCGTTACGCGTGATCGAGACCTATCCGGTGGACCTGGCATTGCTGGATTGGCGGCTCGCCGGAGCGGAAGGCATGGATTTGCTGCTGGACCTCAGGCATGACCATCCGCAGACCGAAGTCGCGATCCTTACCGCCAACGCGACCGCCGATTTTGTGCTCACGGCGATGAAGTGTGGCGCTTTTGATTTTCTGCGCAAGCCTTTTTATCTCGACGAACTCAGAGCGTTGCTGGAGCGCGCGGTGGAGCATCTGCAATCGTCGGTGGAGAGTCGCGTGGCGCGCGAGGCCCTGCGCGGCAATACGGCGGGCCCTTGCCTGATTGGACGCTCCCGGGAAATGGAAAAGCTTCATCGCATCATCGCGAAGGTGGCGCCGGGACGGCATTCCGTCCTGATCCTGGGGGAAGCCGGCACGGGCAAGGAGATGGTGGCGCGCGCGATCCATTCCAGCGGGCCCTACAGCGATAAGCCGTTTGTTCCCGCGGATTGCGATTCACTGGCTCCGATGTTGATGGAGAATGAACTTTTTGGCTGTGCGAAGCTGGCATCATCGAATGGAACCAAACCGCGGGAGGGCGTCTTCACGCTGGCGCACGGCGGTACCGTGTTCTTGAATGAGGTCGGGAAGCTTTCCATGGACATTCAGGCCAAGCTTCTGCGCGCCATGCAGGACAAGGAGATTCGTCCCGTGGGCGCGTTCAAGGCAGTTCCATTCGACGTAAGGATCGTCGCCGCGAGCAGCCAGGATCTGAACGGCGTGATGGACCAGGGCATATTCAGGCGGGAACTCTATTTTCGTCTCAACGTCGTCAATCTGCGGCTGCCGCCGCTACGGGAACGGCCGGAAGACATCCGTCTTCTTACCGAGCACTTTTTGGAAGGTCTCAGCGCCAGGCGGGAAGCGCCGCTCTCGATAAGCCCGGAAGCTTTCCGCCTGCTGCGCGCCTATAGCTGGCCCGGGAATCTCCACGAATTGGAGGGCTGCCTGCAACGCGCGGCTGCGCTGAGTCCGGGCCGGGTGCTTGAGGTTCGCGACTTGCCGGTGGAAATCAGGACCTTCAAAGCGGCGGCTGTAACTTCAGCCAGCCGCGCTGCCAGGAGCCGGATTGTCTCTCTCGCGGAGATGGAGAAGCACGCGATCATGACCGCCCTGGAGCAACTGAATGGCGACAAAATAATGACCGCCAAACTGCTCGGGCTGGGTAAGACCACTCTCTATCGCAAACTGAAGGAATATGGCATCGCCCAGTCGGTGGCGCCCAGCAATGGCGCAAAACCGGTGACGCCCAGCAATGGCACCAAGCCAAATGGCGTGAAGCACATGGAGGCCCGATGATTCTCCTGTTATTACAGTCAGTGCAGTCGGTTGAATGCAAACAGCAACTGGAGCAGCGCACGGAAGAGCCGGTCATGCTCTGCCATACCCTCCGCGATGCCATCGCCGCGCTTCGTCAGGACACTTATTCCGCCGTCGTACTGGACCAGAACCTGTTTGACCTGGATTCACCCCAGGCGGAAGCGCTGGTACGGCATCTGGGAGGAGCGGCCCCCGTTTTTGTTAACCCCGGAATATGGGGGATCGAGCGCGTCTGCAAGGAAACCGAACTGGCCCTGGAACGCGCCCGGCGGGAAAGGCAACTGGCCTCGGTAGCCGCAAAACAGGAATTGCGGGAACAGCTAAGCGGCGCCGTCACCACCATCCTGCTTTCTTCCGAACTCGCCTTGAAGGCTGAAGCCCTGCCGCCCCTGGTGGAAGAAAAACTAAGGTCGGTGCGCGAAGTCGCGTTGCAAATGAGCGATTGCCTGCGTTAGCGGGACTGGAACCGAAGCGGTGAGACAACTCCGCTCTGACCTGCTGCCTCTCAACCTATGAACGACATTGTTGAGGGGAACCTATGCTGTGGACCATTTTCGCGATTCTCATCATTCTCTGGCTGCTGGGCTGGGGGTTTCACGTTGCCGGCAGTCTCATTCACTTGCTGCTGGTGATTGCCCTGATCGTCGCCGTGATTAACCTGATCACCGGGCGCCGGGCTGTCTAGTCTGAGATAAAAAGACATGGGGCGTTTCTGCTGACATTTTCATTCCTGGATGGAATGCAGCAGGATCTCTGTGTTGCGATGGAGGCAAAGTCCGGCAACTTCCTCTGGATCGGTTGCGCGAAGGCTGGCCAACGGTCCTACAAAGCATCCCTTTAAGGTCCTGGCGGCGTCAAAGGTACGCCACTTGAGGCCAATTCTCCCGGGACATGGCGGTATTTGCTGGATTGGAAAGAATGGCTGCAACGGAGACGAACGTAATTTCCAATGAAATAGCTGCTCGATTCGCCGGGCAGAAGGATCTAGCGCGCCGCATTTCCGAACTGGGCGAATGGTTTCATAACATTGATCTGCACGGTGTGCCCACCGCGCCGGACCATTTCCTGGGTGATTATCCCCAGGTCAAATGGAAGCAGATTTCTTCGGCGCTGCCGGCGGACTTGAGCGGAATGACGGTGCTCGACATCGGTTGCAACGGCGGCTTCTATTCGCTGGAACTGAAAAAGCGCGGCGCCAGCCGCGTGCTGGGCGTGGATGTGGACGACCGTTACCTGAGTCAGGCGCGCTTCGCCGCGCAGGTGCTGGGCCTTGACCTGGAATTGGAACAACGCTCCGTGTATGACGTGGACAGCATCGAGGGCCAGTTTGATTTCGTGCTCTTCATGGGCGTTTTCTATCACCTCCGCTATCCGCTCTATGCGCTCGACAAGATCATCAAGAAAGTAAGAAGTAAGCTGGTCTTTCAGACCATGGTTCGGGGTTCGCTCACCAGTCCCGAACTCAGCGACGACTACCATTTCTGGAACAAAGAGATATTTGATCGGCCGGATTTTCCCGTTATGCATTTCATTGAAAAGAAGTACTCGGGCGACCCGACCAATTGGTGGATACCGAATCACGGCGCGGTGGAAGCAATGTTGCGCAGTTCGGGCCTGGAGATTACCGCTCATCCCGAGGAGGAAACGTGGATTTGCGCTCCGAGCCATGTGCAAAGAGACGGTGTATACCTTTTGGACCATGAACTGGCAGGTACCTTCTGACGCTGATTTTGGACAGGTGAACGAATGATTGAAGCGGTAATGCTGTGGAACGAACCGAATAATCTTTCCCATTGGGATTTCAAAACCGACCCTGAGTGGAAGATGTTCGCCGAAATGATCACCATGGCGAGCAGGGCCATTCGCCTTGAAAATCCTGACCTGCCGCTGGCCCTGGGCGGTATCTCGCCCATTGATCCAAATTTCATCTCTCTGATGGCTTCGCACGGAGTGCTCGATGCCGTGGACGTGGTGTCCGTCCATGGATTTCCCCTGGACTGGAACCACTGGCAAATCCACGAGTGGCCGGCGAAGATTCGCGAGATCCAGGCGGTCACCGGTAAACCGGTCTGGGTCTCCGAAGCGGGCGTTTCGTCTTTCGGCGCTGATGAAGTCCAGGTGTTCGGCATTCAGCGTACGGCGGAATTACTGCTGCCGATCGTGGAGCGCGTCCACTGGTATAGCCTGATGGACCTTCCGGCAACCTGGACGGCCACGACCCGCCACAAAGAAGCGGAGGGAAGCGCTTACTATCGCCACTACTACATGGGACTGCTGCGCGAAGATGGCTCGCCCAAGCCTGCGGCTGAGTGCTTTCCCGATGGTCTGGGTATCTGCCAGTGGTTCCATTTTGAAGATCCGCGCCTGGACAGTGCGGTCGAATGGATGAAGAGGCTTGGAGTGAAATATCTGCGCACCGGGATAAGCTGGGCTGATTGGTTCCGTCCCGGCGCGGAAGCATGGTTTGACCGCCAAATGCGGGCGCTCGAGCCCTTTACTACAACTTTAACGTTGTGTTTTACGCCGGAGCATCTAGGAGTGGTCCCGCACTATACCAGCCCGCCCCGGCGTAACGAGGACTTTGCCGACTTCTCCACCTGGGCTGTACGCAAGTATGCGCCGGCGGTAAGGAAGGCAGACGCTGCGCTGATAGGAGCGGAAGGATGAGTAAGAACATTCTCGTCACCGGCGGCGCTGGTTTTGTGGGGTCGCATCTGGTCGACGCGCTCATCGCTGCGGGACACAGAGTACGCGTCCTGGACAACCTGACGCCACAAGTCCATGGCGGAGAAGTCCCGAGCTATCTTTCCTCTGAAGCTCACTTAATGCGGGGCGACGTGCGAGATGCAGATGCCGTGCGCCGCGCGCTGGAAGGAGCAGAAATCGTTTTTCATCTGGCGGCAGCCGTGGGTGTAGGCCAGTCCATGTATGAAATTACTCATTACATGGGCACGAATACTCAAGGCACGGCAGTGCTGCTTCAGGAGATGCTCGCGAGAAGCGTCCGCGTGGAAAAGCTGGTGGTCGCGTCGTCGATGTCGATTTACGGAGAAGGCAGATACCTGTGCGCGCAGTGCGGGGAGGTGAATCCGCCTCTACGTTCCGCGGAGCAGCTCAAGGCGCGCCAATGGGAGGTGCTGTGTCCCAACTGCAATGAAGTTCTGGCGCCGATTGCAACAGCGGAGTCCAAACCGCTCCAGTGCAGCTCCATCTATGCGCTATCGAAAAAAGACCAGGAGGAGATGTGCCTGCTCTTTGGACGCGCTTACGGGCTGCCGGTAGTCGCGTTGCGCTATTTCAATATCTACGGTCCGCGCCAGGCGCTCTCGAATCCGTACACCGGGGTTGCTGCGATCTTTGCGTCCCGGCTGATGAACGGCAATTGTCCTCTGGTTTTTGAAGACGGCCGGCAAATGCGCGACTTCGTCGGCGTCCACGACGTGGTGCGGGCCACGGTGCTGGCCATGGAACGGAACGAAGCCGACGGCATGACGCTGAACGTGGGATCAGGGGAAGCAATTTCGATTCGGGAGGTGGCCGCAGCACTGACAGAAGCTTTGCGGATGGGAGTTGCCGCTGACTTGACCGGCAAATACCGCGTTGGGGACATCCGCCACTGTTTTGCCGATATCTCGGCCGCAAGAAAGCTGCTTGGATACCAACCGAGAGTCCCCTTTGCTGACGGCGTGAAGGACCTTCTGACGTGGTTGCATTCGCAGCGCGCACAGGACCGCGCCGCGGAAGCGGCGGCACAGCTCAGCAGTTTTGGGCTTACCGCATGAGAAATAACTGAGTACGGGAGATCGCATGGGCATGAAAGACCAAAAAACCAGCTCTGTTCTGATCTTTGGAGGCGCCGGATTCATTGGATCGAATCTCGCCCGTTACCTCCTTGTTGAAACAGACGCTCGGGTACATGTATTCGATAATCTCACGCGCGCCGGTGTGCACCACAACCTTGAGTGGCTGCACAAGGCCGCCGGCAAATCCGGACGGCTGCAAGTAACGATTGGCGATGTGCGCGACGTAAACCTGGTCAACAAGGCAGTTTCGCAAGCCGATGAAATCTACCACCTCGCTGCCCAGGTGGCGGTAACCGCATCTCTGACTGATCCGCGATTCGACTTTGACGTAAACCTTGGCGGCACTTTCAACGTTCTTGACGCCGCGCGCCGCAGCGGCCATAAGCCGTTCATCCTCTTCACTTCTACGAACAAGGTTTACGGAGAAATGAAGCTGAGCCAGCCGGTCATGACGCCGACTCGCTACACTGTCCCCAATCACGAAGGAATGTCAGAGTCGGAGCCGCTGGAGTTCCACTCTCCATACGGATGCTCCAAAGGCGCCGCGGACCAGTACGTCCACGACTTCGGACGGGTGTACGGACTGCCGACGGTTGTGCTCCGCATGTCCTGTGTTGCGGGACCACGGCAGTTCGGCACGGAAGACCAGGGATGGGTCGCGCATTTTCTCTACTCCGCGCTGCAGCGCAAGCCGGTGATCATCTATGGCGACGGCCGCCAGGTGCGCGACGTGCTGTGCGTGCACGACCTGGTGCGGGCATTTGTTGCGATTCGCGCTAACCTTCCGGTGACTCGAGGAGAGGTCTACAACATCGGCGGCGGTGCGGAGAACTCCACCTCGCTGCTTGAGCTGATGGACTTGATCGAACGCTTCACCGGACACCGCCTGGAATACGTAACCGATAACCGGCGGGTGGCGGACCAGCTCTTCTACGTGACCGACTATCGCAAGCTTCAGCGCCACACGGGGTGGCAGCCCAAAATCGGCATGCGAGAGACCCTCGAGCTTCTGCGGCACTTCTGGGAAGAAAACCAGGCCGCCATTCATCCGAAATCCGAACTGGGACTTCGCCGGGTCTATCTACTTTGGCTGTCGCGATCCGCACGTCCCTCTGGAACTGCTCTTTGCCGGAGATGACATTCGCGCCGCCGGGCACGATGCGCTCGTGGTTGACGCACAAATGGAGAATCTCACGCTCGAAGAAGCCAGGAGCCGCGTGGACGGCTTTGCGCCGGACTTCCTGGTGGTTCCGACTGCGCCTTCGTATTTGTTCTGGCGCTGCCCGCCTCCCGAGCTGCGCGTGCCCATGGAGTGGATCAGCGGCCTCAAGAGCAGAGCGCTGAGCGTCACGATCGGGCCGCATCCCTCAGCCACGCCGGAAGCGACGATTCGGAAGACTGGTTGCGACGTCGCCATGCGCGGCGAACCGGACCAAACTCTTGCCCAGTTGGCCGACCACCGCTGGGACCAGATTGCCGGATGCTCCTACCGCAAGCAGGACGGCCTGCACATCAGTGCGGATTTTGGTGTCGCCGACATGAAAGCCCTCGGGGCGCTCGACTTCGCCAACTATCCAGTCGAGAAGCACGGGCATCGGCACCATGTCTTTACTTCTGACGAAGGGCTTGGGGCGGAGCTGGAATTCGCGCGCGGCTGTCCCTGGTCGTGCACGTTTTGCAACAAAACGCTGTTTCGCAGCAAGTTTCGCGAACGCAGCGTGGAGACGCTGCTTCAAGAGATCGATACGCTCATAAGCCGCGGCGTGCAGTACATCTATTTTATTGATGAGATTTTTGGCGTCGGCAAGAACGTGCGGCGTCTCCTTGAACAGATTGCCGAGCGTCCGATAAAGATCGGCTTTCAGACCCGGATTGACCTGTGGAACGAGGAGTCGCTCGACCTGCTGGGGCGCGCCCACTGCATCTCCATGGAATGCGGGATTGAGTCGATTACCAACGCAGGCCGTGACCAGCTCAACAAAAACTGCCGCCTGGACACGGACCGTATTACCGAGCTGCTGATCTACGCCCGTGGACGGGTGCCGTGGGTGCAGGCCAACCTGATTCTGACCGAACATGACGATCGCGGGCAAATTCACGCGTGGCAGCAGCATCTCAGGGCCAGGGGTGTTTGGGTGAGCGAACCCGTGCCTATGTTTCCGTTTCCCGGTAGCCCGTTGTACGCGCAGACATTCGGCGGCACGCCGGACCAGGAGGCCTGGGAGCGGGCCCACTCTTACTACACCGCTACGTTCGAGCACAAGGGCTACAGCGATATTCAGGAACAGAAACCAGTCCCACTCGAAGAACTGGAACATGCACATCTTAGTCACCGCTGATACGGTCGGCGGTGTTTGGACATATACACGTGAGCTCGTTGCGGGGCTGCTCCGCGTTGGCCATCGGGTCACGCTGGTCAGCTTCGGCAATATTCCTGCGCCCAGCCAGACACAGTGGATGGAGGGGCTCAAGGACCTGGATTATCGTCCCACCGCGTTCAAACTGGAATGGATGCAAGATTCTCAGGCTGACCTGGCGGCCTCATGCGAGTATCTGGAAGCGCTTGCGGCTGAAGTGCGGCCAGACATTGTTCACCTGAACCAGTTCTACTACGGCGGCATGCGGTGCGATGCGCCTCGCATCGTGGTTGCGCACAGTGACGTGGTGAGCTGGTGGGTCGCGGTCCGTGGAGCTGAGCCTCCGGATTCGTCGTGGATTCGGTGGTATCGCGCGGCTGTCTCGCGCGGCCTGGCGCTGGCGGACGCGGTAGTCGCTCCTTCGCGATGGATGCTGGACCAGATTGAGCGTCATTACGGCAAGCCACATCTAGGGTCGGTAGTCCACAACGGACGGACGCCCGTGCTCTTTAATCCGCATGTAACCAAAGAAGATCTGGTCTTGACCGTGGGACGGCTATGGGATGGCGGCAAGAACGCATCCTTGCTGATGGAACAGGAGATGCCATTCCCGGTGCTCATTGCCGGCGCCGACCGCCATCCGGAACAGAGCGGAGATGGTTTTCGCAAAGACGCGAGGTCCGCGCGGGTTCAGTTCGAGGCCGAGCAGGGGGAACGGGCTTTGTGCCTGTTCTATGCGCGTGCGGGAATTTACGCAGCGACCTCCCGCTACGAGCCCTTCGGATTGGCGCCGCTTGAGGCCGCGCTCTCTCGCTGCGCGATCGTGGCCAGCGATATTCCCACCTTCCGCGAGCTGTGGGACGGCGCGGCAATCTTTTTCCGTAACAATGACGCTTCCAGCCTGAAGGAAGCCCTTACGCTTTTGGCGCGCGATCCGGGGCTGCGCTCGCGCTACGGGAATCTCGCGTTCGAGCGCGCGCTTCGGCAATTTACCTCGGATCGCATGGTCGAAGCTTATCTGGACCTTTATCGATCTCTTGTCTCCGCGGTGGCGCTCACTCGATGAAGCAGAAGCTCAAGATCGCGCTCTTTTGCCACTCCCTGATTTCTGACTGGAACCATGGGAACGCGCATTTTCTCCGCGGGCTGATGCGCCAACTCACGCGCATGGGACATCAGGTCCGCTGTTATGAAGAGCTGGGCTCATGGTCGCTCACCAATCTGGTGAAGCAGGAAGGCGAGCGTGCGATCGAGGCCATTGACTATTTTCGGCGGGCCTATTCCGAGCTCGATATACGGTTTTACAAATCGTCCGAGAACTTCCAGCACTTCGCCGAAACGGAACTCAAGGGTGTCGACATTGTTCTGCTGCACGAGTGGAACCATCCTTTTGTGGTCAACACCATCCTTGCACTGAAACGGAAGCTCGGGTTCTTCGCGCTGTTTCATGACAGCCACCACCGTGCGGCCACGCAGTCCAGCGAGATCCTGCGCTTTCATCTGCACGCGCTCGACGGCGTGCTTGCCTTCGGGGAGCCCATCCGGCGCTTGTACACCGATGGTTTTGGAATGGCCCGTGCCTGGACTTTTCATGAAGCGGCTGACGTTGACCAGTTTCGTCCTCTGGAGCGGCCCAAGGAAATCGACGTAGTATGGATCGGCAACTGGGGCGATGAGGAGCGCACCCAGGAGCTCCAGGAGTTTCTGATCGGACCCGCGGCCGCGTTGCCGGACAGAAAGTTTGTGGTGTACGGAGTCCGCTATCCGGAGCCGGCCATCCAGCAACTGCGCAATGCTGGCATCGAATATCGCGGATATCTGCCCAACCTGTTCTCTCCCGAAGTCTACGCACAAAGTGCGGTCGCGCTGCACATTCCCCGTCAGCCATACGCTAACGACTTAGACGGCATTCCGACCATTCGCGTGTTTGAAGCGTTGGCCTGCGGCGTCGCCCTGCTGTGCTCGCCCTGGAACGACGCGGAGAACCTGTTTCATCCCGGCGACGATTACCTGATCGCGCGAAACGGCAAAGAAATGACCGATCTTATCCAGGCGCTGCTCGGCGACCAGCAGGCCCGCCGTCCGCAGATCG
>WNFF01001321.1_pt1 | contig 22885 bp, 13 predicted proteins | sample 5400441 | NCBI WGS metagenome assembly WNFF01 (sample SAMN13153345, study PRJNA577476) | soil metagenome | isolation source: 120 cm saprolite under Douglas fir tree site 2 hole 3 replicate 1 | place: USA:California | collected 2015-04-18
AGGTGTAGGTAGTCTTCTGCAAGACATCCTTCAGGCGCATGCCCACCGCACGGCCTTGATTCACCTGCGAGCGCGTCTGATCCAATTGGGCTTTCAGAGACAGCACGCGCGCACGCGCCGATTCGACAGCAGCCACCGCACCATCATAGGTTGTCTTCCGCTGATCGAAATCCTGTTTGGGTATCAGACCATCCTTAAATAGGCCCTGCCCACGGTCGTAGTCCAGCTTGGCCTTTTCCAGGTTGGCTTGTTGCATAATCAGGTCCGATTGCGCGGCTCGATAACTGGCCTCTGCGGCTTCCACACCGGACTCCGCCGAAGTGACGGCCGCTGACTGCGCCTGCACGTCCGCAGTCGCCTGCACATTTTCCTGGAGAAGCAGTTTGTCACCCTTCTTGACGTGGTCGCCTTCCTTGACCAGGATGGCGGTGATTCTGCCGAATCTCGCCTTCCTTGACCAGGATGGCGGTGATTCTGCCGAATCCCTGGGCAGTTACGTTGGTATAGGTCGTCGGCTTGATCTCGCCTGAAGCGGTCACCAGCGATACCAAGCTCTCCTGATTTGCCACTTTGGCCGTTTGAACGGTGACCACGCCCTTGTTCGCCTGGTTCACACTGAACAAGACTATTCCGCCGAGCACCACCACAGCGCCCGCACCAATCGCCACTTTATGCCACGTCTTCATTCGATTCCCCTTCGAATTGCCACGCAGCCGGCGTGCTCCCTCGTCTCCGCCACGGACTTCGTTTTAAGCGATCCCAAAAGCGATTGGTTCCGTGGGGACACCGATGCCCGTTCGGTTGCCTGTACCCTAGATACGCCCATTCAGGTCGAAATGTTTCGCGGGAGGTTCGCTCCACTTTCGCGGTGCAGTCTTCAAGGCACGGGACTTACTGGAACCCGTATCCTCGGCATTTCCGCCGACGCCAACCGCACCCTCTCTAAAGGTGTAGCCGACTCCGCATGCCCATTTTATGTTCAAAACACCCGAAAGGAAAGAACTACCGTTCCGTCCCGGCGGAACCCTCGCTTACAATCGACCCGCTCACTTTGACGGAAGAAGACGTTAAATGGTTGGTCAGGCTGAAAACGGACGTTTTTCCGCAAAATCCTAACAGGTGGAAACCTGGCAAATGCGCTAGTAGTACGCCGGAGAATGTGACCGTCCCAGGGATCGCGTGCAAGGTAAAAACAGATGAGGGAAAAGCTGTGCCGCTGTGCGGATCGCAGCCGAATGATGGATGGATTCAGGGCCATAGTCACCAGCAAGAGACCAGTCAAAAAAACCCGGAGTTCGTGATAAGCTAACAAAAGCCCTCACCGGAGAGGTGGCAGAGCGGCTGAATGCGGCGGTTTGCTAAACCCACCTGCCCTGTTTGCACTCGCTGATTTTCACATGTTTTCAGTAATTTACGCTGCTCTCAGTTGCGCCGCAATGTCCACATTTGCAGGTTATAGTGCACCAAGAGTGCACCAAGAGTGCACCGAAGAATTCGTCATCGCTATGCTTCCTACGACCGGAGTTCTGAATAACTTCCGGACAGTCCAGGGCGTGTCAGATACGGGCGTACCAGGCGTAGCCATACTCTGCATCGACGCAGCCGAGGCCTTTGCCAAATCGCCGGTCAGATATCCGACGGCCCAGTTCTCGTTCTCTGAATCAAAATCCGCTGTCCATATAACCCTTGGCTCGCCAAATCTGTAGTCCAATTGTGTTCAGTGGCGTAGACGTAGGTCCGCAGACATAACAGTTCTTGACACTCCGGTAAACAGGGCGTATGTTCACGCCAACATGGCTTGACGACACGGAAGTTTCAGTTGCAGTAGTTCCTGCCCACGCAGATGCCAGCGCATGGAAGCCGAGCATGTCCCCTGGAACCGACTTCTACTTTGACACGCCTGAGCGGATACGCCAGCTCAGCGACGAGGAATTTGAACGATTCTGGAAGAGTGCTGTTGCCGCTCATCATTTCCTATTCCTGCCAGGTCGATTCAGCAAGGATGGGCCACGATATGTCGAAGACAACGTAGTCGATTGGAGAGTCCAATTAGAGGATCAAAGCCGTGGAAATGTGATGCTCATACCCAAGATGCCGCGAAGCTTTTTGGATTGGGCAGCTGTTCTGACTGAAGAGTTCATCATTCGTCAGTGTAGGTGGATCGCAGCTGGAATCCTGGCTGATATGTGCCTCCAACGCTCAGCCTACGCTCAACTCTGGGAAAGCATTGGCGAGTATGAAGTATGGCAGAGCCAGCTTGCTTGCGTCTGTATCCAGGAGCACTTCCGAACGCAACCACTGAACGGGAACAATGAAAAATTATCACGAAGTGTTTCGGCAGCTATAAGAACTAGCTCGCTGCACGATCTACCTGCGCCGCCGAACCGCGAAGAGGTTCTTGCGTTTAGAAAGGACTTCATGGGTCGGATAGCTACGGGTGTGATTACTCCACTACGACCGGGAGACATTATAGAAAGAGGTTTGATGCTCTTTGACAACCGGCGCGAATGCACCGACTCCGACGCAGTCAATGATATGCTTGCGCGCTTTGGATCCAAGCTTCGCTTTGGCTCAAGTGAAACCATGCGAGAAGATAAGCCGTATGCGTTCATGCTCGGTTATTCGGTGACGACAAGCTGGCTTCATATAGAACCTGGCGAATGTGACGACCCGGAGCATCTTATTGGCGCTGAGTTCATTGGTTTCACGCTCGCGTGCTCACCTGCCTTTAACCCACGTTGGGAAGGATGGACCCCAAGCTAGTAGGTTGCGGTCTAACGCGTAGCGTTATAGGAAGACACATTGCCTGAGACAGTCTCCATCGCACTCGAACTAGAGGATCTCAAATGCGAGATCTGTGCCGGGCAGGAATGGGCCTCGTTGTACGACGAGAGCCTGTATTCTCTGGGGCACGTTCTCAGCCGCAAGGCCGACGACCTCGACCCGGTACGCGTCGACGTTGAGGTAAAATCCCTTAACCGCGAACTTGATGTCTCAAATCATGTATACAGGCTCTTCGCGGTTCTTAACACAAGCTGTCCGAGCTGCCGGAACCATCCCCCACGCCTCCAACAGATTGCAAACTTCCCGCTCGAAGCGATTCCTGACTTGGCATCCTGCCCCGGTTGTCATCGGGAAGCAGAGCTGACGATCCATAACGTCACCCTGGATCAGATAGATGAGTTCACTGATCGGGTCGTTGTTGCTGGCGTTGTCTCATGTCCATCATGTCGAAAGGCCAACTTTCCATTAAGGAGGCGCATAATTGTCGCAATCCGGGAGCTGCTTAAAATATTTAATCTGAACCATTCTCCTATCACTAATCGCGCAGCTCTCGCGGCCGCGCATGAGACAGTCAATATCCCTCGGCCGATCAGGCTCTTCTACTCATACGTGCCGGGAGACTATGGGTCCTTGCCTGGGCTCGTTGATCGGAATGCTCCTGAACTTGAACCAGTCCTTCAAAGTGCGCGGCAAGCGCTTGGATGCACTTTTGCCGAGGTGCTGAAACGAAATTATGCCACTGGAGTGCGTGACCTGGCGGCAGCGATTTACGAGGCAGTTCGCTGCACTGTGCCTTTGCAATACGACTATGAACCGGCTAACCCAGGTGAGGTATACCAAGAAGTTCGGCTCGCTAGAGAAGTGCTGGAGAGTAAAATTGGAACGTGCCTGGATCTGGCCTTACTTTACGCCGCGCTACTTGAGCGGGCGCATCTGGCCCCAGCCATTTTCTTTGTCGACAGGAATGGCGAGTGGCATGCTATTGGGGGATTCTTTGACAACAGATTAGAATCATCTACGATGCAAGTTGTTTCCGATATTCAGCTTATTGCGAAGATGGTTAATACCGGGTCTCTGATTCTGGTGGAAACCACCGGCCTATGCCCGATGAAGGGTAAAAAGAAGACATACATCGAGGCAGTCGAACAAGGGGCACTCATCTTCACAAACGCTCACGCATTGGCGGTGGTAGACGTCCTTGCCGCAAGGAATAATGGCCTCAAACCACCCGAGTGAGTTCGCTTCAATGTTCACGTACATCTTTGAGGAGGATGGTCGATGCAGGTCAACACATTGAAGATCTCCGGTCCGAAGGGCTCGCTTGAGGAGTTGCGAAAGGCGTTGCTCGCGGAACCGCAGGCGGCCCAGTTCGTTGTCACCGATGCGACCCCCGAGCCTCAGGCCCCAACCCCAGGCGCAGTTCGAGTCCGGCAGCCTTGGGAACTGAGCGAGGCTATCTGGATGTTCTCAATCGAATTGCCCACCGGCGTGATCGCAGCCATGATCGCAGCCACAGCCTATGACTGGTTGCGTGCGTGGCTTAAGAGTCGAGCGGACACGGCCCAGGTTCGTGTTCAAGAGCTACCTGCGTCCTCTGCACCAAGCGTAAAGGGAAAGAAAAGGGGCGCTGCCGGGAGGAGGACAAAAACGAAGCAGAAGAACTGATCGAAATCGTGTCGGTAGCGATGGCGGCGACGTTCCAGTTTGTGCCCGGGTGACGAGCTAACAGGAAGTTATTCAAGGCCCGCCGGCTTGTTCCTTGCCGACAAACTTCGAATGTCGCAATCTATCACTTCCAGGCGATAATCCCAACTTCTTGTTGGCGACCTCAAGACACAGATCCCGATAGTGGCCAAAGAAATGTTTCGAAAGCTAAAAGTCGCGATAGTGCTCATCGTGAACTCCCGCTTGCGCCGACCGTCGTTACCCTCAGGCCGTCTACTGGCGAACACAAAGCGAAATAATAGTACCATGGCCGATGGGTGAAGCTTAGCTAGAGAATGCGCTGTCACTCTGAGCGGGACCGAATGGTCGCACGCTCGATTAATGTCTTGATCTCTTTCCCTGGAATCCGGACCAGTCGGCCAAGCTTTACGTATGTAATCTTCCCTTTGGATACAAGCAGCAACGATTGTAGTACCGCTCGATGAATTGCTCGATCCCCGCGCCCAGGTGCTCCATATCACTGTAGTCGTTGGCGTAGATTTCTTCGCGCTTCAGCGTCTTTAGAAAACTTTCGCAACTGGCGTTGTCATACGGATTCCCCAGCCGATTCAAGTTATTTACTTGTGTCTTCAATAGGATGTATATACCTTTGTGACGGCCTCTCCGTTCCTAGGCTAACTCCTTATCGTAGGTTTTGACGACCCGTCAGGTGACGCGGCATCTAAAGGAGGCCAGCATGTCAGTCCAGCCCACAGTTCATGTAGGTCACGGCTCCGTCGCTCTGGCTCAGGGGGACTATCTGGAGTATTTCCTAGCACCCGGGGGAATCGCTCAGGGCGCATTCGCTTGTGAACACCGGAGACCGATTCTCCCAATCAACGGCCCTGGAAACCATAACTGGATTCTTACAACCACGGGCCCGCCGGGTCCCAACGTATTTCTCATCGATCAAGGGCCCGGTGTCTATGACGCTTATGTCGTGACCATGCTGTTTGCACAGGCGCAAGCCTACAAACTTCGCATCGCTTGGCAGCCCGCAAACTCAGTGCTGCAAGATATCGACTTCCTGTCTGACTCTACGAGCGATGTCTACCATCAGCCGCTTATGGTAGCGCGAGTGTAAAACATGCTCACAAAGCGTTTTTTGGTCGTGCTTCTCCTTGTCTTTGTCTTCGACACGCCAACATTTGCCGATAGTTGCAGGCAAACATCGGCGAGTCTTTCGCAGTACGTGAACTGCAAAGTCTCTGCGATGGCAGCTCTGGAAATACAGCAAACGGATCTCTCAAAACAATCGGAGGCAAACTCCGCCGCGACCAACTCGACGACACTAGCAGACCTTAGCACTGGGCCCGACTTTGCGGCTTCCAGCCTCACGTTTCCTGGCCTCGCGAGCAAGTCGAGTATTCCGAACAGCACGGACTATTCCGCGGCCGTTTCCATGTACGCGCTCTATTCCTTTCTTCGAACGAAGAATCCATTTGACTCCGATTTCTACAACGACGATACAAGTAAATGGCGTAGATTCTCTTTCAACTTTGCCGACTCGTATCCCGCCGCCAAGACTTCGACGATTAGCAGTGGGTCGCGCACGTACGGATCTACCTTCCTACTTCATGGTAGCCGGGACACCGGTGACCCCAGCAACAAACAAAAATTTGTCAATCTCAATCAACAGATCGGCGCCGCTTCGAGTGCTTTTGCGACAACCTACCATGAAATACTGAATTATCTGCTTAAGTATTCTCCTCAGAAGGATTTCGGCCAGTTCAGTGACGCAATGGAGAATCCAGACTTTTTTAGGATGCTCATGAACAAGTTAGGCTCGGAAGATGAAAGACAAATTGAACGAATTATCCAAGACAACATCGCATCACAAGTCGGCCTCCTCAAGGCAATCAATCGCGTGGTCAAGCACATCAGACAGGCACCGCAGCTGAGTACAATTTTCACATCGCGAATTAGCAACGGAAGCTCGCCAAACCTCTACCGCTTCGGCTTCGTGTATGACACTGGAGTGGTCGGACAGCTTAATTCCACCACAAATCTGAGCTACGATTTCATGAATGTCCAACAAGCTGGATCAAAAAACCGCAACATATTCAGGCTTGTTCAACAATTTCAATATGTCGCCTTATCAGCACACGGTGTGCCGAAACGAAACCTTGTGACCGTCACAGTTTCGGGGGAAGGTGATTGGGGATCCCCCGGCGCACCGGTTTACAAGGCTAACGCGAAGCTCACGCTATCAGCCATGGCGGGAGTTGATTTGCCTTTGTCTTTCGCCTATACCAGCCTGATACCAAGCACAGGAGAATCAGACGTGAAGTTTCAGGCTGCTTTCACCTTCGACTTTTCCAAGATTTCGCGTGCGTTCGCGCATTAATGCGTTGTCCCCGTAGGTGGGGGGATTTGCGCGATTAAGCATGTACCGATTCCGGGAAGTGAGTCCAGTGTGAATGTCAACGAAATTATCTGGTACTTCGATTTGGCGCCCGGAACTTGAGACGAATCTTCTGATTTCGGAATAGGATCACTGGAATGTCGTTGGAACACATAGCTCGCCTGGCTTGCCGCCTGCTGCCTGGCCGCGCCTTCACGGCCCGGCGCCGTCTTGTCGAGCTGTTCCAGAGTGACGCCGTGCTCGCCCCAGGCGTCCGGCCCCCATTCGAATTGCCATTGCGGATCGCCGTATTCGGCCCGCGCTGGGCAAAACCCGTGCTGCGGGCGGCGAAAGGCTATTCCAAAGACACGTTCGTCATCAATCAGACCGAGGTCGTTGAAGATCTATGCTCTGATCCGCCCGCGCACATCCTCGTGATCGATACGGATGATCTTGCCGTTGTCCAGTCCGGCTACCTGCGCTCGGCTGTTTCTTCCGACGGACTGCCTGCTCTGGTCATCGCCACTGGCTCACCCTGGGCAGCCCTCGGCACCGTCGCGCGTCTCCCTTGGGGCGTGGCCTTCCTCATCACGCCCCGCGCCAACTTTCGCAGATTCTTCGCGCGGCTGATCGACTCGATCGCCGATGACCGGCCCCTGGACCGCGCGGTTCTCCGCGCCGCGCGCAGCGTTTTGCATAAACGTGGTGCAACAATCCTCTTCACCGACCGATACGTCAACCAAGCTCTGCGGATGGCAGACGCTCTTGAGATGCTCCAGCAGGAATTCGAGCTTCGGGGCCTGTCAGCCCCGGAACTGGTTCCTAAGCTCCAGGTCCTTGCCGCAGCAAAGCACAACATGGCAGGCTCTTACTCGCACGCGTCATGGGCTCCCTCCGCCGACATCGTGATCATGCACGCGGTTTTCCGGCAGGGCCGCAAACGGGCACTAGATCCCGGCACAACGCTACAAGCCGGGCAGCACTATTTCGTGCAGGTCCATGTAGGCAATCCCCTGCCCAGCAGCATCGTCCGGATGGGCTCGCCCGAAATCGGCTCGCCCGAAACCGGGGTCAGGGTTGGTCCGTCTGAGGCGCAGCTTCTGGAAGTCGTCATCCAGCCTAAAGACTTCCGCCTTCGCTCATCCAACCGCCGTTTTCTGTTTCTACAGCCATACGGCGCTTCCACCCGAGTCCGTTTCGGCTTGACCGCGCCCGAAAAAACCGGCCAGGCTAAAATGCGTATCGCGGTCTTCTGCGGAAACCAGATGCTCCAGGCCTTCGACATTCAAGCGCACGTGGCCGACCGCGAGTACACTTCTGACGCTCCAAGTGCGGGCGCTACGGCCGAGGTCGAATTTTCACAAGTTGAGGATCTCGCAAAACTGAATCTGCCATCCCGCATCCTGACCATCTCCGTGAACCGAGAAAACTCCAGCCACACCCTCCTGGTCAAAGGCGTGGACAACGCCTCCGGAGTCGATCTTTCCGATTCCACGGTACGAAAGCATCTCCGCGAGTACCGCAGGATCCTCCGTAAGGCGACGTTCGACAAGGATGGAAAAGCGCGCTTCCCCTCCTCGCCCGCCGATCAGCCGAACCACGATTCGAGAAAGTTTATTTATTCGCTCGCGGACCTCGGCCGCAAAATGTATAAGGCGCTGTACGATCCTGACGACACCGAGCGGGTCGCGGTGTTCGAGAAGATTCGCGCCTCGCAAAACGAAGTGATCTCCATCGTGCGCCACGATTTCGGCTTTGCGTGGCCATGGCCCATCCTGTATGACTTCCCGCTGCCGGAAGATATCTTCCCCTTCACCCCGGATGTTTGTTACGGGTACACCGCGGATGGGTTGCCCTGCGGTCACAACGGCGAGAAGCGTATCTGCTGCGTCCGCGGTTTCTGGGGTTACCGCCTCCAGATCGAAGAGCTGCACGGAGGCCGCATCAAACGTTCCCGCACGGATAAGGTCGACGGCTTTCCGAAACGACTGCTTGGTTACGTAGGAAGTACCGGAACAGAATACGAAAAGAAGATGAAAACAGCCTTGGCAGCGCTGGGAGATGAACTCCAACCGGTGGGCTTCCTTGACACTCTCTGGGATCCCAACCGGCGCCCAGCCTTGGTGCTGATACTTGGACACATGGAAATCGCCGATAAGCAACAGGAGCCAACCGGGCCGCGCATCGTTCTGGCTACCGATCCCACCGATCCCGACCACCGCGCCACTCACTGGCTGCGCGACGGCGAGGTGATGGACAAGGTCTTGGAATCCACATGGCCGCAACCCCAGTCGATCGTCATGTTGCTTTCCTGCGAATCCGCTGGTACCAGCCCGGCGACGTTATCGAACCTAGTGCTCAGTCTCTTGAAGGCGCACGCCGCCGCGGTAATCGGCACAGAGTGCGAGGCCTTTACGCAACTGCTCGCGCGATTCGGACAGGAACTGGCCGAGAGCATGATCTGCGACCACCAGTCTCTGGGTGAGGCGATCACCTCAACTCGGCGTCGGCTACTCCATCAGGGCATTCCGCTGGCCTTCGTCATCAATTCCATGGGAGTGGCCGACCTCAAAATCAACATACCGAAAGAAGAGACGACATGATTCTCAAAGCCTGTCTCGCAACCTTGCTCTTATCCCTGACGCTGCTCTTATCCCTGACGCTGCTCTTACCCCTGACGCTCGCAGCCGCCGACACCCTGGTTTCGCTCGACCGCGGCACCAGCTATGAAATGTCCCGGCCAAAGGACTGTGATTGTTGGTCCGCCCGGTTCTTCGTCACCAAGGACAAAGGGTTCGAAGAAAAGACCGTTACAGCCACGCTCCTCGGTGTCTCGATTGGCACGCAAAGCTCGCCCGAACTGGCCAGCTGGTTCGAAAACCCCACGCCCTATCAAGTGGCAGGCCGACTTGCGGCCTTCGATATCGCAACCAGGAAGGGCGTAGTAATGCCGCATGCAGTCTTCGATCTCATTCTGCTGTTTCGCTCAGGGGACGCCCAGCAGCGGCAGACCGTTCAAATGACCATCCCCGCCGCCGTATTGCGCCAGCCGCTGTCCTTACAGGTCATCCGCGTGATCCCTTTCCTCGGGTTCACCGAGCACGGCTTCACCCCTTCTCTCGTGCTCGCGTCAAGCGAGAAGAGTCGGTCCCCGGCGTCCGTCGGCATCACCATGCAGGAACGATTTTCCGATGCCCAGAAGGAATATGACGGCCAGCTTGTCTTTGATTCAAAAACTCCTATACCCCAGGATGGTTCCACCCCATTCACGTACAAACTCGACGGAGAATTCCCCCTAGGAGTCGCCAAGACCAATCTGATCGTGACGTCCCGCCAGCTCGAAACTCCGTTGACCGTCCCTGTAGAAGTACGCACTAGGCGCGTTAAAGCCGTACTCTGGACTGTCATCATCGTTGGCCTAGTGCTCGGCTTCGTGATGCGGACGCTTCTCAAGCAACAGGTGCAGTACAGCGAGCTGAAACAGCAGGCCGTCGACACGTTGCAGGAGTTGAAGCAATCCTACGACAAAGCAGTCGACGAAGTGTTCCACGATCGCCTTGCCCATGCTGCAAGTGACCTCGACGATGTCCTGCAACACGTCACCCGCCGGGGGCAGCGCTCGCTGGTGGACGCCATCAACACCGCCCGTAGGGAACTGGCAGACGCCCAGGCGGACCTGCAGCAAAGACTCGCGACGGCGAAAACCGCGGTCCAGGACTTCACCACCCTCACGACAACCGGCTGGCGAGTCTCGGCGGCTATCGCCTCCAGTCTGCGGCAGGCATCCGGTCCGGTCACTGCCATGAACCTCGCGCTGAGCAGCAATAATCCCGCGCACGCCACCGAGCTCCTTGACAAAGAGACCGCGCGATTGCGCGAGTTCCTCAAGAACGCGGTTCCGTCCTGGCGGGTGGAGTTCAATGACCTGTTGCGGCAGATGGAAATCATGGGTCGCGTCTTGATCGACCCGGCGCGTAGCACCCTGCAAATGCAGCTCAAAGCAATGCAAAACAGTCTCGAGCAGATGTCCGACCCCGGACCGGAAACCCAACTGGCCGGCTTTCTGGCGGCGGTGAGAGTCATGGACGACCTCACCGCCCGCGCCGCCGTGGTGCTGGCCTCATCCGCGGGCGCGGTCAAGAATGCTTGGGCGGTCATTAACGGTCAGCTTAAAGGCGCTGATCTGACCGACCCGGACCGCTGGTCCGCAACCGAGAAAGCAACCAACGACTATGTGGACCAGCTTTCAAAAGCGCCGCCGCACTTGACCGATGATATGCACATTGATATCGCCACCGCCGCAGGCGATTTGCAGCAGTCCTGGACCAGCGCCCTGCTCGCGCAGCTTGGCGAAGACGACCAGCTGACCACTCGTGATTTGCTTGGCAATGGCCAATATTTGACCGCGGCCCAGAAAATCGTGGAACTGAGCCGTCTGGAAGCGCAGAAGAAGCCGACCGATAAAGTGGCGGGCCGCCCATTTCGGGCGCCACAGCGCGATGCGAGCCTCTTCGAGAGCGTCGTTCCCTCCAATTTGCGCGCAGACGTTACGGCAGCGCCCGAAAACTGGGCCCCCACCTCGCAGCAGGAAACCGCCCGCGCGGGGCCCCTTGCCTTCCGCCGAAGCCGCCATCTTACGTTCCTTGAACTTGTCGCTGCGAAATTCATTCAGTGGATCATCGCCGCCATCGGCCTGGCGATTGTCGGATACCTCTTGTTCACGGACAAATTCGTCGGCACCGGCGCCGAACTCCTCACTGCCTTCTTTTGGGGCTTCACCACCGATATCGGCTTGGATGCGTTGGTTAGTGCTGCGAAGACTAAGGCAGGGGGCTGAGCTAAAGGTTGTTTCGGATCAAACCTCCGAACCCAGATGTTCGCAGCTTGTTCGCGGCTGTTTCAAAATGCGGGGCAGGTCACAGTGACCCGCCCCACGCATTGTCCCAATCTTTCCGGAAAGGGCCAAAGTTGAAGTTTGCTTGCTGATTCATCAGGAATGGGCAGACTGTCTAGATGCCGATTGCAATTTGATTCGCGACAGGCGTGTATATATCTATCTCCGTCGGTGGCGTGACAATGCTCACGACGAGAGCGAAGCGAAATCGCACGGCTGCAACCCAACGACCAGCGCCGCGCTCTACAGGAATGCTTTCCGCAATACCGAAATGCCGCCGCCATCCTGAAAGACAAGTGACTTCGGCCGGATCCGTCCAGCGTCCTCAAATAAAACAGTAAAACCCCGGGAGAACTGGCGGCTATGCCGCATACCGGGTGGATTGTCGGCTTGAACGAAGCCAACCGGAAGTAACCCGCCTATGCGAACGCAAATTGAAGGCTCAACGACCCCGCGGTGAATCCAGTGGTGCAGTGTAATGTGGCGGACGCCGACTAGCTTCGCAGCTTGGCGGACAGAGTAAGTTCGCACGCTTACGACACCAGCGAAACTGTTGGTATAACGTCAGGCGGAATGCCTGGGACAGATTTGGGACAAAACGCTTGCTCCGGGTCTAGAGGGGCTAAATCATGCAGAATCAGCGAACCGAGATGACTATCTCCATTCTCATAACCCGAAGGTCGTCAGTTCAAAGTGTGACCCTCGCAACCGTTCGCCACATAGTCATGCGGCCAGTGAGAAGCTAAACTCCGTGGTACGCGTGGTGCAAACCGGGCCCCCAGCACCATCCGAAGGTCGGCCGAGCAGATTCCAATTCCGCGCACCACAGTCGTGATGGTATTTCGAACAATGATTCCGTAGACTGCACAAACGCCGTCTTACTGCTATTGGACAACTGTGATACTCGTAACTGGGTGGATTTCATTCCATTTTGCGTGAAAGGTGTCCTGCACATAACTTCCCGAGATGCGAACTCGCGAACCAACTTGAGGAAGCTGGACTTTGTCGGTGTAGCCTTGACACGCAGCCGTGGCATCCTTTTGCGTTGCAGGAAACCGACATACGATCTCGAACACGAGGTTACCGCCCTCATTACTCATGTTGCCAGCATCCAACAGATTCTCAAATTCGGGGTCCACCTTGAGCCATCCGTGGGCATCTCCGTCCTGCTCATGACGAACCCCATCCAGCTGCCTAATATTTTCTGACGCTGTTGCATCTACGATCGTTCCTGTCACCTCAATACACTGCTGTTTCACAATTAGGCGGTAAGTATGGTGGACACGCTTCCACAGGTTGGGTTCGCATGAGCCTGCCGGTGGGGGAAGTGGTGAAACCGGGTTCTCTGTCGGGACCGGGTTTTCTGGCACCGGCGAAACGGTGATATTGCTCGAGATTACCCAGCCAATCTGGTCGTCCTCCGTCCTAACATGATAGAAGCCGCTGTCTAGACTCGCATCTACCAGCACCACCCTCTCACTCTTTTCCAGATGCGCCAGGATCGGACTCGATCTTGACGGGTCACGGCGAAGAACGACACTTCGCTTGGTGATTCCCTGTTGGGCTAAGTTGCTGACACTTGTCGCAACGTACAGGTGGTCTGGTTCCAAGGCCTTATAATCGCTGGCCAAGGTCCTCTTCTGCGAAGGCGCCGCCTCGCTGTTGTGCGCTTGTTTTTCCGAAACTACGGCCAGATTGCTTAAAACGATCGGATCGTCGGGGTGGACGTTCAGCACCTTTCTCAAAGCCGACTCGGCAGCCGGATAGTGCCCTTGACGATACTCTGCACTCGCTAGCAGAACATAGTGAGTGAGGACATTTCCCTCCGGCGTCTTGAGTGACTCCGAAATATACTGGCTGGCCTCCACATACCGGCCGTCGTAAAGCGCCGCCAGTCCCCTCTGATAGGGATCCCGAACGGATCTTGTCCATGCTTCGATGGCCGATTTGAGTTCTTCTACCGAGAAGCCGAATTCCTTGGCCTTCTTCGCCAAGAACTCCTCCCTGGAGGGATCAGCATCACTAGGCTTTTGCGATGGGGATCGGGAAGAGTTTTGGGCAACTGGGGGGTGATATGCGCCCTCGACCAGGTTGGGGTGCGGTGCAGCGCGACTCGGTTCGGCTACCGACACCAACTCTTTCCGGTTACGTTGCGTTGCGAAAGGAAGATACCGTTTACTCGACAATGAACTGCGAGGAGCTGCTCCAGATTCGGATTTTGGCGCAAGCTGGGAGGCTTCTTCTTCCTCAATCAAGCAGCCGATAGCAGACTCAGTCGCAGCGATGGACTTGAGCCGGAGATCACCCGGAGGTAAGACAATGATTTTTACTGGCTCAACACTGGAATCACGAAGATACGTGCGGCCATTTTGCAACTCGCATGGCTTTAGGATGACCCAGCCTATAACGTGGAAGATAACTGGGAAGCCTACCGTAACATTTTTTGGAACAGTGAAGGTAAACTCCCCCTGGCTACCCGTTTCCGAAGAACCCGCACCTTCGATTCGCACAGTTGCGTGCGAAAGTCCGGCTCCACCCACCTTCTGAATTCTTCCGGGGAATGAGGGTTTCTTTTGCTGACCCACTGTTGTCACAAAGAAACTGGCCACGACGACAGCGAGGCCCGCTCCCGATCTGGCAAAGGACGACATCTCAAAACTCCGTTGAAGTTAGGACAAGGATCACAATGTTACGTATTTCCGGCCAGCCTAAGATCAGTCAAGGTGAGAAAGCGCCTTTCCCGAGCTTCCGTGCTACCGTAGCTTTAGTTGCTCGACGATTGTTGTCCGACACTCAGCGACCTTTCTGCAGCCGGAGCGTAACAGGTCCGGGGAGCATCTGGTAATCGTCGTAGACCAATTCCACTCCCCGGTAAACTTTCAATCGGACTCTTTCACCTTCTGTCCCGCTCACGTTGAGCTTAAATCTTCCGAGTTCGTCCGGTGACGTCTCACCTTCCTGGCCATCCACCAGAATCTTGATTGTCTTCCCCGTTGCCGGAGGTGGAACGATTGACCCGGTCAGAACAGTGATCGGATGTGCTCTCTCGAGCTCCACATCGAGGACACTGCCTTCCAGTTTGGGCGTTAGCCACTTTTCTTCATATCCATCAACGTGCGGCAAGACTCTAATCGGCGTTCCCCTGAATCTTGCCGATATGCCTTTGAAATTCGCCTCTCCGTCTGGACCGATGTTTGCGTGGGGAAGACCGGGCAGATCGAGGGTGATTTGTCCAGAAGTAAGCAAGGGGCTGTCCTTGCTGTGAGCGCGGACAGCGAGATCAAAGGTCTCAGGCGCAGGCGGCACCAGCTTGAATCCACCCAACACCACAAGGCAGAACAGGACCACAGGGCCACCAAGTTCCAGAACATTACCGAGATGCTTATGACTGAACCGAGCATAGCTCTTCATCGCGCCGAAGAGGAAAGCTGCGCAGGAAAGTGCCCAGGGAATCAGCAGAAGATAGAAGACCTGACCCTGAATGCCACTTTCGACTAGCTTCGGGACTCGGTAAACATAGAACAACGTGAAACCTGCGGCGAACATCAGGCCAAGCAGCGCGATGATGGCGTAGTTCTTTGCCGAAAGCGGCTGGGCAGAATTGACTCTGTTCATTACCGCCTGCTTTCCTTCCGGCTGTCAGTCCTGTTCACAGCTTGCTCTTCTCACGGATCTTTGCGGCTTGCTCTTCAAACGCCTTGGCCTCCGTGTCATGTCCCAACTTGCGAAGAGTACGGGCTAAGCTTTCAGCAACATCTGCAACGTGTGGGTGATTCGGACCCAGTGCCTTTTCATCGATGGCCAATGCACGCTCGTGCAGCGGCTCGGCTTCGCCATACTGTCCGAGGTGATAGTAGACAGTCGCTAGGCCGTTGAGCGTGGTCGCAACATCAGGGTGGTCTGGCCCCAATGCCTTTTCACGGATAGCCAAGGCGCGCTTGTACTGCGGCTCCGCCATGTTGTACTTGCCCTGGTCATCGTAGAGCCGTGCCAACCCGTTGAGGCTCGACGCAACGGCTGCGTGGTCTGTCCCCAATACTTTTTCGCGGATGGCCAAGGCACGCTTGTACAGCGGCTCCGCCTTGTTGTACTTCCCTTGATCATCGTAAACCCGTGCCAACCCGTTGAGACTGTCCGCAACGGCTGGGTGGTCTGTCCCCAATGCTTTTTCACGGATGGCCAAAGCGCGCTTGAACAACGGCTCCGCCTTGTTGTAGTTTCCTTGATCCTCGTATAGCCATGCCAACCCGTTCAGGCTGTTGGCAAAGGCTGGGTGGTTTTTCCCCAATTCCTTCTCCTGGACCTCCAAGGCACGCTTGAACAGTAGCTCTGCTTCGCTGTACTTGCCCTGGCAATCGTAGAGCCATGCCAAATCGCTGAGGATGGTCGCAACGTCCGGATGGTTTGGCCCTAAGGTCTTTTCATCGATGGCCAAGGCGCGCTGGAGCAGGGGCTCGGCCTCGCTGTACTTGCCCAGGTTAAAGTAGAGCCCTGCCAAGTTGTTGAGTTCGGTCGCAAGGTTCGGATGCTCTTGCCCCAATATCTTTTCATCGATCGCCAAGGCGCGCTTAAAAAGGGGCTCCGCCTCACTATATTTGCCTTGGAGAGTGTAGAACCATGCCAAGTTGTTGAGTTCGGTCGCAACGTTGCGATGGCTTGGCCCCAGTGCCTTTTCATCGATGGCCAGGGCGCGCTCGTAGAGGGGCTCCGCCTCGCTGTACCTGCCATGGTCCTCGAAGAGCGTTGCCAGGTTGTTGAGCATGATCGCAACGTCCGCGTTGTCTGGCCCGAATTCCTTCTCAGCGATGGCCAAGCTGCGCTTGAACAGTGGCTCCGCCTCGCCAAATCGCGCTTCGGCAACCAAGACCGATGCCAGGTTGTTGAGCACGATCACAACCTCCCGGTGGTCTGGCCCGACTTCCTCCTCAGCGATGGCCAAGCTGCGCTTGAAGAGTGGCTCCGCCTCGCTAAATCGCGCTTCGGCAACCAAGACCGATGCCAGATTGTTTTGGATGATCGGATCGTCGGGGTGGGCGGCGAGCACCTTCCTCAAGGCGGATTCGGCTGCAGGATAGTGCCCTTGCCAATACTCGGCAATTGCTAGCGGGACAGAACGGCGACTGGAAATATCCTCACACACTATGAGTGACTCCGAAACATACTGGGTGGCCTCTGCATACCGGCCGGCGTAGAGCGCCGCTAAGCCCTTCTGATACGGATCCTCAACTGACTTTGTCCAAGCTTCGATGGCCGATTCAAGTTCTTGTACCGAGAAGCCTAATTCCTTTGCCTTTCTTGCCAAGAACCCCTCACTGGCTGGATCGGCGTCATTAGCCTCTTGCCAGAATGACCGGGAGGAGCTCCGGGCTGCTGGGGGATGATATGCGGCTTCGACCAAGCGGGGGTAAGATGCACCGGGTTCCAGGTCTATTCCCGACACGAACTCTTTCCGGCCACTCCGCGTTCCGAAAGGCGGATATCCTTCCTTCGGCAACGAACTACGACGGCCGGCACTGGGTTTGAATTTTAGCGTAAGCTGAGAGACTTTTTCTTCGATCAGACACTCGATAATTGAGTCAGGTGCGGGAAACTTGAGCCGGGGATCGCCCGGAGGTAAAACAAAGATCCCAATTGGCTCAGCTGCGGGATCACGAAGATAAGTACGGCCATTCTTCAACTCGCAAGGCTTCAGGATGACCCAGTTTGTAACGTGGAACACGGCCGGGAAGCCTATCTTGAGACTTCCTGAAAGGGGAAAGGTGAACTCTCCGGAGTCACTAGTTTCCGTGGAACCCGCACCTTCAATGCGCACAGTTGCATGCGGGAGCCCTGCTCCACCCACCTTCTGAACGCTTCCGGAAAAGGTGGGTATCTGCTGGCCCATCACGGCTGCCATGCAGAAACAAGCCACTGCAACAGCAAAGCCCCCTCGCAATCCCTGTAAACGCAACATCCCACAACTCCAGTGAAGTTAGGACACGCTTCGTGTGTCGCATAATTCCGGCCAGCCTATGCTCAGTTAAGGCGACAAAGCCGTTTCCTGGGCTCCCCCCTTAATCGCATCTCCTACTGTGGCAGATGAAAAAGAGTATAGCGCTCTAAGTGCGGCTAACCATAGCTAATTGTGGTTATCAGAGAGGAACCTAACGTCCGAAGTAACTTTATTCCATATCAACAATATATCAGAAGCACATCAGAAGTAATTGTAGCGGCTGGATGACCCAAGACGACACGATTGTTTCCCCTTGAGAAGGCCCTGCCACGAAGAGAACCGTGTTGTGGAAACGAGCATCTAGCGAATCTTCTCTCCATTTGCAGTCGCCGTGAGAAGAATCGCCGAGTCAGTGACGCCGACAAGCATTTCGACGTGCTCGAACTGCGCTTCGCAGGCGGGATTGTGCGAGTTGGCGAGAGTTAGACCCGCCGGAAGTTTCGTGCAAAATCTGATTAATTCCTCGTGAAGGAAATCTGACTGCCTGAGAATTGATCTCTTAGGCTCCCAAGAAGTACTGACACTCTTCCTTCGAACCAACATCTCACGACGTTGTGCTGTGCCGCTAAACTTGAAAAGTTCCAAGGAATCTTCAAGCCCAAATGACGTAACCAAGAACTGCTGTGCGGTTTGCTTCGAGGCGGCGGTTTTCCCAACCGCTAGGTGCAAAGTTCAGTCGGAGCCGGGATTGATTTCGCAGGACTTACGCCGCCAGCTTCCTCGCGAAGCACACGCTTTCGCAGTTATAGTGCACCAAAAGCACACCAAGCAAATCTTGAGAACTGTGCTAAGCTATTGAAAACACACCGCGGAGAGGTGCCAGAGTGGTTTAATGGGTCGGTTTGCTAAAACCTACCTGCCCTGTTTGCACTCGCTAATTTTCACATGTTTTCAGTGATTTACGATGCTCTCAGTTGCACCGCAATGTCCACATTTGCAGGTTATAGTGCACCAAGAGTGCACCAACAATTCGTCATCGCTATACGTCCTCGAAGCGGACTTCTGGGGAGTCAGCCGTTTTCACTTTTCCGGTTAGCGCGTTAATCAGGAGCTATCCGACCTCTTAGTTGGCGAGTGTGGCGCTGGCCAGGGTTCTCTCTTGCTGACCAGGAAACAGGCGTCTCACTTTGTCCAGCTTGTTTTCGACGCTCATGAGACAAATAAGCTAACGCTCTGCGACGTGGCAATACGTGAGGCGCGTGTGATTCGAAATCGCTTATTCGGTGCCCTTCGAACTGTCCTGGAATATGTCATCTTCGTGATGGGCGGAACGGCAATACTCGCGATGTTTGCGCGCGGCTTGGGAATCCTTTGGTCGTTTAACCCCGAGTTCGTTCACGCCGGCTTCCGCGCGGCCTTCGTCTCCGGTTTCATGCACTTCTACGCGCTCATAGTTTACGTGCCGCGTGTCGTCGTCTGGGGTTTGGTTGTTCCACAGATATTAAGCTGGGTCTTCGTCGCGGTGCTTTTATATGTCGCCGCCTTGCTGCTTGCAAAAACCTCATCCCCTACGCTCGCTCCCCGCATCGTTCTGGCTGTGATTTCCCTGCTCTGCTCTGGCCGCGTGATTCTCTTCTTCTCTCCTGCGCTTATCCACGATATAGGATCCATTTTCTTCACGATGTTTTTCGCTGGCCTCTTGGGTGCCGTCTATGGTTTCTTTTTGTTTCCGCGCGTTTGCAGCGAGTCCCCGCAAACCTCGCCAATGCTTTTGAGGCATTGGATGATTGTCGGCGCCTGGGTCCTCCTCTTCTCCGCTAACTGGGGCCACGCCGAATATCAGCGACACAAAATTCATTCCATCAACGATCCGCAGCTTCAACTATTTTTTGTAAAATGGACCCCGGCGGAAGGGGACGTTCGAGAAGAACCCATAAACAAATCTGCTCCCTCCGCTCACTCCCTCACAGACCTCGAAATCGAGCAGCTTCGCGCCGCTGGCATGACAGGGATACTTCAAACGTGGGGCCACAGTGGTAACACCTATCCGCCGCCTCCTCCAGGAACCCGCCGATTTGTCATCGTGATGGCGCGCCCCGTTCGCGAGACGATTGACCTGCCTAAACCTGCCGCAGGGGATATTCTTTATCTCCAAACAGAACAGGGATGGAAGGTCTTCCCGTCATCGGCCCAAACCGTCAGCAGGACGGTGCGACTTACCTTTTCAGGCCCGGAATCCCACTTGAACATACCAAGTACGCGTTACTCCGTGGATATCGGATTGGGTCATCCCACTGAGATTCCTTCTTCTATTAATGCGGCCTTCTCTTGGCTTCCCGAGGAATTTCAAGCGCCCTTACCTTCCCTACCCGATCAGCCCCGTTCTTCGTCTGCAGTCCCGCTGGGTCCTGGTTAGTCGCCTAATCGGACAAGTGCCGCCTGGCCTCCTGGGGGCAATTCCACTTGTCCGGTAAGCGCGGTGGTCTCAATGGGTCGACGCAACAGTTGCTCGAAGTCTACTCGCAGGAGTCTGAAAGCCTAAGGTTTTTCTCGGGCGTTGATTTAAGCGCAGTGCCACTTTGTCCAGATCCGACTGGGTGTAGCCGGACAGGTCTCCTCCAAAAGTAATCGTGCCAAGACTAGGCCTGCTCTCCTAGGTACAAATGTATGGGTGTGGTTTTCGTGGGGTCTGTTCATTGGCCTTTTCAGTGTCTTCTACTGGAAAGCGTTTCAACGCCCTCTCGTTTTCCTCACCACTCCAGCGTTGGTCGGCGGCTTTGTTGCGGGCTGGGTTAGTCGACCTAAGCCCGTACTTGGCACCGAATGACCGAGAAGTTTCATCCTGTACCCTGGTTTCCGATACCGCGTTAACCGGGACCTATCTCATTTTTCCGTGCTGTTATGGACTCACTATCGGCAAACTGTGGATCCGACTGTCAGCACTTTCCTTCTGAGTTTTAGACGGAGGGAATCTGGTTGCTTACATCGAATTTTTATACTCAATCAAGGCTACAAGGCAGGGACAAACGTAGTATAAATTGCAAGCGACACCCACCTACTGCGTGAAGCAATCGCCCAATTCCTGAATCCCAGTGCCGGAGATGTTGTAAAGATTGATACCGTTGTTATAGATCTTGTTGCCCGTGATCAGGAAATTCGTGTACATCGTCCCGGGGTTTGCCGAGATACCAGGCCCGAGGTTGTTCGTGATTTCGTTGTTCGTGATTATGACGTCTTGATTCTGCCAGATTTCGATCCCGCCTGTCTGGCCGGTCGCATTGTTCAGGTCGATCTGTCCATCGCGGATCTCGTTCGAGTAGATCTGTAACGAGCTGTTGTTTTGAATAAGTAGCTGGTTCCCAGGACACAGGCCATTACAGCTGTTAAACAGCGCCACGCGATGATTGTGCTTCAACGTGTTGCCCCGTATCGTTGTGTTCTGGGTAAAGCTCAAGAAGATTCCATTCGATTTGACATCTTGAATTAAGTTGTTGGCTATGGACACGTTACTCGATGTCAAGGACTGATTGTAGCCGCTCCAGATTCCAAAGACACCAGCATCCTGAACTTGGCTGTCTTGAATAGTGAGGCCCTGTGTGGCCGAAAACTGTATTGCATGATTCTTCGAGTGCAGGACGCTCACTTGCTCCAACACGATGTTAGAGCAGTGATCGATGTTGATCGTAGATTGGCAGGGAAAAGTGTAGGAACCATTCACCTGGTACGGTGTACAAGCAGGATCGTCCGGACCCTCATCCAATGTTAGTTTGGCAATGGTAAGATCACTCGCGCCACTAAGATTCAGGATAGGGTAGGAATATGAATCCGTTCGTAGGAATCCGGCGTTGACACCGGCTGCCCCAAAAAACGTGATGGGCCCATGCACGTTTGTGAGATCAACAAGGCAGGCTCCTTTGCCGCTGCAGGGCACCATCGCCGTAAATCTAACGTTCGCGGTTGCGCCGCTGCGTACTGCAGCGACGCAGCTGCCAAGTGTGCTCACATCAGAGACGTCGCATGTGGAACCGGAAGGCGGCGTGTACGGAGATGGAGCTATGTATCCAATCGTTCCGTTCAACGTGCAAGGTTGGATTGCCTCCAAAAGGTTTCCAGACTTGGATGAGTCAGCCACGCAACCCGCCGTGATACTGACCGAACCGGGATTGGGCGGGGTGGTGGGAGCGATGTACAAGGCTGCGTCGGCACCTGTCACTGCAATCGTTCCTACAGTCGAATTTCCGTTCGCCACACCGTTGACCGCCCAATTGACACTAGTGTCGGGATGTCCGGCGCTGATGACTGTGGCAAGGAGTTGGACAATTCCCCCCGGAGAGACCGACGACATGCCTGAAGGATTTGTCGCTACACTTACTCTGATGTCGCTGGCTATGGTCAGAGCTGCGTTGCCACTCGCTGTACTGTTCGCCTGGCTCGTGGCCTGGATTGTGACATTTGAGGGGTTCGGCAAGTCTTGGGGCGCGGTATAAAGCCCTGTGCTCGATATTGTTCCCACCGTCGAATTCCCGCCCGAAACGCCGTTCACACTCCAAGTTACCGCCGTGTTCGATATACCCGTTACGGTGGCCGTGAACTGTTGAGTGTTGCCAAGCAACACGCTCGAGCTTGACGACGAGACCGTAACTGTCACGGATTGGGGCGGAGGGGCGCCACAGCCTTCCAAAAGGATGAGAAAGCCGAGCGAGCAGAGGAGTGCGACGACGAGTCGACGGCTCATTGGGATCCTCTAAAGTCAGCAGAACAGAAGCAGTACCGCAGAGAAACGCCGCAGCCGCAAGCGCCGAATCCAGGCTGGATAGCGGAGTAGCTTAATACACACGCCTAGATTTGTCCTCTCAATTCGTCAAGTCATTCGTCAAGTCCCGGTAAGTCGGGTTACCGGACAAGTCCAGTCCTAGGACTCCACTTCTCCGGTAAGCGCGTTTACCAGCATTCATTGCTGAAGCGGCAGAAATCGAAGATCCCCGCTAGACTACGCGGCTGGTGTGGCTGCCTTCGCGGCACGCCGACGCTCCCGGAACCGGCGAACGGCTTTGATCAAGAACCATAACCCGGGAATGATCACGATCGACCAGGGAATGATGGCCGCGACGGCGGTAATGAGAGCGGCGAGGCTGTCGCCAAGGACGGAGCCGAAATCCCGCAGCGCTTCGCCGACGGACGCGAAGGAGCCGCGGCTAATCGTCCGCTGTTCGGCGTGAAAGGCGAT
>WNFF01003674.1_pt1 | contig 22823 bp, 17 predicted proteins | sample 5400441 | NCBI WGS metagenome assembly WNFF01 (sample SAMN13153345, study PRJNA577476) | soil metagenome | isolation source: 120 cm saprolite under Douglas fir tree site 2 hole 3 replicate 1 | place: USA:California | collected 2015-04-18
TGGGGTTGGTTTTATTCGTGCTTTTCAGTTATAAACAGCGTTACCAAACTCCCTTGTCGCTGCCGGTGAGCTTGTACTCGATTGCCGCAGCCGCTCCAAGGTAAGGCAAAAGACTAAGGCGCAGCACCGCAGGAACATCACCGCGAAAGGCGGCGTTCGTCACCTGCATGGTATAGAGCTTCGCTCCCTGGCGAAGAATTGGGATTCGCAGGAAACTGTCCCTGCAGAAAAGCGCCTCTCCACCAAACATCGCTGCCGACCGGACTTCAGTTGGTAGCTTGAGACCCTGACCGCGGTAAGCTTCAAGGTAATCGGACACGATTTTCAGGAAGGTGGCGACACCAGGCCAGATCCCCGCTGGATCGGCAAAAGCTCGCAGTCGTCCATAGTTCATAGGCTGGTTTTCAACCAGATTGGCGACATCCACGATATCGCAGAGTCGAAGATAGAAATGGCGGTACATGCGCTGCAAAGTACAAAGCACGATGCTACCTTCCGCCGCCGGGACTCTAAAGTCGTAGCCGTGGACATCTCGCATCACACTACTCTCGACCAGCCGACGGGCTAAGCCAACATGTTCACCTGTTTGGCCAAGTCGCGCGACGTGTACCTCGATGGCCTCCGCTAACCCTGGCACTTTAAAGTTCCATTTGTGAGCCAGCCGATCGCCCCAACTGCGCTCCAGGACTTGCGCGTGGAGTCTTTTCGTCATGACTTGAACTACGCTACGATCGTCGGCGGTAGTAAACAGATCAAGATCGCTGCCTAAGTCAGGCCAATGCTCCAGCGACTTAATCACCAGCACCGGGCATCCAGTGGAGGCGAGTGCTTCACAAATTGAACGCAGAAAAATAACTGCTTTTTGGGCCCGTTCCTGTTCCGCGGAAACGGCGGCGGTAGCCCACTCCGCAAGCTCATGTTCGCCAGCGTGTGCGGCACGCCCTTGCAACACGTGGAAAGCCCGCACGACTACATGGTGCGTGTTCGCGGTCGCCAAGAGACGCTCCAGTCCGGTGCGATCGCGAGCCAACAGCGATTCCATGGCATCATCTCTCGCGCCGGGATCGTCGGCGCCCAACAGCAAAAGTGACAATTGATGGAAATCCTGGTTCTGCTCGCGAATCTTAGAGAAAAGATCTGATTGAGCGGCTGATTGAGTTGCTGATTGCATTGTATTCATCGGCTCGAGCTCCCCGCAGCAGTGCCAGGCTGGATCCCCGGTTGGTTGTGGTCGCACCGTGCCAACCCTCGTTCAATGGCAGTACCTTCCTCGTAATCGTTCCACGTGGCAATCAGCAAGAAAGGCAGGGGATGGGATTCGTCGTAATAGCGGCGGAACAAATGCAACGTATCCTCAAAGGTTTTCCCGCAGCGCTGGTCTATGTGACGGTTCAGGCTCCAAGAAGCACGGGTATCGTTAAAGCCCGGCCACGCCCCACCGACCGGAATCTTGTCGGGATATCTGGTCTTCATCTTTTTGTAAAAGTTATCCAGGTACTCTTCGCCCCAATCACTTCCGTCCGGAGTCCAATTCTTTGAAGGGTGCACCCATGGATAAAGGCCGTCAAACGCATTGGCATACTGCTGCGGTGGTTCGTCCTTATAGAACAGGAGCGGAGGTTGGGGCCAGTTGCTTACCTGAGCGCGCACCTGGTTCCAATCGGTATGCCCACGTTTGGGGAAAATGAAAATCACGGGGCGTCCGTTGTAATAAACGTACGCGTCACGACCGAGCGCATTGGGACCGATGTATGACTTGTAGGCCTTGTCGAAGGCTTCCAGGGCGTCTTCAGTGGCGTGACCGTTGTCCTCCTCGGTTTCGTCGTACATGAGAGCGACGTGGAAGTGATTTTCGCTGGCTATTTTCTGCAATAGAGCGTAGCTGCGGTCGGCGAATGGCTCCCGGTCTCCGTACCAATCCACGGCAAAACCGTAGATGCCCATATTCTTCGCTTGTTCGATTTGTGAGCGCAGGACGGCGGGATCTTGCGTGGAATATCCAACATTGATGTGCTTGGGTTCTCCAAACCAGGGTTGGTAGTCTGCAAGTACTTTGGGATAGCTCTCGGGAGCCCGTACCGGCAGGTTATCTCGAATGGCGCGATGGACACCGTTCGAATTGCACCCAATTGCGAGAAAAACCAGAGCCGCAATGAGAACGGGCAGAAGCGATACGCGGTTGACCTTCATTTAGACTATCTCTTCCGAAAAACTGACAACAGCCTGTTTGATGCATTCACACCGCCGATTATTCTGCGCACTCGTCGGAGCCGCCGCACGTGGTTGTCAGAAAGCAGGTACTGTTTCCAACAACCGCACCACCCATCGGTCGGCGGCGGGCGTCATCACCACCAGATAATTCAGCGCTACTTGCTCCTGATGGACGATCTTGTCTCCATCCAGAATCTGTACTTCAAGTTGCGCAGTATCCCGCAACTGCATGGCATCGCCACTGGGTGAATAAAAGATTGCGCTTACCTTGTGTCCATGATCGATGTAACGGACTCGGATCCCGCCCTTCTTCTGATCGGCAACAGCGCGAGCGAACGCTTCCTTCGCGAACCCGGTAAAGTACCCCTCGAGCAAGTCGGCGCGGTTCTGATCGAGTGCCTGGGCGAGTGTCTGCCATGCGAAGGCATAGTCACGAGCAATGTTTTTGCCTGTAAGCTCCTCAATTGGTCTCGGAGAGATCGAATCTGCATTCAGCCGCACGCTGGGCAGTGCATCAGCCCCGAAGGCAGCGGTACTTGGCGCGACGCACGCGAATAACAGCAGACCGTAAAACACCGAGATCAAACGGCGGAACTCAACCCAGGAAATCATGGCGTGCCCCCAACCCGCACTTCGTTGCCCATGGCAACGCCCGAAGCGACGGAGATAGTAGCTCCGCCCGTCAGTGGCATCTGCGCGCGCGCGATCCCGCGTTTGATCGGCGCATCCACTGTTGTCTTCCCGGCTGCGTCGGTTGCGGTGAATGTCACCACCGTGCCGTCAGGAACCGGATTGCCGCTACAATCGCGCACCGTCTCTGTTTCCACGGTGACGGAGTTCCCCTTACGTGCTGCCTTGATGCGCAAATTACAGGCATCCGATGCGACCTGCTGCACAACCCGATGCTCTGAGATATTCCCGAGAGAAGCCACCACCTGGGCCGGCCCGCCTTTGCGAGTTGCGTCAAGGTGCATCCAGGCGACGCCGTTGTTTGTTGGCAAAGAACGTGAAATCGCCGGGGCATCCTTCACCGCCACATTGAAATTCACCTTCACGGGCTGCAATACCAGATTGTGAAACCTGTCGAAGACGAATGCCACCGCGCTGATCGCATCTTTGGCCGACACTGGCACGCGGGACGGATGAACCAGAAAGCTCAATTCGGCGGGGGCGGCAGCAACAACATAAACCTCAGAACTCACGCAACCATCCGACCCGCAAACCGTGGCGATGTAACGACCCGCATCGCGCACGTCCTCAGGCGCGACTTCGATTGCATTTCCCAGCCGTACCTTTTGCTTGGTGCGATGAGTCGGCCCGACGAGATAGAAAGTGGCATCTCTACTGCCCGTCGTCGCAATGGAAAATCCGCTTCCGGCGGTAACCTGCTTTGGCGGATGCAACTCTGCCGCACGCGCGCCCGGGAGGCTGAGCTCGCTGAGAAGCATGAGAAAGAAAAATACGAAGGTATGGCGCATATCAGGAATTGCCACTGCTGTAATGGTTCACCGTAACGTGATAGTTCTGCACCTTTGCGGCGACATCGTCCGGCAAATCCACCGCGAAGTGGACGGGAGTTTGTGGCAGCAGCGCTTGGTCGATATATCCGTCCGACACCCAGATGACCTTTCCGTTACTGTCGTAAAACACCGCCAGGGTCTGGGCGATGTTCACCGGCTGTCCACTTTCATTCAACAGTTCACCGCTCAAGACTTTCTTGCCAAGTGCATCAGTATTCATGCGCTGTCCCGAAACCTCGATGACCGGATCAGCGCTGGCCGGCACCAGCATGGCTTTTGCATCCATCCTCACGCTCTTGATCTGCTTCAGCTTTACTCCCGGGAAGTCAATCCGGTAGGGCGACACTTGTTTGGGCAGCAAGGTGTGAGAGATTTTGTCAAAGCTGCCCTCCTGGCTCAGGGGCGCATTATTCTGGTCAAGCAAGGTAGCATTCACGTTCACATAGGCCGGCACCGTATCTTCGTTCACAATTTCGCCGAGGATAATCAGCCGGTCGGGCCTTTCCACTGGGTTCATGGAGATGATGCGCACCTGTGGCGTATCGACATTCTGCTCACCCCAATCATCTTCCGGACCGCGATTGATTACGTCCCAACGGAGGTAGTTCACCGGGATCACCTGCGGCGGCACTCTGGGAAGATTGGGCGAGGGCCAGTCTACTTTCCAACTGCTCCCTTGATGCTCCACTTTCAAATCGCGGACGTCATCGATTGGCCCTACGGCGGTGGACCAATGCAAGTTGGCGCGAACCACCGCTTGATCACTGGCGGCATGGATCGGCCAAACATCGAATCCTTCCAGCGAGGAATATGTCCGCAAGCTACGATAGCTGCCGGAAAGATCGCGCTCGAATGCGCTTCGGTCGATATCTTTATTATTCGCAAGTCGCGCATAGGCTCGATCCCAGTTGTGCGACTGCACGTCTGCCAGAAGAGCCTGTACCGCTTCGGTAGGCGTGGAAGCCGATCTCATCTCCGCCCGTGCAAGGCCGCCCGACGTTACCCACCCTACGGCCACTAACAGTAGAGTGACCGCAAAAATTAGGAGAGCCAGAAGGTATCTCATCAGCGGGCCTCCCGCGCGTACATTGGCACTTCAGCTGGACTAGAGGACGGCACAATTTCCAACGACCTCACGCGGTCCGGAACTAACAGCCACAGCAATATCGCAAAGAAGCTGCATCCTATCGGAAGAATGCCCCAGAGCAGACCTTCCCATGGAGCAGGTATCGCGTCCGACTCAATTTTGCGCGCAGGAGGAACATCCTCTTTGGACCATACCGTCACGAGGCCATTGTCGAAAGTTTCAATCTTTCGCCAGCCTGCGAAGGCCAGCAGCGGATCGTAGTACGGGTCATGAACGAAGACGTATTTCAGTCCGTACCTGTTAGCGTGCTTTAGCATCGCTCGCAGCGATTCCATACCTGCGCGTCCAAAAAACTTGGCGCTGGTAAGTTGAGCCGCCCCGTACTGTGTCATCTCGGGCAGCAGCCTCGCCGAGTTGTACTCACCGTCAACGCTGTTTGCCGTGGTATAGGTAGAAACTTTTGGCAAAGCGTTGCCAAATCCGAGCGTGATGTAGCGGTATTTATCGTGTCCATCACGATTGAGGAATGAGACCACGGAGTCTACGTTCATTCCGCCGATGGTCTTGAAAGGACTGAAATACATCCAGCCCAGGGCCAGTGCGAATGTGGCAATGGCAGCAATGCCCACGCCAATCGAGGCAAGCTTGGGAGCACGATCCAGCATTTCCTCAACCAATAGCCCGACAATGGGAAGCGCCAGCAGTGCGGCCAGCAAGGTGAATCGCTCGAAGGTAAGGATCTGAAACGCCCGTCCCAGCAGCAAACGTGGAATCGGAGTAGTTCCACCCAGGCCAAAAATGAACGCTACCCAGAAGAAGATCAGCAACGGTCGCAAACGTGGGACCGAGGCTCCTCGGATAACGATAAACGGTAAAGCCAGGATCAGCGCACCGTAAGGGACGATGAAATAATTCATCCCATAATCGAAGTTAAGCAGGAAGTTTGACCGGCTGGCGTGAGGGATGGGAACCTGCTCGATCGGATGTTGGAGAATCGAGATCCAGTACGGAAGCAATACTATTGCCACACCAATCGCCGATAGTGCCGTGAAGACTGCTGCTCTTCCTAAAACCGCGAAGCCGCCGCCGTCGCTTTCTGCGCGACGGTCCATCCAGGCGAGCATTAGCACGGGCGCAGCAAACAATATCGCGCCAAACAATAGCGTCACGTGGTGAATCGAAGCGGCTACCAAAGTCAGCACTACACCTTTTACCAGCGCTCGTCCCCGCCCCCAACGCAACCATTCGTAAAAATAGGGCAGCGCCAGGAGGTAGAAGGGGGCTGAGACCGTGGTCGAGAGCTGGCCGGCTGAATACACGAGGAACGCAACTGTCCCAAGAAATACGCTAAGTAATGCGGCATAACTTGCGGCACGCTCACTGACCCACAATCGAGCAAAACGGAATACACCAACCGGCAGCAGGACCACGCCGATCAGTTGCACCAGCATGTAAGCCATATTCAATCCGAAAATGAACGACAAAATCGCAATCCACTGGTGTCCGAGTGGCGGATATGTGGTTTGGGAAAACCCAGCGAACCATTTTTCGTTCCACGGATTGAACCAATGATGGGCGTAATGCGACGCGAAGAAGATGTGAAAGTTTGCGTCGTAAGTAGTCGTAGTCGGCAACTGCATGATCAGCAGCGGAGCATGCACGACCAATGCGATGAGCACGATCGCGGCAAGCGGGATCGGCCGGCGGAAAAAGCTCGTATCCCTCTGATCCACGGACGCCTCCTGGTAAGTTGTTCAGCGACCTTTGGATTCCTGTTCCGCTTGGATGGTTTGCTGTGGATTCTGCAAGGGTTATCCCGTCTTGGGAGCCAGACGTTCTCGGGTTGCCTGGACGACACGGCGATGACCAACCGGATTTCTGGCGAAGGCATCAGAGCAAGTGGACCCGAGCGCAATTGTCGAATTGTGGCCCTAATGCGCTCGTACTTCAAGCCATGAAAGCTTTGGGAACCCGATTCTCCGCCGCGCTGTGCTCCCTTATGCTGGCTGGTGCCGCTACTGCGTCCGGGCAGACGTTTGAGGTCAATCAAAACGGACAGGTGGCTACTGGGCAACCTAAGCAGGCCCAGAAAACGCATGGCAGGTCGCAAGTTTCTTCACCCTCGTCAAATGGCATGGGGTGGGGCTCCAGCATTGAAGTAGCCCGTCAAGCCCGGGCGGCACAGCAGGCGATAGACAGAGGCGACTACGCTTCCGCCGTTGCCTACGCCGAACGCGCCGCCAAGGCCGCACCGCAAAACACAGATTTCTGGTTCCTGCTGGGTTACACGGCCCGGCTGGCGGGGCGCTACCAGACGTCGGTTGACGCGTACCAGCACGGCCTTAAGAATCAGCCAAACTCAATCAACGGATTGTCAGGCCTGGCGCAGACCTATGCCCGGATGGGGCGTAATGACGACGCTAAGAAAACTGTGCTTCAGGTGTTAGCGGCGAATCCTAAGAGTCCTACTGAGCTGACTTTGGCGGGCGAACTATTTCTGACCTCTGACCCGCAACGAGCCGTGGGACTACTACAGCGTGCCGACGCCCTGAAGCCGTCCGCACGCACCGAGCTTCTTATGGCGCGAGCCTACGTGCTGTTGAAGCAGCCGGAAAGGTCTAAGGAGATGCTAGAGCGCGCCAGGCGACGCGCTCCCCGTGATACTGATGTGGTGCGCGCCGTCGCGGGATTCTACCGCGATGCGAGGCAATACGATCTTGCGATCTCGACCTTGAAGTCTGCGCCATCCAAACCGCCGGCCCTGCTGGGCGAACTGGGTTACACCTATCAGTTGGCGGGTAAGAAGAAGGAAGCTGCGGATTCGTATGCGCAAGCGGCTAACGCTCAGAGCAAAGATATCGCCTTGCAACTCAGCGCCGCTCAGGCCTTCGTGAATGCGGGTGACACCGGTCGCGCGAACGGCTTCCTAAAGCGGGCAGAGTCGATTGATCCCAACAATTACCGTCTGCATGCGGTGCGGGGACAGATCGCAAGCTTGCAAAACGATACCAAAGACGCAATCCGCGAATACGAGCTGGCATTAGCTAATATGCCGGAGGGAGTACCGGAAGGCGTGCTTTATCCGGTCGAGCTGCGGCTCAGCCTCTACCAACTCTATCGCGATGATGGGAACGCGGCGGCAGCCCAGCGTCAAATCAGTTTGGCCCAATCCGCAATGCAGAATCTGGATTTTCAGGATGCGAACCGGCCGGAATTTCTTCGCCTACGCGCAGCCCTTGAGGAGGGGTCGGGGCACTCCACTGAGGCGGAAAAAGACCTAAAGGAGGCGCTGGCACTCGATCCCAACAGCGTCAACATCACGCTGAATTACGGCAACCTGCTGTGGAAGCTCGAGAAGAAGGACCAGGCGCTGGAAATGTTCAATCGCGCGCTAAAGCTAGATCCCGCGAATGCTTCCGCCTTGTCGTCCCTCGGATACCTTACTCGCGATATGGGGGACCTGAAGGCTGCAGAGAAATACTTTACCCAATTAGCGTCACTCTATCCGGATGACTACGTGCCCTACCTTGCGCTCGGAGACATGTACACCGCGTCGCGGCAGTTTCAACAAGCTCAGGCCAGTTACGAAAAGGCGCACAAGCTGGCTCCCGGAAACCCGCTGGTATTGGCCGGGGGCACAAATGCCGCTTTAGAAGCCCACGAGTTACCTGTCGCCAAGAATTGGCTGGACCTCGCCGACACAGCCATGAACGAGAATCCGCAGCTGATGCGAGAGCGCGAACGCTATCTTACTTTCAGCGGAAAATATCTCGAATCGGCGCAACTGGGATACAAAGTAATTCAGAAATTACCGCACGATCCTGAGGCGCCGGTCTACCTGGCATACGATCTGCTTTTTCTGGGACGTTACGACGACGCGGACGCCATCGTTCGCGAATATCGCCAGATTCTGCCCAAGGACAAAGATCTTCCCCTGGTTGCCGGTTATATCCACGTGCACGATGGTTTGTTTAATGAGGCCGTAGCCGACTTCACCCAAGCGCTCGAGCGCGACCCTAAGATGGCTACCGGGTATATGAACCGAGGATACGTACTGAACGACGTCAGGCAGGCCCCTAAAGCGGCTGCGGATTTCGAGAAGGCATTGCAGTTACGGCCCGACTACGGAGAGGCACACCTGGGCCTGGCTTATTCGTATTTGCAGATGCGGAAATCAAAGCCAGCCATTAAGGAAGCGAACGCGGCCGAAAAAACCTTAGGCGAGTCCGTCACAATTCACCTGGCACGCGCCGAAGCCTACCGTCAGCAGGTGCTGCTGAACCAGGCAATTAAAGAATATGAGACGGCTCTTCAATTCACACCGTTGGACATGAGGACGCGTTTGGCGCTCGCCGATGCGCAATACCGTCTGCACCGCTACAGCGATTCCATCAACACGCTGCAAGCGGCTCTGCAGATCTCTCCTAATGATCCGGTGATATACGCGCAGATGGCGCATTGCTATGCCAGGATGGGGCAGCGTGAAAACACCATGCGCGCCATTGGGGAAGCGGAGCGCATTGGCGGAGATTCAGACCGCATCCTGCTCGCCACCGGTGACGCTCTTCTGACCCTCGGCGATCGCAAGGCAGCCATGGACCGTTTTTCCCGGGCTCTGGATGTGGTGGGAGGGGACACGGTCGAGACACGCCTGTCCCTGGCACGATTGTTTGCACGCAACGGACGCTGGGCCGAAGCGCGTGAGCAGGTGGCTCTCGGATTCGCGGAAGCGCGCATCGACAACACTGAAGACATTACCGCTGAGCATCTCCTGGAAGCCGCGGACGTTTTCATGTCCATGCACGACTTCGAGCTGGCGAAAAAATACTTTGAGCGCGCCGAAACTGAAGGAGCAGATCAGCAAGTTGTCGCTGTCGGTATGGCCAATGCTTACCTGGCACAAGGCCAAACCTCCAGCGCGGAGGCTCAACTGGCCAGCTTGGGCAACGATTCAGATAACGAGCAGAATTACGATTACCTGGTAGCCAAAGCCAACGTGTACCGCCAGCAACAGGACACGGTTCACGCCTTATCGTTTTACGCCCGCGCAAATGACATGAATGCCACCGACGAAGCTGCACAACGAGCCGAGTTTGATCTCGCAGGTCAAGAGGGCCGACAGATAAAGCCAAACGTGGGTGTGGTTTCCGATATTTCACTGGCCCCGATCTTTGAAGACATCAACATCTATACCCTCGATGCGAAGCTGCTGACGAATCCCTTGCCGGGAACAACTGGCGCACTGCCTCCCCCCCGCTCTTCGTTCGAAAGTCTGGGTATTGCCCACTTCAAAGCCCATCTCCAGAACTGGCCTGTAATTACCGGATTTGTAGAAGAACGCAATGCCCGTGGCCGCATTTCTATTCCCAGTGAGTTGATCATTCAAGACCGCAATACTTATGACACTACATTGAATGGTGCGGTTAACCCCATGCTCCATGTGGGGAACGCCACTTTTACTTTTACTCCGGGACTACAGTTCACCATTCGTCGTGACACGATTTCACCGTTCGCGATGAATCAGAACTTGTTCCGCCAGTTTTTGTATATATCCAGCAACCCGCTCTGGAATTGGCTATCAATTTCTGCCAGGGGCATCCGCGAAGCGGGCCCTTTTACTGAACAAAACCTGCATTCCCGCGATGCCTCTGCGTTGCTCGAGTTCACGGTGGGCCGTCCTTGGGGGAGTACCGAACTATTGGCAGGCTATGGAGCGCGCGACGTCCTTTTTCGTCCGTTGATTAGAGAGTATTTCACGACTAGCAGTTACGTCGGCGTACAGCACCGATTTGGTTCCAACTTGAGGGTCGCAATGCTGGCCGAATATCTACGCTCGTGGCGAGTAAAGGACCTTCAGTTTGCCATAGCGGAAGCCATTCGCCCGGGCGTCCGCTTCGACTACCAGCCTAATAGCCGTTGGAGTGTACAAGGTTCTTTCCTCATGTCCAGGGGGCAGGGATTCCACGCCTACGATAACGTGCAAAACGAGTTTCTAGTCTCGTACGTAAAGCCCATGAAAGGAGCAGTGAACGACGGCACAGGAGAGACCCCGGTTTCATATCCTTTGCGTTTCTCCTTTGGATTGCAACAGCAAACTTTCTACGATTTTCCGGGCGGCGGCAGAACCACAGTTCTTCCGGTGGTTCGGCTGACATTGTTTTAGCGGGACGCATTGAGACCTCCGAAGTTTTGAAAAGCATGTCCTTCCCCACCGAGCAACCAAGGGACTTTGCCTAGAGCTGACTGAATGGCGATGACTACCAAGGCACCCTCATTTCGAGCACCACAAATTGCTCAGGACGGTTCCGCGGCGGTTGCGCCGCTGGGATCTTCTCGCGCCCTGCGTGCTCGACTCCTGAGTGGCAGCATGGTCATGCTGGTCAGTTCCGGGATGGTAGGCGGCATCAACCTGCTCTACAACATTCTGATCGCGCGCTGGCTGGGTGCGGTGCAGTTTGGCCATGCAGCCGCGGTGTATACCCTGCTGATGTTGTTGTCGTCAGTCACGCTGGCTTTCCAGCTTGTCTGTTCCAAGTTCGTGGCACAGAGCGACTCGTTGGAGTCCAAGGCCGGAGTCTACCTCAGTCTCCATCGTAGTGCGTGGAAGGTCGGCATCATCCTGGGAGTGCTGCTGGTGTTGGCAAGCGGTGCCGTGTCCAGCTATCTGAATCTACCCACCCAGACTTACATCATTCTGCTCGGCATCGGTACCGCGCTCTACGTGCCCCTTGGCGTAAGACGCGGCCTGCTGCAGGGCATGTACGACTTCCGTCGCCTGGCCGAGAACTTTGTCGTAGAAGTTCTGGTCAAACTGATCGGCGCTATCTTCCTGTTGGCAATGGGATGGGGCGTCACGGGCGTCATTGCTGCTGTCACCGCGTCGCTCGGTGTCGCTTACTTCATGGCATATCCGCAGAAAGAGCTGCGGGTAGCTACAAAGCCGAATCTACCAGCATCATTCTGGGAAGGAACGCAAGCGGCGGTGTTTTTTGTCGGCCAGGTCATTATCAATAACGTCGACATAGTTCTGGTAAAACACTTCTTTTCCGCCGGCGAAGCTGGTCTCTATGCCGCCGTGGCTCTAGTGGGACGCGTAGTCTACATGTTGTCCTGGTCGGTTGTGAGCAGCATGTTCCCAGTCTCGGCTGGCGCCGGGAGTGACGAGCGGGGCGGTCGGATGGTGCTGACCACGACCTTTCTGCTGGTGCTCCTGATCACCACACTTTTCTTGTTCGGACTGTGGCTGGCGCCAAATGCACTTTGGAAGCTCCTTCTAGGCGCTGGTTTCCCGCCCCTGGGCGGCAGGAGTCCGTACACGTCGTTGCTTCTACTGTATGCCGGGGCCACTGGTGTCTATTCTTTGGCGGTTGTGCTCATGACTTACGAGATGTCTCGCAGAATTGTGAATGTGGGTTGGCTACAACTGGGCATGAGCGGGGCAGTGGTACTCGGAATTTACTTGTTCCACACGAACCTGCATCAAGTCATTGCAGTACAGTTAATTTTGATGGCTGCGCTGCTGTTCACTGTGGCCACACTACTTTTCCGTTCTCGCCCTTCCGTAGACGAGATTCTGATTATAGGAAACATGTCGAGGATTCGCCGTGTTTCCAAAGAAGAGGTTATTGCTGAGTTTCTGAAAAATGAATTCTACGAGAAACAATACGACAGTTACCGGGAAAAGCTTGGACACCTTGTATATCGGTGCCCTGCTCGACTGTCGTCGAGGAGAGCTCTGGAGAGAACTTCCCGGTGATACCGAATGGTGGGAGGTGGAGCTGAGCCCGGAGGACTTGGGACGAATACGCGTGTTTCCCAGATCTCAATGGCTTAGAGTTGCCAGGGGCAGTTTCAACCTCTTCGAAGTAGTGGACCGACTCCGCGGTCGAATCAACTCCGGCAAAAGCAGCGGATTCATCTCGAAGATACGTTCGTTGAGTGAGCATCTGCCGGAATCGGCCACGCCAAGCTCGGTCCTCTTAATTGGAACTGACCAGAACAGTCCGCTCACCATAATTGAGGGCAATCATCGTGTGGCTGCTGCGATGCTGGTTTCGACTGACCTGGCGCTCGCGCGCTTTCGCTTTTTTTGTGGATTCTCGCCTCGCATGACAGAGTGTTGTTGGTACCAGACGGACATTTCAACCCTCTGGCGCTACGGAGTGAATCGGATGAGATACCTGCGGCACGACCATGACGTTCTGATCGAGCGCATGTTGAGAAATACATCGAAATACCCCGACCCGGCATAACCATCGTCCCAATCACCACCAACCAGCATACTGCTGCATATTATTGATAAACTATCGACATTTGCCGTGATTCAATTGCCCCCTGCCGTAGACGTGCCGGGGGTGTTGCGGGGAAAATGCGCTAAATTCTTGCAGGTACTATGGCCGGTAAACGCACATTATTCGAGAAGGTATGGGATGCGCATGTGGTGGCCGAACCGCCTGGGCGCCCGCCCCTTCTTTATATCGATCTGCATCTGGTCCATGAAGTAACTTCGCCCCAGGCCTTTGACGGGCTGCGGGCGTCAGGACGCCGTGTGCGCCAGCCACTGCGCACAGTGGCGACCGTAGATCACAACATTCCAACAACTCCACGCGGCACTCCGGTCACTGACCCTATCGCCGCATTACAGATTCAGGCTCTGCAGAAGAACTGTCTCGAATTCGAGATTCCGTTCTTCGACATGGATTCGGCAGACCAGGGGATTGTGCACGTGATTGGCCCGGAGTTGGGACTGACGCAGCCGGGCATGACGGTCGTGTGCGGTGACAGCCACACCAGTACTCACGGAGCTTTCGGCGCACTGGCATTTGGCATTGGTACTTCGGAAGTGGAGCACGTGCTGGCTACGCAATGCCTCCCGCAACGCAAGCCGAAGACGATGCGAATTGAAATGAAGGGCAGATTGGCTGAAGGAGTTACGGCAAAGGATTTGGCGCTAGGCATCATCGGGCAGATCGGGACGGACGGCGCTACCGGACACGTCATTGAATATGCTGGCGAAGCAGTGCGCGGGCTTTCGATGGAAGGTCGCATGACTCTCTGCAACATGAGCATTGAAGCCGGTGCACGCGCGGGTATGGTGGCTCCGGACGAAATCACATTCGAATACGTTAAGGGTCGGCGATACGCGCCGCGAAATGGCGAATGGGAGAAGGCGGTGGAGTGCTGGCGTACACTCCCAAGCGAAGCGGGGGCGCACTACGATGCTGTGGTGGAGATCGATGCCGCGAAACTGGCCCCATTTGTTACCTGGGGGACCAATCCTGGCATGGTCGTCCCAGTGACAGGCCGGGTTCCAGAACTGGGAAATGGTACCGACCACCGAACAGTGGAGCATGCGCTGAAATATATGGACCTGGAACCGGGCACGCCCATCGAGCAAATTTCCGTAGATAGAGTTTTTATTGGATCGTGTACCAATTCGCGACTCGAAGACCTGCGCGCTGCCGCCAGAGTCGCCAGGGGGTATCGGGTAAATGCAAAAGTCAGAGCGATGGTCGTGCCAGGATCGCAGGCCGTGAAACAGGCGGCCGAGAAAGAAGGCTTGCACAAGATCTTTGTTGAAGCCGGGTTCGAGTGGCGGGAGTCAGGCTGTTCGATGTGTCTCGGCATGAATCCCGATATCTTGCAGCCGGGGGAACGCTGCGCATCCACCAGCAACCGCAACTTCGAAGGGCGGCAGGGGCGGGGCGGACGCACTCACCTGGTGAGTCCGATGATGGCTGCGGCCGCGGCGATTGCCGGGCACTTTACCGATATCCGCAATTGGCGTTTTCTAGACGCAAATTATGAAACCGTTTCGCGTTCATAAAGGTCGCGTCGCTCCGTTGGGTCGCGACAACGTTGATACTGACCAGATTATCCCCAAGCAGTTTCTGAAGCGTATTGAACGCACCGGTTTTGGTGAGTTTCTGTTTTACGACTGGCGCCGGTCTGCTGGAGAACAATCATTTGTACTGGACGATCCTCGATACAAGGGATCCAGCATTCTGGTGGCTGGCAAGAACTTTGGCTGTGGCTCATCGCGTGAACACGCGGTGTGGGCATTGACAGATTTTGGCTTTCGCGGAGTGATTGCGCCGTCATTCGCGGACATATTCGCCAGCAACAGTGTGAAGAACGGATTTTTGCCGGTCGTTTTACAAGATGCAGAGGTGGAAGAGATCAGCCGCCGGGCGCAGGAAAAGGACGATTATCAACTCACTATTGATCTCGAGCAACGGACGGTTCACGACGAGCACGGCTTCTCGGCAGCTTTTCAGATCGATGATTTCATACGACGTTGCCTGCTGGAAGGATTGGATGACATTGGACTTACCCTCCAGCAGGAGTCTGAATTATCCAGTTACGAGCGGAGCCATCCCGTTTCGCGGAACATGCAGAATCTTAAGGCAGCAATTCCAAACACAAATCGCTAATGTCTGCGATCTGCTCCTAAACGCCCAACAGACCGTACATGAGGATCGAGAGCACGATGAGTGTGAAGATGACGTACATGCGATCCTTTTCTGCAGCGAACGCAAATACCGAGAAGGCAACTCTGACCACGGGTGTGGCTATCAGCAGTAGAATCCCAAGTTGGATGATGCCGCGAGCGTGCCCCTCTCTTGTGTTTTTCAGTATTCCACGCACATGCCGCAGATCGGTCGGCTCTCCACGAAAAATGTGGTAGTCGGCTGGTGCCTGCCCGTAACGGACCAGATAAAGTATTGCCCCCGCCGAGACGACTATAGCGGCGAGCACAACTCCCGCACGCAAAAGATTCCCGATGATCTCTTCTGTTTTCTGATCGCTCCAATTGGCCCAAATCGTCATTACATCTTTCCTGACAGACCCTTGTAGATCATCTCTCCACCGAGCATGGCGATCGCTGCTGCAAAAACCAGACGTAGTGAGGCAGTTTGAGCCTTTACCAGAACACGTGTGCCTATTAGAGATCCGGCCAACACGCCCAACATGACAGGCATTGCCAGTCCAGGATCGATATAGCCGCGTCGTAAGTACACGCCCGCGCTGGCAGCGGCGGTGACACCGATCATGAAATTGCTAGTAGTAGTGGAGACTTTGAAGGGAATTCTCATAGCTTGGTCCATTGCCAAAACTTTCACCGCTCCCGACCCAATCCCCAACAGTCCGGAAAGCGTGCCTGCTCCGAACATCAAGCTGAATCCGCCAGGAACTCTACGCACAAAATAGTGCCGGATGCCGCGGGCAGTCGGAAAGCTCCCGTTTAACTTCAGCCGGGTGGCCAGCCGGTCTGGTTCTTCGTTAGCCGGCGGCAACGGCCGGGTTCGACTGGAAAGATAGGCGGAATACAGTAGGACGACGCCAAAAACAATTGCCAGTGCAGAAGCCGGTATTCTGGTCGCCAGAAATGCCCCCGCAAGCGCACCGAGTGTCGTGGCGATTTCCAAAAACATGCCCACACGAATGTTGGTAAATCCTTCTTTCACGTATGCCGCAGCAGCTCCCGAAGAGGTCGCGATGACTGCAACCAGCGACGCACCGATGGCATAACGAATGTCGACTTTGAACAGAATAGTCAACAAGGGGACAAGTACGACGCCGCCTCCTAGCCCGGTGAGTGCCCCCAGGAAGCCGGCGATCAACGAGCCAACCGCTACCAACAGGGTGAAGACCAACACGCTCATCGTGTCCTCCGCACTCACCAGTGTGCCACACGTGGCTGGAACGAAATATTGTTGTCTGTCGAACACCGTTATATTCTCGGGACGTGTTCCGTTTCTATGCACCCGGCAGATCTCCGACCGCTGGTCTGATCCTTGGTCTCATCATTACCCTGGCTGCGGTGGTGGCCTATTCGTGGTACATCACCCGTCAGATTTCCGGTCTGCGCGAACTACAGAACGACCTCGTCGATCGGAACCGCAAGGACTCGCTTCAGTTGCTGCGAATTCAGAATGATCTGAATTCCCTGGGCCTCGCCATGCGAGATATGCTTGACAATGACGAACCCTATCCGCTGACTGCCTGGTCAGGACAGTTTCAGCGAATCCGAACCGACCTGGATGATGCCCTGCGGCGCGAAGAGCAACTCGCGGTTGCACGCCAAACCCCGGAGCAGAAGCAAGTCCTAAGAAACTCCCTGGCGCAGTTTTGGGATGCGGTGGACCGTATGTTTCTGCTAGCGCAAAACGGTAAAGAGAAAGACGCGCGCGCACAGATCCGTCTGTCGCTTCAGGCGCGGCAGGCGGCCTTGAGTACCTCTGTCTCACGACTGATGGTCCAGAACAGTGAAAGTGAGGAACAAGCGGCACTGCGCATCCGCCAGATCTATGATCGCGTTCAACACCAGGTGTACGTTCTGCTGGGCGCGACACTTATCGCCATTTTCTTGACCAGCGTCTATCTCATTCGGTCGAACCGACGGCTGTTCGCGCAACTGGCGGCCCTTTCCGAGCAGAGGAGTGAGCTTGCGCAAAAATTGATTTCTACGCAAGAGTCTACCTTGCGCTACATCTCGCGCGAACTGCACGATGAATTTGGCCAGATTCTGACTGCCGTCGGCTCCATGCTGAGTCGAGCCGGCAACCAGGCGCCGGAAGGATCTCCGCTACGAATCGAACTGCGCGAGGTGTGTGAAATCGCGCAAAACACGCTCGACAACGTTCGCAGTCTTTCGCAAGCCTTACATCCAGTAATGCTCGATGAATCGGGACTGGAGAGCACTCTCGATTGGTACATTCCGGTGGTAGAAAGGCAGACCGGGATTGCCATATCCTATAAGAAGATAGGGACGCCGTTCCCGGTAAACGGCAATGCTGCCGTTCACGTGTATCGCGTCTTGCAGGAAGCTCTTAATAATGTCGCGCGCCATTCGGGAGCGCATGAGGCTTTGGTGCGGCTACAGTTTCTGCGCGATGCACTGCAACTTGAAGTGGAAGATCACGGCAGAGGGTTTGTAGCCCAGTCCGGCAAGCCGGGGATTGGGCTTGTTGCTATGCGAGAACGCGCCGAATTGTTGCGCGGTGAGATTGAGTTCCTGAAGCCGCCGGAAGGCGGCACACTGGTTCGGTTGAGAATTCCACGAGATATGCCGGATTCGCATGTCACTTAAGATTTCCGTGTTGCTGGTGGATGACCACAGCCTCGTGCGGCGGGGCTTTCGTCGCATGCTGCAAGACGAGCGCGATATTACAGTGGTCGGCGAAGCTGGCGATGGTCCGGAGGCAATCCGTTTGGCCCAGCAACTTCGACCGCGGATCATCGTCATGGATTGCGCCTTGCCCGGAATGAACGGTCTGGAAGCGATGCGCCGCATTATTGAGATATCTCCAGAAAGTTCTGTGCTAATGCTGAGCATGCATACCGAAGAGACCTTGGTGCACCAGGCACTGGATTCAGGGGCTCGCGGCTACATTCTGAAAAACGCCATAGACCTGGAACTGGGGACAGCAATTCGAAAAGTCATGGCAGGTGAGATTGTGCTTGATCCGCAACTCGCGCGTACACCGGTTTTGAAAGGCGAGCGGGATTACGGTCTGACAGTGCGCGAACTGGAAATCCTGCAACTCATCGTTGACGGCAAGTCAAACAAAGAAATCGCAGCGCAGCTTGAGCTGAGCGCAAATACCGTGGCTGTTCATCGCGCTAACATCATGGATGCCCTCGGGATTCACAAAACTGCCGAACTCGTTGTCTACGCCATCCGCAATGGACTGGTGAACCTTCCGTGAATCGCCGCTCTTTCTTGTTGGGAATAGCCGGTTTGGCGTCTGCTTCAGCTTTGCCGCGGCTAGATGCGTGGGCACCCGCCTCGCCCACAGCGGGATTCCGCCTGCTCGATGTCACTTCACAAGCGGGCGTTCAGTTTCACCACAATAGCGGTGCCTACGGAGGCAAGTTGCTCCCCGAAACCCTAGGCTCCGGCTGCGCCTTCCTAGACTACGATGGCGATGGTTGGCAAGATATTATCCTCATTAATGGAATGGATTGGCCGGGGCACAAGCGCCAGCGAACCACGCTTCGCCTGTACCGAAACAACCGCGACGGCACTTTCTCAGATGTGACACGCAGAGCTGGGCTCGATATCGAGATGTATGGCATGGGCGTAGCGGTCGGAGACTATAACAATGACGGCTTTCCCGACATCCTGGTTACTTGTGTCGGGCAGAATCGCTTGTTTAGAAATACCGGGAAGGGAACGTTCGTCGACGTTACCCGCTCCAGCGGATTGGCTGGTAGGCAAGCCTTCAGCACTTCAGCACTATGGTTCGACTTTGACCGCGACGGCCTGCTCGACCTTTTTGTTTGCAACTACGTGAAGTGGTCTCCTGAGCACGATGTATTTTGCAGCCTGGACGCGAAGCACAAATCGTACTGCACGCCCGAGGCCTACCGCGGCGAAACCTGCTGGCTATTTCGCAATCGTGGTGATGGAACCTTTGAAGACGTCACTGCAAAGAGCGGGATTTTTGACAGCAGTTCGAAGTCTCTTGGCGCGGCCATCCTCGACTATGACCACGACGGGTGGCCTGACTTGCTAGTGGCCAATGACACGCAGCCAAACAAGCTATATCGCAACATGCATGATGGCACTTTCAAAGATGTTGCGGTTGAAGCAGGCATCGCGTTCAGCGCTGAAGGCAAGGCTCGCGCCGGGATGGGCGTCGATGTGGCAGATTTCAACAACTCAGGTACCGCCGGCGTGACAATTACGAACTTCGACAACGAGATGACGGGCTTATATCGCGCCCTGGGCAATGCAACTTATGAAGACATTTCTATGCAGGCTGGTATTGGCCCTGCTTCGAAGAACAGTCTGGGATTCGGATGCGCCTTCCTCGATGGCAACCTGGATGGTGCACTCGACCTGATCGTGGCGAACGGGCACATTGACGAAACGGTCCGAAATATTCGCGGCAATGTCGGTTATGCGCAGCCGCCGCAATTTTTTCTGAACGACGGGAAAGTAAAGTTCCGCGACATTGCGTCTGAGTTGGGTACCGAGTTCAGCCAACCCAAAGTTGGTAGAGGCCTGGCCTATGGCGACTTCGATCGTGATGGCGATCTTGACATTTTGATGACTACCAACAACGGGCCCGCTTTTTTATTTCGCAACGATCAATCGTCGGGGAACAAGAGCATCCGTTTCCGTTTAGTCGGTACGAAATCCAATCGCAATGCAATCGGGGCTACGGTGCGAATATTCCACGGCGGCGGAAACCAATCGCAGTTAGTTAAGAGCGGATCCAGTTATCTCTCGCAATCAGAATTGCCAGTTACATTTGGTCTCGGACAGCAAGGTAAGATTGAGCGGGTGGTGATTGACTGGCCCAGTGGCAGGGTTGAGGAGCACAAGAGCCTTGCGGCTGGGCAAAGTTACGAATGTGTTGAAGGCAAGGGTATTACTCCATTGACGCGATTCTAGTATTTTTTAACTATTGTTCCCGTTTTCTGTGCTGTGTAAAGTGACCTCACTTTATTTGTCCTCAGTTGCGACTTACCTCCGCGCCTCGAGGACCCGGACTGTACACTGCCGGATGCGGCCACCCACTTACGGTTTCGGGCTGCGCCGGCAGTTTACGTTTGCTTCAGCTTAATGTCGGAAACAAGGTTTATATTCTCCTAAGGAGACCTGCCTAGTTAAACTCGTGCAGCGCCTCACAATCCCGCCACACTTGCGCCGCGAATGCTTCGAGGAAAATCTGCGGCTGAGCGAAACATGTTGATTTCCCTGCATCGCTCGCCTCGAACGTGCTGCTAAACTATTAAATATCGCGGAGGGATGCGTGAGCGGTTGAAACGGGCGGTCTTGAAAACCGTTGTACCCGAAAGGGTACCGGGGGTTCGAATCCCTCTCCCTCCGCCATACAGTCTTAGCTGAAGAGAAAGTCGCCCACTTTTTGCCTTAAAATCCCGCGCAACGGACACGATTCTTACCTGCAAAGCCACCAGAGAAAGCAGATCACGAAGGCAGTAACTCAAGCCTTAGGCCCGTCCTCTCCGTACTCGGTATCAGCAGTTCGGTATTCAGGAGCTCACACCGGGATGCAACCACCCGGGCAAGATAATCGCGCGGGCACACTGGAAAAGCATCTGGGAGCAAGCGATAGACCTGGTTTCCAAATATTCCAACTAGAACATCTAGTGTCGGGGATCAGACGCCGATTTGCAGGAATTGCCAGTGGTGCAGCGGCGATGCTACTCAAGGGGTGTGGTTTATGTGTTCCGGCTAGCACCCACAACTGCCAAAGTTGGTCGGCGTGGGTAGCTGAATGGACGTGGAAGTTGATTGAAAATGTGAGCTGAGACGCGTTCGGAACAGACCTGGCTCGTCCCAAGCACTCTCCCCTACAGTCTCTCAGGTACGTTTTGGGCATCCCTACAGTCTTTGTCCGCTATCGTACAGAATCTACCCAATTGATCCACATGCCGGGTATAGGGCAGAGTGTGTTCGCGCCCCTTCCGGAGGTATAAGTATGTTGTCGTTGGAAAAGACTCAACTTGAGAAACTAGAGGGAGATCTGACGGAGCACTTGGGCCGGGAACTTACCGCTAGAGAAAAGTTCTATCTCGCTCTCTCCGAAGCCTGCTCTTCGTCTGTGCCACATCCCGAGGACAGGGAACACCGCGAAGCAGCTTGAGGCACGTTGCTTGTTCCGTTCGCTAGCCACCTGTACCTATTTCAGAAAGTATTTCGCCAGGATCCCACCAGTGCCATCCTGCAAGAAGTGAGCAAGAATGCCGGGGCGAAGACTGTGCCGCCAATGGGCCAGTAACCCAAAGAGGCAGCCGTACACCGCAATGATGAACATATACTTTGGCCCTTGATAACCATGAGCGACGCCAAAAACAATGCCCTGAATCACCAGGCCCGCGACAACACTTCGGGTCATGGCCGCAAATTGCTTTTGAAGATAGCCGCGGAAAATGATTTCTTCGCAAATGCCAGCGGTTAGCGCCAGCAGTAGATATAGCGCGGTCTCCAAGCTTCCGTATGGCAAGAGGTTGCGAATCGCTTGATTGGGAACCGCGTGAAGCAAAAGGGCTAGAAGCTCCAGAACGATATTCGATCCCAGCAGGAAAGCGGCTGCTATCACAAGGTCGCGTGCTATCGCCTTCCAGCGAGGCCAGTTGCCGCCAATTAGGTCTGTCAGTCGAACTCCGTAACGGCGCACTCCAAACCACACGAACGCGAGCAACAGCCATTCCGACGCTATCACGATCACATAGCCAACCGCATGACCACGTCCTTGTCCAAGACCAGGTGCGTGATGCGAATAAGCTCCCATTCCCGAGAACGCGAGCAGCACCAGCAATAAGACGACCGTGTGCCACGCGGGTGCGATCAGGCGCAAGTCAGGTCGGTTTGGCGATACGACGACGGAGTCGGCCATACTGTCTTCGCAAAAAAGGATTTTGGCCCAGGGGAAGAATAACGTAGGCTGTCCACCCGCTGCTAAAATATCCTCTTACCTCTTATGTTCGAGAACCTTCAGGAAAAGCTCCAACGTGCCTTCAAGACGCTTCGTGGCCAGGCTGTCCTCAATGAAGAAAACATTCAGGAGGCCATGCGCGAAATACGCCTGGCGCTGCTCGAAGCTGACGTCAATTTTAAAGTCGTGAAGCAGCTCATTGACCAGGTTCAGGCCAAAGCCGTCGGCCAGGAAGTAATGACTGCTCTCTCCCCGGGAGAACAGGTCATCAAAATCGTGCACGATGAACTGGTCCAACTTCTCGGCAAAGACACTGCCCGGATGAAGTTTGCTTCCCAGCCACCGACGGTTGTTCTCATGGCCGGACTGCAAGGGTCCGGCAAGACCACCACGTCAGGCAAGCTGGCGAACTGGCTCAAGAATGGCGGTCACCGACCGCTGCTGGTCTCCGTCGACGTCTACCGTCCAGCAGCACGGGAGCAGCTCAAGGTTGTCGCCCAGGCGATCAAGGCCAACATCTACGAAGGTGAAGTCACGGAATCCAACACCGCCACCGTCGAACGCCTGGCCAAAGAGGCCCGCCGCGAAGCG
>WNFF01001373.1_pt1 | contig 22811 bp, 12 predicted proteins | sample 5400441 | NCBI WGS metagenome assembly WNFF01 (sample SAMN13153345, study PRJNA577476) | soil metagenome | isolation source: 120 cm saprolite under Douglas fir tree site 2 hole 3 replicate 1 | place: USA:California | collected 2015-04-18
CAGGACTTGCGAGCCGCGAGGTCAATCTTGTGGCTGCGCAGGAACCGCCAGACATATTGGACGTCAACATCGCCCAGCGCCCCGGCCAGCAGGGGCCCGGTCCAGCGTGCGAACCCTTCTGGCGGCGGCTTATCCAGCAGCTTCAGAATCCGCTTATCGGTGGCCTTCGTATAGATTGGCTGCTTGCCAGGCCGCGGCTTGTCTTGCAGCCCTTCAAGGCCATGGTCGGCATAGCGATGCCGCCAAAGGCTGACAATCCGCGGCTGGACCCCAACTTCCTTGGCGATCGACCGGGTGCTGCGCCCGGCCGCCGCCAACAGAACTATCCGCGCTCGCTTCAAATCGCGCTGCAATGTCACCGGTGAGCGGCAACATGCCTCAAGCACCTTGCGATCTTTCCTCGAAAGGTGGACTTCTCTTGCTTCGGGTATCATCCCGACCTTGAATCACGACTCACGTTCTAAGAAAAGTGGATACTAGTCTTGCAGGTTGCAAGAGCAGAACGCTTTGCCACCAAAACCCTCGCCTTTGGCACCCCTACCGCCTCGGCCAACCAAAGCAACATGGGCGGGCAATTGATGTGATTGTAAACGAATTGCGCAGATCTCCCCCGCCGAGTTTTGCGGTCATAGGCGCCTGACCATCGTACTCTGAGAGCCACCCCAGCCAGTGCTCCTTCTGCGATTTGTACCAAACCCCCTCGGATCTCCAGACCCCGCGGATCACAGGCGTGCGCTCATAGCCAGCGGTAATTGGTCGCGTAGCCCGAAGCTTCGTTATTTTGCGCGGCGTGCAATCCGCGCAGCTCTGGCGCCGGATGTCCATCCACGCCCATCAGCGCGACCACTCGTCCAATCGGAAGGCCCGCGCGGACCGCCTTCGCAAGCCACGCCGCGCCGAGATACTCGGCAGTGGGCGGTGAACGTAGTCGACGCTCTCCGGCACCGGCCCGGCTGCGAAGACGCGGCGGCCGAGCGCCGCGATGGTCTTGCCGGGCTCGAAAATCGGCAGCGTCCGGTAACTTGGGATCGTTTCCTTGCCCTCCTGGTCGGCAAGACTGATCGCCTCGATATCGCTGATGAGACGCGCGGCCAGCGCCGCACCCGCGGGCAACCGCAGTTCCTCACCCGTGTAGACGCCGCTTCCCGACATGCCGTCGTCGATCAGCACCGTGCTGCGCTCGCCGGGCGTGAGCGCCGCCAGCGCCCCGATCGCTTTAACCTCGATAGCGTCAGCGCAGAACAGGCCGCTGCGGAATATCGCTGGCCGATGGCAATGGCGGTTTTGCAAATCCAGTCGAGAGTATAAAGTTCGCGGGCAAGCTGGAGTAGAGACGCGCACCGGTAGGACGAATCAAGAAGCGCTCGAATGTCCGGTCCTAACCCAAGCCGCACGTCAGCAACACGCGTCCCGGTTCTGTTTGAGGCCAAAAAGCTGACGAACCGGGCGCGGCGTATTCCATACCATAGTTGGGGAAAACGAACGCCAATATGACCGGCGACGCGTTCGGCAGGACTGCATCTGCGTGCCGGACCGCTAGTGGTGAAAATCAGACACTTCAGTCCCCCGAAAAGGCGCGCGCACCTTAGCCGACAACGGTTTCAGGGGCTCGATCTGTTAGATTCTCACCACTAGCTGCAGCTGGCTTTGGAATCTTCGCAGCGGCCTAGGATTCGAATGGGTTGATAATATGCGCGACTGTTGCCTTTCATTGGCAGACCTTGTGGAAACAGGGCAAGTCCGAACAGTGAGCTCCGTAAGTATTCAGGTATTTGTTTCCTCTTACGCACGCACATTTCTTTTCTTCACCTTTTTTGTCGCAAAACAGTGCGAATTGATCGCTGCTGCACTGCAATTTCCATACCTTCGGATCAATCTGCTGCGAGCTGCAATCATCTGCGTAGATCGGAGTTGCCGGCTTACTGGCGCCACTTGCAGATTGTGCCGGCATCATAAGGAAAGTTGGAGCAGCTAATAGAAAAGCTCCGAACAAAAATGTAGTGCTCAATCTCCATTCCTGAATTCGCATGGCGATCATTCCTCTCGAACCGATAGCAGCTGCATCAGGTTTTATGGCTGAAGTTAGTGGCGGCGACGCACTTCTGTTCAGCTTCGAAACAACATGCAGCGGCTTAGGCAGGTGGCTCGCAAGTGCAATAGTAGTGTATTGTTGTTCCTTCTTTTTCCTCGTGAAGCTCGCACTCACCTTTGCAGGAGTCGTTTACGCAGTGCACATCTTTCAAATTTCCATCGTCGTCGATAGTCCCAGCCACAGAACAACTCGGCTTTTCGTCCTTTGGAACAATCACAAAATGTATTTCTCCGTTCTGATCCTTAGTGATGCGCTGTGCCTGAATTGATTGTGAGCTCATTGCTGCTGCCTCCCAAATGGTTTCAGCTTCTTGTTAGTAACGAACCGTACTGGCCTATCGAAATTGCAAACAACGTCGAAAATTCCTTTCTGCTCGTGCAGCCTAATGGAAGGGAGTTGCAGTCACGCTCAGTGATCAGGCACACGGGCCTTGACCTTGACTAACGGCTGGCCAGGCAGACGGATGCTTGCAACTATCGACTTCGGAGAGTGAACAGAGGTCACGCCAACAAAATAGCTTGCAAGGCCGCTGCCGTCGTTAATCCCGGCACAGACCGGCTCATTGAAGGTGAAAGTAATTATGTTGCCCTCAGTTTCGGCGGCGAACAATCGCACTGAAGGTGATTCACCGCGCGCAACAACGTAGCCATGATTTGCGAAACCCGCAGAGCCGTACTTCAGCGGAATAATCTCGCCAAAATCGAGCGCCAATTCCGTGACGCACGGCGCGTCGGCCAAGCTGGTGGCATGTGTCAGGTCAACTTGATATTGGTATCCTCGCTTACCCGCCGCGGGGGAGCCCCGGGCGCCTCGGAACGTGCGCGATCGGAGCCACGCCTTACCCGATGCGCTAGACGGCAATGGAATGTCTCCGGCTGTGTCGTGACTAGAGATCTTACAATTCCTGCTGAACAGGCACGAAATGGCGTGAGCATCAATGTCCACGAAAGAGAGGGGGGTTGCTTGCGACGCCCCTGGCGACGCGAACAGTGCAGCCGCGACACCTAACGGGTAAATGCCGCTTGCTTTTTTGATCCACAGCAGAGCCACCGTCTTCTCTCCCAATTTAAGCTGTGGGTAACTACCTGGATGGCTTGACTCGGTAAGCTGGGCCACTTCTCAATGTTAAACTACAAAAGATATTTTATACACGTTCAATCATAGAATGAAAACAGATTTGCCGCTGAACTGCTAGGTGGGGGATGTTTCGGCTGGAACGAGCCTTTCAGTGGCTTGAACGCAGCGCGCGCCAAGAAGGGCCCGTTGCACATTCGCATCCGATAGATGGACTCGGGATCACGCGTCGCGGGGTTCTCGTTGGCTCCGCTGCCATTTCGGCTAGCCTTGTCCTTTCGCGGCCGCCTCGCCCGATCAAAGTCGTCGCCAGCCATGATGGGATCGAAGTCGAGCTGGGCGAACATGTTTGGCGCATTGATAGATCGACCTTCGGTACCAGCGCGAGCTTCAATTACAGACAGCAAGCGCGAAGACACATCATCGAAGTCCAACGGTCGTTCACTCGACAGATCGGATTACCTGGGGATTTTTCAGCGATCTTACAAACAGTCGATGGTCAATGGTGGTTATCGCTTGACCTTAAACAACTGGGGGCAAGACTTCAAATTCCATTCGAGCCCTGGTTGGATGGTCGGTACATCGCTGGCGCCAAAATTCACTTGAGCGCCGTCCGAAACGGATCTTTATCCGCAAATGTAGCGCTCTTGCCACGTCCAGCGATGCTCGGCTTGACTCCGGACTGGCGAGTTCGTTTGCAGGGCGAAGAGCCGATAGTTTCATTGCGACTTGACGGTCTTTCGCTTGAAAGCAGCGAGGCTTTGCTCACTCTCGGTGAGAGGCGCGAGGGCGGCATTGTTGACTTGTTGAGGATCGATCAGCCTCTAGGGCTCGCCACGATCGATCTTATTAATCCGAAGATTACTTCTGCCGCGGCCACTCCTGGCCGTGCCGGTTCACAAACACTGCAACTCGAATTCGACGCTATCGCCAGTGGGCACGCCGCTGTCGTCGGTCAAAGCGACGGATCGAGTTTGGCAATTGTATGCGCCACGGGGCAAGCCGATGCTCGCACGTTTTCTGGGCCTAACGATGTTCCCGATACGCCAGTGTTGTCCGGATTAAGACTCGCGCCTGCCAGCCTGATTGCGTCGGCGACGCTTGCAGCGGAGCAACGTCTCCTGGTTGCACGCGTTGCCCCAGCTGCGCATCCAATCGAGACACGCGATCTGGTCCTTTCCATCGCTGGTCGATACGACGAGGGCGTCGTTACCACCTTCCGGAGCGGAGAGTCGCCTCCGATTAAGATCACGACCGACCTTTACGCAGCATCCGTTCCGGTGGCGGGTGCGGACAGTGGCGAAATCAGCTTTTCCCGAACCTCATTGCACATCCTGGTCGGCGGCGAAGCACCGATGGAAGAGAGGCCGCCAGATCCGTGGTTGCTTGCTCGGATGCAGGCGCAGGTTCTTCCGCTCGAACGCGTCCAGGCACCCGATGCCGGCAAGCCAGATCTGGGGTCCTGCGAAGATCCAAAGGACCCATCCAAGAAGGACCCGTGCAAGGAAGACAAGGCAGGCTTGTTGTTCTTGGACCGAGTTCCATTTTTCGCGGCACCGCTGGAAAACGGAAAGCTGCGGATTCTTCGCAGCCGCGACCTGTTAAGCCTTACATTCGGGTTTCGCAACTTCACTGTTGAGGTGCAGAACGGCCGCGCCACTCTGGTGCCGAAGCCGATCGTCGCAAAGCCAAGCTACCCCGACGCGTTTGCCCATAGGCTGATCGTCGAGTTCCCGCCGCAGCACGTAGCTGAGGAGGCGAAGAAGACGCAGCTCGGCATCGGCGGCAGCACTGTGAAAAACATCGACGAGCGGGATCGTCTCAAGCAGCCGGGCTCCGGTTCGCCAATCAAGCCAGATCCGGACACGCCGTTCCCGACAATCGTACGCGCCCGCCTGAGCGGACCGACGCGGCTGGTGTTCCGTATCAAAAAGGGCGACACCAAGAACCTCGTCCGCAAGGATCTGTCGGTCAAGACGCTGACCGAATGGTCCGATCTCGCTCAAGTCGTGTCAGAACGCGCCCTGGCGTCCGACACCTCGCTGACCGAGCAGTTGAACTTGGTCGGCATCGACAAATCGACCAACCGCGGCGAAGCCCTAGTCAAGATCATCCAATCGGTGCGGCGTCCGCGCGAGGACGAAACAGCGATCGAGTTTCCGTATCGTCTGCTGCTGTCGCCGGACAGCCGGGCGCAATGGATCACGCCGCAGTATCCGCTCGGACCGCTGGATACCCCGACGCTGCTGTGGAACGCGCGGCTGGATCCCGTAAAGGGAGCACAGAGCATCCGCGCCGTCTGGGCGCGCGATCTGCTGTTCGACTTCTTACGGGGCAACAAGGCAGCGGATACCGATCCGGGGCGGGACGAAAAGAAAGAACCGCCGCTGACGCTATCGCTCAGCCGCAGCGATCGGCGCGAGCTGGTGACGCTAAGCGCGATCTACGGATTGCCGGCGCTTGGCCGAGTTGTCCCTAATAAAGACGCGCTTCTCGACCCCGCAAATATCAAGCCTGGAAAATCCGATGATGCGCCCGGAACCGTGCAGCCGTTCCCGCCCGGGATCGGCTTGTGGGGAAGGAAAGCGGGGCAGCCCATCCGGGTCGCAGACGAGGGACTCTACGTCCCGAAACCGCTGAAGACAGCCGATATCTCGTTCACCGCGATGGGCGGCACGTTCGTCGGCGAGGGGCAGTGGGAGCCGCCGTCGCCGATTGTCGACGACGGCACTCTGCACAGCGGCGATCCCGATATCGGCGACAACTGGCGGCCAACCCTGCGGCTCGAGCGCTGGCGACATCGCGCCGTGCTCGGTCGCGACATCTTCGTCGAGGTCGCCTACAAAGGTTTTCTGTTCCCGATCGGCCACCGGGCCAGCCTGTTGAAGGTAACCGAGCGGCGCTTCTATCCGCACCCCGACACCGGACGATCAACCTCCTATCTGATCCAGCGGCTGTTCATCGTCATCGGCAATCGCGAAAAAAGCTTTCCGGCGGTCGGCCAATCTTTCGACGGCAGGATGTGGCCTGCCCAACGCACCATTACGATGTTGACAGCGCAGACTCCCGACCTTCGCGACCCGGAGGACAACGATTCTCAAACCGCCATCGACAATGGGAGGCTGCTGGGCGAGAAGGACAATACGGGCAAGATCGTCTGGAAATACAATGGTCTGGTTTTTTGGCCGCGCATCGGCAAAGGTGAGGGCAACGAGGTCATTTTCGAGTTCCGCAAGGACGAAGATGAACAGGCGATCGCGGCTCCGTTCATTTTCGTCGACAACGTCGCGGCGCATGAGCCGAAAACCGTCAAGGCCCTGCTGGACTATTATCGTGGGCTCCCCGATGGACACAGGCTGCGGCGCGCCTCGCACGGGAGCGTACGGCGCCGTTACGCGCCGTCGCTGAAGGACGGCGAGACCGACTTCGATACGCAGTCGTGGAATCTCAGCGCGACCGGCCGATTCATCGATGACCCGACCCTGGGTCAGGTCGAGTCATTCCGAGTGGACGGGGTCATGGAGGGTGCGGACCAACCACCCTATTACCCAGTCATGCGCACGGCCAACATCAAGGTGCAGAGCATCGATCGATTGATTGGTCGGTCGGCGGGCTCGATGACCGTGGCGATCAATGAGTTGTACGCGCGCTATGGATTCAGCCCCGACCAAAATCCGTCCGAACTGTTCCTCGACGTTTTGTCCCCAGCGATTCAAATGGACTTTTCCGGCGGCGGCGACGCGGTCGGCGGACTGGCAAAACCGAATGCGAGGCTGGTGGCGCTGTCGCGCAAGTTCGGGCCGGTCGGCGGTCGCGGCCCGTCACCGCGGGGGGGCGGCGGCTCGGGCGGGCGCTCGTTTCTTGTGGCCGGTGCGGCGCCACCCCCGATGGGCGGAACGGAGGACCTGCCACCGCGCGGAGATTACGCCGCGTTCTCCGCCGGAGTTTTCGACCCTCATGAATTTCTGGGCGCAGCCGACAGTCTACCCAAACTTCTTGGTATCTTCTCGCTCACCGAGGTACTGAAAGTCGTTGCCTTCGCCAGCGGCAGCACTGAACAGCAGGGAGCCAAGGGCAAGAAAGTCCCGCAGCTTCAGGAGAAGACGAGCTTTGGTGGGGGGGGCGTTGACCTTGGGGAGCAAGTCGACAAAGCCAAACAGGTCATAGTCGGTTTCGTCGATGCATTCATCGATGCTGGCGGGACCGGTGGCCCGATCAACGATGCCCTGACGGAAATCGACAAGGCCGTCAAAGCGAAGTTCGGCCAGAACTTCGATTGGCGGCAGCTCTATCCCCGTCTGGCCGCCACATTTCAGGCGTTCCTTGCCGCCCTCAAGGACGCGCGGCAGAAGGTCCCAAATCTCCCGAGCAGTGCCCAGGGTCTTTCGGACGCGTTCAAGCTGGGATCGCAGGTGATCGCCGCCGGAAAGGCGCTTCTCGCCGAGGCGGCGGCCGTGCGCGACAATCCGATGCCTCCGCTGTTCAGCGGCATTCTCGACGTACTGAGCAAACAGTGGGAGACAGTGCGCCGCTTTGCGACGCTCGAGATCAACGGGGTTTCGCAAGGGCTCAAGCAAGTATTTGACGACTTCAAGGCCGCACTCGTCGGCGAATTGACGGGGATGTGCGTTGGCTTGCTCAAGCAGCCTGAAACCCAGATGATTCTCCAGCTCATCTTCGGCTCCGGTCAAGTCGTCGTCCCTTACCTGTTTTCCGCCAACACGGCCAAAGGCGATCCTGGTGACGGCAGGTTGCGCCTCGGAAGCTCCACGCAGGACAGCTCAACCGTCATCCGCGCCAATTTCAAGGATGCGAACACGGAACCGGCCGATTCTCTTCTCGGCACCGCCTTCGAAGGCAACGCAGCCGTCCGCGGGCTTGTACTTTTGCTCCACCGAGACAATCCGGATAAATGGTTGATTTTCAGGGTTAGTGCGATCTCACCGCAGAATGAGATCGGGTCGAAGAAGACCTATTTCGACGTTACCGTCGCGAAAGTGGCTTCGAGTAGCCCGAGTCCGTTCGCCGATAATGATCCCGTTCAACTGGCGTCCTTGCCGGATTTCAGCGCGGTCGATCCCACGGCAGTCACCAACCGGATTTCCAACGCGCTGATGTATGAAATCGCCGGCGAGCCGATTATGCGGGCGCATGCGGCGATTCACGCACTGGTCGCTGAATTGGGCGATGTGATCGACCAGAATGCGCGCGACATCGGCTCGAAACTGCTTGCCGTCACGGTGCGCATTTTCGACGCGGCGCTCGCGCTCGCGCGGTTGACCGAGACCTCGGGTGCAGTGGCAACCCTCAATCAGTGGTGCGAAGACGCGATTAAATTCGCGATCGATTTCTGCGATACACTCATTGGGGACTCGAAGAGTCTCTCTGCGCGCATGCAGAGGATTGTGGATGCGGTAAGCCCCAACAGGTTCAATCTTCCCGAACAAACGCCGCGCGACATCCGCGTGCGGGTGGATCAGGCGCGGGCTGCGATGGCGCAAGCGCAAGAACGCCTCGCGCGCGCCACCACGGCTCTGATGGGCGAGCGGGATAAAGTTAGAGGACTGGAAAAGCAGTGCGGCAAAATCGCCGACGTGCTGCGGCTGTCGGGCTCGATCCTGGCTTTGCGCCGCGACGCGGTTGCGGCCCTGCAAGACCTCGTGCTGCAAGCACGCGCGATCGCGGCTGCGCTCGAAGAGATTGGCAACGCACCGACGCTGAAGCTCGCCGGACTGTCGGTGGGCAGCCTCGACAAGGATGTCGCCGACTGTCGGCAGGCTCTTAAAGACCTGGTCTCGGAAGTCACCGAGTTTCTCAAGGATGTCACTTCGATCAGAAGCTTCGCCACTGCTCCCGGCCCGACGGTCCAGGGGGTTCAGGCCAAGATCGACAAGCTCATCAACGAACTCAAGAAGGATGCGACGAGATACAAAGCGGAGATCGACGAGATCAGCAAGGCGCGCCAGCAGCTGGTCGACAGCGCCGGACGTCTCGACGCCCGACTCCGTCAGGCATTCCTCGACGTGCAATCCTGGGCCGCCAACCCGCAAAAAAAGCCATTTCCTCCGGATCTCGCTGGCGCCGCCAACGACGTGCTTAGCTACGCCACCCAGCACGATCGCCGGTTGGCGGCGCTGGTGCTGCAATCCACCGATACTTTCAGCAAGGCGAAAACCGTCCTCGAGGACTTCGCTGCCCGCGTGCTGCTCGGCATCGTGACGCCGATCATTGCCGTGTACGACGTGGCGGGGAAGGTCATCGACGCGATCGCCGGCTTGATCGACGAGAGCAAGGCCACGAATAAGGACCTTGCAAAGTTCCTCACGATCATTCTGAGCAAGGAGATGGTCGACGCGCTGACCAACAAGACCGAGATTAACAAGGAGCTTGCTTCCCTCAACGACATAAAGAGCAAGGCGAGTTTGACTCCGAAATCGGCGGCGTTTCCGCCCGCATTCGTACTGCGCGATCGCTGGTCCACCCAAGATCCGGCTCTCGTTCGCAGCGTCAAGGAGATTGCTCGCATCGTCGAAAGCCTGGCGCACGGCGACCTGTCGGCCATCATCAACCTCGATCGCGTGCGCGCGCTGCTCGAAGAACGGTTGAAGGACGCCTTGCTCGACTTTCTGCCGACCAAAGTCGACCTCAACTATGACTGGCAGACCGATATTCAGCCCTTCCAGGACATTTTCGTAATGTCGGACGGCTCGAGCGATCAGGATCTCACGCTATCAGCGCACGTCAGTATCAATCTCTTGCGTTCGGGGGACCGTACGACGACCGTGACCGGAATCCTGAAGCCGTTCACTGTCTATATCCTCGGCGGAGCGAACAAGGGAAAAGCCGATTTCCTGTCGATCGCGTTTCGCGACTCGACCGGCCAAACCGGCGCGCGGTTCCAGTCGGTCAACGGCGGTGGCGTCGATTTCAACGCCAACGTCGATACCGTAGCGATCGGGACCGCGCTGGAGTTCATCAAGAGTCTGCAAAGCTTCCTCAGCTACGAGGGCGGAGGCTTCTACGTCCGGCCAAGCCTATTCCCGCTCGGAATCGAGGCTGGCTTTGAGTATTGCCAGAAAGTCGTCCCGGTCGGGCCGCTGATCTTCTATAACGTCGCGTTCTCGGTTTCCGCGCAGCTGCCGTTCCAGGACCGCGACGCGCGATTCCGTTTTGCGCTCGCCTCCGCGGACGCGCCCTTCATGATCTCGTATCCGCCTTACGGCGGCGGCGGTTTCTTTGCCATTACCTCCAACGGCCGCGAGATCGTGCAAGCCGAGTGCTCGTTCGAATTCGGCGCGGTGCTAGGTGTCGCTTTCGGCCCGCTCTCGGCCGTTGCGCGCGTGATGGCCGGCATTTACGTCCGGCAGGCAAGCGGCGGCGGCGCTTACATTAAGGGCTTCTTCCATGCGGTGGGCGAAGGCAGCATCGCCTGCTTCAGCATCAGTGTGTGTATTGAAGTCGCCATCGTCCATTATCCCAATGGCCACATGGAAGGGCAATCCTCATATAGCTTCACGTTCAAGGTCGGTTTTGCGGAAATCTCGTACGGGGTGACGGCACATTATGCGGTCTCTGGTGGCAGCAGTTCCGCCCTGATGCTTGCCAATCAGGCGGGCAAACTTGCGGCGCTGATCAAAGCGAAAGCGCCGGCAGGCTGCGAGGACGCGTTGAAGAAGCGTCGCGTGACCACGCGCGTGCGGGCAAAGACGCGCCGGTGGGACGCGTATCGCAAGTACGTCGATCTTGACCTTCTTAACGCGTAATCGGGGAGCGATATGAACAAGGTCCGCATTCTACCCCGCCTCATTCCAGACGGCATCCGGCGCGACCATAAGGGCGCAGCCGTCGCTTATCGCTTCAGCCTTGCGCTGATGCCGGACGTTCGGCGCGCCGTGCTGAACGGCTCGACGGACCCGCAGGACGTCAGCACGGGAATCCAAGTCGATCTCGACAATTGGCCGAACGAGTTGGCCACGCTGCTCGCCGACAATAACAAGAATTTCAAACTATACTTTGCACTCGATCCCACCGCGCCGGCCGCGCAAGTCAAGCAGCTAACCTGGTACGCGCGGGGCAGCAACACGCCGGGCCCTTACGACGGAGCCGGATCGCGCGAGTTCAGCAAGCAACGCGCGAGGGCCGCGAATGCCTTGTGGCGACGATTCTTCCTCGCTGATTGCGGCGAACATGAGCAGTTCGGCGCGCTCAAGCGTGCGCTCGATAGCGCCCAAAATCCTACAAAAAAGTCGAAAATTGCCGCACTAAACGAGGCGGGCACGGGTGCCCCGATATTGATTTCCTATCCGGTGGCGACGCTGGCGCGGGCCGTCGAAGGAATGCACGGCGCGCACTTCGTCGCGGGCTTGGGCGTGGGACGGTTCGTCACGCTGAACAAGGACAGCACCGTACCTGCGGGGCGGATTCCGGCGCAGCCGATCACGAGACCTGCCTTCTTCCGCAGCATGAATGCAGAGCTGTTCGGCGTGTTCCTGCCGGATACCCAGGCCAACCGGCTCGGCATCGAGAGCAAACAGATTAACCGGGATGAGGGGTTCGGGAGCTTTGCCGAACTTGTCGACCTGATCTCGCGAGTGCTTGAAAAGCATTCTGCCGACGCGAATGCGGAAAGTACGACCTACGTTTCACAAGACTTCAAGGACGCGCTGCGCAAACACTTCAAAGGACAATCCGATCACAACGCCAAATTGGCCGATTACTGGACCAGGTTTCACCGCGATTTTACCTCGGCGGCGCGGCCTGATCCGAGCATGTTAGGCACGCCATCCGGGCTTGATCGACTCGACATTTTTTTCACTGCGATGGCGTCTTACCTCGCACCGTGGACGCGAGGCCGGCTACCGGGAATTGCCGCCGACGTGACGCCGGACGTTCTCGCAGCCGCGATTGCGGCCTCCCTTGTCGACATGCAGAGCGCAATTGCCGGCTACCACGCGGCCTGGCGGCCGGATACAGGAGAGTCCGTGGCTGAGGCGGACGACTGCAACCCGGACGATGCAGCCCGGCGAAAATTTTTGAACATCCTTGCCCGCCCAAGCTTGGCAAAGTTCCTTGGGTTCGTCATCGACGTAGAGGTGAAGCTCAAGGACCTGCACCAGGCACTCTTTGATCTGAATCCCAAAAATTTTGCCAACAGCTACTTCTATTTGATGGCAGATTTCGGCAAGGGAAGTGAGGGCGGCTCGCAGGGAGCCATCGATCGCCTACCGGCGCGGCTGTGGACCGCAACGCTGCTCGCCCGCAAGAGCGAGAAAAAGCCGTATTTCTTCGGTCCCTGCTCTAAAAAAACTTTCGGCAAAGCGGTGGAAAAAGGACTGCTGAGCGACAATGCGAGTGCGCTGCCCACCGCACCTGAGGACGGAGGCGTCTGGAACCTGGCCGAGCGGACGAGCGACGTGCCGCGCTTTGCGCTGATCGATTTCGATATCGACGCGGCGCTTCATGCTTGGGAGAACTCGTCGCTCGACCGGTCGACCGCGCATGACAAAGGCGGCCTCGCGGAAAACATCCCGAGCGCGCTGCCCAACCTCCGCACGCGCGGGCTTGCCCTGATTGACAGCCAGCGCACGTCCGCACTTGTGGACGAGATCAAGGGCGCCGATTCCGTCGATCCCAAGAATCCTCAGGTATTTTTTTCCGAGGAGCTTGTGGTCGGCTATCGCCTGGACGTGGGCGTGTGTGTCAGTGGCAAGGTCGAGTTGCCGGCAAAGGACCGGTGGCGTAGCCTTACTGAACGCGTCGTTGTGTACGATGACGACGACGTCCCCCACAACTATCATTCCTGGCTAAATGCGGACCAGGACCGTGAAAACGGTTTTGTCAAGCCGATCACGCGTAACATCAAGAACAGCACCGGCGTCAGGAAGGCAGATGACCAAGAGCAGTTCCTTGCTCAGGAAACTATCGCGGTTTGGACCGGGGGGAGCTTGGCGGTCGAATCGGAGCACAATCCCGACGACCCGCACCAACTGCATGACAAGCAAGGCTACGCATATCAGGAGATGGATTCTGCCTGCCAGCTCGGCACGAATCTGGCCTTCTCATTGCCAACCCTCGGGTTGCCCCCCCTGCGGTTCGGTCGCGGGTATTGGATGGGCGCGCGCCTCGCATATGTTAACGGCGGCAGCTTGTCGCTTTCAGAAGCCGCGGGCCGACATTATGCGGTCGCGGCGACAGCGGCAGTCGGCGGAAACAAGTCCGAGGGGCACGTATTCTGCCGCGGTGAGCGGGCAGGCGCACCGGCGATTCTGATTCCGCCGGACGACGTGCTTGCGACGCATTCGCTGGATCAATTGCGCGGTGAGACCGTCCAAACGGCCGTTTTGCGCAGCGGCGGAGTACCGGTTCGGCGATATCTCCTCCCGGCACGCACCACCTTCGATATCGCCGAGGCCCACGGGCAGTTTGACGCGGAGCAGCACGTGCCGCGCGGGGCTTTCACGTCGTATTCGCGCGACCGAGAGGGCGAATTCCCGCACGCTGTGCCCGAGCCCGATAAAGGAAAGCGTCGCAATCCGGCGCTCGTGCTCAAGTCAGGAAATTCCACCGCCGTCCGGCCCTACTATCCGGACCCGCTCGCGCGCGCCTGCGCCGTGCGGGTCTTTCAACACGGCGCAGAGCCTAGCGTCCCGCAACACAGCGAAGAGCCTAAGGACGACTGTGACCTGCGCCTGTCCTTCTACCAAGACGAGAATCAGACAATAGACCATGCGCGTCCGATCCTGATCGAAGTCAGGCCGTTCGATTCCACCCCCGGGCAGCCTCTTCACAAGATCGAGCGTGACGATCAGTCTGGAATGACGCGGCTGATCGTGCGGCTTGCACCCGCAGCGGATCTCGACCTGCTTCTGTGGCCGGTGCTGCGCAAGGACACGCAGCTTCTGTCGTTGCGTGCGGCGCGGCACGCCTGGACCTTACTGTATCTGATGGCCACCGCCGTCAAAGGCAATCTCACCGCCTTCGATACCGCCGGACCGAGCCCAGCGCTTGTTAAAGCTCTCAATCTTATCGGAAGCACCAAGGGCGAGCTTACCGCGGCAATCGCGCCGAATTCCACCGTGCTGGTGGACATGGTCAACGAGCCGTGCGAGCCCTCGCGCACGGTTTCGGACCAGAGGACGCTGCGGGCGGTCCGCCCGGTGAGGAAGCCTTTGGCGGCGCCCCGGTTCGACAAGCTCTGGCCCGTGCGCATCATGATCGAGGCCGCCGAATTGCCGAAGCCCGGGCGTGCACCCGTGATCTCGCAGCGCTGGCGCGATTACGTGGCCAACCAAGAGAAACTCCACACGCCCCCGCTGAGCTATCCGAGCGAGGCGAACGGGAATGCCACGTTTTTTGTCGGCGACATCCTTGCCCACCGCCCATCGACCGGGAAGGTCAAGTTCCGCGCCACGTGGACCGAATACGACGACACGGTTGCCAAAGTTCAGGAAGAAGGCAGAACCGTTTTTCGTCATCGGACAACACCCGGGCATGCCGAGTTCAGCATGGAATTTGGGCGCGGCACGGTGCCGGATGTGTCAAGCGTGGACGTGCGCCTCGACGACACCGGAGAATTGCGAGGCCTGAAGATCGACTTCAACGACAACAGGGCGCGGCTCATCAAGCTCGCGCTGCACGCAGTTTCGCGGTTTACCGAATTCTACCAGCCGCCCGACGCGAAGAAGGCCGCCGAGGCAGCGAAATCGCCGGAATTCGAAACACACGACAGCAAGAACGACCTCGCCCTGTGGATTCCGGCGACGAGCCGGCCCGCGCAGCCGGTGATAGACCGAATCCTGCCGGTGTTCACGTGGTCGCGGCTTGAGGAACGGCATCATGGCGTGCCTGCGATCATCTATCGGCGAAACGTGGGGTTGCGGATTTTCCTCAAGCGGCCGTGGCACAGTTCGGGACAGGGCGAGCTCCTTGGCGTCGTCTGCTGGCCCCCAAACATTTTCGACGGCAGCGATTCGGCTGGCCAGGACGCTATTGCCAAGAACATGGCGGCTTGCACCTTGCTGGATCGCCTGGCACCGAACATCGTCGATCCGAAAACCGAATTTCTCAGCCACTGGGGCGCGGATCCGGTCCACCTGTCAGGCGATCTGAGCGAGCTCATTCCGTTGCGAGAGTTCAGATTCGCCTTCAGGCGCATCGGCCATCTGAGGCTGCCGATCCACGACGATTATCCGATGGGCATACCGAAGCACGATATCGAAACCGGCTGCCCCAACGAGCCGCCGATCGAACACGCTCCGGCACCCGCGAAGAGCGTCGAGGTGGCAATCGCGGCCTACTATCCAGTGCTTGAGACGCAACGCGGCGAGACCTGGTATTGCGATGTGCCCCTCGATCCCGGCAAATCGTACTTTCCGTTCGTGCGGTTGGGGCTTGCACGATATCAAGAGCACGCGCTCAAGGATCTTGAGCTGTCATATCCGGTCGCTGAATGGGCTCAAATACCGCCGCGCCGCGAGGCGCGCGTGGAGTTACTCAACGAGCATGAAATCCTCGTGGTCGTCAGCGGCGTGGGCTACCATGCGACCAACAGCGAGGAACTGCCGGACAGTAAAGACGAGCTCAACAGGTCCCGGTTCTGCATTCGCGTCTGCCGCATGGTGCGACCGGACAACGTTCCCGCCCACGACGAGGGGATCAATTGGCTGCCGGTCATTTGCCAGGGCCAGCCGCTCGAATGCCGGGCAGCCGCAGAAGCCGCCGACAACGACAGTATCTACCTGTGCCGCAAGTTCCGTTTACCCGGCTCATGGCGGCATCGGGTCTACGCGGTGATCGTGGAGGAATTTGAGCCGATGGTCGCCGACGGCGACGTAGTCGGCGACAAGGTCATCCGCGATCGCGGTCCTATGTTCGCCTGCACCATTCCCCTCGTCGTGAAGGGCGCGGCTCCCGACGCCCGTCCAGAGGGAGGCGTTTTCGAGGACGGCACCCCCGTTGAGGCAGTGCCGGACGTCTGAGGAGGCCCGCATGATGAGAGTTAGTGCGACATGGATCGGCGCGTGGCTGCTCTCGTTCTGCGGAGCGTCAGTCGCCGACGTACAATGCCCGCCCGACAACTTGGACCCGAAGGACTTTGTCTTTGCCCCCCAAGCCGACCTCAAATCGCTCGAGCCCTATGCGCGCGACGAGACTTTCACACTCAGCATGCTGGGCAACGTCTACGAAGGCTTGGTGAAACGGGACCCCACGGGCACGATCGTGAAGGGGTTAGCGACCGGTTGGCAAAAGGTGGACGATGTTACTTGGCGCTTCTATCTGCGCACCGGCGTAAAATTTCAGCAGGGACAGGATTTCACGGCCGACGACGTAGTTTTTTCAGCCAAACGGGTGCGCTCAGACGGCTCCGATCTCAAGGCACGTCTCCCTCCTGACGCAAAAGTGGTCAAGGTCGACGATCATACCGTCGATTTTGTTTTGTCCAGTCCCAACCCCATCCTGCAGTTCGAGTGGGACACGTGGTACATCGTCTCAAAGTCTTGGATCGAAGCAAACCACCCCAATAACCCGGAGGAGGTCGACGGCGAGCACGGGCTTGCGGCATCAGTTGCGAACGGCACGGGACCGTTTTCGATTTCCCAGCATCAGGCGGGGATGCGCACGGATTTCGCACCGAATCCCGATTGGTGGGGCACGCCGAAGCCGACGTTCAAGACCGTTTTTTTGTGTTCGATGCCCGACGACGGCGATCGGGTCGACGCGTTGCTGTCGCATCAGGCACATCTGATCGAGCCGGTGCCGCCGGCGGACATTCAGCGCGTCAAAGCCGCCGACGGCGTAGGAGTCCTCGATCCGGTCGAAGACCTTCGCATTGTTTTTTTGGGGTTCGACATCGTGGACGACAAATTGAAGAACTCCGACGCCCGCGGTAATCCTTTCAAAGATCCGAAAGTCCGTACTGCCTTTTATCAAGCAATCGACATCAACAAGATCATTTCGCTCATTTTGGGCAACTTTGCGCTGCCTACCGCGTCCTTGATCGCGCCGAGCCTTTCGGCTCCGGCCGGCAACATCGAACGGCGGCCGTTTGATCCGGACGGTGCCCGTAAACTGCTCGAGGATGCCGGATACCCTGACGGCTTCACGCTCGACATGGATTGTCCTATTGGCCTCTATGTCGGCGACGAGGAAATCTGCAACGCTGTCCGCGACATGCTCCAGCGAATCGCCGTCAAGGTCAGCGTCAAGGCCAGACCCAAGGACAAATTCCTTGCAAAGGTCCTCGAGAGCGGCGGGTACGACACTTCATTCTTCATGTTCGGCTGGACGCCTGAATCATTCGACGTCTGGAATGTTCTGTTCAACCTCGTCGCCTGTCGAGATTCGAAGACCGGCGCCGGACGCTTCAATATCGGAGGATATTGCGATAGAAGTTTGGACGATCTAATTGCAAAAATCCGCGCCGAACCGATCGGCGCCTCGCGCGATGCGCTAGTCCTCCAAGCGCTAAAGAAGATATATGATGAGAGCGTCTACATACCCTTGCACCAGCAGAAGCTCATCTGGGGCGCTTCGAACGACTTTTCCTTTGTGCAACGCAAGAATAATCGCGTCCTGTTCAATGAGGTCCAGAGGAAGTGAGAACCTTCGTGATGAATTAGGCGGGTGCGCTAGCAGCGCACGCGCAGTTTGGATCTGCAACGGTCGTCTTCTCTTCGAGAAAACGTCTACGATGTTAGCGCACTGTCGCGCGAATGGAGGTCTCAAATGAACGCTCGCCTTTCGGCTCTTTTGGTGATGGACCTTCTGCTGCAGAACGCCGCCGTTCACGCACAAAGCATTGCCGATACCAGCCAGTTTACTGCCGATGCTAACGGAATTCCCGCCAGCGCTACGACGGTGTTCCATCTTCCACTCTGGACTGACGGCGAACCTATGAGCACGACGCACCATGAACTATTGCATGCGATCGGTTTTGCAGCCGCCTATGATTATTTCGACGCTAAAGTGAACGATAAGCGCGGATTCTGTGACACGCCGACTGATCCGTGCAAGGTCCTTGCCAAGCTTGTGCCGGCGAATCAAGGGACCCATATTGATCCTGATGCAGGCGTCGTGAACAGTTATGATCAGGCAAAGAGTGTGATGGCGCCCTCGGGAGTTGACGGCCGACGGATGGACGGACAGGAGAAGTCGGTTTTGAACTCGGCGTTCAGTTGGTCCTCTCACAAGATCAAGATAGTCATCAACTATGTGGGGTCCTTTGATGACACACAAAAATCTTACGTTCAGAACGCTGTCGATTCGGCAATGGCTTTATTCGGAACCTCCAATTCCGCGAACGTGTTTGTTTGGACGGTCCAGACCGATCAGGTTGCCGCGCGAGGTGCGGCAGTGACGCCATTTTCGCAGGCTTCAACGACAAGTCTTGTCAACTTGTTCAAGACGGCGACCCCGTCGGAAAGAATGGCTATTCTTAATGCTATTCTCGATCGGGGGTATTCTGCGCTTCCAGAGCTAAAGGCGGCAGGCGCCAAACCGATGACAACGATTTCGCCTCCCATGATCGATATACTCTACACGCTGATCAGCAAAAGGCCGGAGGGACGCATCCGCACAACAAGTTTCGGCTTGCACGTTGAGCCGCGCACGACCCGACAACAAGTAATCGAAATTGGCAGGCGATGGGGCTTTATCTTAAGAGATGGCGATCCTTTTGATCCGTCGATGTCCCCATCTTGCTATGTCACATTGGCGCAGGGAGTGGAATTACTTCCAATCTTAGAAAAGCTAGTGCGCAGTGAGCCGGCTGTTAATGGGGTGAACTTTAATTATGTCGAGTGAGGGATGGCTTTCACTGCTGGTCGCTTGGAAGGCCTTTCCTTCGTAGAGAACAAGACCAAACTTGTCATGTTCAATGAGTTCGCCATGGCCCAAAGGGTGCCGTCGCGGAGTTGGTAGGAATTGAGGGTGGCGTAGTCTCCGGGATGATCAACCTCGAATCATCCGGCGTTGAAGCGTCGGACTGGAGACCACGCCATGACGAGCAATACCACGAAGCCTGATTCTTTGCAGCCAGCGGCCAAAATGGCTGTTGATCTTTTCAACAATTGGTTCGATCCGATCGAGACTGAGGTGCGGGCTCGCGCGCGTGGGTTCATCGAAGAACTGATCCGCGGCGAGCTCGACGCTGTGTTGGCACGGCCGCGTTACGGACGAAGCCAGATGGCCGGCAACGAAGGAAGAGCCGGCGTTGCGGGCCACCGCCACGGCAGTCGGACGCGGTCGCTGACAGGCACGTTCGGGCCGATCGAGATCGCGGTGCCGCGCGCCCGGCTGACCACGTCCGAGGGCAAGACGGCGGAATGGAAGAGCCAAGCGCTGCGGGCCTATCAGCGGCGCACGCTTGCCGCCGACGCGCTGATCGCGAGCAACGTGGCGCAAGGTGAAGAGCGACTGGGACGCCTGGCAGACCCGCTCGCTGACCGAGGAGCCGATCGTGCGGCTGATCCTCGACGGCACCGTGGTGCGCGTGCGGCTCGACCGCAAGGCGACCTCCATCTCGCTGCTTGTCGTTCTCGGCGTGCGCGAGGACGGCCAGAAGGTGCTGCTCGCGATCAAGAGCATGGGCGGCGAGAGTGCCGAGGCCTGGCGCACTGTCCTCGACGATCTCATCAAGCGCGGGCTGCGGCGTCCGGAATTCCTCATCGTCGATGGCGCGCCGGGGCTCGACAAGGCCATCGCCTCCGTCTGGGACGGCGTGCCGGTCCAGCGCTGCACGGTCCACAAGCACAGGAACCTGTTCGCACATGCCCCCGAGCGGCTGCATGACGAGATCACCGCGGATTACAACGATATGATCTACGCGACGACACCAGAGGAGATAGAGCTTCGCCGCAAGGCCTTCATCCGCAAATGGAGGGTGAAGCATCGCGCTGTTGCCGACAGCCTGGAGGAAGCAGGAGACCGCTTGTTCACCTTCGCACGCCTGCCGCCGAGCCAATGGCGCAGCCTACGCACGACGAATGCGATCGAGCGTTTGCACGAGGAATTCAAGCGACGGATCAAAACCCAAACCGTTCTGCCGTCGGCCGACACCGCTGCAATGTTGTTCTGGGCGCTGCTCGCCTCAGGACAGATCAACATGCGCAAGGTGGATGGTTGGCAGACGCTCGCCACAAAGCCCATCGATCAGCCGATTGACCTTGCCGCCTGAAACGATACCTTCATGTTCCCGGAGAATGCGCCACACCGAATTCCAACCGCATTCCGGACGGCACCGCCCAAAGCGGGATGACTTTTCTTCGAAAGATCATGCCGATTTAGCTTATTATTGGAGCATTATCCAAGCGCGTCGCAAGTGATCGCCCGAGCGCCGCGGTTAAGCCAGCAAACTGAATGAGTCTTGATGATTCCTTGTCCCACCAAAGGGCTCTGCCCAGCAACGGGGCTGGGCGGGAGCGTTCAGTTGCACAGATCAGGAGAGCACAATGGAGTACAGTTTTCAGTGCAATGAGAATCGGACAGTATACAAAAATTCCGGCGTTGCACCCCAAACAATCAATATCGCTATACAGGAAAATTGCGGGGGTAATTCACGTGTCACAGTCTTTGATTCACATCACAATGCCATAGGAGAGACATTGTTCAGGTCGCCAGGTGGCGCCGTAACTTTGACTGTCTATCCGAACCAGGAAGTCGAGGTTTTTTGTGATGGAGGAAGCGACCTCCACGGCTGCAAATATGCGATCGTATTTTGAAGTGATCGGCAACGCCGGAACTTGGCAGCGTCCCAGCTGCGAAGGCCGGCCTCTCTAGCCGGACGCTCACTATCGATCGGCAATTCGCGACAGCCAAGCGCGCGGACGCCGCTATCCGCGCCGCCGCAGCCGTCTAGCGGTCGCTCTTGCCCAACGTGAAGGCTGTTTGAATCGCCTCAGCCGACAAGGTGTCCTTGACTCTTCCGATCAGATCGTCGATTGCGTCAACGATTGAGCGATTTTTTGCGACAGCTTCTGCGTCCTTTTCGAAAAGGTATGGGTGTTAGTAGCGAGGAAATGGAGTAACGCCCATGGAGCGAGGGACCCTGCTGTTTGTAACGTCTCCTTCAATCGGGAAGGCAGGGACGAGATGATAAAGGCGTCCAACGATTTGCAGGACCTGAGGCGGAGACTATACGTCAAGGCGAAGTCTGAGACGTCCTGGCGTTTCTTGGGCTTGTACGTCCATGTTTGCAAGATGGAAACACTACGCAAGGCGTATGCGCTGGCCGAAGATAATGATGGTGCTCCCGGAGTAGATGGGGTCACCTTCGCGGCCATCGAGGCGCAAGGCGTGGAGGCATTCCTCGGGCAGATCAGGGGCGAACTGGTTGAGCGCACCTACAAACCGTTGCCGGCCCGGCGGCAGGAGATACCGAAGGACGGGGGCAAAGTCCGCGTCCTTTCAATTCCTGCTATCCGGGATCGGGTGGTGCAAGGGGCGCTCAAGCTCATCTTGGAGCCGATCTTTGAGGCCGACTTCCAACCGGGATCGTTTGGATACCGACCCAAGAAGACCGCTCATGCGGCGGTCGACCGAGTGGCCAAGGCAATCGTTCAGCACAAGACACGCGTCATAGATATCGATTTGCGGAGCTATTTTGACAACGTCCGGCACGACCGACTGTTGGCCAAAGAGGCAAAACGAGTCGATGATGATGATGTGATGCACCTGCTGAAGATCATGCTGAAAGCCAATGGTCGATGCGGCGTCCCGCAAGGCGGAGTGATCTCCCCACTGCTCAGTAATCTCTACCTCACCGAGGTAGACCGAATGCTCGAGCGGGCAAAAGAGGTGACACGCTACGGCAAGTACACCGGCATCGAGTATGCGCGTTTTGCTGACGATCTGGTGATCTTGGTGGATGCCCACCCGCGGCATGACTGGCTGATGGCGGCGGTTGAGAAACGCCTCCGGGAGGAATTGGCCGCTCTGCAAGTCGAAGTCAATGAAGAGAAGAGTCGGATCGTGGACCTCGGCCGCGGCGAAAGCTTCGGCTTCCTCGGATTCGATTTCCGCCGCATCCGTAGTGGAAGGGGCGTCTGGCGAGCACATTTCACGCCAAAGCTCAAGAAACGAACGGCGCTGCTGCGGAAGCTCAAAGACGTGTTCCGCCGCCACCAATCCCAACCCGTGGATCGGGTGATCAGCTTGATCAACCCGATCCTACGTGGCTGGGTGAATTACTTCGCGGTTGGGCACGCCAGCGAGTGCTTTGGCTACATTCAAGACTGGGTGGAAAAGAAGGTTCGGTGCCACATGATGAGGGCTCGGAAGCGAAAGGGCTTCGGTTGGACGCGGTGGAGTAGGCAGTGGCTGTACGAGACCCTGAAGCTGTTCAACAGCTACAAGGTTCGGTGGCTTCAGCCGAAAGTCGCCCCAGCAGGATAGGTCCCATAAACCTTGCCGCGAAGCGAACAGGTGAGCGCAAAGCGGGAAATCCGCACGTTGCGTTGTGTGTCCAGCGAAGGCTGGCATGTTCAGCAGGAGACAAACCTGCCGGGGTAGGAGTCAGAGCCCCGTAGTTTGGATAGCAGAGGTGATGGAAACTGAAACTCTGAAGCCTATCGACAAGGTCTCCCCAGGGGAGGCTACGAGTCACCGGGCCGTAACAAAGGTGAACGCGTTGTGGCCTCGAAAGTGAGTA
>WNFF01000955.1_pt1 | contig 22786 bp, 20 predicted proteins | sample 5400441 | NCBI WGS metagenome assembly WNFF01 (sample SAMN13153345, study PRJNA577476) | soil metagenome | isolation source: 120 cm saprolite under Douglas fir tree site 2 hole 3 replicate 1 | place: USA:California | collected 2015-04-18
GCGCCGAGCGCCACCGCCTCGCTCGTCGCGTTGGCCGCGACCAGAGACGGGGTCCGGAAGATACCCGCGCCCACCACGGTGCCCACGATGATCGCCACCACGTCGATCACGCGCAGGGTCGGGCGCAGGGTCGGGTCCGAGCGGGCGGCCAGCATCACCGGCATAGCTTATACCGGAACGCGGAGCCCGCAACGAGTCCACCCCCTGTCCGAGATTCTGGACATTGTGCCGGCCGCGCGTGGCGCCCTAGGATCCGCCTAGGATCCGGACATGATCAAGACGGGGCGCATCGAGTTCTACGACCGGCCCACCGCGTGGGGCCTGATCATCGGCGACGATCAGGATCTCTACGTGGTCCGGGGCCGGGACGGGCGCGGGACGGCGCCCCGGGTCGGCGAGCGCGTCTCCTTCGAGCCGCAGGTCAGCGCCGACGGCAAGCGCGCAGCGGAAGTGCGGCTGGTCAGCCGGGGCCTCACGGCGCTCGGGCGCGAGGCGCCGGCGGCCGGGGTCAGGCCCCTCCGATGATCTCGGGGACGACCGCGAACCCGCGCGTGCGGATGGACTCGTCCACCCGGAGCTGCCGCCGCCGGTCGGCCGACCGCCGCTCGCTGGCGGCGGCCTCCGCGCGCTCCCGGCGCTCGCCGTGCCGCCGGTCGAGGATCACGGTGACCGGCTCGCTCGCGTACTCGCGCTTGAGATAGTCGTAGAGCTGGATATTGTGGCGCGCCACCACGAACAGGTGCCCCAGATGCAGGAGCTCCTCGGCGGCCCGCGACAGCCAGAAGCGCATGTCCATCTCGCGCAGGAGGCCAAGGGCCGTGGCCAGGTGATCCTCCGCGCGATCGCGGTCGCCCGCCAGGCGCAGGAGCCGCCCCAGCCCCAGGTGCGTGCGCGCCTGGAGCGGGCGCATCTCGAGCTCCTCGGCCAGGCTCAGCGCCTGGCCGTAGTAGCCTTCCGCCTCGCCCACCAAGGGTGGCTCGGCCAGCGCGGCGAGCTCGCCCATCAGGCGCAGCGCGCCGGCCTGGTGGCCGCGCTCCTTGTGCCGCAGCGCCAGCTCGAGCGCGCGCTGGGCCACGCTCCGGGCGCGGTCGAGCTGCCCGGCCGCGGCCAGGCCCTCGCCCAGGTTCGTGGTCCAGAGCGCGAGGTAGGCGCGCACGCCCAGATCCTCCGTCAGCGACACCCCGTCCTCCAGGAGGCGCATCCCTTCCTCCCGCCGGCCGAGCAGCACGAGGGTGAGGCCCAGGAGCGACGAGGGAATCGGCCGCCAGACGTCCAGACTCTTCTCGCGGCAGGCGTCGAGGCTGCGCTGGAGCGCGGGCAGCGCGCGCTCGAGCTGGCCGCGGCGGAGCCAGGCGAGCCCGGCCATGGTGCGCGCGATGGTCTGGGTATAGGCGTGGCCGCTCGCCTCGCCGGCCCGCTGCGCCTTGTCGAGCGACAGGGCCGCCGCGTCGAACTCGCCGATCTCCACGAGGGTGAACGCGAGCCAGCCGCTCGAGGTGACGTAGGAGACGCCGGCCTGCCCGCCCGGGGTCTCACCCTGCATCAGCTCGAGGGCCTCCACGTTCTCGCGCAGGGTCGCGTGCGCGCGCCGGTAGAGGCCCTGCGCGTGACAGCTATAGCCCAGGTAGCTGCGGGCCAGCGCCTGGAGCGCCGCGTCGCCGGCCCCGTCGCCGATGCGCAGGCAGCGCTCGCCGTACTCGATGGCCAGGTCCGGCTCACCTTTCAGATAGTGGTAGTTGATGAGGTAGGTGTAGACACGCGCCAGCCGCTGCTCGTCGCCGAGCTTCTCGGCCATCGCCTCCGCTTCCTGCGAGAGCGTCAGCACGCGCTCGAGCTGGCCGAGCTGCAGCAGCGGCGAGCGCAGGTCGAGGCGCAGGTCGATCGCCTGCTCGGTGGCGGACCGGCCCTCGGGCAGCCGCCCGAGCGCGCCCATGGCCTGCTCGAAGAAGATGACCGCCTCGCGATTGGCGGAGCGCGCCGCCGCCTTGGTGCCCGCCTGCCGGAGGTAGGCCACCGCCTTCGTCCACACCTCGCCGCGCACCGCGTGGTGGGCGAGCCGCTCGAAGTGCTCGGGCAGCCGGTCCGCGTAGAGCTGCTCCATCGCCTGCACCACGCGGCCGTGCAGGGCGCGCCGGCGGTCCTGCAGCAGGCTCGAGTAGGCCACCTCGTGGGTCAGCGCGTGGCGGAAGGTGTACTCCACGCTCGGGAAGAGGCTGATCTCGTAGAGGAACTCGCCGGCCTGGAGCAGGGTCAGGTTGCGGCGCACCGTCTCCTCCGAGAGATCGGCGATCTCCTGCAGCGGCGCCAACGAAACATCCTTGCCGATGACCGCGGCGGCCTGCAGCAGCCGCTTGCTCTCGATGGGGAGGCGGTCGATGCGCGCGGCGAGCACCGCCTGCACGGTCGCCGGCACCTGGACCTTCTGCACCTCGCGGGTCAGGAGGTAGTGCCCGGGCGTGCCCGCGAGCACCTTGCTCTCGGCCAGCGTGCGCACGCTCTCCTCGATGAAGAACGGGTTGCCCTCGGTCCGCTCGATCAGGAGCTGCTTGAGCGGGCCGAGCCCGGGGTCGTCACCCATCAGCGCGCGCAGCAGCTCCTCCGAGCTCTGGGGCGGGAGCGGATCGATCCGGAACTGGGTGTAGTAGCTCTTGCGCGCCCACCCGTGCTGGTACTCGGGCCGGTAGCTCACGAGCACGAGGGCGCGGGCCAGGGGCAGGCTGTCCACGAGGCTGTCGAGGAAGGCCTGGCTCTCCGAGTCCAGCCAGTGGAGGTTCTCGAACACCAGGAGCACCGGCTGCACCTGGCCTTCCCGGAGGATGAGGCGCTTCACCGCGTCGAGCATACGCTGGCGGCGCTGCGGCAGATCCGGGGTCTGCCACTCCGCGTCGTCCACCGGCACGTCGAGGAGCTGGAGGAACGCGGGCAGGGTGGGCCGCAGGCTCTCGTCGAGCGTCAGCAGCTTGCCGGTGACTTTCTCGCGAATCCGCCGCGAGTCGTCCGGCTCTTCGAGGTGGAAGTAGTTCTGCAGGAGCTCCTTCACCGTGAGGTACGAGGTGTTCTTGCCGTAGGAGGTGGCCTGCGCCTCCATCATGAGCCAGCCGTGCGCGCGATGGGAGTGGGTGAACTCCCAGAAGAGGCGCGACTTGCCCACCCCCGGCTCGCCCGACACCGCCACCACCTGGCCGTGGCCGGCCGCCGCCCGCGCCATCGCCTGGTGGAGCGCGTCCACCTCGGCCTCGCGGCCCACGAAGGGCGTCAGGCCGCGCGCGGCGCTGGCCTCGAGGCGCGAGCGCACCTGCTCGGAGCGGACCAGCTCGAAGACCTCCACCGGATCCGGCATGCCCTTCACCGGCACCGGGCCCAGCGCCTTGACCTCCACGTACCCCTCGGCCAGCCGCAGCGTCTCGCGCGAGATCAGGGTCGAGCCGGGGCGGGCGAGCTGCTCCATGCGCGCGGCCAGGTGCGTGGTCTGGCCGATCGCCGAGTAGTCCATGTGCAGATCGCTGTCGATGGCGCGCACCACGACCTCGCCCGAGTTGAGGCCGATGCGGATCTGCACGTCCACGCCGCGGCCGCGGCGGAGCTCCTCCGCGTACCAGCCGACCGTCTGCTGCATGCGGAGCGCGGCGTGGCAGGCGCGCACCGCGTGGTCCTCGTGGGCGAGCGGCGCGCCGAAGAGCGCCATGATCCCGTCGCCCATCACCTGGTTCACCGTGCCCTCGTAGCGGTGCACCGCCTCCATCATCCGCTCGAGCACCGGATCCAGCAGGCGGCGGGCCTCCTCCGGATCCTGGTCGGCCAAGAGCTCCATGGAGCCCTTTAGATCCGCGAAGAGCACGGTGACCTGCTTGCGCTCGCCTTCGAGCGCGTGCCGCGAGGTCAGGATCTTCTCGGCGAGGTGCTTCGGGGTGTAGCCCTGGGGGGAGGCCTGGCGCTCCACCGGCTCCGGCGTCGTCGGCGAGCCGCAGGAGCCGCAGAACCGCTTGTCCGGCAACAGCTCCGCGCCGCAGCTCGGACAGCTCATCACCAGGCGTGCCCCGCACTCCTCACAGAACCGCACACCCTCACGGTTCTGGGACTGGCAGCGGGGACACTGCACCTAGCCCTCCTCGGGTGGCGACGCCGGGACGATGACCTTGCAAGAGTAGCCCCTCCACCAGTGGGGGGTCAAGGGCCCACCCCCCCAACCGTCGTGTGCCTACTGTCCAGTGCCGGCGGCGTGGGCGAGGCCCGGTCAGCGGGGCTCCTCGGGTCCCAGGCGGTAGCGCCGGATGTCGGCGCGCACGTCACGGACGGTGTCGCGCTCGATCTCGATCCGCACCTCGTGCCGCTCCACGTCCCAGTGCCGCACCGTGGACAGCCAGCCGAAGATCCGGCGGGACTCCGGCAGGAGACGGCGGCCGCGGTAGATGAGGGTCGTGTACCCGGATCCCGGAAACTGGTCCTGGCGCTCCACCTCGGTACCGCAGAGGCGGAGCACCTCGTCCCGGGTGGTCTTGCCCGGCACGATGCGCTCGAGCACCTCGCGGGGCAGGATCACGCCCGCCCGGGGGTCGCGCCCGTCCCGCCACGCGCCCAGCTGCACGCGCGCGGCCACCACGTCGGCCAGGCGCAGGAGGCCACGCCCGAGCAGCGGGCCCATCGCCTGGCCGAGAGCGAAGATGAGGAGCGGAGCGGCCACGAGCAGCACGGTCTGGGTGCGCGAGAAGTAGCCGAACTGCACGGCAAGCTGCTGCGGGGTGATGCCGTCGCCGCGGTCGAGAAAAAGCGAGACGACCTGGGTGCTATCGAGCGTCTCGCTCAACCGTCTGATGGACGTGGGCGGATAGACCTCGTCGATCTTGAGCCGGTCGGACTGGGGGAACTGCACCACCAGCTCGGCCGGCGCGTCGGCCAGGCCCACGACGCGGTCGCGATGGGCGAGGTACATCGGAAACAGCGGCCGGTCGCGCACTTCGTTGAAGCCGATGGCCACGCGCGAGGGGCCGCCGCGGATGAGCGTCTCCACCCAGCCGAGCTTCTGCGGCTTCACCAGCCCGGCCACGTGGAGGGTGAGCTCCATGAGCCAGCTCCGGTCGGTGATCCGGGGCGTCCACGGGATGCGAATGAAGGTGGCGGGCGGGCTCAGCCCCAGCGCGCCGGTCTGCACGAAGGTCACGAACGGGGCCCCCGCCGGCTGGACCTCGGTGGTGCCGTCGGCCAGCCCGCGCGCCAGCAGCTCCACGCGCCCCTCCCCGATCACGTCGAAGCCCTGCTCCGTGACGTAGCGGGCCAGCGCCGCGTCGGGCTTCTGGGCGGGAGCGTCGTTCCGGATCTCGCCCGGCCAGAGCAGGAAGATGTCCTGCGCCACGTCGGCGGCCTGGCGATCCGGGGAGAGCAGGAGGCTCCACGTCACCACGACCGGCACCGGCCCCGGCTCCTCGCGTACGGTGGCGCGGACCATCAGCGGCCCCACCGTGAACGGCGGCTTCGGACGGGACGCGAGGAAGAGCTGCGCCTGGGCGGGGACGGGAGCCAGGAGGAGCGCGACCGCGAGAGACCAGCCAAGTCGGCGCATGGTCGAGGCTCGATCATACCCGGCCCGCACCGACCATGCCAGGCGAGTGCTACGTTCGTGCGATGCGCGACGCCACGTCGGGCATTTCTGGGGACCACGCGCGGAGCCCTGCCGCGGGCCACCGCCGGCTGGCGGCCGCGGCGGCGACCTTCGCGGAGTGGAGCCGGCCCTACGCGCCCTGGGCATTCTGACTCGGGCTGCTGATCCTGGTCACGGTGACGCTGCTCACCATGCCCGGCAATCCGGTCCTCGATCTGAACACCCGCCCGTATCGCGCGCTCGGCACGATCGTGGCCGACGCGCGCGCGCTCACGCGCGAGTGGGGCCTCGTCGAGCCCGCCGAGGCCACGCTCTATCTCACCGCCGCCTGGATCGCCTTGCGGCACGCCGCCCTGCTGGGGCCGCGGGCGCCGGACGCGCGATGCTACCGCTTCGTCGCCTTCTTCTGCGGGATGCTGGCCCTCGAGGAGATGGACTGGCTCGGTCTTGTGAGCCCCCTCATCGGCCGCGTCGGCGCCGCCGACGTTTACCTGGGCTCCTCCCACGATCTGCTCAAGGTGGCGTGGCACTACCACTGGTTCGCGATCCCGCTCGCCCTCTCGGCGCTGCTCGTCCTCGGCATGGTCTGGTATCGCGGCCATCTCACGGTCGGCTTCGTCCGGCGGGAGATCTTCGATCCGACCACGCTGCCGCTCTACGCGGCGCTGGTGGCCCAGACGCTCGACGTGGACGACACGCTGCTGAGCACGCGGCATCCGTTCTTTCGCGACCCCTTGGAGGAGCCCTTCGAGCTCCTGGCCGAGCTCCTGCTCGTGAGCGGCCTGCTACTCAAGTACTGCCGCGACTGGCGCCGGGCGGGCCGACCCCAGATGTGATGAGGCGCGGGGCTGTGATAGGCTCCCGCCCATGAACGCCACCGCGCTGCTCGCCGAGTTCGTCACCAAGAGCCGCTACGAGGACTGCCCCGAGGCCGCCCTCGACGCGGCCCGGCGGGCCATCCTCGACTGCCTGGGCGTGATGCTGGCCGGCTCCGTCGAGCCGGCCGCCCGGATCCTCCAGCAGGTGGCCCGGACGGAGGGCGGCGCCCCGCTGGCCACGGTGGTGGGCACGGGCCGCCGCACCGGCGCGGTGTGGGCCGCGCTCTGCAACGGCACCGCGGCCCACGCGCTCGACTTCGACGACACCAACTTCGCCCTGATGGGCCATCCCTCCGCGCCGGTGCTGGCGGCGGTACTGGCCGCGGGCGAGCTCGCGCTGGCCGACGGCCGCGCCGTGCTGCACGCCTTCCTGCTGGGCTTCGAGGTCGAGACCACGCTGGCCGAGGTCATCAACCCGGCCCACTACGCCCACGGCTGGCACGCCACCTGTACGCTCGGCACGCTGGGCGCGGCGGCCGCGGCGGCGCGGCTGCTCGGGCTCGACGGCACGCAGACCCGTCACGCCCTCGCGGTGGCCGCCTCGCAGTCCTCGGGGCTGAAGGAAAACTTCGGCACCATGACCAAGCCCTTCCACGCCGGGCACGCCGCGCGGAGCGGCGTGCTGTCGGCGCTGATGGCGCGCGAGGGCTGGACCGCCTCCGAACACGCGCTGGAAGGGCCCCAGGGTTTCTTCAGCGTGCTGGGCGCGGGCCAGCGCGCGCTCGAGCCGCTCGGGACGCTCGCCGCGCCGTGGAAGATCCTGACCACCGGGGTCGCGGTGAAGCCCTACCCGTCCTGCGCCTGCACGCACTCGATCATCGACAGCGCGCTCGAGCTCCGGCGGGTCGAGGGCATCCGGCCCGACGAGGTCGAGGAGGTGACGGTCGGCGTGGCCGCGGGCGTGCCGCGCATCCTGATCCACTCGCGCCCCCGCACCGGGCTCGAGGCGAAGTTCTCCGCCGAGTTCGCGGCGGCGGCCGCGCTGATGGACGGCCGCGTCGGCATCGCCACCTTCCAGGACGACCGCGCGCAGGATCCGGACCTGCGACGCCTGATGGAGCGGATCCGGGTGGTGGTGGATCCGGAGATCCCCACCGATCTCGAGCGCCACATGTGGACTCGCATGACCGTTCGATTGAAGGGTGGCCGATCGGCCAGCATCAGCCCCCGGCCGGTGCCGGGCCATCCCGGCAATCCGCTGACGCTCGAGGCGCTGCGGGAGAAGTTCACCGAGTGCGCCGCCCTCGTGCTTCCCGCCGACCGCGTGGACTCGGTCGCCCAGATCGTCGAGTCGCTCGACACCTGCCCCGATCTCCGGAGCCTGACCGCGATCCTCGATCCCGGCCGCTGAGCACGGCCGCGCCTCTCAGCCCGCTTCCGCGGGCTCCGGCGGGGGTAGCCACTGGAGCGACGCGGCGAAGATCAGCGCGGTGACGACGAGCAGCACCGCGTTGACGCCGCGCCCCTGCGGCGAGCCGATCGCGGCCGAGAGCAGCACCGAGGCCGTGTTGTTGGCCACGTGGCAGATCACCGCCGGGATCACGCTGCCGGACCGCGCCGTGACCAGCCCGAGGTAGAGCCCGATGCCGGTGGCGAGCAGCCCGTGCACCCACTCGCCGTGAATCAGCCCGAAGGCGAGCGCGGTCACCACGATCGCGGGCCCCGCGCGCCACACCTGGCGCAGCCGCGTCAGCATGAAGCCGCGGAAGAACAGCTCCTCCCCGACCGGCGCGAGGCCGCCGATGACGAGCACCGCCAGGGCCAGGGTGAGCGGCGTCGCGGTGGCCAGGGTCCGCGCGATCCAGTCGAGATTGGCGCCGGGGCCCGCACCGACCAGGAGCGCGAGCGACTCGAGCGCCTGGCTCAGCGCAAGGATCCCCCCGATCATCGCCAGGATCCCGCGCGCGGGCACCCGAGCTGGGAGCAAGCGCAGCCGCTCGCGCCGCGGGCGGCCCGCCGCGAGCCACGCGACGACGATGAGGCCCAGCGAGGAGGCGGGCACGCCCATGAGGAGGGCGGCGAGCCCGTCGCGCTCGAGGTCGAACGTGCCGGCGCGGCGGGTCACGAGCGCGGTCACCGCCACGAGCTGCAGCCCGAAGACCGCCGCGACGGCGGCGAGATAGACGAGAAGGGTGGTGGCGATCACCCGCATGGCTGGCCCGGCTCCTACTCTACCGCCGCGCGCCCCTCACCCTGCCCTCTCCCCTGAGGGGAGAGGGAGATCCTACTAGTGGTGGCAGGTCACGCACTCGAGGGGGGCGTTGCGGCGGGCGCTCTCGCTACCCGGTGGCACGTGCACCGACGGGATCGGCGCGTCCGAGGCGGTCTGCACAGCCTGCACGCCCTTGGCGTTGGCGGTGCGGTGGCATTCCACGCACCAGCCCATGGTCAGCTTGGGCGGCTGATTGGGGATCCCCGCGAGGTTCTTGAGATCGTTGACGATACTCTGCCCGGTCTCGGCGTGTACGCGCTCCATGGCCTCGATGCGGCCGTGGCACGTCTGGCACTGCACGCCCGCCTGCACGTGGGGCTTGTGGGTGAAGTGGGCGTGCTCGGGCACCTTGAAGATGCGGAGCCACGGGATGGGCTCCTTGCGCTCCCAGTAGCCGTGCAGCTTCTGGACTTCCGGATTACCCTGGGCGGCCACGACCTTGTGGCAGCCCATGCAGCGCTCCACCGACGGCAGGCCCGCCGCGCTGCTGCGCCGCGCACCCGCGTGGCAGTACTGGCAGGCGATCTGGTACGAGCCGGCGTGGATCACGTGGCTGAAGAAGATCGGCTGCACCGGACCCTGCCGCTTGGCGGCGACCGGCAGCACCTTCGTCGGATCGAACGCGGGCTCGGCCAGCGTCCGGACGTAGGCGATGACCTCCCGGATCTGCACGGCGGACAGGAACGGCGTGAAGTTCGGCATCAGCGGTGAGAGCCCGACCACCTGGCCCCCGTGCGCGATGATGCTGAAGAGGAAGTGATCGGGCAGGGCGTTGAGGATGCGGCCCTCGGTCAGGTTCTGGGGCTTGATGGGCAGGTTCTGGCCGGCGAGCCCGTCGCCCTTGCCGTCGGTACCGTGGCAGTTCACGCAGTAGGTCCCGAAGGTCTGCTTGCCCCGCTCGATGATCCGGGGGTCGATGACCCCGGCCTCGTGCCCCTTGGCCGCCGCCTTCTGGCCCGGGCCCTGGCCGGGCGTGGCGGACTTGGCGGCGGAGATGGGAAAGCCGATCAGGATGCCGATCAGAACGGCCGCGATGGCCGCACTACCGACGACGGCGGTGCGTGGGATGCGCATGAGGTTCAGGCTGTCTCCCTTGGAAAACCCCACCGAATATACTCAAAACCCAGCCGGAATCCTAGCCAGAAAATTCACAATCACCGGGCGGGTCATCCACCCAGATACAGGCGCTTGACCTCGGGGTCTTCCAGCAGCGTCCGCCCCGGCCCCTCGAACCGGTTCCGGCCCAGCTCGAGCACGTAGGCCCGGTCGGCCACGGCCAAGGCCTTGGCCGCGTTCTGCTCCACCACCATCATGGTGTAGCCGGCCTGCTTCATCTCGGTGAGCTTGTCGAAGATCAGCGAGACGAACTTCGGCGCCAGGCCCAGCGACGGCTCGTCCAGCAGGATCAGCTTGGGCGTGGTCATGAGGGCCCGCCCGATGGCCACCATCTGCTGCTCGCCGCCCGACATGGTCCCCGCCTTCTGGGCCCGCCGCTCGGCCAGGATCGGGAACAGCCGGTAGACGCGCTCGAGCGCCTCCTGGATCCGGCGGCCGTCCCGCTCGATGTAGGCGCCCATCTCGAGGTTCTCCAGCACCGTCATCTGGGGGAAGACGATGCGGCCCTGCGGGACGTAGGCCAGGCCGCGCGGCAGCACTTGATCGGGCCGGAGGCCCGTGATGTCCTGGCCGTCGAAGAGGACCCGGCCGCCGGTGGGGCGCAGAAAGCCCACGATGGTCTTGAAGGCGGTGGACTTGCCCGCGCCGTTGGGGCCGATGACGCTCACCATCTCGCCCGCGCGCACGTCGAGGGTGACGTCGTGGAGGATGGCCAGCTTGCCGTAGCCGGCGGTGAGGCGCTCGGCGTGCAGGAGGATCGGGCTGGCCGCGGTGGTCATGACCGGCGCCGCCCGATGTAGAGGACGTGGGGATAGGGCAGGACGTCCACCATCAGGTGCCGGTGCACCTCGAAGCCCACGTCCTCCAGGAGCGCCTGCAGCTCGTCCGCGGACCAGTAATTGACGGGCGTGCGGGGATCCATGACCTTGTCGAGCGCGTGGGTGAACCAGCGCTTGTAGGCGGGCTGGCGATCGACGTCCTTGACGAGCAGGCGCCCGCCCTCGGGCAGCGTCTTGGCCACCTGCTCGAGCAGGGGCCGCACCGCCTCCTCGGGAATGTGGTGGACGATGTCGAGCATGTAGGCGGCGTCGAAGCGCGCGCCTCCCCGCCCGGCGCCCCGATAATCCATGACGTTGCCGACCTCGTAGCGGACATTGGCGAGGCCGAGCCGCCGCGCGGCCGCGCGGGCCATCTCGATGCGGCGCGGATTGAGGTCGAAGCCCTCGACGGTGAGCGCGGGATGCGCGCTCGCGTAGTAGAGCGAGAAGAGCCCGAAGCCACAGCCCAGGTCGAGCACCCGGCCGCGCGCGGGCAGGTACTGGCCGATCTCGTCGAGAAACCGCTGGCGCAGGATCCAGAAGCGCCCCCAGCAGTACGCGCGCACGATCGGATCGTCGTAGGCGCGGATGACGCTACGAATCGCTTCGCTTCGCATGGATCCGGTATCCGGGGCCGGTCGCGGCCAGGGGGAACGAGCGCTCGAGCGCCTGCGCGAGCTCGGGGAACGCGGCCAGGCGGTCGTAGCCGAGCTCGGGCCAGCTCTCCTCGAACACCACCACCGCGGCGGGCGGGTGGGCCGCGAGGCCCGCCACCAGCTCCGCGCGCAGGGCGCGGATGCGCGGGTCGTCCGGGTGGTGAAAGAAGTGGAAGTCGTAGATGAACCGCGTGGGCTGCCGCAGCCCCAGGCGCAGCAGCGCGTGGATGCCGCCCCCGGTGGTGTCGAGCACCTGCACGGTCTCGCCCGGCCGCACCAGCGGGGCCAGGTCGCGGGTCAGCGCGGCCACCCGGCGGGCCTTCTCCGCGATCCACTCGGGCTCGCGGGCCTCGACGCCCTTGGCGCCCAGCACGAGCACGAGCAGCGCCCAGGCCGCGAGCGCGACCGCGCGCCGAATGCCGCGCAGGTCGGCGGCAGGCCGCGTACGGGACCCGTCAGCGCGCCGCGCCACCGCCGCGGGCGCCAGCGCGCAGAGGAAGAGCGCGAGCGGGTAGAGCTGATACTCCCAGCCCTTGCCCTGGAGCGCGAAGTGCGCGGCGCCGTAGAGCGCGCCCAGGGCCGCCAGCACGAGGCGCGGCGACCAGGCGGGGGACGCGCGCAGGCCCAGCAGCCCGAGACCCGCGAGCAGGCCGAACGTCGCGCGACCCCAGGCATGCCAGCGCGTGGCCCCGAGCACCGACACGCGGCCGACCTGGCTGTAGAGCGGCAGCACGTAGCCGGTCAGCACGGCCACGCACGGCGCGAGGCCGCCGCGCCCGGCGAGCCAGGCGACGACCAGGGCGGGCACCACCAGCCCGCCGCCCAGCACGAGGGCGCCGGCGCGCCCGGCCGACCGCCCGGCTCGCCGAGCGCCCACCGCGGCCACCGCCGCACACAGCAGCCAGAAGAAGCCCGCGTGCGGCTTCACGGTCATGCCCGCGCCGAGGGCCAGCCCACCCGCGAGGAACGCCAGGCGCCCGTCGGGCTGCTCGAGGCCCCGCGCCACCCCGTAGGCGCCCGCGAGCAGGAAGAGGCAGAGCAGGAAATCGCGCTGCCCCGCGCGCCAGGCGCCGCCGCTCAGATGATAGAGGCCGAAGAGGGCCGCGCCCGCGCCGGCCGCGACCGCGTCGCTCACGGGCCGGCAGTAAGCCCAGAGCAGCGCACCGATGGCGGCGAGCCAGGCGAGGTCGAAGAGCCGCCACGCGAGATCGCCCGCACCGCCCACCTGGAGCACGGCCAGGTGCAGGAGGTAGACGCCGGGGAGGTTCATGTCGAAGGCGTCGCGATACGGGACGCCGCCCTGGGCGATGAGCCAGGCGACATAGTGCATCAGCGGCGCGTCGTGGATCAGGGGCCAGGCGCGCGAGCCCCAGATCAGGTAGGCGAGCAGCAGGGCGCTAGCGGCCGAAATAAGCCTCAATGACCCGCTCGTCGGCCTGGATGACGCCGGGCGCCCCCTCGGCCAGCTTCTCGCCGTGATCGAGCACGAACACCGTCTCGCAGAGGCCCATGACCACCTTCATGTCGTGCTCGACCAGCAGGATGGTCTTGCCCTGGTCGCGCAGCCGCCTCACCGCGTCGAGCAGCTCGTTCAGCAGGGTGCGATTGACGCCGGCGGCGGGCTCGTCGAGCAGGATCATCTCGGGATCGGTCATGAGCACGCGAATGAACTCCACGAGCTTCTGCTGGCCGTAGGAGAGATTGCCCGCGAACTCGCCGGCGAGCCGCTCCAGCTTGACGAATTCCAGCAGCTCCTGGGCCCGGCGCCGCGCCTCGTCGTAGCCGGTGGTGGTCACCACCAGGAGGTTCTCCAGCGCGGTCAGCTCGGGGAAGACCCGGATCACCTGGAAGGTGCGGCCGATCCCGAGATGGAAGATCTGGTGCGGCTTGAGCCGGTCGATGCGCCGGCCCTTGAACCGGATTAGGCCCTCGTCGGCCTGGTCCACGCCGGTGATGCAGTTGAAGAGCGTCGTCTTGCCCGAGCCGTTGGGGCCGATCAACCCGTAGATCCGGCCCCGCTCGAGCGACAGCGACACCCCGCTGACCGCGGCCACGCCGCCGAAGCGCTTGACCACGCCGTGGAGCTCGAGGATGGGGGCCACGGCGCTAGATGGTCCGCGGCAGGTTGTACTTCTGCTGGAGCACCCCGAGGATCCCGCGCGGCATCAGGAGCACCACCGCCACGATGATCGCGCCGAAGAAGAGCTGGTGGAGGTAGATGAAGTGCGCCCACACCAGCTCCTGGAAGGTGAACAGGACCACCGCGCCCAGCACCGGGCCCCAGATCGTCCCCTTGCCGCCGAAGAGCGCCATCACGATCATGGTGATCGTGGTGATCAGGGGGAAGACCGAGAGCGGCTCGATGTAGCCCTGATCGCGGGCGGCCAGCCCGCCGACGATGCCGGGCCCCACCGCCGAGAGCAGGAAGGCGTAGAGCTTGTGCCGGAACGTGTCGATCCCCATCGCCTCGGCGGCCACCTCGTCCTCCCGGATCGTCATGAGGCGGAGGCCGAACCGCGAGGTGATGATCAGGTAGGTGAGCGCGGTCACCGCGAGCGCCACCAGCCCCATCGCGTAGTAGATCGGCACGCTCGCGTGGAGCGTGGGGAGCGACAGCCCGTTGCCGCCTCCGGTGAGGCCCTCGTAGTAGGACACGATGACCCGCAACACCTCGTTGAGCCCCAGCATGGCGATGGCGAAGTAGGGCCCCTTCAGCCGCAGGCACGGCCAGCCGATCACGACCGCCAGCACCATGGCCATGACCCCGCCAGCCAGGCACGCGGCCGGCCACGCCCACCCGAGCTTGCCGATCAGGATGCCGGCGGTGTAGGCACCCATCCCGAAGAAGGCCACGTGGCCGAAGGAGACGTAGCCGGTGAGCCCCGAGATCAGGTTCCAGGACTGGGCGAGCGCGATCCACATGAAGAGCTGCAGCATGGTGCGGACGCCGTAGCCCGTCGCGTGCATCGGGTAGACCGCGAGCGCGACGAGGGTCACCGCGAGCGCGACGAGGAACGCGCGCTTCACGAGGCACGGCCCTTGAGCAGACCGGTGGGGCGCACAAGCAACACCAGGACGAGCAGGATATAGGCCACCGCCTCGTTGACCTGGGTGGTGAGGAACAGCGAGGAGAGCTGCTCGACCAGCCCCAGGAGCAGGCCGCCCACCAGCGCGCCCGGGTAGTTGCCGGCCCCACCGAGCACGATCACCAGGAACGCTTTGAACGTGTAGACCTGCCCCATCTCCGGCTGGATGGCGACCATTACCGCGACGAGGGAGCCGCCCGCGGCGGCCAGGGCAGAGGCGACGCCGAAGGCCAGCATGTGGATCCGCTGCACGTTGATGCCGCACACCTGGGCCACCTCGCGGCTCTGCGACACCGCGCGGAGGGCCTTGCCCAGGCGGGTCTTCTGGAGGAACCAGAAGGCGCCGGCGGTGATCAGCATCGCGAAGACGCAGGCGATGACGCGGGCCTTGGAGAAGGCGAACGGCCCGAGGATGAACGACCCGGTCAGGTATTCGACCGACCGTAGATCGGAGGTGAACATCAGCTGGGCCAGGTTGACGATCGCGATGGACACCCCGAAGGTGAGCAGCAGCGAGGACAGCTCCGGCGCGTCCACCACCCGCCGCACCAGGAGCCGCTGCAGCACGACACCCACCACGAAGAGCACCGGCATCGACACCAGCAGCGACAGGTACGGGCTCAGACCGAACCAGTGGAAGAGCCAGAACGTGGTGTAGGCGCCCAGCATCAGGATCGGGCCGTGGGCGACGTTGAGCACGCGCATCACGCCGAAGATGAGCCCGAGGCCGAGCGCCACCATCGCGTAAAGCGAGCCCGCCAGGAGGCCCGAGATGACCACCTGGCCGACCATGGCCGGCGTGATGACGAGGTTCACAGAGCCTCGCGAGCGGGAGGGTGCCGGACGAGCCGGCGCCCGCCGGGGGTCCGGCGGGCGCCCTGCCCGATGCGGTTCAAGCGCTCATGCGCTCAGCGCTGGCCCCAGGGCGGCGTGGGGAAGCGCGCCTTGCCGCTGGCCAGATCATCCGGCCACACCGTGACCTTCTTGCCGTCCTGCCACTGGAACAGGACCATCTTGTGGGCGATCTGGAAGCCGTCCGGCTCCACCTTGTAGTCGCCGAAGAACGTCTTGGTCTCCAGCTTCAGGAGCTGCTCGCGCACCTTGTCCGAGTCGAGGGTGCCGGCCCGCCGGACGCCCTCGGCGTAGATCACGCAGCCGGCGTAACCCGCCGCGGAGTGGTACACCGGCTCGCGATTGAACTTCTTCTGATAGGACTCCACGAACTCCTTCTGGCCGGGATACGGCAGGGTCGGCTCCCACTGGGTGGCGCCGTACACGTACTCGGCATTCTGTTTGAGCAGGTCGTAGAACTTCGGGAGGTCGCCGCCCACCGTCACCCCGTACATCTTCGCGCTGACGTTCAGCTCCTTCATCTGGCGGGTGATTGCGACCGCGTCGTCGAAGTAGGTCGAGGCCGCGATCACGTCCGGATTCGCGGCCTTGACCTTGGTCAGCATGGCCGAGAAGTCGGTGTTCCCCTTCGGATACGCCTCCTGGAACACCACCTGCATCCCCTTCTTCTTGGCCAGCTCGACGACGCCGGTAGCGGAGGCCTTGGTGAAGAGCGTGTCCTCGTTGAGGACGGCCACCGTCTTGAGGCCGCGCTTGGCCGCGAGATCGATGAGCCCTTCGAGGTAGCCCTCGGCGGGCGAGATCACCATGAAGATGTACTTGCGGCCCTTCTTGAAGATCGACGTGGTCGCGGCGAGCGGCGAGACCATGACCTTCTGGTACTTCTCGCTGACGTTTGCGACCGCCTCCGTGATCGGGGAGGAGTACGGCCCCATGACCGCGTCGACCTTGTCCTCGGTGATCAGCTTCTCGTAGAGCCGCACGCCGGTGGCCGGGGTGGACTGGTCATCGTAGAAGACGAACTCGATCTTGCGGCCCAGCAGCCCGCCCTTGGCGTTCACGTGGTCCGCGCACAGCTCGTACCCTTCCTTCTGGTACGTGCCGGGCTGGGCATAGGTCCCGGTGACCGACAGCGACGCGCCGATCTTGATCGGCGTCTGCGCGGGCGCGGGCGCCGGGAGCGATGCGAGCAGGACCCCGGCGAGGGCGACGGGTGCCAGGCGCTTCCAAGACGTCTTCGTCATGCGAACCCTCCTGGGACGAGTCTCGAGCAGATAGGGTACGACCGGAATGGGCCTTTCTTTTAGCAAACATGCCCCGGGGTGTCAAGGTTCCCGGGCGCTTGCCGCTTGACGCCGGCCGGGCCTACGTCAATCATGCGCTGTCATGGCCAGGGACGTCCGCCCCGTGCACCACCCGGACAAGCGCCACGTGGAGATGCCCTATGCCCCGGCGCTCCTGGTGCGGCGCGGCAGCCTGCTATTTCTTTCCGGGCTCACCGCGGCCCCGGTCTACCACAGCCATCCCCATCGCGAGGAGGAGTTCGACCTACCGCCCCACATGCGGGAGCAGGCGGTCCTCCTGATGGAGAACCTCAAGACCACGCTGGCCGCCGCCGGCTGCACGCTGGCCGACGTGGTGTCGGCGACGCGCTACCTCACCGACGTGGCCGAGCAGGACGATCTGAACGCGGTGTGGGCTTCGTATCTGGGTGCCCACCGCCCCACCACGACCACCGTGGAGGTCTCCCGCCTGGCCACGCACGCCAACTGCAAGATCGAGATCAGCGTCATAGCGGTAACAGGCGACGCAGCCAGCAGTGGCACGGTGAGGCGCAGCCAAAGGCGAGCCGAACGAATACAAGAAAAGCCTAAAGGAAGTAAACGTAAGAACGCTGTCCGGAAGCGCCGCCGGTGACCACCCTCGGCTTCGTCGGCCTCGGCGCGATGGGCGGCCGCATGGCCCGGCGCCTGCTCGACGCCGGCTACGCGCTGTGCGGCTACAACCGCACCGCCGCGAAGGCGGCCGATCTCGTCCGCGCGGGCATGACGCTCACCGGGTCGCCCCGAGAAGTCGCCGAGCGGGGGGATATCGTCTTCACCATGGTCACCGACGACACCGCACTCGAGGCGGTGACGCGCCCGCCCGAGGGCCTGCTGGCCGGCTGGCGGCCGGGCGCGATCCTGGTCGAGATGAGCACGGTGAGCCCGGCGGTGATCGAGCGGCTCGCCGCCGCGGTCGCGGGGCGCGGCGGGGCGCTGCTCGACGCGCCGGTCTCCGGCAGCCCCGCCACGCTGGACGCGGGCCAGCTCTCGTTCATGGTGGGCGGCGACCCGGCGGTGCTCGAGCGGGCCCGCCCCTACCTCGAGGCCATCGGCCCCACCATCACCCACGTCGGCCCCGTGGGGCTCGCCAAGAGCATGAAGATCGCGGTCAATCAGGGCCTCGCGGTCCAGATGCTCGCCTTCGCGGAGGCGGTGGCGCTGGCCGAGAAGGCCGGCATCGACCGCGCGCGCGCGGTGGAGGTCTTGCTGAAAAGCGTGGTGGCCTCCCCCATGGTGAAATACCGCGGCCCCTTCGTCCTCGGCATGCCACAGGAAGCCTGGTTCGACGTGGACATGATCCAGAAAGACCTGCGCCTCGCCCTCGACATGGCCCGCACCTCCGGCGTGACCCTGCCGAGCGTGGCCCTCACCCACGAGCTCATGACGGCCGCCAAAAGCCTCGGCCTCGCAAAGTACGACTTCGCCGTAGTCTTCGACGTCATCGCAAAAATGAGCGGCCTTCCGCCCAGCAAAAAGCTGTGAAGTTGAAACTCAAGCTCCGCTCGACGCTCCAAGGGAACGACAGGACGTCATAGGTTCGGGCGGGCGGGGCGGGGGGCCGCTCCCGGGGACCGTGTCTTCTGCGGGCTATCGAAGCCAGCACCGTCCCATCTCGTGGCTCGATTGAGACGGCAGCACGGGTCGCGGCTCAGCGTGTCCCCGGGAGCGGCCCCCCGCCCCGCCCGCCCGAATCGCGGGTAGCCCTTACGGCCCTTCGGACGCTTCGTAGCGAAGCCGGCGCGACTGCATCCACCGCACGGCGAGAAGGTCCTCGAAGGCCACGAGCGCCCGGTTGCGGATGCCATAGTGCGATACCCCGAAGCGCCGCGCGCGATGGCTCACCGGCAGCTCCAGCACGCGGCAGCCCGCCATCCGCAGCAGCGTCGGCACGAAGCGGTGGAAGCCGCGGAAGCGCGGCAGGCCCTCGAGGCAGCCGCTCCGCATCACGCGCAGGGTGCAGGCGCTGTCGTGCACGTCCTCCCGGGTGATCGCGTTCCGCACCGCGTTGGCGACGCGCGAGGAGACGCTCTTGAGCCAGGGATCGTCTCGCCGCTGGCGCCAGCCGGTCACCGCGTCGTAGCCGTCGAGGTGCGCGAGCATGCGCGGGATGTCGCGCGGATCGTTCTGCAGGTCGCTGTCCAGCGTGACCACAATGCGGCCGCGCACCCGCGCGAAGCCGGCGTCCAGCGCCGCCGAGAGCCCGCCGTTGCCGGCCAGGCGCAGCAGGCGCACGCGCGCGTCGCGCGCGTGGAGGGCCCGCGCGACCGCGGGGGTCGCGTCGGTGCTGCCGTCGTCCACGATGATGACCTCGGTGGCCCGCCCGAGCGCATCGAGCACCGGACCGAGCTCGGACCAGAGCTGGGGCAGGCTCTCCGCCTCGTTGAAGGCGGGCAGCAGCACCGACAGCTCAGGCGCGGCCAGACTCACGGGCGGCGCCCCAGCAGGACCATCCGGTCGCGGCCCACCCGGTCGGCCAAGAGCACCTGCCAGCGGGCCTCGTGGGCCGCGCGCATCGTCGCCCACCGCTCCTCGCGCATCAGCACCACGTCCCCGGGGCCCGGCGCCGCCATCCGCGCCTCCAGATCGGCCAGGCGCGGCAGCTCCTGGATCGGCCGCCGCAAGTAGAAATCATACACGAGCCCCGCGTCGAGATGCGTGACGATGCGGGCATCGGGCGGCAGCCGCTCGGCGACCGCCGCGGTGAAGCCGCGGATATTGCTGCGCTCGGCGTAGCGTCCTGGATAGGTCCATCCCTCGACGACCAGGATACCGCCGACGGCCAGCGCCAGCGCCACGGTGGCGGCGACGCCCGATCCCCGGACGGCCAGCAGCCCCAGCGCGACCGCGGGCCCGGCCGCCGCGAGCGCGGCGACCACCCCGCGCGGCCAGCCGGGCGGCGGCACGAAGGTCCCGCCGCCGGGGGGCATCTGGAGCAGGACCACGGCGGCCGCCATCGACACCAGCGCAGCCCCGGCGAGCGACGCCAGGAGCACCCGCCGGCCCCGCCGGGACGGCTCGAGCGGTGCGCGCGCCAGCAGCTCCGCAACCAGCAGCGACAGCGGCGGCACCACCGGCAGAAAGTACCGGGCCCGCTGCTCGCCGGAGAGGCTGACCGCGACCGCGACGACCACGGTCCACACCACGAGCGGCCGGCGGCGCGGGTCGCGATCCCGCCACCACCACCAGAGGCCGGCCGGCAGGAACAGTGTCCAGGGCAGGAACCGTACCACGTTCTCCTGCAGCGCCTCGAGCCGCGAGCCGGTTTTCTCGCGGAAGTACCAGTCGCCGTAGTGGCCGACCACGACACCGCCCACGTAGCTCCGCTCGGTCTGCAGGAGATAGGGCAGGAGCCACGGCAGGCTCGCCAGCGCGAGGATGCCGATCCCGACCGGCAGCCGCAGCCACCGGAGGCCGCGCCGCCAGCCGTCCTCGACCAGCACCACCGCGAGCGCGGCCCCCAGCGCCATCAGGGCCGCCGGCCCCTTGGTGGCGAGCGCCCCGGCCACGCAGAGGTAGAAGCCGACCAGCCGCGGAAGGGGAGCGGGCGCCAACCTCGCGGTCAGCAGGAAGTACAGCGCCCACGCGAGCCACGCGGTCATCATCATGTCGGAGAAGACCGCTGCAGACCCCTTTTATACCATTCCGTTCAAGGGCACCGTCGCCGACCCGCCTGCGCGCCCGTCGCGCGCCCCGAAGGCGCCTCCGCGCCGGACGGGCCGCCGTAGACCCGCGCTGGCGGGCGCCGCGCGCCAGCAGGCCGAGGGGGGCGCCCCGTGCTCGTGATTTGTGCTTGGTGCATGCAGGCGGACGAGCCCGCGTTCTTGAACGAGCAGCCGCCCTACCGCGACACCCGGATCAGTCACGGGATCTGCCCCAGGCATCGGGAGGAGTGGACGCAGCAGCTCGCGGCGCACGTAGCGGCGCTGAAGGCCCGCCAGGAGGAGCAATCGCCATGACCGAGGTGGTGGCGCCGGAGCGCAGGCACGTGATGAACTTGACGAGGCACGTTCGGGTCGGGCCCGCGAAGGTCGAGCTGCTCACGCACGGCCGGCTGCCCAGCCCGTTCACGGCCCGGGACATGTACCGGAACGAGTGGACGGGCCTCACGGAGCCCTGTTCACGGGCAGTCTAACCGGAGTGTTGCCCGAGGAGGAGAGGAATCTGCCGGGCGCCGCCTGTTTGTAGCGCGCGGGTTACTGCGTGCTGCAGCGCCGTCATCGTCAGGATCCCCGCCGCTTCGGCTTCGCCCGGTGCTTCCTCCAGCGGGCGAGCGCGGCCCGTCGGGCCAGCGCCGACCGCTCCTCTGGCGTGAGCGCAGCGACACGCTTCCTCCCGCCCGCCCGGCCGCCGAGCTGGCCGCCGCGACGGCCTTGCTGCTGGAAGAACTCCCGCGAGAGCCGCGCCCGTCGCCGCTTCGTGCCCATATATGTCCGACACCTTAGCCCGGTCGCGAGCGATCCTGGGCAGGTTTTCATGCCAGAAGCCCGTCCTGGAAATGCCAACACCCCCTGCTTGCATATCATCCGGGTTCTGGAGTAGCCTCCATCCAACGGCATTGCTGTTCATGTCCACGTCCGCGGCGGCGCACGAGGAGGTCTTGCCAAGGCGTGCATCGCGACAGTCCTCGCATGACCGGAGCCGAGGTGCGCCGGATTCGCGCACGGCTTCAGCTCACGCAGGCCGCCCTGGCCCGCGCGCTTGGCGTGAGCCGCGTCACCGTCGCGGACCGGGGTGTACGCCATTCCAGAACCGACCGCGCGACTGCTTCAGCGGATCCGCAAAGAAAGACGGGAGCCGCGCGAGCGATCCACGTGATGTGAGGGCAGGGGGGCGGCGCGTGGGCGCGACACGCCCGCCAAGTGGCCCCGGAGACACCGGCAAGGAGACGGAGTGATGAGCCGCCCCAGGATCCGTCGCCGAACTGGGCCTCGCCGGAGCGCGACCGAGGCGCCGCGGTGGGCATCGTGGCCCGAGCCGCAGCCCGTGCCGCGGGCCCGGCCGCCCGTGCCGCCTTTCAGCCTCGCCCTATTACCCGCCGCGCTGGCGCCCTGGGTGGCGGACATCGCCGATCGGGTCCAATGTCCGCCGGACTTCGTCGCCGTGGGCGTGATGGTGGCGGCGGCCGCGGTCATCGGGCGGCAGGTCGCGATCCGGCCGAAGCGGCAGGATGACTGGGCCGTGGTACCCAACCTCTGGGGGCTCGCCGTGGGCCCGCCGGGGAGCATGAAGAGTCCGGCCCTCGCCGAAGCGCTCCGCCCGCTGCGTCGGCTGGTCACCGATGCCCAGGCGCGGGATGAGGAGCACCGGCTCGCGCAGCGTATTCGCGTCGCCGAGCAGAAGGCGCGGCGCCACGATCTGGCCCGGCGGTTGCGCGACGCGGTCGCGAACCAAGAGCCGCCGGAGGCCCTCCAGGAGCCCGTGGAGCCGGCGCGGCGGGACCCGCCGCCGGTGGAGCGGCGGTATCTAGTCAACGACACGACCGTAGAGAAGCTCGGCGAGCTGCTGAACCACAATCCGAACGGCCTGCTCCTGTTTCGGGACGAGCTGAGTGGGTTCCTGCACACGATGGACCGGCCAGGACATGAAAACGACCGGGCCTTTTACTGCGAAGCCTGGAACGGCACGGGGGCGTACACGTACGATCGGATCGGGCGGGGAACGCTGCACATTCGGGCCGCCTGCCTCTCCGTGCTCGGGGGGATCCAACCGGGCCCGCTCGAGCGCTACCTGCGCGAGGTCTTTGCCGGGCGCGGGGATGACGGGCTGCTCCAGCGCTTCCAGCTGGCGGTGTGGCCCGACGGCGGCGGGCAATGGCGGAACGTGGACCGCTGGCCGAACGCGGAGGCGCGGGCGCGCGTGAACGAGGTCTTCCAGCGCCTGAGCACCCTGGAGCCGGCCGGGCTCGGTGCCGAGGAGCTGACGCCCGAGGAACTGCCCTTCCTGCGCTTCGAGGCGGCGGCCCAAGCGCGCTTCGACGCGTGGCGAGGGGACCTCGAGCAGACGCTGCGCGCCGAGGAGGAGCATCCGGTGTGGCGCTCGCACGTGGCGAAGTATCGGTCGCTGATGCCGTCGCTCGCGCTGATCGGGCATCTGATCGACGGCGTGGCCGGCGGACCGACCGGGCCGGTCTCGGGCGGCGCGGCGGCGCGGGCGGTGGCCTGGTGCGAGTATCTGCAGGGGCACGCGCGGCGCCTCTACGCGAGCGTCACCGACCGGGCGCAGGTGGCGGCCGCGCAGCTAGCGGCCC
>WNFF01002416.1_pt1 | contig 22760 bp, 17 predicted proteins | sample 5400441 | NCBI WGS metagenome assembly WNFF01 (sample SAMN13153345, study PRJNA577476) | soil metagenome | isolation source: 120 cm saprolite under Douglas fir tree site 2 hole 3 replicate 1 | place: USA:California | collected 2015-04-18
TCTGGAAGCCGTGGCAGTGGATGAAGGGCAACCCCAACTTCATCGGCGGACCCGATGGCAATCCCTTCATCGTCAAGAATCACCTCGAACTAAAGAATGCGGCGCGCGTGCTGGTCGAGGCGAACCTTATGGAAAACAGCTGGGGAGGTTTCGCAGAAACCGGTGACGGCATTGTGATCGCCCCCAAGAACCAGCACACTCCGACCGGCAACGTTTGCCCGTTATGTCAGGTGACCGACATCACGGTCCGCTATGTCCACGTCGCGCATGCCGGATCAGGAATGCAGTTGGCAACCGACATCTCCGGCAACGGCAAGAATGGAGGCGCAGCGCTCGCCGGTACTCGCTGGAGCATCCACGACGTGGTTCTCGACGACCTCAGCAAAAAATATCTGGGCGGCGGCTCCGCGTTCGAGATCATGAACAGCTGGCCCCAGAACCCGCTCAACACCGTCACCATCAATCACGTCACCGCGTTCCCAGATTCCCAGAGCCACATGATAATCATGGGGAACGTGTACGCAAACGCGCAGATGTATGGATTGGTCTTCACCAACAACATAGTGATTACCGGCCGGTACCCGGTGTGGAACACGGGAGGCGGCCAATCCAGTTGCGCCTTCAGCAACGTGCCCATCACCAGCATCGCCAACTGCTTCACCAGTTCGACGTTCCGCAACAACGCCCTGGTTGCGCCTCCGCCGGCGTTTCCCCCGTCGGCGTGGCCAGCCGAAAACATGTTCCCGCAATCCATGAGCGACGTCGAGTTCATGAACTGCAAGGATGGCAATGGCGGAAACTACAAGCTTCGGTCGACCAGCCCTTATAAGTACATGGGCACGGACGGCAAGGATCTAGGAGCCGATATTGTCAGACTCAACCAAGCGCTGGCGAACGTCGAATAACTCGTCAGTCAACGGATTTTCTACGAACTGGGTAGCCCGCTCCCTGCGGCTTCGTCGCAGGGGGTGGGTCCCGCGATCCAGGACCGCGACATACTAGCCATGTCCACCCACCCATTCGCCATCAACTCCATTCCGAATCTGAAAGAGATTGCGCTCGCCAACGGCTGGAAGGTGTATCGGCCGGAGGCAAACCATGCTGGGCAGTAGCCCCAGCAGTTTTGTCATTCCCACACCTTTGTCATCCTCAAAAGATTTGTCATCCTCAAAAGACTTGTCATCCTGAGCGAAGCGAAGGACCTGCTTTTGGGCCCGCTAGCGTACATATCCGCGCGGCGCTCGAAACTGAGGTTCTCTAATTTCAAACTGGATTTAGAATCAGGGTTTCAGTCGACGACTTCACTCCAGCTCAGACGCTCCGCAAGAGCACGGCTAGCGTGTCCATGGCCAGGTGGCTGGCGTGGGCGGAGGCTTGCGGCAGGCCTCCGACTTTGCGCACCAGCTCTTCCCTGCTCAACTGTCGCGCTTCGTCTATGCTTTTGCCTTTGATCAACTCCGTAATCGCCGACCCGCAGGCAATCGCCGGAACGCAGCCCTTGGCGCGAAAACGAATTTCGACGATGCGCTTCCCGTCCAATTTCGTCTTTTCCAATCTAAGGCTGAGCTCCAGAATGTCTCCGCAAGCAGGGTTTTCCAATTGCGCGGCGGCGTCGGGAGCTTCAACCGCACCTGCGTTTCGTGGGTTCTGAAAATGGTCCAAGAGTTCGGCGGAATACACAGGCCGATTGTAATGCGGCGAGAGCGCTATCAGCATGTCGAGAAACTGGGGTTCCGAAACCCAGCGCCTGAAGGCGGATTCATCCTGAAGCCTTGTGGCACCCCTGAAGGTGTGCCCTGATACGAATCCCCCTTGCACGACGGTCGGTCATTTCCGTCCCCTACAATGGGAGCATGCCCGACTCGCATCATCCTCGGCGGATTGCTTGCCTGCAACCCAGCGCGACGGTGATTCTCGCCAGCGTGGGAATCGCTGCCGTTCCCTACCAGGAAGCTGCGGTCGCAGAAATCCTCAAGGCCGGCATTCGCTTTCTTGGTCTCGCTCCGCACACGTTGGAGGACATCTACACCGACATCGCGTCGATCTCCGCTTCGGTTGGCGCGGGCGAGCGAGGTGCGAAGGTGATTTCCGACATGCAAGCGGCAATTGAAGATGTGCGGCGCCAGACGGCGAGCCTCGCACGAAAGCGCGTGTTCTCCGAGGAGTGGGGTAAGCCCGTCATCGCATCGCAACCGTGGGTGGCCGAACTGGTGCATGCGGCCGGTGGTGACTTTCTGGCCAAGCCCGGTGCGCAATGCTCCGCCGAAGAGATCGCTCGACAAGATCCTGAGGTCATCATCGCTGCCTGGTGCGGAGCCGGGGATCGGGTGCCACTCGCGAAGGTGGTTGCTGGAAGAGACTGGGTCAACACCACGGCGGTGCGGAATTCGCAGGTGTATTGCATCTCCGACGAACTCTTGAACACTCCCGCGCCCACGCTGGTTGCGGGATTGCGCGCGCTGGCGGGCGCGATTCATCCCGCGGTATTCGGTTCGCAGCCAGGGCTCCGGTCTATTTCTATTGCGCTCGTGGAGGGACGGGCGTCTCGGCCATCCAGCCGGGCAGGGACGCCCGGCTCTCCACTGCGCTGAACCGCAACGGCTTAGTTTAGGATTAGCAATCAGTCCCGCATTCTTGAACAATATGAAACGAGTCGTAGCCGCGCTGATTTTGAAAGATGGCCTCATCCTCGCCTGCCAGAGGACGAGGCACCAGCCTATGCCGCTCAAATGGGAATTTCCCGGAGGCAAAATCGAAGACGGCGAGCAGCCTCGCGATGCCATGAGCCGGGAACTGGAGGAAGAACTGGGGATCGTGGCCGAGGTCGGCGTGGAGGTTGCCCGCATCCGCCATGAATACCCGGGCGGCGGGGCCGTCGAACTTCGATTTTTTGAAGTGCGCAAGTATCAGGGCGAAGTTGAGAACCGAATTTTTCGCGAAATCCGCTGGGTAAAGAGGCGCGAATTGCTGGAATTGGATTTCCTCGAAGCCGACCTGGGGGGGCTGGTGAACGATCTAGCGGCAGGAAAAATCATTTAATGGATTAAGTAGATCCGCAGCCTGAGTCCCGTTTGTCATCTTGAGCGAAGCGGAAGACCTATGCATCGCGCGACGAAATACACAGGTCCTTCGCTTCGCTCAGGATGACAACCTATGTTTACAAGCATTAGTGCGCTTGGCCTTACACTCTATGTCGTCACATCATGTCGCGCCGTGCGCTTTGCCGTAAAGCCACCACACAGTCAATCCGATCATGATCACGGTGGTTGCCCAGGCGATGATGTTGAACGTGCGTTTATTCACGAATTCGCCCATGAGTTCCGTTTTGTTGATCAGCAACAACATGAAAAACAGAACGAAGGGTAACACTGCGCCGTTGACCACTTGGGAAAATACAGCGATCTTAATTAGCGGGAGTCCGGGTATCAGGACCACAGCTCCCCCTGCGACGATGAGTGCGGTATAGAGCCAATAAAAGGCAGGTGCTTCGGAAAATTTGCGTTCCACGCCGGACTCGAGGCCTAATCCTTCACAAACCGTGTAGGCGGTTGAAAGCGGCAGGATCGAAGCCGCAAATAGCGATGCGTTGAAGAGCCCCAGAGCAAACAGGATGTACGCCCAGTCGCCCGCCAGTGGACGCAGCGACTGGGCGGCATCGGCAGCGTCGCGAATATCACGACTCCCATGCAGGTAGAGCGTGGCCGCGCAGGCCACAATGATGAACCAGGCAACTACGTCCGTGAAAATGCATCCCAGAATTACATCGAGCTGCGAGGTTTTGTATTGGCGACGTGTAACTCCTTTTTCGACGATCGACGACTGCAGATAGAATTGCATCCAGGGTGCGATCGTGGTGCCGACTACGCCGATCACCATGTAGAGGTATGAACTCTGTCGGAAGGCGGACATCTGTGGGGGCTTCACCGTGGCCTCTACAGCCTCAATCCACGCCGGCTTAGCCAGCACTCCCGCAAAGATATAAGTGATGTAGAAAAACGATGCGACCAGGAACACTTTCTCAACGCTCTTGTACTGGCCTTTGACTGCGATGAGCCAGACGATCACGGCGCAGATCGGCACCGAGTAGTACTTGGACACTCCGAACAAACCCATGCTCCCCGCAATGCCGACAAATTCGGTAATAATGTTTCCGAAATTTGTAATCAGAATGCCGAGCATCATGAGGAACGTAATGCGCAGGCCGAATTCTTCCCGGATCAGATCGCTCAAGCCCTTGCCCGTAACCGCTCCCATGCGGGCGCACATCTCCTGCACTACGATCAGAGCGATCGTAATCGGGATCATTGTCCACAAGAGCGTGTAGCCGAATTGCGCGCCGGTCTGCGAATACGTCAAGATGCCGCCGGCATCGTTGTCTACATTCGCGGTGATGAAGCCCGGCCCTACGACGGCGAAAAACAGCAGGATCCGGAACTTCCAACTTCTCAGTAATTTCATGCGCGCAGGCCACAGGGACGGTTAAATTGGCAAAACCGAACGAACAGAATAAATGCTGAAAGCGCCGTCTGGATAGGCGAATCTGTAAGACAGGGGAGTTTTTTTGATTTCGTGGAGAGCCGGCTTGCCGCGTCTTCGAGACGGGGCAGGCCCCGTCTCTACAGTAGGACGAGCGACAATTACAGCTTTGAGCGCAGCATCGCGATCACGTCATCCGGCGTAATCACGCCCATCAGTCGATTGTGCCCGTCGATCACTGGCAATGTCAGCAGGTTGTACTTGTCAAAGAGTTCCGCAAATTCCTTTTCTTTCGCGTCTTCGTGGCAGGAAATGAGGGGCTCCTGAGCCAGAGCCAGGAGCGGCGTCGAGGGGGGCGCCAGAACGATCTTCACCAGCGGCACCGCACCAGCCAGGGTGCCGTGAGAATCCGTCAGGTAAATGGTGCTCATGTTTTCCATGCGGCCTTCGAAAGAACGCATGGCCTCGATCGCGTCGTGGGCGGTGGCCGTCACCGGCAGTGCGATAAACTCGGTGGTCATGCGGCGACCGGCTGTATTCTCTTTGAACTCGAGCAGGTCGGTGACTTCCTGGCGCTCTTCCGGGTGCATCTGCACCAGGATTTCCTCAGTCTGCTCATCGGACAGGTCCGCCAAAAGATCGGCAGCAGCGTCGGGTTGCATCTCCTCTACAATCTCGGCGGCTCGGTCGGAATCGAGGGATTCCACGACCGCTTTCTGCACCTTGGGCTCGAGTTCTTCCAATGCGCCGGCGGCGACGCCCTCGTCCAACGTCTCGAACACCGCTTCGCGTTCATCGGGAGCCAGATCCTCCACGATGTCAGCGATGTCGGCCGGATGGAGTCTGGCCAGCCGCTCATGCGAAATCTTCAGTTTGACGCGCCGGGCGGGATCGGTCTCGATGAGATCAACAAAGTCCCAGGGGATCTCGCGGGGAGGGATTCGCAGGAGCAAGGCCCGAAGGGCAACCGCTGGAACCACGCCTTTGAGCAGGCGGCGAACGGCGCCGCGCGCGCCCACATCCACTCCGCTAACCTTCAAAACGGCGCGATTCTGCGCGACCTCTCGATAAAAGTCCACGTCATTGACCCGCACAACTTTGCGGCCGTGGACGTCAATCACCTGCTGATCGAGCAGATCGCGGCTGAGCAACAACAGTCCTTCAGAGCCATCGGCTGGAGTCCACTCCGCGGCCGCAGTGGAGGCCCGAATGCCGCCGTCGATCGCGGAAACGGCAGTCAAGGGCAATACGCGGTTTCCGGCGGGCGTTTTGACGATCAGCTGGGAGACGCGGGAGCGGTCCTCCTGCGGGGCGAGGGCCACCTCGCGCACACGACCGCTGGCGGCGCCGGAGGCGTCGTAGACGGTCGAGCCCAACAGTTCGCTTAACGAGACGGTGGCCATTGTCAAGAGAATACTCAATGGCGCTTGCGGATACCAGACGAATGCACGCGCAGTGCCAAAAAAAGGCGATAACCACAGAGGGCACAGGGTTACACAGGGGAACACAGGGGAAAATCACAGAGGCTCGGCGTATCCTGCGGCCCTGTCGTTGTCGCTTTCGCAGGACGCTGCAACGGTTGACATGCCATGATCGACTGACTAAACTCTGCCTTCCTACTTCAAGCCCGCGCCCGTTCTTTGAACGCGTCGGCTTCTACGAGAAAATTATGGCAAAGCGTCCTCGCATCGCGGTTGTGGGTAGTGCCAATGTCGATTTGACTACGTTCTCAGACCAATTTCCCAAGCCGGGGGAAACCATCTTTGGCCAGAAGTTCGATCTTGGGTTCGGGGGGAAGGGCGCGAACCAGGCCGTTGCCGCCCGGCTCTGCGGGGCCGACGTTTTCATGGTGGCGCGAGTCGGGGACGATCTGTTTGGTCCGTCAACCATCAAGAACTTTGAAAAGCTGGGTATCGATGCAGCGCATGTGCGGCAGGTAAGCGGAGTTTCCAGCGGAGTGGCGCCGATCTTCGTCGATCCTTCCGGGCAGAATCGGATTATTGTCGTCAAAGGCGCGAATGACGAATTAAAACCTGCCGACGTTGATGCCTCAGCAGATACGCTGAAGAGCGCCGACTGTATCGTTCTTCAGTTCGAGATCCCGCTGGAGACGGTGTACTACACAATTAAGTTTGCGCGAAAAAATGGCATCCGCTGCATCTTGAACCCGGCGCCCGCGCAGCCCATCGACATCAAGGAGGTTGCCGATCTCGATTACTTCGTTCCCAATGAAAGCGAGGCAGAGGCGATTTCCGGCATGCCGGTGCGCAATCTCGACGATGCCAGGCGCTGCGCTGGCAAGCTACTGGCCGGCGGCATTCGGCGAGTGATCATCACGCTGGGTGCGAATGGTTCGCTTCTTGCCGGTAGTGAAGGCATGGAGCACGTGCCCGCGTTTAGCGTGAAGAGCGTGGATAGCACCGGAGCCGGCGACGCTTTTATTGGCAGCTTCGCTACCTTTCTTGGCGAGGGGCTGGCTGAGCAGGACGCCGTTAGGCGCGCCAACCTTTACGCGGGGCTTTCGACTACCGGAGTGGGGACGCAGAAATCTTTCTATGATCGGGCGCGGTTTGATTCGGAGTGGACGAGAAGAGGCACGGCGTAGCAGTTTGGTGCGAGCGCCCCCGGATCGTTAACACTCCCAGATTTTGTCATCCCGAGCGAAGCGAGGGATCTGCATTTTGTGGCGAACTGCGGATCCCTCGCTTCGCTCGGGATGACAATTTTATTTAGGGTATCGATCTCGTACCGCCGACTCATCTCTCCATGAGCAGAACTTTCTCCGCATCGTCGATCTCGGTCAACTTGACCTCGATCACTTCGCTGTCGGTCGTCTGCACGGTTCGTCCGATGAACGTGGCCTCGACTGGCAATTCGCGATGGCCGCGATCGATCAGCACCAGCAACTGCACCTGGCTGGGGCGGCCATGCGAAAAAAGGGCGTCGAGGGCCGCGCGCGTGGTGCGGCCGGTATAAAGCACGTCGTCCACCAGCACGATCTTCCTACCCTCGATGGAAAAGCCAATTTCCGTTTCCTGCACCACGGGCTTGGGCCCCAGGGTAGAAAGGTCGTCACGATAGAACGTGATATCGAGCGTGCCCACGGGAACTTTCTTTTTCTCGACCTGCTGAATCATTTTGCCCAGGCGCTCGGCGATGGGAACTCCGCGGCGGCGGATTCCGACCAGTCCCAAGCCGTCAACGCCACCGTTTTTTTCGAGGATTTCGTGAGCCAGGCGCACCAGCGTGCGTTCAATCTCCGAACCCGACATCAACTGCGCTTTTTTTCGACGCGAATCTTGGTATTGTCGGGCAGGCCATAAGCGCCCGACGTGACCACGCGATCGCCATCAGCCAGGCCATCGAGAATCTGCACCTGATCGCCCTGCCGGATTCCTGTCTTCACAGTCTTCTGGTGGGCGCGATTGTCGGAGCCCGCGACCATCACATAGCTGCTTTTATCCGGAGCTGTCAGGACGGCTGCCGCTGGAATGACCACCGAGTTCGGCACCGCGCGCGCCAGCATGGAGATTTGCACGCTCGTTCCGGGACGCAACCGTCCCTTCGAATTCTTTGCCTGAACCCAGACTTCGACGGTCGTGCTGTTGGGATCAAGAGCCGGGCTGACGACGGTCACTTTCCCATCGATCGGGTCATCTTCGCCATGACCAGCGCCGGAAACAGTGGCCGGGACAGTGATGGTGGCCTTGTCGCCGAGCTTCAGCAATGCCGCCTGGTCTTGCGGAATATGGGCGCGCGCAACCACCGACGTCGTGTCCATGACGGTGAGCAGGGGCGTTCCCGCGGCAGCCATTTCGCCGGGATACAGGGGACGGTCGGTGACTACGCCGCCGATCGGACTGCGGATTTCCGAGTAGGCCAACTGTGCTTCGGCGCCAAGATACTTCCCTTTTGCCGATTGCAACTGCCCGGCAGCGGATTTGAGTTCCTGCTGCCTGCTCACGGCCATCAACGCATCCACGTGGCGCTGCGCAAGTTCGTACTGATTTCGTGCCTGAGTAAGAGCGACGCCGGACTGATCGAGTTCCTTGCGTGGGAGGGCGCCTTGCTTGTAGAGCTCCTGACGGCTGTCGTAAACCTTCTGTTCCGCTTCCAGCGCTACCTTGGCCGCCTGCGTATCACCTTGCGCCTTCTGGACCTCCTCGGGCAAAGTGGAGGCGGTCGCAATCGCATAGGCGGCCTGCGCCTGATCGTATGCTCCCTGGTTGTCTTGAGCGGCCGCGGCCAAGTCGCGGTTTTCCAATGTCGCAAGCAACTGGCCTTCATGAACCTTGCTGCCGCGCTTCACAAAGAACGCTTTCACCGGTGCGCTGATCTTGGGAACAATCGCCGACTGCGCGAGCGGGAACAGGACGGCTTCAGACGTCACCGTCTGCTCGATGGTCGCCTTCTTCACCGGGATCACTTGAACGCCGACTGTCGGCTCCTCCGGCTTCTTCGCGGAGCAGCCCAGCAGAGATGCAAGCACTGGAATGATTAAAGCTAGCGGGAGGATGAGGCGAAGCCGCGCAGTGGGGAGACTGACGCGGGCGCGGGATTGATCCCGAACCGAAGAGAGGTTCGGTGAGGTAGTGGAGGTGTCGCGCAAGAATTCGTTCGCGGCCTGGATCATTCTCTTTTCTAAAAGTTCCCCGTCAGCGTTCGCAAGTTCGCGAGGGCGACCTGGAAACGGACCTGCCCATCATCATACGCATTGCGCGCCAGCGTCAGTGTATTTTGCGCGTCCACGACTTCGAGCACCGTGGCTTCTCCCGCCTGGTAGCGCAAAGTGGTCAGACGCAAACTGTCAGAGGCAAGTTCTGCCGTTTGACCTAGCGATTCGAGCTGCGCGCGCGACGTCTCGGTTTCATCATAGAACGACCGCAGATCGGCAAGCAGGCGGCGTTGTGCGAAGCTCAAGTCGACGTGGGCTTGCTGCCGCCGCAAATCGGCCTGCTTCACCTTGCTGTAGCCGGCTCCCCAGCTCCATATAGGCAGTTGCAGGGTCGCAGTTGCCGCGTAGCCCAGGTTGCGCAATCCATTTCGATCGCGTACCGCGAACTGATTGGCGTCAATGCCATAAAAATAATCCAGGCCCAGCGAAGGCAGCATAGACGTCCAGGCGACTCTCACTTCCTGATCGGCCTGCCGCAGGGAGGCAAGCGCGACCCGAAGTTGCGGGTTGTTCCTGGTTCCGGCGGCCTGCACTTCGACGAAACTGGGCAGCGGATCGGGCAGGCGCAAGTCATCCACAACCGAGAAATTCTCTTCGAAATTCGGGAACAACAACACTGCAAGATCGAGGCGTCTCTTGTTCATCGCCAGGAGAGCCTCCTGCAGTTCGCGTTGTTGCTGCTGATTCTGAATCTGGGCTTTGATCACGTCGGAACGCGCTACTTCGCCGCCGCTCTGCTGCTTTTCGCTGATACCGAGAAAGCGGTCCGACTCCGTAGCTGCCTTCTGCGCGGTGGCATACTTGCGCTGCGCCACGACGTATCCGTAGTAAGCCTGCACGACGGTGACGACCAGACCGCGTGTCGCAATCTCCGATTTGGCGCGCGCCAGAGCCTCGGCCGCGGCGGCCTTTCGATATTCGGCGAACATTCCCTGTGAAAGCGCCTGATGAACGTTGCCCTGCGCGATGTATTCATGGACGCCATTGTTGGCCAGGAAGCGTCCGGTGGGGGTACCGTTGCCCTGCGTGTAGATGAACTGCATGTTGTAGTTGACGTTCGGCAGCAGTTGCGCGCGGCTTTGCACTGTGTCCTGATGAGCGACACCTAGGTCGGTGAAAGCAGCTCGAAACTGCGGGTCGTTAGCTTTGGCGCGAGCAAGGGCATCCTGAAGAGTGAGGACTAACGGTGCTTGCGTGGAGCCGGTATCCGCGGGTCCTGGCGGCGTCAAGACTTTTCCACTGACTTTGGACGGTGGATCGGGTTGTGGCTGATTCTGGCCGAGCGCAGGAATAGCCAGTAAAATCCCCAGCAGGACAATTCTCGTTCGCCCCGGAAGGCTTTGACACAGTGTTATGAACATACGACCCCCGCGCAAGAATGCCAGCGGGTGATTTTACCTCAGACCAAGCCCGGCGATCAGCCTAGTGATCGCTGCGGGTCGCCGATCGCCTCGACCAGGTCGCGCAGAAACTCCGCTGCCCGTGCCCCATCCACTACACGATGATCGATCGAGAGCGTCAAGGTCATCATGGAGCGGACGCTGGGACGAGCGTCCGGCCCGACACCGACCGGCACGACTCGGTCCGCGATGCGTCCGACGGCAAGAATCGCGGCTTGGGGCGGAATGATGATCGCGGTGAATGCGTCCACCCCGAACATCCCGAGATTGCTGATCGTGAAGGTGCCACCGGCGATGTCGGCCGGACGCAACTTGCCGCCGCGTGCCCGTTCCGTAAGCTCGTGTCGCTGCACCGAGATCTCGTCGAGTCCGGCTCTGTCCGCATTGTGAATCACCGGTACTACCACTCCATCGTCCACCGCTATCGCTAGTCCAATGTTGATTTCGGCGTTTGCGCGGACGCCTTCACCGGTCCAGCTGGCGTTCAGGCGAGGATGCTTCACGAGGACGCGGGCAACCAGCGCTACCAGTAGATCGGTGTGCGTTAGTTTGAGTCCTCGGGATTTTTCAATTTCCGTCCCGAGCTTGTGCCGGGCCTCGTTCAGAGCGCCTGCGTCCACTTCGCGGATGACAAAGAAATGGGGGACCGTCGTCCAGCTTTGGGTTGTACGTTCCGCCATCAGATGTGCGATGGGGCTGCCACTGGCAACAGCGACGGGCGACGCACCAGCTTTGGAATCCGCAGCGGCGAGGATGTCGGAAGCGAGGATTTCTCCACCGGCGCCCGATCCGCGGACGTGAGCGAGATTGACGCCGCGTTCGTTAGCCAGACGCCGCGCTTTGGGGGAAATCTTAACGTCGTGTGTTGTGGGTTGCATTGGAGTCGCGGGTTGCTTTGCCGACGCCGCAGTTGAGGCAGCAGAAGCCGTGGTGGTTTTTCTTCCCGATTCGATGGCGACTTCATCCGTTGGAGGAATTTCTCCGGGACGCACGATCCAGGCGATGGTTCGGCCTACCGGCACTTCAGTTCCAGCTTGAACCTTGACGCCGGCAAGGACGCCGTCGCCGGGTGATTCGATTTCCATCACCGCTTTGTCGGTTTCGATCTCCAGCAGGGGCTCGCCTTTGGCGACGGACTCACCTTCTTTTTTCAGCCACGAAATGAGCTTGCCAGTTTCCTGAGCCATTTCGAGCGCGGGCATAACGACACTGATCGCCATAGTTAGATAACCATTCGCTTGGGAACACCTGTAGAGACGAGGCTTGCCTCGTCTCAGATTGCTTTCAGACTCCGTGTTGCGCACCGCAGTCGCAATCAGCGGCCATTACGGCACTGCGAAAAAAACTAAATGTCCACACTCAGCCCCTAAAGGGGCACCTAATTTCGGAGAGCTTGTGGTATCGCTAAAGCGATACCCTGATACGAACCCTTGTTTTTCATCAGCATGAGACGCGGCGAGCCGCGTCTCTACGGGAGACTTTTTAGTCGCCTACTCCGACGCGTTCCTGCCGGGCGCTCGCTTCGATCATTTCGCGGACGCGCGTGCTCGGCTTGGATTCGGTCTCGCGAATTGCAGGAAGCGGACCATCCACCGTGAAATAGTGTCTGCCGGCTACCAGAAGCTCCTCGGCCGGGAAACGCGTGATGACTTCGTGACCGGTTTCGGTGACGACGATTTCTTCTTCGATGCGAGCGGCGCTCCAGCCGTCCGTCGAGGGCCAAAAAGTTTCGAGCGCGAACACCATGCCCGGCTTGATTTCGCAGGAATGTTCCAGCGACACGAGGCGGCTGATCACGGGCTTCTCCCAGATGGCGAGACCAATGCCGTGACCGTATTGCAGCGCAAAGGCCGCTTCCTCGTTCGCGAAACCGAACTCTTGTGCTTTCGGCCACACTGATGCAATCTCGGCCGTAGTCCGCCCCGGGCGCACGAGTTCAATCGCAGCGTCGAGGTATTCCCTACACCGCTTATACGCATCGTTCATCGCGTGCGAGGCGTATCCGACGGTGAAGCAGCGGTAGTAGCAGGTGCGGTATCCCATGTAGGAATGGAGAATGTCGTAATACACCGGATCTCCGGGACGAAGGACGCGGTCAGAGAAAACGTGCGGATGCGGATTGCAGCGCTCTCCTGAGATTGCGTTCACAGCTTCCACGTACTCGGAGCCGAGGTCGTAGAGTACCTTGCTCACCAGTCCCACAGCCTGGTTTTCGCTCATGCCGGGCTTCATGGCGCGATAGAGTTCGTCGTAAGCAGCATCAACCATCATGGCGGAGTGGTTGAGCAAACTGATCTCGTCACGCGTCTTGATAAGGCGCGCTTCCGACATGAGCGCCTGACCATCGACGACTTTGATGCCCTCTTTTTGCAAAGCGAACAAGACCGGCAATTCGATGATGTCGATGCCGACAGGTTCTTTATGCAGGCCGCGCATTTCGAGTTCGATGCGGATTTTCTTGGCCACATCTTCGGCGCGCCCCATCTCCGGCGTCATGGCACCGCGCAACATGGAGATTCCGGGACGCGACCGCTCTCCTAGCCAAGGGCAATGGAGTTGATGGTGCTTCGCAGCCGATCCGAAATCCCACAAGATCGGCTCGTCATTTTGCGGAAGGAGGGTGAAGCGATTCGCCTTGTCCTGAGCCCACGTACCGATGTGGGTCGCGGTCAGGTACCGAACATTGTTCATGTCGAAGCACAGCAGCGCACCCATTTCAGACTTCTTCAGAAGATCCTTGGCGCGCGCGAGGCGTTCGCGGCGCAGGCGATCGAAGTCGATACGATTTTCCCAATCCACCGCCATCGTTCCATATGTGGGCAGAGCCATAGAATTCTCCTTTGTTGGGAGGTCAGAGGTTAGAGGTCAGATTGCAGAGGTGAAAACCTACGTACCCGCGCTTCGAGGCTCTTACCTCTGCAATCTGACCTCTCACCTCTGACCTCCGTCTACCGTCCGCAGAGCGTACGCGCGGCCTCGAACACGGTCTGTTCGGTCGGCACGGTTACATCTTCCAAAGGCGGCGAGAACGGAATTGGAACATGCATTGCGCCCATGCGCTTGACCGGAGCGTCCAGATCGTAGAATGCGCCTGTGGCGATCACCGACGCAAGTTCGGCGGTGACGCCGTAGCGTTCATAACCTTCGTCGAGAACGATTGCCCGCGACGTTTTCTTCGCCGAATCGATCAGAGTTTTTTCGTCGAGCGGCCACATGGTGCGCGGATCGACTACTTCGGCGCTGATGCCGATTTCCTCCAACAGCGTTGCCGCGCCCAGCGCCACTTGAACCATGCTGCTCGTGGCGACCAGAGTGATGTCCTCGCCCACCCGTTTCACATCTGCTACGCCCAGCGGGACGGTGTAGTCGTCCGCGGGGACCGCGCCTTTGAGTTTGTACATCATTTTGTCTTCGAAGAAGACCACTGGATTCTCGTCGCGAATCGCCGCCTTCAGCAGTCCCTTGGCGTCATAGGGAGTCGATGGAAGAACCACCTTCAAGCCTGGAACGTGGCAGAACCACGCGTGCAGCGACTGCGAGTGCTGCGCGGCGGAGCGGCGAGTCGCTCCCATGGTCGTGCGCATTACCATCGGCACTTTCCACTTTCCACCCGACATGTAATGGACTTTGGCGGCCTGGTTGACCATCTGGTCCATGGTCAAAGTGATGAAGTCGCCGAACATGATGTCAACCACGGGACGCAATCCGGTCATGGCTGCACCCACGGCGAGGCCGGTGAAACCCGCTTCAGAAATCGGCGTATCGAGCACGCGGTCTTTGCCGAATTCCTCCAACAGGCCAGAGAGGACTTTGAAGGGCGTGCCCGCCTCCGCCACGTCCTCGCCCAGAATAAAAACGCTCGGATCGCGGCGCATCTCTTCCGCCAGCGCCTCGCGTATCGCCTGCGCGAACGTCAATTCACGATCGCCGGTTTCAGGCATACACGTCCTCGCCCACTTCATCGACGGTCGGGTACGGCGCCGCGATGGCGAACTCGACGGCTTTTTTCATCTGCGTCTCGATTTCTTTTTGTATGCTATCGAGCAAGTCCTGGCCGGCGATTTTCTGTTCCAGCAACAACTTTCCAAAGCTAACGATCGGATCCCGCTCGGTCTTCCAGGTTTGTTCCTCTTGCTTCGATCGGTAGTACTCGCGATTGATATCTCCAACGTGATGGCCATGGTAGCGATAGGTATTGCAGAGTAGAAAGGCGGGCCCTTCGCCGCGCCGCGCGCGGTCCACCAACACCTGCGCAAAGCCGTTCACGGCGGTCACATTTTGCCCATCCACCGAGACCGCTTCGATATCGAAGGCAGCGGCCCGCGCCAGGATTTCCCCCGCGGTGGTTTCGGAATAGTGCGTGTATTCGGTATAGAGATTGTTCTCGCAGACGTAGATTACGGGCAACTTAAAAAGTTGAGCGAGGTTCATTACCTCGTACAGGAGGCCCTGCCCGAGAGCGCCTTCTCCGAAGAAGCAGACCGACACCTGGTCCGTACCCAGTTGATGGGACGTGAACGCGGCACCGGTGGCGATGCCAGCGCTGCCGCATACGATCGCATTCGCTCCCAGGTTGCCGGTCGCCGGGTCGGCAATGTGCATGGAACCTCCTTTGCCCTTGCAGTAGCCGGCCTCCTTTCCCAACAGTTCGGCGAACATTCGATCGGGGGAGGCGCCTTTCGCCAAACAATGTCCGTGGCCGCGATGGGTGCTGGTGATGTAGTCGCTCTTTAGCAGCGCTTCGCAAACGCCCACCGCGACCGCTTCTTCACCGATGTAAAGATGAGCCAGACCGGGCATCAGCGCCCGCGTGTAGAGTTCGTTGACCTGCCCTTCAAACTGGCGGATGCTAACCATCTGACGGTACATCCGGAGCCACAGATCGACTTGTGTTGTAGCTTCTTTCGGCTGTGCGGCAGTCGTCATTTTTGCACTCCCGACATGCGCGCCAAAACGTCGAACATCACGGCGAAATCGAGCTTCTCCCAGCCCATAGCGCGCGCAGCGGTCAGAAACTCATTGCTGACGGCGGTGGTGGGAACAGGAACATTCAGCTTGCGGCCCAAATCCATCGCCAGGATCATGTCCTTCTGCATCATGTTGACGTCGAACCACGCTTCTTCCGGCTGCTGCAAGACGAAAGGACCGCGGTACTGAATCATGGGCGACGCAATCGCGCTGTGAACCATCACGTCCACGGCGACTTCGCGCGGAATCCCGCTCTTCTCTGCGAGCAGCACGCCCTCGGAAAAGGCCAGCATCTGCACGGCTAATTGCAGATTTAGCGCGATCTTCATCGACAGCGCTACCCCGTTGTCGCCGACATGCGTCACCTTGGGCCCAATGTCCAACAGCAACGGCTTCAGGCGCTCGAAAGTTTCTTTGCGACCACCGACCATCACCGAGAGCTTGCCTTGCTGCAGCGTGATGACGCTGCCCGAAACCGGCGCGTCCACCATGTCGGCGCCCTTCTCGCGAACTTTGGCAGCCAGCGCGCGGCTTGCTTCGGGGCTCACGGTGCTCATGTCGATGTGGAACTTGCCAGCTGCAATGCCGGCGAGCAATCCGTGCGGCCCGTCCGTCACGGCGGAGAGCGCAGCGGCATTCGTCACCATGGTGAACGTCACGTCCGACGCAGCGGCCACGGCTTTCGGAGACTCGGCAAACTTCATGCCCTTGTCGATCAACCACTGCGCCTTGGAGCGCGTGCGGTTGTAGCCGGTCACGGTGTGCCCTTTTTCGAGCAGACGAGCGACCATGTTGCCGCCCATCACACCGAGACCGATGAATCCAAGTTTGGCCATACGGCAATTCCCTTCCGCTTATGAATCCGCGCCTATGAATTCGGCTTGATATGCAAAATCTTGATGAGCAAAATCTTTGATTTCACAAAAAAGTGCGAACTACTTCTTGCCCAACCCCTTGCCCAACGACGACGAATCCGCCAGCACCTGCTGGAGATGGGCGCGCATCGCCTCTCGCGCCGCCTCCGAATCCCGCTCCTCGACGGCCGCCAGGATTCGCTTGTGATGGAACTGCCCCCTCTCCGGTCCTCCTTGCACGTTGAAAATGCGGCTGCGCTGCTCGCGTAAGAGACCGACAATCGAATCCAGGAGCGAGAGAATCAGCGGATTGCCGGCTGCTTCCGCCAACGCTAAATGGAAATCGAGATCCGCTTCCACGTAGGCGTCGGGGTCACGCAGGTTGCGATCCATCACGGCGACTGCTTCCCGCATGGTGCTTAGCAGTTGTTCCTCGATTCGGGGAGCAGCCAGGCCAGCAATCTCCGGTTCCAGCACCAGCCGCAGTTCGGCTAGGTTCGCCGACCCTTCCTGCTGGTTGATGCGGATCATGAGATCCAGCGACTGCCGGATCGCCTGAGAAGTCCCATTCGTCACGAAGGTGCCGCGCCCGGAGTAGGCTTCGACCAAGCCTTTTTCACGCAAGGTCTTCACCGCTTCGCGCACCGCAGTGCGGCTTACCCCAAAGCGCTGGGCAAGATCGCGCTCCGCCGGCAACTGGTCCCCAGGCTTGAGCTGTCCCTTCAAAATGGAGTCTTCCACCTGCTGCACAATCTGCTCGTACAGGCGGGACGTCTTTACTGTCGTGTACACGGGCTTGGCGGCCAGGGAATCTATCGCTTCATTTGTCATTTGTCATTGGGCCCTCAAACACTGCCCAGCCTAACGGTGCGGTATAGTGGTCCAACCACTATACCATACGCCTCAAATTTACTGGATCCAAACCGTCTTGATGTTCACGAACTCGCGGATCCCTTGCACAGCGAGCTCGCGTCCGTGGCCTGAGAATTTCACGCCACCGAAAGGCAGGCGCGGATCGGAAGCGACCATCTTGTTCAGGAACACCATGCCCGCATCGAGTTCGTTGATGAACCTCTCAGTTTCCCCAGGATCGTTGGTCCACGCGCTGGCACCAAGCCCGAAGCGACTGTCGTTCGCGATCTGGATGGCATGATCCACATCCTTCACACGAAACATCGACGCCACGGGACCAAAGAATTCTTCCTTGTAGGCCGGTGAATCTTTCGGAATGTCGGTGAGCACCGTCGGCGCGTAGAAGTTGCCAGGACGATCGAGGGGATGGCCCCCGGTCAGCACCCGCGCGCCCGCGGCCACAGTTTTTTTCACATCGGCATCAAGAGAAGTAACCGCGTCCGCGCTGGCCAACGGACCGAGTTGCGTGCTCTCCTCGAGCGGATCACCCACACGCAACTCCTGCATGCGTTGGACGAATTTGCGTTCAAACTCGTCGGCAATTTTTTCCGCCACGATAAAGCGCTTGGCCGCGATGCACGACTGACCGTTGTTCTGAATCCGCGCGTCGACGGCCGTTGCGACCGCCGCATCCAGATCGGCGCTCGGCATTACTATGAAAGGATCGCTGCCGCCCAGTTCCAGGACGACTTTCTTGATGCGTTTGGCCGCGGAAACTCCGACTTGAATCCCCGCTTGCTCACTGCCCGTTAGAGTCGCGGCGACCACACGAGGGTCATTCAAGATGCCATCGACCGGCGCCGAGCCGATCAGGAGCGTCTGGAACACGCCTTCGGCAAAACCGGCGCGGCGAAGAATGTCTTCAATCTTCAGCGCGCATTGCGGAACGTTCGAAGCATGCTTCAGCAGCCCGACGTTGCCCGCCATAAGCGCCGGCGCCACAAAACGAAACACCTGCCAGAAGGGAAAGTTCCACGGCATGATGGCCAGGATCGGACCGATCGGCAGATAGCGAATAAAACTGCGCTTTGCTCCCGTCTCCACAATTTCGTCGGCCAGAAATTTCTCGGCGTTTTCCGCATAGTAGCGGCAGCCGGTCGCGCACTTCAGCGCCTCGGCCACCGCGGCCTTCAGAGGCTTGCCCATTTCGAGCGTCATCAAATGGGCGCACTCGTCCTTTTCCTTTTCCAGAATCTCGGCCGCGCGCATCATCTTGCTCGCACGATCGGCGAATGAAGTCCGCCGATGGGTTCGGAAGGCGGAGGCTGCCAGCTGCAGCTTCTGCTCAATTTGCGCCCCGGTAAGCGGCTCAAAACTCTTCACCACTTCGCCGGTCGCAGGATTGATGGTCGCTATCGCCATGCTAATTTTTCCCTTCGTTTGGTGGCCGCCGCCGAAATTGTGCGACCGCGGCCAGCAGCCTCTGACAGACAGCTGTCTTGTGGTCGGACCACAATACTACTTGACGGGTAGGCCACGTCAAGGATATACCTTCAAATCGCCCGATCTTTTATTTCCAGATCGAAAACCGGTCGCGAGATGTCCGACCAAAAATCGTCCGTCCTCATTATTGAGGATGTGGAGGTCGTAATGCATTCTACGTTGAATGGCATACGGGTTTCAGGCATCGTCTGCTTGCTGCTCGCCCTGGCTGTTCCTGTGTCTTCCCAAACCACCACCGGCCGCATACTGGGGACCGTTCGCGATCAAACGGGCGCCGCTGTGGCGGGGGCCACGGTAGTGGTCACCGATGTTCAACGCGGTGCCACTCGAACCGTAGTCACCGATGCCTCTGGAGCCTACGTCGCCCCGGAGTTGCAGCCGGGTGTTTATAAAGTTCGCGTAGAAGCAAAGGGTTTCAAAACCGTGGAGCGCGTTAACATCGTCGTGGAAGTTGCGGAGGACTTGCGCGCCGACGTCTCGCTCCCCCCAGGACAGGTTTCTGAGACGGTGATCGTTACCGACGAGGTTCCGCTGGTCAACACTACCTCCGCCACTCTGGGCGGCACTCTGAGCAACGCGGAGATCAATGATCTGCCCTTGAATGGCCGCAACTACGAGAATCTTCTCCAGCTTCGTCCCGGTGTGATGCGATATCCAGGTGGCGGATTCTCGACCACGAGCACGAACGGACTGCGCGCGGAAGACAACGCCTACTTCGTTGAGGGCTTGTTCAACAGCGAGCCTTACTCCGGTCAAGCCATCATCAATGGCGCTGGTATCGCTGGCGATTCGGCGACTATTCTGCCGATCGACTCGATTCAGGAATTTAACGTGGAAGAGAACGCAGCGGCCGAATTCGGGTGGAAGCCTGGAGCAGTGGTTAACGTCGGTCTCAAGTCCGGCACAAACCATATTCACGGCACCGGGTTCGCGTTCGGGCGCGACGGTGTTATGGACGCGCGGAACTTGTTCAACACCACGCCCAATGCCAAGCTCCCCAGAACGCTGGAACAGTATGGCGGGAGCGTCGGCGGTCCGATCGTCAAGGACAAGGTCTTCTTCTTTGGCGCCTACGAGGGGCAGATATACGACGTCGGAAACTCATTCGGGGGCGTTACCAGCCCGTCCATGGTCCCGATGCCCACCAACGGCACCTGCCTATTCCTCACAACCGGCGACTGCGCCGATAGTATTCCAGACGTGATAGCGGATCTTCAGGCATCAGGAGGAACAATTGCGGTGAGTCCAGCCAGCTTGCAGATCGCGGGTTGCGGGCTCTCCGGGAGTACGGTTACATGCGATGGGACCGGTTTTCCCACGAACAACAATCCGGACATCAACATCCCGAACGGATTTTCCAACGACGTGACCGTGTACAACGCGATCGGCAAAGTGGATGTCAACGTCAGCCAGAACAACCGTATCAGCGGGATGTATTTCTTCGGGAACAACAGCGGGACGGTCGAAGACTTTCCGGAGCTGCAATCGAAGTGGCGGTCGAAGATTCACACGCGGGCCCAGGTAGTCGGAGGAAGTTGGGCGTGGACTCCGAGTACCCGTTGGGTGAATGAAGCACGCTTTGGATATAACCGCCTCTACCAACCGACATTGCCGGGCGATCTCAACACACCGGCATCCAGTTATGGTCTCGACACCGGTGTGTCCGGTCCATTCACGGGCGGGCTGCCGCGCATCGGATTTGCCGGCTATTTCTTTCCGGGCCTGGGTGGCTTCAAATGGCCAAAGTTCCAGGGGCCGGACACGATCACGCAGTTCATCGATCACGTTTCGTATACCGTCGGCGCACACTCGATCAAGTTCGGCGGCGAGGTTCATCGAGATGCCGTAAACAACGGCGCCTTCGGAAACGCTCGGGGCAGCATCACATTCCTGGGCGGAACCTTCACCAGCCCGAGCGACCCCAACGTTACTTCCTCGCAACTGGAAGACTACTTTGCGGGCGCGCCGTTCAAGGCATCCGTGCTGGTCGGAGATCCGAGAAGGCAGCTCAGCAATTGGGCCTATGCCGCGTTTATTCAGGACGACTGGCGCGCTAGCAGGAGGCTAACGCTCAACTTTGGTCTGCGCTATGAATTCAACTCGGTCGTCAAGGAAGCCCACGACCTGCTTGGCAATTTCGATCCAAATGTCGGGATGGTGCAGGTAGGAAAGCAAATCAGCTCCGCCTACAACCCTGACCACAAGAATTTCGCGCCGCGTTTCGGATTTGCCTGGGATATAAACGGCAAAGGAACGACCGTCCTCCGTGGGGGCGGGGGCCTGGTTTACGAATCGGTAAACTGGCAGTCGTTCATCGCCTTCAACAATAGCTTCGGCCTTCCCAGCGTGCCAACCGCAGCGATTATCGATGGATCCGGAAACACGGCGGGAGGGACGATCTCTACGGGTAATGTGACAGTCTTTCCCAGTTTTCCGTGGGATACTGCCGTTCCGATCTACGGCGACCTCACACAACCGATTAACTGCTTCGATAGTCCGTGCCCGATTATGAGCGTCGATCGCAACCTGAAGACTCCTTACGTGTGGAACTGGACCCTCAGTCTGCAACACGCGTTTACTCCAAGGCTCTCGCTGGAACTGGCTTACGTCGGCAACCACGGTTCGCGGCTCACGGGAATTCGGGACATTAACCAGCCGCCGGTGGGATCGGGATGGCCCGCAGCTAACATCGCTGCTTGTACTGCGGATGCACTGGTGAAGGGCTCTTACGACACCGTGAACAACGTTGCCTGCCAGGTCGCCCCCGAGGTGGGGCCATTCAACACGAAGTTCCCATATCTAAGCAACATCTTCCAAATGGGCAACGTCTATCGGTCCAATTACAACGGCTTGCAAGTGACGCTGAACTCTAGAAATTTTCATGGCTTGAGCATGGTGGCCGGTTACACCTACTCACACTCGCTCGATGACGTGGGTGCAAACTGGGATTTCGGTTACGGATCGGGACTTCCGCAGAACGCTTATAACCCAAACGGCGAATACGCCAACAGCGATTTCGATGTTCGTCATCGCCTCACGGTTTCCCTCACCTACGCTTTCCCGGGCAAGAAGGGCTACGCACAGACGCTGGAAGGTTGGGAACTCAACTCCATCATCACCTTGCAAAGTCCGCAACACTGGGGGGCGATGGATGAGGGGACGGATGCTGCTGGCATCGGTCCACTGCCCGTCAGTCCTCCAGCGAATACCCCCATCCGCTGGAGCTTCTACGGTAACACTTCAGACTTTAAGTCCGGACCGACGCAAATCCCGTTTTTCGGTGGAAACAATAGCCCCTCCAGCCCGACTGACAATGTGGCGTGCAACGCCAAGGCTTTGGCTCAGGATGGAGGGTCTCCGGGTGCAGCGACCGAATCAGTGGCCTTCTTCGGCTGCTATGCCAAAGGGCGCTCCATCATGCTTCCACCACCCTTGGGGCAGTTCGGTAACATGGGTCGCAACATCTTTCCCGACTCCGCTTTCCGCAACGTGGACTTCTCCCTGGCGAAGAACTGGCATTTCGGCGAGCGCTTCCGCGCCCAGTTCCGGGCGGAGTTCTTCAACATTTTCAACCACCCCAACCTCGCCAATCCATATGGGGGCCAGAATGGTTTCGGCTTTAATGATCCTTCCGTAGGTGGCTTCGGCTGCGGCTGTGCCACTCCGGACGTAGCCGCCGCCAACCCGGTCGTGGGATCGGGCGGCAGCCGTGCCGTTCAACTGGGCCTGAAGCTAATTTTCTGATCACCCAGGTTTCGCAAATCGGGGCCGGACCTCCCTCCGGCCCCATCTATTTTCAACTGGAAAGGAATCATCGCGTGTCAACACCGTTGCATCACCATCACCGCGCTCGACCGACCATGTCATTGACATGGTTCTTCGCAATCACTCTGGCTCTGATCATCCCGCTGACCATCCCTTGCTTTTCGCAGGAGCGCGCCGAGCGCACCATCGACGAGATCAAGATCGAGGCGGTTCACCGCGCCGAAGTGGGTCAGTATCCGCTGATCGGACTCGATCCCAGCGACGTCA